>ERZ778018.1513-NODE-1513-length-18423-cov-34.356544_pt1 | contig 18423 bp, 15 predicted proteins | sample MGYA00375748_ERZ778018 | MGnify/ENA primary metagenome ERZ778018 (study PRJEB29350, sample SAMN05509839) | bioreactor metagenome | biome: bioreactor; material: wastewater | place: South Africa: University of Cape Town | collected 2014-04-22 ... | reverse complement strand
CAACGGACGAGTCGACACCACCAGACATGGCGGCCAGCACCTTGACTGGCGTGACAGCTGGCGCGGTGGGTGAGGGCGGCGTCATGGTGCTCACAGCAGCCGATTGTAAGTGCAATGGCGGCTAGCGGCGGGCGTTGGGGTTACGGAACTGACTGCCCGCCAAGCGACCGTAGCGCTCCAAGAGGCTATGTGGCCGAGCACCTCCTGTAGAATCTGGTCTGGAGGTGCCCATGAAGAGCGTCCGAATCGTTCGGGTCATCCTGCTCCTGGCGTTGATCGCCTACCTGTGGCTCTTCCACAGTGCCAATCGGGTGCAGGTCGAACTCCCGATCCTCAACTACTTCTTGCCGCCCTTACCGGTGGCGTACGTGTTGGCCGTAGCCCTCGTGCTCGCCTGGGCGGTCGGTTTCATCCCGGCTAACCTGCGCGCCTGGCGCCGTGGTCGCGAACTCACGAAACTCCGCGCCCGCCTGGCCGAGTGGGAGGGCACGAGCCAGCCGCCTTTGCAAGTGCGGCCACCGAGCCCAACCCAACACCCTGGCCCGCGCACTACCTACGTGGCGCCAGAACCAGACGTGCCGGTCATACCGGACCGCGGTAGCCCGTATCATGCGCCCGACGCAACTGACGACGAAGCCGGTTGATGCCAACTGGCGTACCTGAAGCGCAGTGGTCCGTGCGGCCACCGGCGCCGCCGAGCGCCGTCGCGGCACTAAGCCGCGCTTTGCAGGTTCCACCTGCCCTGGCCGCGCTTCTCTGGTCTAGGGGCCTGCGCGATGAGGCGCCTGACCACCTCGCTCCTGCCCTCGCGCTCAGCCCCAACCCCGCCTTGGTGGAGGCCGCCAAGCGGCTGGCCGCGGCGGTGCGGAGCGGCAAACGCATCTTGGTGCACGGGGACTACGACGCAGACGGCATCAGCGGCACCGCCGTCCTTTACCTCGGTCTGCAAGAGCTTGGCGCAGACGTTGCCGCCTTCATCCCCGACCGCCTCACGGACGGTTACGGCGTGGCCATGCAGCGCGTGCCTGAGCACATCGCCCGTGCCGACCTCTTCATCACGGTCGACTGCGGGGTCACGAACCTTTCAGAGATCGCGGCGTTGCAAGCCGCTGGTGTGGAGGTCATCGTCACCGACCACCACACGCCTGGCGGCGCACTGCCTGACTGCCTCGTGGTTCACCCCGGGCTCTCCCCCGCCGCTCGGCACGGATTGCCTGAGCTGACCGGCGCGGGCGTGGCCTTCCACCTCCTGTGGGCGTTGCACACGGAACTCGGTAAGGAGGCCCCGCTCGAGTACGCCGACCTCGCGACCATCGGCACCATCGCGGACGTAGCGCCGTTGTTGGGCGAGAACCGCGCCCTCATCCGCGAAGGATTAGCGCGCCTTGCCGACTCACGCTGGCCTGGACTGCGCGCCAGCGTGGCGCAAGCGCGCCTCAGCGCACCGATCGACGCGCGCAGCGTGGCGTTCGTGCTTGCGCCGCGACTGAACGCAGCGGGCCGGCTTGGCGAGGCTGACATCGGGCTCGAGCTCCTCACCACGCGCTCCGAGCGGCGCGCAGCCGAACTAGCCATCTACTTAGATGCCCGCAACGGCGAACGCCGCCAGATCCAGGACGCCATGTACGAGTCCGCGCTGCTCAAAGCCGACCCGGAGGCGCCAGCCATCGTGCTCGAGGACCCAAGTTGGCACCCAGGGGTGATGGGCATCGTGGCTAGCAAGCTCCTCGAGCGTTACTACCTGCCCGTGTTCATCGCGGCGGCGGGTAAGGGCAGCGTGCGCTCGACGCCCGGCATCTCGGCCGTCGAGGGCCTCCGTGCGGCCGCCCCTCACCTGCTGCGCTTCGGCGGTCACCGCCAGGCTGCTGGTTTTGCGCTCGACATGGCGAACTTCGCGGGGTTCCGCGACGCCATCCACGCTTTCGCAGCGCAGCACCCGCGGCCGGTTCCCACGGTCGTAACCGACGCGGTGATCGGTGCAGACGAGGTCAATGACGGGCTCTACCGCGCCATCCTCGACCTCGAACCGTTCGGGGAGGGCCACCCGGCGCCGTTCTTCGCGCTGACGGACAGGCTCGACGCCGCCCGCGCCGTCGGGCAGGGCGGCAACACGCTGCAACTGCGCATCGGCGGAGTCAAGGGCGTGGCATGGCGCATGGGCGACCTCGCAACCAGCTTGCCGATCGGTGAGAGTGTGAACGCCGCCGTGGAACTGGTGGAGAACGAGTTCCGCGACAAGCGCACGCTGGAGTTCCGCGCCGCTGGCGTGCGCCCGGCCGCCCCGCTGCCGCTCGCGCCCGAGGTCGAGGTGAACGGCGCCACGGCCCAGGTCGTGGCGGCTAACGTGCGCCGCTCGGGTGCTGGCCGCGTGGTAGACGACCTCGGTCCGGATCCGGTAGCTACTTTGGAGGGGCTCGCGCGGCAGCAGGCTCCCACGGTGCTTGCCCTCACCCCAGCGGCCGTTCACGAGCTCGAGCGTGAGGCGCGCGACTACCCGACGGTGGCTGAGGTGCGGCGCGAGCTCGTCGCGCGGAGGCGCGCGGCGCCATCGCCGTTCCTAGAACCGAAGGCCGGGCGCATCTTGGCAGCACTGCGGGAGCTCGGCACGTTGGACGCCAACGACCGGCCGCTGAGGCTGCCAGCGGGTACGCGCCTCTCCCCCTACGAGTCGCCAGCGCTCATGGCTGGCTTGGTGCGGCGCTACCAGTTGCGCACCTTCGTGCACGCCTACCGGCACCTAGATGAAGACGCCCTGGCCGTAACGATCATGCGGTTGTTCGGCGACGCGCCCGCATCCACGGCAGGGCCGACCGAGGCGGAGCGCGTGCCACACGCCATATACTGAGCGCGTGGCAGTCTCAAGCACGCAGCGCACGGGCCTAAGGCCCCACCTAGCCAACCCAGCAAGCGCGGACGTGGCGGCCGAACTCGAGCGGCGCCTGCGCGCGACCGTGAAGGGCGAGGTGCGTTTCGACGCCCGCGCCAGGGCGCTTTACGCCACCGACGCCAGCCCTTACCGCATGGGCCCGGTCGGGGTGGTCGTGCCGCGCGACGAGGCAGACGTGAAAGCCGCCGTCAAGGCCGCGCACGACCTCAAGGTGCCCGTCCTGGCGCGAGGCGGCGGAACGAGCCTGGCCGGCCAGACGGTGGCCGCCGCCCTCGTGATCGACATGTCGAAGCACCTCACTGAGCTGATCGAACTGAACGCCGCCGAACGCTGGGTGCGGGTGCGGCCCGGGCTCGTCCGCGACCAGTTGAACGCCAAGCTCGCCGCGCACGGACTGCAGTTCACGCCAGACGTGGCCACTACGGACCGCGCGAACATTGGCGGCATGGTGGCCAACAACTCGGCTGGCACGCGCTCGATCAAGTACGGCAAGAGCGTCGACCAAGTGATCGCGCTGCGCGTGTTGCTGATGGACGGCACGGAGCTCGAGCTATCGCCCAAGAGTGGCGAGGAGCTGCAAGCGAAGTTGGCGGCAAAGGGTCGAGAAGGCGACATCTACCGCGCCGTTATGCGGATGGTCACCGACCACGCCGACGAGATAGCGGCGCGCTACCCGAAGGTCATGCGCCGCGTTGGCGGTTACAACCTCGACGAGCTAGCGAACGCGGGCGGCGCTGGGCAGCGGCCGTTCAACCTCGCGAAGGTAGTCAGCGGCAGCGAGGGCACGCTCGCCCTCATCCTCGAACTGAAGTTGGCGCTGCACCCCGTGCCGCAGCGGCGCCTCATCAGCATGGTGCACTTTACGTCCCTCACCAAGGCGTTCGAGGCGGTCAAGTTCATCAACAGGCACGGACCGTCTGCCGTCGAGATCATCGACCGCGACCTGATCGTGCTCGGCCGCAACAACCCCAGCATGGCGCCGATGATGAACTGGGTGCTAGGCGACCCCGAGGCCGTGCTGCTAGTTGAGTTCGACGGCGCCGATCTAGCTGAGTGCCGCGCCGCGCTTGCGCGCCTGGAGGCCGACGAGGACGTGGCGGCCTTGGCATATGACGCCTACCTTGCCGAGGACCCCAAGGAGCAGAAGGAGATCGCCGACTTCCGGCGTGACGGCCTTGGCATCTACGCCACCATGCCCGGCGCGGCGAAGCCAACGCCTTTCATCGAGGACGCGGCAATACCCGTCGAGCACCTGGCGCAGTACATCCCTGAGGTCATCGCCGTCTGCGAACGCCACGGCACGCGCGCCGTGTTCTACGCCCACGCCTCCGTTGGCGTCATCCACGTGCGGCCATTGCTGGATCTCAAGGACGAGGCAGGGATCGAGCAGTTCCGGGCGATAAGCGAAGAAGTCTTCGAGCTGGTCGTCAAGTACGGCGGTTCGTGGAGCGGCGAGCATGGCGACGGTCTCATCCGCTCGTACCAGAACCGCCGCCTGTTCGGCGACGTCTTGTACCAGGACTTCATCGACCTGAAGCGCGCGTTCGACCCTGACTGGCTGTTGAACCCAGGCAAGATCGTCGAAGCGCCAGCCATGACGGAGAACCTCCGCTACGGCGCGGACTACCCGACCGTGGAACTGCCAACCGTGTTCGATTTCACCGAGCAGGGCGGCTTCCTCGGCGCGGTGGAGGCCTGCACTGGCGTTGGTGCCTGCCGCAAGGTGGGAGCTGGCACCATGTGCCCGTCGTACATGGCCACGCGCGACGAGGATCATTCAACCCGCGGCCGGGCGAACGTGCTGCGTGAGGCGCTAACCGGCGGCCTGCCAGGCGGGGTTACCAGCAAGGACGTGTACGAGGTTCTCGACCTCTGCCTCGAGTGCAAGGCCTGCAAGTCGGAGTGCCCCAGCCGCGTAGACATGGCGAAGCTGAAGTACGAGTGGCTGCAGCACTACTACGACGAGCACGGCACGCCCTTGGCCGCGCGCGCCATGGGCAACGTGGGCAGGGTGGCGCCGCTGGCGCAGGCGCTGGCGCCGGTGGCGAACTTCTTCCTGCCGCTGAAGCCCGTGCGCTGGCTGATCAGCAAGGCCGTGGGCGTAGATGCGCGCCGCGTGCTGCCGAGCTACGCCCCGCAGCGCTTTGACGCTTGGTTCCGCCGCCGACCGGTTGCGCAGGCTGGCGTGCTTGGCCCCGTGGCGCTCTTCGCCGATACCTGGACGATGTTCAACCAGCCGGAGACAGGCCGCGCCGCCGTTGCGGTGCTCGAGCGCATCGGCTACCAGGTCGAACTCGTGCCCTACGGCTGCTGCGGCCGCCCGCAGATCAGCAAGGGCCTGGCGCGCGAAGCGCAGCGCATGGCGCGCGCCAACGTCAAGTCCCTCCACGAGTACGTGAAGCGCGGCGTGCCCGTCGTGGGCCTCGAACCGAGCTGCGTTGCCGCCTTCACCGACGACTACCCCGACCTGGTGCCCGGCCCAGAGACGACCGCCGTGGCAGGCAACGTGCGCATGCTCGAGGAGTTCCTCGCCAAAGAGTGGACGCGTGGGCGCTTCAAACCAGAGAAGGTCTTCCGCAAGGGCGCAGGCAGTGTGCAGTTTCACGGGCACTGCCAACAGAAGTCGGTGCTGCCCGTAAGCGCCAGCGCCAGCCGCACCGTCCTCGAGTGGGTGAGTAGCGAGGTGAAGGTGCTAGACGCAGGCTGCTGCGGCATGGCTGGCTCCTTCGGCTACTCGCACCACGACCTCAGCATGACCATCGGCGAGCAGCGCCTCTTCCCCGCCGTGCGCGAGCACGAAGGCACCACCGCCGCGCCAGGCTTCAGTTGCCGCCACCAGATCGTCGACGGCACCGGCAAGGGGGCGACTCACCCCATCGAGGTGCTGGCGGCCAACTTGGCCTGACGCGGCGAACCGTCGCTCAACCTGGTGGAACAATCGGCGCCTGCACCTGCAGCTCGCTGATGCGCGGATTCGCCGGCCAGGCGTGCGGATCGCCAAACGCGAAGTCGTACGCGCGAATGATCACCGACCAGTGCGCTGCGTTGGGAATCGGGATGGTTGCATCGGTTCCCCCCAAGGTCTCGGAGTGTTCTATGGCTCCACTGTCGTGATTGACGGTGGTTACGGAGTACTCGACTGCGCCGTCGACCGCCCGCCATACGATGCGCGCGCTCGAGGCCGAGATCTCCAGGCGCTGCAGCAGCGGCACTTCGAGCGGGGCCCCTGCAGCCAGGGATGCGCTCAAGCTGACAGGCGGGTCGCCTGCAAGACTAACGACATACTCCCCCGCCTCGGCGGGCACTCGGCCAGGGGCGACGAGAATCCCGGCCGCGCCACTATCGTGGGGGAACCAGTCGGCGGGCATGATCTGAGCTCCCGTCGGGCCTCTGGCGTCGACGACCTCTAGGCTCCTGTCTGCGGGAACCCTGACTACCAAGAGGACCTCGACCTGACCGCCACTCGATGCCAGAGTGCCCACCACTAGCGTCGGTTGCGAGATCTCCTGGGCGAAGGAGAACGCCGAGAGAGAGAGACAAAGTGCTCCGAAGATAATGAAGGCACGCATTTGAATTCACTCCCTTCCAAAATTTCAAGCTCATTTTACTACGACATCCATCTCGCGGCTAGCTAGACCGGACGCAATCCGATACAGTATAAGAGCATGCAATCAGAACATCTTCGATTGTGTGCACCGCCAATTTTGATGGCGATTCGGGAGGGATCTATTATGGCCAACAGATTAGAGCACTCTATTAGACACTTTTCTGCTACTCGGCTGCGACAACTGCGCTTTCTCCTATATATTGTCGTTCTAGGAGCCTTACTTGCAGCGTGCGGTCAAGAAGCGGCGCCCCAAGTTCATCCACCTGCAGCGAACACGTTGAGTAGAGGAATTGAAGAAGCGGAGGCATCCTCTGGACGCCTGTTTGAGCGTGAGTCCTCGATGCAACAGACACTTGGCGACGGCGCAATCGCTTACGGGTTTTCTGGCTTGGACGGGGCAAGCACTCTTACTGTAATCATGAGGGATGGGATTGACGAAGTCACTTGGAATGTGAGTTACTTGCAAGACGATTCCATCTATCGCATCAATAGCGCTGGTGAGTTTGAACAGCTTACTACGCCTCTGTTGAGCGTGCAGGACAGGTGCACGTACTGCGCGGATCTACAATGGCGTCCCCCGTATTGGGTGGAGAACTGGGTAACTCGGGCCATCAAGGACTTTCTTCCATACACGGTTGCCGCTGCATGTCATGCGGCCGGCGGAATCTGGGCGGGCGGCGCTTGCTACGTAATAGTTAATATGCTCGTTGACGAAGGCTATTGGACAACGGGCTACTGGGAGTGTGTTGAGTGGCGGCCTATAGACCCTGGTGGCGTCTGTATTGAGGATTGATTGCCTTGGGTCTGAGGTCTGGGGGTCCAGCGAGCTGAATAGACCCGTATGGGCAGCTTCTATCAGGCTCTAGATCGCTTATCAACTTGCTTTTCGACACTTTGTCATTCTGCGATCTCTTCGCGAATACCCCCGTACATCGATTACGACTATTCGCATAAGCAGAATCTCGGAGTCCGGGGCCGGGCTTTGCCCGGCCCCGCCAGCGCCAGGTAGCGAGGCCTCATTATCGCACTTTAGAGCAATCTAGCCTTAGGTTTGCCAAACTTCTCTACCCGCAATTGCTACTAGAACTGCTCCGGTATTTCACTGCGAACCGGCGAGGAGTCGCGGCGGGAGGCAGCAGTCCGTGGTGGAGTCCACACGTCAACTGAAAGCCAGCCGGTGGAAGCCTATCCGCCGGAAGGCTACCATCTTGGTCACGGCCGGAACGTTGCGGGCATGAGCCACCACGATTGGAACGGGGACCCCAAAGCCCGAAACACAATCACCCAGTGACCTCCTAACATGGGCTTGTCAATTTGTTTGTGTATGGGGCTGGGTCATCGCTTAGAGGTGGGGTGTGATTCTCTCGGGGTAGGCGAGGGACCGCTGGGCTAGGGCTTGCTTCCAGTTGGTCGTTACGGCGCCTTGGATGAGCTTGCCGGCCACGGATCTCTTCGGGTCTCCGGATTGCCTGTTTCGCCTCTCTTTCTCGCGCTCCCTAGTGCGTTTGTCCTCGATGTTGCAGATCGCGAGCCACAAGAGCTTCACGGCGGCCTGGTCGTTGGGGAAGTGCCCACGGTTCTTGATGATCTTCCGAAGCTGGTAGTTCAAGGATTCGATGGCGTTGGTGGTGTAGGTCACGCGTCGGAGTTCGCTGGGGAACGCGAGGAAGGGCGTGAAGCGCTCCCAAGCGTCCCGGAACACCCGGCCGGCGGTGGGGTACTTCTCGCCTAGACCGCTCGCCTCGAACGCCGCCAGCTCCTCCAGGGCGGCCTCGGCGTTCACGGCGGTGTAGATGGGCTTCAAGGCCGCGGCGACGCGCTTGCGGTCCTGGTAGCCCACGATGCGCATGGCCGCGCGGATGAGATGCACCACGCACGTCTGCACCGTCGCCAGCGGCCAAGTGGCGGCTACCACTTCGGGCAGGCCCACCAAGCCGTCGCAGCACAAGATGAGCACGTCCCTGATCCCGCGGTTGCTGAGCTCGGCGCACACCCCGCCCCAAAACTTGGCGCCCTCGGTGGCCTGGAACCAGATGCCCAGCACGTGGTTGACGCCCGCCATCTCGACTTAGGCGGCGATGTGCGCCGCCTTGTTCTTGACGTGAGCGCCATCCTTGACCTTCACCACCAAAGCGTCGAGGTAGATCACCGGGTAGAGCGCCTCCAAGGGACGGTTCTGCCAGGCGAGGACCTCGTCTAAGATCTCGTCGGTGATCTTGCTGATGGTCTCGTGGCTCAGCTCCGTGCCGATGGTGGACGCCAGGTGATGCTGGATGTCTCGGATGGTCATGCCACCGGCGTAGAGGCTCACGATCATCTCGTCCAGGCCGCCCAGGCGGCGCTGGCCCTTGGGCACCAGCCGGGGCGTGAAGGTGCCCTGGCGGTCGCGGGGGACGTTCAGCGGCACGTCCCCGGCCTCGGTGAGCACGGTCTCCTCACTTACGCCGTTGCGGTGGTTCTCGAACATGCCGGCCGCCGGGTCGCCCTTCTCGTAACCCAGGTGATTGGCCATCCCGGCTTGAAGGCCGCGCTCCAGCACGCCCTTGATCAGTTCCGGGATGAGCCCGCCCGCCCCGGAGAGCTGCAGCTTGCCGGCGTCGATCTCCTCGAACAACGAATCCAGCACGCCGCTGGCAGCCAGCTCAACGGCTGTCGGCACAACATCAGTAGTGTGGGTAGTTTCGGGTCTCGCCTCCAGCTCAGAGTTCGGCTGGGCGTCAAGCTCGGAAGGTGATCTGGAAAACGACAAGAGAGAGATCCTTTCCGACCCACCCTAAACACAAACTATCTGACGCTGATAATGGAAATGGCTAGTGGACGCAGTGACCCACAATTTGACTGACGGCCCTTGCGGTGCCTGTCTTGAGGGTGATCCGTCCTGCCTCCACTAGCGTTAGCCTTGGGTTTCATCGGTGCATGACCTAATAGGAGCATGACCGGTCCCATGACCAGGTGACACTGCCATGGTACTCGTCTCGTCAGCGTCTTGCCTGCAACGGTGGGCCCCTCGGCATCACTGCCCTTGCGAGTTGTCGCAGAGAGGACCACGCCTTGGTCACCACATCTCCTTTCGGCCCCGCAGACTTGATTGCCGGCGTCGACACCCACGCCGACACTCACACCCTGGCGGTTCTCACCGCTACCGGCGGAGTGGAGCTCACCGCCACCTTCATGGCCGACCACCGCGGCTACCGAGAACTGGTTTCAGCCCTGCAGGAAGCGGGTCCTATCGCTGTCGTCGGCGTCGAGGGCACCAACTCCTACGGTGCCGGGGTAGCGCGCGAACTCACGACCGCCGGGTACGCCATCAAGGAAGTATTACGCCCTACTCGGCAAGTCCGCCGCATGCACGGCAAGTCGGACAGCATCGACGCTATCGAAGCGGCGCGCAGTGTGCTCGCCGCACGCGGCACCTCGGAAGCGAAGGACAGCGACACCGCCGCAGAGTCGCTCCGCTGCCTGCTCGCCGCGCGCACCCAACCGATTAGAAGCATCACCGCGCTGAGCAACTGCATCAGGGCACTGCTCATCACCGCCCCCGAGGAGGTACGAGCCAAGTACCGCGAGCTGCCCACACCCACCCTGATCGAGCGCCTGGCGGTCTGTCGTCCCGACAACGAGATTGCCAGCCCCCGCACCGCCATCCTGACCGCTATGAAGCAGCAAGCCCAACTCTGTGAGAACGCCAGGAGCAGGGCCAGTCACCTTGAAGCGCAGATGCTCACCATCTTTAGCGCGAACTACCCACGGGTACTTGCTATGTACGGCGCCGGCGTGTTCGTCGCCGCGCAGCTCGTCGTGACCGCTGGCGGTAACCCCGAGCGCATCCGCGACGAAGCCGCCTTCGCCTCCCTCTGCGGGGTAGCCCCCATTCCCGCCTCCTCAGGCCGCACCAACCGCCACCGCCTCAACCGAGGCGGCGACCGGCGCGCCAACAGCGCCCTGCACCGAATCGTACTGATCAGGATGCGGCACGACAAGCGAACCCGCGAGTACGTCGAACGCCGGCAGCAGCAAGGAAGAAACAAGAAGGAGATTATGCGCTGCCTCAAACGAGCCGTCGCCCGCGAAGCCTACCGCGCATTGACAAGCGACCAAGACATCCCGGCCGCCCGTGAGCACGAGGAGCTGAAGACGCTGAGAAAGGCCAAGAACATCACCCAAAGCCAAGCAGCTCAAGCACTAGGCACCTACCCCGCTCGCATATCCGACATCGAGAACAAACGCCGCCCGCTGCCAGAACTCACAAACCGATACAAGCAGTGGCTCGAAGCTGCTTGACACAGAATAGGAGCATCACCCTCTCAACTCGCTTCTATTGCGCTCCAGCGACACCTCCAACTGCAGCGCCTGCTTCGCGAGCCGCACCGCTTCACCACGACTGACGCGCGTCGCCACGTTCTCGCGCCGGGTTCTCCAGCCCGCCACCTGCAGGATCTGCTGGTGCGTAAGCGGCTTCCGGGCGTCGATACCGAGTTCAACGGTGCGCAACAGGGCTGTGAGCGCGTTGATGGCAGCGGTGCGCTGGCGGCTCATGGCTTCACGCGCCGCGCTCAGAACGCGCAGGGCGGCGATGACCTCACCGGCTTTGGCCTCCACCAGGCGATCGCTCGGCAGGGGTAACACCGCGTGCGCGGCGCGCAGAGCGTCTAGCTGATCACTCCCCTTACGCCGCCGCAGCGCGCGGCCGGGGCTGGGCGCCTCGACCACGCGGTAATGGCACGTGCTGAGGTGCTAGCGCAGCTTGGCGCCAAAGGAGCCCGTGCCTTCCATCGACACCAGCACACCCCTAGGGTCGCCGCCGCGGCGCATCAACCAGCTCCCCGCGCAAGCGTAGCCGGCCGCGGTGGCGGGGAAGTCGGCGGCGTCAACCTGCCGGCCCGAGGCGGTTTCGATGATGGCCAGGCTGTGGCGGCGGGCGTGCGTGTCTACGCCCGCGACGAACCGGTACTGCTCTGCGACGATAGGCATGGGCATCGCCTCCCGGGTGTTGCCGCGCCGGCCCTCGGCCTGGGTGAGAATCACTGGATGGCAGGTCTGTAATGAGCCACGCAATACTGCGGGCACGCTTCTGATCAAGCCATTCCGGTGGGCCAGGCCAGTGCCGGCACCTCTTCATTCAGGCAAATCCTGGGAAACGCACGTCGGCACAAAGCCGAACGGCAATACGATTCAGGAGCCATGAACAAAGAAGCGCACCAGCACCAGCATGGCAGCCAGTCCCAGACCAGCCACCTCAAAGACTTACATACGGTTCAACTTCCCGGCGTCGATCTGCTCGAACAGGGCATCCAACGCGCCGCTGGCCGCCAACTCAGCCGCGGACGGCACCACACCGACAGGCAAACGAAGGCCAGAACTCAGCTCAGAATCAGCCTGACCGTCGAACTCGGAAGGCGACTTAGAAGAAGGCAAGAAGAAGAACATTTCCGCCCCCCTAAACAAAAACTTCTTGACCACCTCCGCTCGCCAGTTCCAGGCGGTACCCTCGAGCCAGGAGCACCACGCCGCCGCACGCCATCAGGCGTTCGTCGGGCAACTGGCACACGAGACAACCAACTTCGGAGGGCACTAATAGGAATGAAGACGTATGACGAGCACGACTAACGCTCAACAATCACCGTGCTCAACTGATTACTATCCTGCCTTGTGCCGCATCTGAGCCCATACCTCATCGAACTGACTAGCGTCGAACGGCGGGAGCTCACGCGCCACGCAGCGCAATATACGGCACCGTATCGTGCCCTGGTTCGGGCTCGAGTCGTGCTGATGGCCGCCGACGGACTACAGAACAAGGACATCGCCGCACGCTTTTCACTACCCGTTCAGAGCGTGACCCAGTGGCGCAAACGCTTCTACACCCGACGGCTACCGGGCCTCGAAGAGGGAACTAGAATCGGTAGACCCAACACGACACCCGCCAACAACGGCACCGCCAGCAACTGAGACCGAGCCGCCACCGGGTAACTCAATCAAGACTGACGAAGTACCCCAGTTTCCCGCACTTGGCGGACATCCACCTTCCCGTGCGAAAGCCGCTCTCGCGCGACTTCGCGACCTCGCCGACACGGAAGGGCACGGCGGACCATCATGTACCGTTCGGCGGGAGCACGCGAGCCGGGCCTAGTTACCTGGTGCTCTTCCGAGTGTCGCTGGTCCGTTGTATCTCGGTAGGGGAGGCGAATTCCTGCTTGATGTGACGCCCCTCGGGGCAGGCCGTAAGGTCAATCACTCACGCACGCACCGCCTCCGACGATTCGTCGAGTCTGTGCTCTGTCTTGAACCGCCCGCTCTGGGTCGTCAGCGTCCACACTCACGCATTCCCGCGCCGCTACATGCCCACCAACATCCCGCTCGACCCCATCCGCACCCGCGGAGGACTCAAGTGGAGTGTAGCCACGATTCTCTTCGCAGTGCCTACCTCCTGGCCGTGAGCACCTCACAACCCTCATCGCGGAAGGCGGCCTCCGGTGGCCCAACCTCCTCGTCCTACAGTGCCTGTGGAATTCGATGAAGTTCATCATCATGGGACCCGTCAGCGTGAAGAGGCTTGCCAGTTTCCGCGTGGGTGAGGCCGCCGCTACTCGCGCAGAACGCCGGGCAACGACCGCGCTGGACACGCAAACGGCACGAACGACCGCGCGGTTCCCATCACTGGTTGCGCGCGGACCGCCTCGCGAAGGTGTCGCACCGGCACGGCAAGTCCGCAGAGACTGTAGGTCACCGTCCGAAGCAAACCCCACTCGAATAAAGAATGAACCGACGTATGAGAACTTAAAGGAGGATATTCCTGGAGTAGGAAATGGCACCGATTGCTCAGACCGTCGCATTGTGAAGGCGCTGGAGTGATCCGAGCACCGAGTTCGCCGTCTGGTAGAAGTACCAATCCCGGCGAGCATTCACGTCAGCATCCAAAGAACCTTCTCGTCCAAGGACTATCCAATTCTTCCACTCAAGGATTATCCCTGGCCAGTTTCGCTCATCGTATGCCCATCATTCTTCGTCTTTCGCGGAATCCTCGGGGGGGGGGGGGGGGGGGACGAATCTCGACGGAAGGTCGCCTATTATGCACTTCAGATCCATTGTGAGTATTTACGCCATACAGGTTAGGAAGATGCGCGAAGCATGAGAACTCGGGAACGAATGGCTGACGGCTTCGAATTGCATCCGCCACTGTAGGCACACCACATAATAACCCAGGACTATTCCGTTCCAGCAGGTTTTCAAATTCAGGGGAATCATTAGTACTCGGAGATATATTCGGCGACCCGATTCTCCATTTGTATCTAATTAAACCTGGTTCGCGCCCTTGTCAAGGGAGCTTCGTAGTGCTCGAACCATGGTGCAAATCTCTCCGATTGCAGAGTAAGATATGCTACCTTTGCGTACTGACTCCGTATATATCGGGGGTAGCCGCATCGTGTCATCACCAGAATTGCGAAGTTCGATTAAAGCCGCACGCACGAATCCCACTTTCGAAATGGCAAGCAGACCTCGCCAGGTCTCTCCTTATCGTGTCTACAGTTCACCTCGTTTCAAGGATGCCTGTACTCCCTTTTCGTAGGGTAAATAAGTCACGAAATCGGTTGTCGTTCGCTATTGGGACACTAACTTCATTGGACTCTCTTCCGCCGGCACGTCCCACTGTTCGATACCAGGGCCGTTTCGGTCCCATTTCGTGAAGCGAATGTACGTAGTCCGGAAGTCCTCGCTCACGGGGCGAAGCTTCCTTGCCAACAATGAAGCGAAGGCATGATCGTGGGTCGTGACGATCAACTGGCGATGAGGAACAATTTTGCGGAGCAAATCAACGAGGCCGAGGAGATGCACGTCGTCCAAGTTCTGGAGCGGGTCATCGAGTATCAATGACTTCACATGACTAGGTGCAAAGCCGAGATTGAACGAGAGGAACAAGGAAATAGCAAGCGCGTTTGCTTGCGATGTAGATAGCGTCTCTCCAGGCTCCGTGACATCGACCTGAACCTCATCGTCGCGCAACACCGGTGTGAGTCGATGTTTCCCACCAAACTGACGTGTAGCAATCTCAACTGATCGAAACGTTGGATGGGGATCGATCGCTGAGTAGAACTGACGCAGGAGAGGCTTCAGCTGCTTCAAGCGGTTGGCGACAAATGTCTCTGCGTCTGATTTGACTGCATCTAGGAGGGCAGTGGCGACGTCATTTGTGCGGCGCCGATCAACTATGTCCTGCTCCCTAGAAACTAATGAGTTCCGGAGTGTCTTGGACTCAATCTCGATTCGATCGCGCCGTGTCTTCGATGAGTCCAGAGAGGCTGCCGCATCGAACTCGCGCCCCGCCTCCAACGCTCGCACGATTTGAGACTTCCGTCTCTCAATGCGATCCAGTTCAGCTGTGACCCGTTGGACTTCGTTGCCTGGTTCCCCAGACGCGGCGGGCGGATCATCGGGGAAGCTGGTCAGCACCTCCTTCACTCGGCTCTCTCGATGCTCCTTCGCGGCCCGTGCTGATGCGCGTTGTTCGAGCATGGCGCGGTGTCTATCAGAAGCTGACTTAAGTTGCAGGGATAGTTCCCCCAGGCGCTTCTCAATTGTTTGAAGGTTTGTACGTCGTAGTTCAGAGATCTCTCGGAGAGCTGCATTCTCTGTGTCGTTGGCGATGCCTTCGAGACGACGACGATACGTCTCTTGATCAACTTCCTGACCACAGGCTGCACAGTTGTCTGCCACGTGACGGAGCAAAATCGACGCCATACTTGCCAACTCTTCACGAATGGAGCTTGCCTGTCTAAGCGCTGCGTCTGCTTCTACTACTGCGACGCGAAGTTGTTGGACGTCGGCCTCAACTTCTTCCTTCTGACCCGTCAGGTCGGCGACTTGAAGTTCGAGCTCGATGACCTCGGCGTCTGTCGGAGCTTCGGGAAGCGGCACGCTCAGTTCTGCCCGAGCCGCATGCAAGGCGGCCCCGTCCTGCTCGATGGTGCTGCGCTCCTGGTTGAGGGCAGCGCGCAGCTTTGTCAGTGCGCTCTCGCTTAGCTCCCAGTCTTCAACATCTTGGGGCATGACGAGCCTGAGCGCCACAACGCCATTGCGCCATGTCTGCCATCGCGCGGTCACCTCAGCCGCATTTGCTCTACGAATTTCGGCTTCAAGCAAGGACAAAGAAGTCGCGAGGTCGTCGAGCTTTGCACGATCAACCTCGAGCGCCGCGTCAGCCACGTTGACCGCGCGAACCCATGCTCGCTTGTGCGATTGGAGTTCATCCGCGAACTCTCGTAGACGTCCGGCCCCCACCATGCTCGCCACTGCATCGAACCGCTCCGTGTCCTGGCGCCCTGTTAGGAACTCGCGCAGCGACTCTTGCTTGAGGTAGATCGAATCCACGAACGACTGAGCAATTGTCGCGAAATCGTCATTGGTATCGGTGCCCGATAGATTCTGGCGGAGCCAAACCTCAGCATCCGCGCCACGAAATGACTCGTCATTGACGCGCACTCGAAGTGGAGCGCGTAGCTTCTTGGCGTCGGTCTCATCCGGGTTCTCCAATGACCTCGTGATGACAACGTCGTCTCCACTGAAGTCGGTTCGCAACTCAACCGTCGTGGTTCCCGACTTGCTGTAAAGACTTCGGGGTCCCCGTGTGCTGGAGTTCTGACCCGTAATCGCCCATGAAATCGCGTTGCAGATAGTCGTTTTGCCAAACCCATTCGCGCCGACGACGATGACGACGTCTGCGTCGAGGTCGATGTCGACTTCACCCGAGACTCCGCCGAACCCTGCGATGGTGATTCCGGTGACTCTCATAACGCATCTGTCCCTGTCCGCTGAGTTGCGATCAGTTGCTCATGGAGTGCTTTAAGGGGAGACTCGCCCGCCTCGTATGCCGCGATGACCACATCGAGGTGAGCATTGCTATCTAACACCCCTGCAATGCGTGAAGGGAGCGTGGCCAAGGGGTCGGCCCTCCCCTGCGTGGTGTCGAGGTCAAGATCAAGAATCGGCGCCAGCGTTCTCCGAACCTGAGGTGTCAGCTCAAGCGGGTCAAAGACACGACTTGGAAAGTCGTCCGCTGTCAGCACCAATTTTCGCACACGTCGCGTGTCAGATCGTATGGAGTTCAACTCGGCAACCATTTCCTCCGGGACGCCGTCCATCGCAACGAGGATGAGATATCCATCCCATGACTTCGGGTCGGTCGCGATTACGTTCGCACCCAGAAGATCGACCACATGATCTTGTGCGATGCCCCATCTGGCGATGAGCTCTTCAACCGACTCAAATGTCCACACGGCAATCACCGAGTATTCGTCTTCAAAAGCCATCGAACCGACGGGCCAGGATTGGTGGCGGGCGCTATCAACACGGACGATCTCAGACTCTGCGAGCAGCCGCGTGATCTCGGTGAGAAGCAGTTCGCTTGTTACGACCGCGTCGGTCATCGTTGTAGGTCCTCAATCGCTGACTTTAGCACTGTTGCGGGTCGTCCTAGGTACTCATCCACAAATATCGGATGGATGCTGTCAGCGCCCCGGATTAGGTCACCGGCCGTGTCCCCTCGAACCAGGTCATCAACCCTTGGTACATGTGTGTTTCTCGCTCCGGCTACAAGAACGAGGTTTGTTCGTTGCTGAGGTGCAAGGCTGTTGTTGCGCTCGCGAACCTTGGCGCTGATGGCGCTCCACCCAATTGTGCCTCCGCCATGAACGAGGCCAAAAACCAGCAGACCGCTGTCGCTCGCGAGTATGAGGCGACCATGCTCGTCCACTTCCGGAGAAGTCGCGGCGAGTGCTGCGGCGACGTGGTCTGTTGCCAAGAGCAGGTGTGCTATCTGCCTCTGACGTGAGGCGTCGCCTTCGGCGGCATACTGATGTGAACCGAGCAACCATGTAGCTCTCGCGCGGCCGAGGGCTAACAGCGCAAACCCTTGGATTGGTGTTGTGACATCCTCGGAACGTCGCAATGCCATCTCGGAGTCGTCACGAACAAGTTGTGCATGGGCATCACGGATTCTCTGTAGTTGTTCGACTGCTACTCTCCGGGCAAGCTTCGACATGAATTCACCCCAGTAGAGGTCCACGGTGCCCGTGAGATTTGCGCTCAACGCTTCTTTGAACTTCGAGTCTTGATTGCGATCGACCAAATAGTAGGACGATTGCGCTTTGGCTGCGAGTTTACTGACGCTCTGGGTAAGAACGTTGGCGGGACTGCCTAGGCCCACAAACACCACAACAGGAGCGGACAGATTCGCTGCTGCAATCACGCTCCCCCAGTCTCCCTCCCACTCTTTATCGAGCGCGCTCTTCCTGAGTACCCAGGTTTCCTCGGGCTGATTTACGCTTCGATGCAGATGCACCACGGAGTGTGAAGCAAGGTTCGCGTGCTCGCCGGGACCTTCTACGAACGTGATGTTCGTACTGTTGCCCAGGGTGGCTACGGCATGTTGAAACGCCAAGTCGTAGTTCAGGGTGATCACATGTCGAAGCGCGCCTTCGATGAGCAAGGCAGCAGCGATGAGGTGCCCGGAGTTTGGTGCGGCGGTCCGCCAGGCATCCTTCGGTAGGCGACTTGTCAGTTCAGCCTGCGATTCGAACTTGTCGTACACCAGATCAGCAAGAACCGAGAGGTCGTCGGGATCTGTGCACTCTCCGTCACTCAGAACGCCATCTGCAACAAGTCGTCGGTGGGCCTCGCGAGAGTAAACTGCGCCACTCGCGAAACCCGTCGGCTTCTCCATCGAGACTCCAGCGCCAACCACGAGTACCACCCGGCTGCCTGCCGCGTCTGCGATGCAATGTAGGATTTCCGCAGGGAATGCTGTGTCCGTCGAGTGGCTCTGGTTGGCTTCTGGCAACAATTCCCCCTCATCGGTGAGAACTCTCACGTCTACCGATGAGGTCTGAACCACCCCGGCTTTCCCGGAGACCCCATTCTTTGAGAGGATGGTCTTCAT
>ERZ778018.1506-NODE-1506-length-18591-cov-7.581787_pt1 | contig 18591 bp, 6 predicted proteins | sample MGYA00375748_ERZ778018 | MGnify/ENA primary metagenome ERZ778018 (study PRJEB29350, sample SAMN05509839) | bioreactor metagenome | biome: bioreactor; material: wastewater | place: South Africa: University of Cape Town | collected 2014-04-22 ... | reverse complement strand
TACCACGTGGAGGCCTGGCGCCCCGAGCCGGAGTCCTTCCGGAGCGCCCGGACGTCGGAGGTGGATCCGGTCCACTGCGCCGTCTGCGTCCCGGGGGAGGCGGCGACGGAGGCGTAGGCGGGGAGGTCGACGCCGTCGTTGGCGAGCGTGTAGCCGTCGCCGCCGTAGGCGCCGATCCAGTCCCCCTGGGTCGCCGCGTCCTCGGCGACGAACGGCGCGGCGGCGTCGGGACCGTGGAGCAGGCCGATCCGCCGGTCCAACGCGTCGTAGACGTAGCGGGCCAGGGGCGTCGTCACGCCGTCGACCTGGGAGTCGATCTCGACGAGCCGGTTGCGGTGGTCCCAGATGTAGAGCGTCTGGTCGTCGGTGGCGATCTCGGTCCTGGAGACCTGGTTGCCCTCGGCGTCGTAGGCGTACGTGTACGTCCCGTCGGTCGAGATGCGGTTGCCCGTCCCGGTGGAATAGCCGGTGGAGTCGCGGTTGCCGTTGGCGTCGTAGCTGAAGCTCTCGTTCGCGAACGAGCCGTTGGTGTGCGTGACGCCGGTCAATTGGCTGTCGTCGGTGTAGCCGTAAGTCAGCGTGTCGGTGGACGAGCCGCCGTTCCAGGTCCGGACCTCCTGCGTCAGCCGGCTGGCGGCGTCGAGCGTGTAGTCGTACGAGGCGATCGTGGCCCCCCCCGACGTCTTGTGGGCGAGGCCGGTGAGCCGGTTGGCGAAGTCGTAGGAATACGTCGTACCGGCCGCCTTGCTGGTTCCGGTCAGGTCGCCGTAGCGGTCGAGGCTCGTGATCCGTCCCGCATGGTCGTAGGCGTAGTCGACCCGCTTGGAATTCACGCCGGCGCCCGACTGGCTCAGGCTCGCCAGTTGGTTCCGCTCGTCGTAGGCGTAGCTGGTCAGGCCGCCGAGGCTGTCGTCGAGGCTCGTCCGGTTGCCGGCGTCGTCGTAGTCGTAGGTCAGGGTGACCTGCGGCAGCCCGGTCGTGCCGTCGTTGTCGACGCTGGTGAGCCGGTCGGCGGCGTCGTAGCCGTAGGCGTACTTGCTGACGTGATCCTGGACCTGCGTCGTGCGGCCGGCGTCGTCGTAGGTGTAGGTGATCACGTTGTCCGCCGAGCCGCCGCCGGCGGGCAGCCAGGTCTCGGTCGTGACGCGGTCGTCGGCGTCGTAGCCGTACTGGGTGATCCGCCCCAGCCGGTCCGTCTTCTGGGTCAGGCCGCCGACCAGGTTGTAGGCGTAGGTCGTGACCTTGCCCAGGGGGTCGACCTCGGTCGTCGACCGTCCGGCGTCGTCGTAGGTCCATGAGGTGACGTTCCCCACCGGGTCGGTGAGGCTCGTGAGCCGCGAGGCCAGGTCGTACGTATAGGTCGTCGTCCCGCCGCCCGAGGGGGCCGTCTCGCTGACGAGCCGGCCGCGGACGTCGTAGGCGCGGGCCGTCTTGTGGACGAGGGGATCGGTCTGCGCCGTCACGCGGCCCATCGGATCGTAGATGTAGGTCGTAATCCTGTCGAGGGGGTCGACGGCCTTCGTCGGGCGGTTCATCTCGTCGTACGAGTAGACGACGCTGTGGTTCAAACCGTCGAAGACGCGGGTCACGTTGTCGTCGTCGTCGTACTCGTACCTCGCGACCGCATCCAGGCCGGTGCCGAAGATCGACTCCCGCCATATCTTCGTCAGCCGGCCCTTGGCGTCGTAGTCGTACCGCGTCTCGCGGCCGAGCGGGTCGAATTGATTCGTGAGCTGGCCGGCGAGGTCGTACGTATAAGTGGCCGTGTGGTTCAGGGCGTCCTTGACGCTCTCCAGACGATTGACCTCGTCGTAGGCGTAGCTGGTCGTGTGGCCCAGGGGGTCGGTGACCGAGACGAGGTTCATGCCGTCGTAGGCGTAGGCCGTATGCTTGGTCGTCCCCTGATGGACGGGCTCGGTCATGGAGGTGAGCCGGTCGCGGTCGTCGTAGGCGTAGGTGGTGACGCGGCTCAGGGCGTCGGCGACCGAGGTCGGGTTGCCGTTCCCGTCGTAGACGTACAACGTCTTCACCGTCGAACCGGCGGCCGCCTGCACCGAGTCCTGCGTGGACGTCGTGCGACCCATGCCGTCGTAGGTGAAGTTCCAGACTTTCCCCAATTCGTCGGTCGCGCTCGTGAGGTTCCCCGCCGAGTCGTAGCCGAACGAGGTGTGGGACGCCGCGGCGCTGATCGGCGTCGTGATCGAGGCCGTCAGCTTGACCTCCGAGAGCTGGGTGTAGGTGTAAGGGGTGTCGTTGTTGGCCGTGATGTTGAGGCGGTAGTACTTATAGGAGCCCGGCGAGGCCACCGTGAACGTGGTCGTGTGCTCGTCTTCCGCGTCCGACTGGCCCGTCCGGGTGTCGACGGCGGTCCACGCCGAGCCGTCGTTGGACCCCTGGAGCTGCCAGTCCTTGGGCGCCCTCCCAGGATAGATGGAGTTGTCGTCGCCGCTGGTCAGGCTGTACTCCACGACGGTGTAGGCGGCGCCGGCGCCGAACTGGTATTCCAGCCAGGAGGCCCCGCTCGAGAGCCACTTCGTGGCGGTGTTCCCGTCGAAGGCCTGGGCCGCGCCCTGACCTGGGATCGGGGCGGATCCGGCCGTGGCGGTCCCGTAGTACGTCACGTCCTGGTTGTACGAGGCCGTTCCGGACGGGTTGTCGATCCGGTCGAGCCGGCCGTACGAATCGTAATGGTACGTGGTCACGGCACCCAGCCGGTCGGTGTCCGTGAGGAGCTGGCCGGCGGAGTTGTAGGTCCATTCTTCGTAAAAGTCGTCGGGGTCGGTCCGGCGCAGGACGTTGCCGTGGGAGTCGAGCGTGTAGGTGGTGGTGCGGCCGAGGAAATCGGTGACGGACGTCGGGACGCCGTACTGGTCGTCGTAGGTGATCGTCATCGGGTTGGACGTCCCGCCCGACCCGCCCGAGCCGGAGCCTCCGGACCCGCCCGGGATGTAGTCGGGGCGTGCGATCGACGTCACGTTGCCCCGGGAGTCGTAGGTGTAGGCCGTCACCCGGCCGAGCGCGTCGCTCGCGGCGGCCGGGAAGCCCCGCCGGTCGTATTTGGTGCTCGTGGAGGCCCCCGTGTCGTCCGCGCTCTTGTTGGGGTGGCCCATCCACGAGAAGCCGACGGTCGTCGTCCGGTTGTTGGGGTCGGTGATTCTTCCTTCGAAGTCGGTCGCCGGGGGGCCGGTCAAGGTGCCGCCCGCCGCAAGGAGGCCGTTGGCGTGGGCGGGCTTCACCGTCGTCGTATCGGCCCCGCCGAAGAGGGTCTCGCCCTCCGCCAGCCCGAACGCGTCGTAGAGGACGGTCGCCGTCTTGCCGCGCGGGTTGGTCTCGGTGGTGATCCGATGGTTCGACGGCGTCGCGTAGCCGAATTGCATCACGGCCCCGTCGGGATCCACGATCTGTGTCAGGTTGCCGTTGCCGTCGACGGTGATCGTCGTGGCCCGGCTCGCGGGGTCGGTGATCGAGGCCAGCTTGCCCGACGTCGCGTCGTACGCGAACGTGGTCTTGAGCCCGACCGGGTCGGTGATCGTCTTCAGGGACCCCGCCCCGGGCTGGCCGGACGCCACGTAGGCGTAGCTCGTGGCGTTGCCGTTGCGGTCGGTCAGGGACGTCTCCCGGCCGGACGAATCGAACTGGACGACGGTCCCGTCGGGATAGGTCCGCGTCCAGGTCCCCCCGACGTTCTGGACGAGCGTCGACGGGCTGCTCGCCGGCCCGCGATAGCTCGGGACGACGGCGGTCCCGGTGAACGGGGCCGCGGCGATCTTGCCGACCTCGTTGATGGACGACGAGACGAGGAAGTTCTGGGCCGGGAAGAACTGGTTGGAGTCCGGGTTGGGGGAGAGGATTCGGACGTGCCCCGTGCCGTCCGTGAAGGCGATGCTGAGCCGGCCGCCGACGCCGTTGAGATCGGTCGCGATGATGTTGCCGCCCGAGGCGTCGCCGCCGGGCGAGGGGCTTGCCGCGTTGCCGATCGGGTGGAGGACCTGCGCCCCGAGGACGCCGCTGGAAGACAGGGGGACGAGGGCGATGAATTCGGTTTGGAAGGCCACGTCTCCGTGGACGGGGACGGCGACTTCCAGCCCGGCGTTCGGGCCTCGGAAATTCCCCGCGACCAGGCCGAGAATCCCGCGAGTCGTGTGCCCCACGGTCATGTAGGGGGTCGTGGTCGTCGACGTGAACGGTCCGCCCCCGCTCCCCGTGCCGGCGAACACGTTCAGGAACGCGATCTCCTCGGCGGCGCCGCTCACGTAGGCCGCCGTCTCGACGACGAGGTCGAGCTTGCCGTCGGCGTTGTAATCGACCGTCGTCACGCCGATGGCTTCGTGGCCCGAGTCGAGAGGCAGGCTTCCGGCCGGGGTCATCGCGCCGGCGGTCGCGGCGAGCATGACGTCGAGGTGCCCGTCGGCCGTGGTGAACACGAGGTCGGGCTTGCCGTCGCCGTCGAAGTCGCCGGCGGCCATCGAATCGTCCCCGCCGGTCGCGGCGGCCCCGTCGCCGACGGAAGAGACGACGGGGGTCGAGAACGTCCCGTCGCCGACGCCCGTGTAGACCGCGACGGCGTATCCCGAACTCCCGCCGGTCGGGGCCAGGAGCACGGCGAGGTCGAGTATGCCGTTCGCATGGCCCGTGAAGTCGCCGACGGCCAGCGCCCTGGCCACGTAGCCCGACGTGATCGAGTACGGGACGCCGGCCGTCAACCCGCCCGAGCCGTCGTTGAGGAGGATCCCCAGGGACGAGGACGTCGCCACGGCCTGATCCGGCTCGCCGTCGCCGTCGAAGTCGGCGGCGACCGTCCCCGCCACGAACCCGGACGACGCGGCCGGCCTCGTGAAGCCGGCGGTCCCGTCGTTCTTCATGATCTTGGAGGTCGAGGCGTCGGAGGCCAGGGCGAGGTCCTGGACGTGGATCTGGCCGGCGTCGTAGACCGGGTTGAACCTCTGATTCCCTTGCTGACCGACGGTGACGACCAGCGGGCCGCCCGGCGTGGGCTGGTTGACCTTCTGCAGGCCGCCCACGGACCAGCCGGCGCCGAGGGCCCCGGCGCTGTTGTCGATGACGTTGACGGACCCCTCGGCGACGACGTCGAACGAGGTCGACGGGCTGAAGTGCTCCGTGATGGTCATCGTGTAACGATAGGACCCGGGGGACAGCGACGTCCCGTCGACCTGCATGGGGATGTGGTACGTCTCCCCATCCTGGAGGCCAACGCCGTCCACGTCGTACGTGACGGCTGCTCCCTGGACGACGCCCGCGAGGCTGACGATCGCGGTGATCTTCTCGATCGTCTGGGCGCTGCCGGCGGGGGGCGTCGTGAACTGGTACTGGACGACCGGCTTCGGGTCCGCCTGCAACGAGCTGTACTCGAGGTCGACGCTGCGGTCGGCCCCGACGGAGTAATACGAGGCCGTCCGGTGATTCTGGAAGTATTCCCCCGTGAGCAGGCTGATGTCGGAGTTGAGCGGCGCTCCCGCGGTGAGGGTGGACTCGGTCATCGATGGGGGGATCGCGACGTTCCCCTTATGCAAGACGTCGTTGCCGGTCGGCGGACAGTTGGCGCACTCGCCGTTGTCCTGCAGCTCCAAGGGGATGATCATGACGACGAGGCAGAATAGCAGGTCGACGGAGACCAGGGCTTGCATCTCTCCGGCTTTGGAGGCGCGCGCGACCGGCGCCGTCTCGCTTCGAGCGGAGCCCAGCGTCACCAGGTCGGTCGTCGTCAAGGTCTCGCCGTCCTTCGAGACGACCACTTCCGCGGCCGGCTCGCGCCCGCCCGTGACCGGATTGAACTTCATGAGCAGGAAGACGCCGCCCGGGGCGTAGCCCCAGACGTTGGGCATCGTCAGCTCCACGGGCTGGTCGGGGGCCAGCCCCGTCGTCCGCCCCAGGATCATCGGGGCGCTCGTCCCCTTCGGCAGGTGCTGGGCGGCGAGGGGGGCCGGAAGTTCGGCCACCGAGAGCGAGACGGCCGACGGCCGTCCTCCGGCGTCGCCCGGGATCCGGATCTCGAACCCCGGCATCGCCGGGTTGACGACCGACAGCGTCCCCTCGGCGTCGGAGTCGCCGGACCCGACGGCTTCGGGCCAGGCGATCCTGGGGACGATCAGCGGCTCGGGGAAGACGTTGTCCGACCGGCTGTAGATGGGGTGGCCGAGCAGGTCGGCGACCGGGGCGGTCAGGGCCAGGCGGCCCTGCGCCTCCACCGTCGCGCCGCCGACGTGGACGGGGCCGGGGTCGGCGGGGACGCCGACGAGGGCGAAATACCCCTCATCGTCGGTCCTCGTCGCGATCCCGCCCAAGTCGACCGGGACGTCCCCCAGGGGGGCGCCGGCCTCGTCGACCACGCGGCCGGTGACGACGGTCGACGCCAGTTCGGGCTGCGCGACCGTTACGCGGACGTCCTGGACGACGGTGCGCCCGCCGTCACGGGCGACGACCCGGAACTGATACGTCCCCGCCTGGCCGGGGGCCGGCACGAAGGTCAGCTCGCCGGTGCCCCGGTTGAAAGTCATGTTCGCCGGCAGGGGCTGGGGCGTGATCGTGTACGTCAGGTCCTTCCCGACGAGCCCGCCCGGCACGATCGAGGCCTCGAGCGTCCCCCCGACGGAGATCGACAGGTCGGCCGCCGTAGCGTACTCGCCGCCGCCCGCCGCGTCTAATACGGGCGTCCGCGAGTCGACCGAGGGCGCGGACGCCCGAGGCGCGAGGATGGTGCATGGGCCGAGGAGTCCGCCGCTGACGGTGTCGAGCGATCGGCCGTCCGCGGACACCTGGAGCACGCCCCACGTCACGATCCGCCCCGGCGCGACGACCGCGACCAGGGGGAAAGTCGTCCCGGGAACCGCGCCGGTCGTGTTGGGCAGCGTGACCTTCGCCGGCGTGCGGAACGCCAGTCCGGGGCCGTCGACCGCGACGGCCGGCGAGTCGTTCGGGCCGGCGAGCGGCGTCACGGCGATCCTGCCCCGGTAGGGGCGGCGGGCCCTCCCGGCCGCGCCCACCGCGGCCCCCGCCTCGACGTGAAGCGCGAACCCGGGCAGCCTGGGCGTCGTCACGTCCACGGCCGTCCCGGGGCCGATGCGGCGGAAGTCGGTGGCGTTCGCCAGGTCGATCGGCGACAGGACCACGTTCAGCGAAGAGGATCCGCCCGGCCCGGACGTCGCGTACTGCGACGGGGTCCCCACGGACCTCGCATGACGCCCCCTCGGCGAGGCGCCGGGGCCGTCGACGATCAGCAGCCGCGACGGGTCGGCGGCGTCCGACCCCTTCAGGACGAAGCGGCCCCTGGAGTCGGTCCTGGTGGTCGTCGCGCCACCGTCCCCGCCGACCGCGACGACCGTGACGCCCGCGACGCCCCGCCCACGCGCGTCGACCACCCGGCCGGCCTCCGAGGGCGAAGCAGGGGCGGACAGGGCCGCGGCCGGGCGGCCGCCCATCGGCCCCAAGACGAGCCAATCCTGCCAAGGTAGGCCGCCGCGGAGCATCTGGCGGACCTCGAGGGATTCCAGGGACGGCCTCGTCGAACGCCGGTGCGGGTGGGGCATGTCGCCGCCTCGATTGAATTCATAATCATGCGTTGCGAAATGAAAATGGAGCGAACAGCGTCACGTTAAGCGTCTGGTTTCGGCGACACAAGATAATTCTTAGCATTAGTAACTTTAAATTAATTTGCGGCCCGCGTCGCGTCGCTCGCCCGGGGGCGGTTGGCGGCCCCGCCCGCGGTCCTGTAGACTGGCGGGCCTCGTCTCGATCGATCCCTACGGCGGCGGGGCCACGGTCCTATGAGCAACACACCCGGCGGACCGGCCGGATCGGCGTCGGTCATCATCCCTTGCTCCAACCAATTGTCCTACACGCGGCTCTGCCTGGCCTCGCTGGCGCGGCATACTCGACCGCCCTGGGAGTTGATCGCCGTCGACGACGGCTCGACCGACGGCACCGCCGCCTATCTCGCCGGGGTCCAGGACGCGGCGCCTTTCTCCGTGACGATCGTCGCCAACGCGGAGAACCGGGGCTTCCCCGCCGCGATCAACCAGGGGCTCGCCCGGGCCCGTGGGGACTACCTCGTCCTGCTCAACAACGACGCGGTCGTCACCGACGGCTGGCTCGACCAGCTCGTCGCGCTGGTCGACTCCGATCCGTCGATCGGCATGACCGGGCCGATGTCGAACTACGCCAGCCCGCCCCAGCTCGTCGAGCGGGTTCCCTATCAAGACCTCGACGCGATGCACGAATTCGCGGCGATTTGGCGGCGCGAGCGTCGCGGGCGGTGGTTCAAGACCCCCAAGCTGTCTGGCTTCTGCCTGCTCCTCACGCGACGGTGCTTCGAGGCGGTCGGCCCGCTGGACGAACGATTCGGCCTCGGGTTCTTCGACGACGACGACCTGGCCTTGCGCGCCCGCAAGGCGGGGTTCGAGCCGGCCGTGGCGCACGACCTGTTCGTCCATCACTACGGCGGCCGGACGTTCCTCGGGGCCGGCGTCGATACGGATCGGCTGCTCTCGGAGAACCTCGCGAAGTTCCAGGCGAAGTGGGGGGCCGACGCCCCGGTCGGGAGGGCGGTCCGGCTGCCGCTCGCGGCCTTCTCGGCGGATCGGAAGCCTCCCGAAGCCTCGCCGGGCCGCCCCAAGGTCATCGGGATCGGGCTGCCGCGCACGGGGACCACCCCGGCGGCCGGACGCCGCGTCCGCGTCAGCCTCACGATGGTCGTCCGCGACGAGGAGGCGAACCTCGCCGCCTGCCTGGAGTCGGCGGCCGGGCTGTTCGACGAGATCGTGGTCCTGGACACGGGCTCGACCGACCGCACCGTCGAGATCGCCCACGCCTTCGGGGCGCGGGTCTTCGACTTCGTCTGGGTGGACGACTTTGCGGCGGCCCGCAACGCGGCGCTGGCCCGGGCGACGGGCGACTACGCGTTCTGGCTCGACGCCGACGACCGGATCGAGGCCGCGCAGCGGGAGCGGCTCAAGGCGCTGTTCGACGGCATCGGCCCCGCCGAAGCGGCGTACGTCGTCCGCTGCGCCTGCGACGCCGGGCCGGACGGCGGGGGGGCGACGGTGGTGGACCACGTCCGGCTCTTCCCGGTCCGCGAGGACGTCCGCTGGATCTACCGCGTCCACGAGCAGATCCTGCCCGCCCTGCGCGGGGCGGGGGTCGAAGTCCGCTGGACGGACGCGACGGTGCGGCACGTCGGCTACAACGACCAGGACCTGCGGCGGAGGAAGCTGGAGCGGGACCGGGCGATCCTGGAGTCGGAGCTGGCCGAGCGGCCCGACGACCCGTTCGTACTGTTCAACCTCGGCCAGATCGCCATGGAGGCCGACGACGCCCGGGCGGCCCTCGGCCTGCTGCAAAGGAGCCTGGCGGGCTCGGCCCCGTCCGACTCGATCACCCGCAAGCTGTACGCCCTGATCGCCCGGGCGCACCAGCGGTTGGGCGATCCGGAGGCGGCGCTGGCGGCCTGCGGCGCGGGGCTGGCGGACGACCCCGACGACGCCGAGTTGCTGTTCCGCAAGGGCGTGCTGCACCGCCTCCGGGGCGAGCCGGGGGAGGCCCGGGCGTGCTGGAGCCGCATCCTGACCCTGCGACGCCCCGAGAAGTTCGCGAGCGTCGACGAGGGCATCTACGGGCACGTGACCATGCGGAACCTGGCGGTGCTGGCCGAGGAGCGGGGCGACCTCGCGGAGGCCGGGCTGCGCTGGTCGGAGGTGCTCGCCCGGCGGCCCGGGGACCCCGAGGCGGCCCGGGGCGTTGCGCGGGCGGGCCGGCCTGCGGTCCCCGCCGGGGGGGACGGCCCGTGAAGCTGCGTCGACTGCTGTTCGCCTCGGTGCACGGCTACGCCGACCCCTCCAGCGGCGCGGCGTGGTCGACCCGCGACCTCCTGGAGCTGCTGGCGGCGCGCGGGGTCGAGTGCCGGGCGGTGACGACCGGGGTGCTCGACTACGAGCGCGAGACGCCCCTGGAGCCGGTCCTGGCGGCGCTGGGGGCCCCGCCGGGGTCGGGCGACGTCCGCGGGTTCGAGCTGGGGGGCGTGCGGGTCGATACGCTCCGCACCGCGTCGAGCCGGATCGCGCGGTCGCCCGACGAGGCGGAGTCGCGGGCGCTCCTCGAGCTGGTCGACCGGACGCTGAGCGACTTCCGGCCCCAGGCGGTGCTGACCTACGGCGGGCATCCGACCAACCTGGCGCTGATGGCCCGGGCGCGGTGGCGGGGCGTCCCGGTCGTGTTCCACCTGCACAACTTCGCCTACGACGACCGCCGCTGCTTCGCCGACGCCGACGCCGTGCTCGTGCCGTCGGAGTACAGCCGCCGGCATTACGCCCGGCGGCTCGGGCTGGACTGCGTCGCGATCGCGCCGCCGGTCGTCCCCGGGCGAGTCCTGGCCGTCTCGCCCGAGCCCCGATACCTGACGTTCGTCAACCCCCAGCGCGACAAGGGGGCGGCCGTGTTCGCCCGGATCGCGGTCGAGCTGGCGGCCCGGCGGCCCGAGATCCCGCTCCTGGTCGTCGAGGGCCGGGCTGGGGCCGATGGCCTGGCGGGGCTGGGGCTGAACCTCTCGGAACTGCGGAACCTCCACCGGCTGCCCAACCTGTCGAGCCCCCGGGCGATCTACAGGTTATCGCGGGCGGTGCTCGCGCCGTCGCTGTTCCGCGAGTCGTTCGGCCGGGTGGCGGCGGAGGCGCTGTGTAACGGGCTGCCGGTGCTGGCGAGCGACCGCGGCGCGCTGCCCGAGACGCTGGGCGACGCGGGGTTCGCCTTCACGGTGCCGGCGCGGTGCACGCCGCAGGCCGTCGAGCCGCCGACGGCCCGGGAGGTCGCGCCGTGGGTCGCCGCCGTGGAGCGGCTGTGGGACGGCCCGGCGTTCGAGGCGGCTCACCGAGCCCGGGCCCTGGCCGAGGCCCGCCGGTGGACGCCCGACCTCCTGGTCGATCGGCACGCGGCGCTGTTCGAGTCGCTCGCCCGCGAGGGATGACGCGGAATCGCCGGGCATTGGGTCCTTTCGCGTCGGAAACCAGATCAAGGCGACGACGGCCGCGATAGATGCCACGCGCCTTCGCCACCGCGATCCCCGCCGCTTGTCGCTCCCGCCGGTACTCCGACTCGATCTCCGCCAGCCCGAACAGCACGCTCGCCACCATTCGTCCGACCGCCCCGCTCAGGTCGATCTGCTGAGTCACGGCCACCACCCGGACTCCACGTTCGCACCACTCGGCCAGCAAGTTTACGCTGTCACGCTGGCGGCGGGAGATCCGGTCCAGCTTCCAGACCACGACCATTTTGACCCTCCCGGCGAAGATGGCCTCCCGCAGCCGATCGAACGCGGGACGCTTCAGGGTCCGCCCGGTCTCCTTGTCCTCGAACCACTCCACGGTATCGAGGGCGATCTCGTTGCCCTGGAGCCAGCGTCGGATCTCAGGCTTCTGGCTGCCGGTCTTCTGCCGTGCGGACGAGACGCGGCAATAGCAGGCGATCATGCCGACGCCTCCCGAGGCCAACCGCTCCGGCGGGCCCCTCGCGTGACTGGAGTGCCCTACCCGGTGCCAGTTAGGGTTCAGCCATTTTGTCACACTGTATCGGTCCCGGAAAGCCGATGATTTTGCCGGGTCCGCAAATGTCTCGGACGCGGTACCCTATTTGGCACTCAGCGAGGCGATCCGCTTCCTCAAGGCCATCGAGGGGTGGAAGCGGCCCGACATGAGCCGGGCTCTCCGGGCCCTGCTGACCCCGTCCTGGGAACGGCTGGCGATCGGACCGGAGGACTGGGGCGATCGCCGCCTCTACACGTTCTGCACGCTGGAACGGATCCAGGACGGCCTCCGACACCGAGGCCTGTTCGTGCCCGCCAGCCGCCGCTGGGGCGATCCCCACGCCAAGTTGCTGCAGGGGCCGGCCTGGGAGAAGGTACGGCTGCGCGTCTGCCGCATCCTGGACCGCTCGCCCACGCCGACCGAGGAACTGGACCGCCTCGGCCGACAGCTCGACGACGCCTACCGGCGGGCGGCCGCCAACCTGCCGGGCAACGCCGCCGTGACGATCGACCGCGGCGGTCGCCGCGACGTCGTGACGCTCACACCCCTGGGCAAGATCGACGAGCCCGACAGCCTGATCGACTTGGGTCGCGACGTGACGGTGCGGCTGCTCGACCGTGCCCTGCCACTTCGCCCTGAGTCCGCCCTGATCGACTTGGGTCGCGACGTGACGGTGCGGCTGCCCCGCGTGGACCTCACCAAGGTCCTCCTGGAGGTCCTGGCCTGGACGGGCTTCGCCGGCGAGTTCCGCCACATCAGCGAGGGGGACGCCCGCGTCGCCGATCTCGATCCGAGCCTCTGCGCCGTGCTCCTCGCGGAGGCCTGCAACATCGGGCTGGAACCTCTGGTCCGCCCCGACGTCCCCGCGTCGACCCGAGGCCGGCTCTCCTGGCTCCAGCAGAACTACGTCCGCGCCGAGACCATCACCAGGGCCAACGCCCGCCTGGTCGACTACCAGGCCCAGATCCCCCTGGCCCGGGCGTGGGGCGGCGGCGAGGTCGCCTCCGCCGACGGCCTGCGGTTCGTCGTCCCGGTCCACAGCCTCAACGCCGGGCCCAACAGCAAGTACTTCAACGCCGACCGCGGCGTCACCTACTACAACTTCACCAGCGACCAGTTCACCGGCATCCACGCCGTCGTCGTGCCCGGCACGATCCGCGACTCCCTGTTCATCCTGGAGGGCCTGCTCGAGCAGGAGACCGGCCTGCGACCTGGTCTTCGTCGTGCTCTGGCTCCTGGGCTACCGGTTCAGCCCCCGGCTGGCCGACTTCGGAGAGGCCCGGTTCTGGCGGATCGACCCGAAGGCCGATTACGGGGCGCTCGACGGCCTGGCCCGCCAGCGGATCAATATCCCACGGATCGCGCGGAACTGGGACGACCTGCTGCGGGTGGCCGGCTCGCTGAAGATGGGCACGGTGGGCGCCACGGAGCTGGTGCGCGGCCTCCAGGGCGGCCGCCGCCCCTCGACGCTGGACAAAGCCATCGCCGAGCTGGGCCGAGTGGCCAAGACGCTCTACCTGCTGAACTACCTGGACGATGAGGCATACCGCCGCCGCATCCTGACCCAGTTCAACCGGGGCGAAAGCCGGCACGGCGTGGCGCGAGCGATCTTCCACGGCCAGCGCAGGGAACTCCGCCAACGCTACCGCCCCATGCGCGTGTTCCGGCTGGCCGGCTACAAGATCGTCCTGGATCGCAAAGCCGGCGTCGAGCCTGGCTCGGCCGTCGAAGCCCTCCGCGAAGCGATTCGCCGCCTGGAAGCCGAACTGATCGAGCACGACGAAGCCGCAGCATAATACGTGATGTTAATGCGTCGTCCAGGAGGGTGATCTGGAGTCCGGCGAAATCTTGAGATATGTTAAGATTGTCTAGGTCGACTGATTCACCGTGCTATGCTGCCAAGATGCGGAGAGACCGAGCCGATGGCGAGTGCGCCCGAAGCGATGAGCCACCAGGGCCGACCGGGGCCTGATGAGGGGAAAGCTTTGGACGTGGAGCGTCACGCGTCGTCAGGCAGGCGCGATGCGGAGAACCAGTTCCTGCAGGGCATGATCGCCCTCCAAGACGGCCGGCACGAGGCGTCGGCGGCGGCCTTCGAAAGGGCGATCACGCTCGATCCGGCGAACCCGGACTATCATTACCATCTGGCCATCGCTTCCTTCGCGTTGGGACGGCGGGACCGGTCCATGGCATGCCTCGACGCGGCCGTGAGGCTCTGTCCCAATCATGCCGACGCCCTTCGTGACCTCGGTCGGATGCTCGCCGGACAAGGACGTTATCAGGAGGCGGCCGAATATCTAGCGCGGGCGGCCGGAGTTGATCACACGGACGCGCGTCTTCGCGTCGATCTGGGGCTGGCGATGAGTTTGCTCGATCGCCCGGACGACGCCGTCCGGTGGTTCCGAGAGGCGCTCGCTCTTCAACCGCTCGACTCCGAAATCCTGCGTCATCTCGGGCAGCTCCACTCACGTCGGGGGCAACTGGACGATGCGGCGGAGGACTATCGCCGGGCCCTGCTGGCCAGGCCGGACGACGCAGACCTCCACAACGAGCTGGGAATCATCCACGCTCGCCGGAATCGGTACCGGGAGGCGGCGGAGAGCTATCGCCATGCGCTGCGGGCCCGGCCGGAGTTGCCCGACGCCCACAACAACCTCGGCAACGCCTTGCGGAACTTGGGGCAAGTCGACGAGGCGATCAACTGCTACCGCGAGGCGCTCCGGTTCCGGCCCAACTATCCCGAGGCCCACAACAATCTGGGCATCGCATTAAGGCGCAAGGGGAAGTTCGACGAAGCGATCGCCAGTTACGGCGAGGCGCTTCGAATACGGCCCACCTATGCCGAGGCGCACAACAACCTCGGCTTCGCCTATGCCGGGCGGGGCAAGCTCGATGCCGCAGTCGTCTGCTATGGTCAAGCCCTGCGGATCAAGCCGGATTACGTCGAGGCGTACCACAATCTAGGCAATTCTCTGTCCGACATGGGTCGGCATGCCGAGGCGGTCGATGCGCAGCGACGGGCGATCGCGATCCGACCGGGCGACCCGAAGCTGCACAAGTCGCTGGCCATCACGCTGGGACGGCATGACAAATACGACGAGGCGATCGCCGCGGCCCGGGAGGCGATCCGGCTGAGGCCCGGGACGCACGACCTGCACAACGACTTGGGGATTTTCTACGCCCGCACGAACCGCTTCGAGGAGGCCGAGGCGAGCTACCGGGAGGCGATTCGACTCCGTTCGGACTTCGCCGAGGCGTACAACAACCTCGGCAACGCCCTACGCAACCAGGCGAAATTCGCAGAGGCCCTGGATTGCTACGCGGAGGCGCTGCGGATCAAACCGGATTACGTGGATGCCTTGAACAATCAAGGCATCACGCTGTCGGAGCTGGGGCGGTTTGACGAGGCGATCGACAGCTACACCCGATGCATTCGACTACGCCCCAATCACGTCGACGCCCGCATGAACCGGTCCCTGACGTGGCTGCGCAAAGGGGACTACGCCCAGGGCTGGGCCGAGTATGAGTGGAGATGGAAGAAACGGGCGGTCTCGAACCGTCCCCTGATCCAGCCGCTCTGGAATGGGTTCCCGCTGAAGGGGCGGCGCATTCTGCTGATCACAGAGCAGGGGCTGGGCGACACGATGCACTGCATCCGATTCGCGCCCCTGCTCAAGGCGCAGGGGGCGACGGTGATCCTGGAGTGCCCAGAGAAGCTGATCAAGCTGCTTGCCCGCAGCCCGGGGATCGACGAGGTCGTGCCGCAAGGTAAGGAATTCCCCGACTACAACGTCTACATCCCCCTGATGTCGATCCCCGGCCTGGTCGACACGGCCCTGGAGACGATCCCGGCGGAAGTCCCCTACATCCATCCCGACCCTGAACTCGTCGAAACCTGGGGACGCGAGCTGTCGGAGCACCGGGGGTTCAAGGTCGGCATCAACTGGCAGGGGAACCCGAAGTACGGCGGCGATCGCCATCGCTCGATGCCGTTGGCGCTGTTCGAGCCGCTGTCGCGCATCCCCGGCGTGACGCTGGTCAGCTTGCAGAAAAATTTCGGCAGCGAGCAGCTCGCCGGGGTCGCGGGCAAGTTCGAGGTGATCGATCTGGGCGAGCGGCTGGATGAGACGACCGGCCCGTTCATGGATACGGCGGCGGTGATGAAGAACCTGGACCTGTTCGTGACGTCGGACACGGCGGTGGCGCACCTGGCGGGCGCGATGGGGGTCCCGGTGTGGGTGGCGCTGTCGGCGACTCCGGGCTGGCAATGGCTGTCGGAGCGGGAGGACTGCCCGTGGTATCCGACCATGCGGCTGTTCCGCCAGGAGACCCTGATGGTCTGGCCGCCGGTCTTCGCGCGGATGGCCGAGGAGCTGGCCCGCCTGGTCCCCCCGCCCCCGCCCGAGCCGATCACCGTCGAGGTGACCGCGGGGGAGCTTCTCGACCGGATCGCCCGGATCCAGGCGGAGATCGAGGCCGGCGGCGCGCCCGACGACGCCCGCGACCGGCTCGCGCGCCTGGAGGCCACCCGATCACGCTTGATCGGGGACCGCCCCGCCTCGGCCGCGACGCTCTCCGAGCTGCGGACGCTCCATCGCTCGCTCCGACAGGCCGAACGCGACCTGCGGGCGTTCGAGCGGGACGAGGATTTCGGCCCTCGGTTCATCGTGCTCGCCCAGCTCGCGTCCCATCAGCGAGGGCGGCGGGCCGAGTTGATCCGCCGGATCGACTCCGACCAGGCGGTACGTTAGGATGCGAGAGGAGCGGTGCGGTCGTCGCCGTCGGACCCGGCCGCGCCGGAAGCCGAGGGCGCCGTCGTGGTCGCTCTCGCCGCCCGGCGATTTTGGCTTCGTTCGCGCCGGAAACGACCCGCCGAAGCGCTTCCGCCCTCCTTCCCGGCCCCCTCGGACTCAATAGGCTTCGTTCGCGCCGAACGCCGCTCGACTGCCCTAAGTCCTTTATTCAAAGTGACTTGGGTACGGCAATCCGACGGCGCAATTGGGTTCGATCGCGCGGGAATCCGCGCCGCAGGGCGTTCCCGTCGACGCGGCGAGGGCCCCGGGACCGCTTGGGTCCGTTCGCGCGGTTTTCGCCCGCCGCGCGCTCGGGACCATTTTGAATGTCGGATTGTCAAAGAGCCCGATCCCGCTGTTCCTCCAGCCTAAGTATGCGCCATGCGGCCCCTCGCCGCAACACACGGGCGTGGAATCAACACGACCGCCCCCATCTCCTTTAAATCCGCCCAGATTGCCCAATCCATCCACCTGAAGTGCGTGGCCAGGTGGCCATGTGGCCTGGCCATGTGGCCCGTCTCTTCCCTACAATTCTCCCCTGTGGCGAGGTAGGGTCCAAGTCTTCGGGAACGCATGAAGGTCCGTTTCTGTGCCGCCAGCGATGACGGTACAAAGAGGCTCCTCCGGAAAATCGTTGAGCCGAAGCTGGACAGATTGCCCTTGAAACACTCCTTGGAAAACGTACGGATTCCGCTCTGTCGATAGCCAATTCATCTTGGCAAGCTGTAGTTGTTCAACAAAATATCTGTGATTACTAATATTCTCCACTTGCACGCCTTTCCTCGATGGTCTTGTTAACGCCAGGGTTTGTCCGTTTGGACGCCTTGATGGCCTTTTCGTAGTCGCCACCATACTTTTGCAAGATCTCTCTTGGAGTCTTCAGAGGAGGCAGCGACTGGGCCAGTTCTTGGTTCTGCATTAGCTCTCTGGCCTGCAGCTTCGCTTCGTTTCGCAGCCGAGTGGTTGTCTCAAAGATTTCCTTCGCTGTACTCCCTTGGGCCCTCATCTGCTGCTCGACTTCGTTGACTTCCGCAACTCGGGCGTTGTACCAATCTCTGGCCTGAATGTCAGTTAGCGAATTTGGGGCGGGCGTTGCCTTTGGAGCTTCTGACGCAGGCCGCCGTGGGAGGCGGAGATCCGGGCTCTTGACGAGCCCGGCTCGCTCCAATCCGAGCCCGACGCCCGCCGAGGCCAGAAGCCCTCCGGCCGCCTGCTGGAAGCTCGTCGGGGAGGGGAAAAGGGGTCAGGAACCTTTTTTAGAGGTTAAAAAGGTTCCTGACCCCTTTTCCCCTCCCTGGGTATCAATGCATAGATCTGACGCAATTTTTCCGAATGCGTGGTTGGATCATTAGAGAATTTAGCGGACGTTATCAAAAACGGCGTCCAGCTATAGTCGTCTTCTTTGATCTGCGATAGGAGGCTATGGAATTGCTGAACGATCGCTTCCGGCATAGAATTTATGGTCATCAAAAAATCTGTATCAATTTCGGGTTCTGACACCAAATCATAAAGTAACGAGTTGGCAACCTCGACTGTCGAGAGCAATCCCGACTCATATCTGGAGACGAGTTTCTTCGTTCTTGCAGAGTTCATGGAAAGCCTCAGATTTCGGAATTTGTCTTATCGCTCACCCCAGATTGTCGGCTGCGAGAGTATCTCCGGATCTCTTACAAGCCGAGCGTCAAAATCGGCGATGGGCTCCATGTATGCTCCTCGCAAAGGGTCTCGAACAACGACTTGTCGTACTCCATTCAAGTTCTGAGTTCCTTGAACCAATACGGCATGCCCTTCGTCGACGATGGCGATAAATGGCTGACCGCTCTCGAGAGCTTGGGGAAGATCACCCCGGACGCTTCTCATCCCAACAGCCAACAGGTTGTCATCAACGAAGCCGACCATGTCGGAAGGATCCATGCCTTTGGGAGCTAGCCGGAGGCTCTCAATACTCGTAGCTGCCCGGCCAGGCGCAACCTCCTCTAATAACATATCCAAACTCGCAGGAACACAAGTGTTAGATGTTGGCTGTCCGGTGACGGGAATGTCATCGAGCGGAATCCGATTTCCCGGCGTACTTCCTCCTCCGCCGATGAGGCCTTCGCTTGGCGCTATGGCAGCCTCGCCTGCTGCTGCCTCAAACGCCGCATTTTCCGCGGCCGTCGCCGCTTCGGCCGCCGCGGCGGCTTCCGCGGCCGCGGCTCGGCGCGCCACCATGATGCCGCCGGCGGCGCCGGCGACGATCGGCACGGCCATGTCGACCACGGTCCCGGCGG
>ERZ778018.1502-NODE-1502-length-18613-cov-4.822233_pt1 | contig 18613 bp, 22 predicted proteins | sample MGYA00375748_ERZ778018 | MGnify/ENA primary metagenome ERZ778018 (study PRJEB29350, sample SAMN05509839) | bioreactor metagenome | biome: bioreactor; material: wastewater | place: South Africa: University of Cape Town | collected 2014-04-22 ... | reverse complement strand
GCGTTCAGGTACGACGCCAGGGTCGAGACCAGCGTCTTGCCCTCGCCGGTGATCATCTCGGCGATGTTGCCGCTGTGCAGCACCATCCCCCCCATGAGCTGGACGTCGAAGTGGCGCATGCTGAGGAACCGCCGCCCCGCCTCGCGGCAGGCCGCGAACGCCTCGGGCAGCAAGTCGTCGAGCGACTCTCCGGCCTGACGGCGGCCGCGGAACTCCTCGGTCTTGGCCTTGAGCTGCTCGTCCGACAGCCCCTGCATCGACGGCTCAAGCTCGTTGATCCGGGCCACCACCGGCCGCATCTGCCGAATCCGGCGCTCGTTGGAGCTGCCGAACAGCCGCACCAGCCCTTCCGACACGTTCTCGGAGAACGCGGACAGGGCGTCAGTCGTCTTATCCCAAAGCTCGATCAGCACTTCCATTGCCGCTCATTCCCCGCGCGATGATTTCTGGTCGGATTGCAGCAAGTCGCTAAGACACGAATATTTACAGCGCCCACACGGTTTTCGTCAACCGGGGCCGCGGCGGTCTGCTCGACGGGCCGTCGCCATCTCCCACGAACCTCAATGGGACGCCCGCCCCCCGTTTCCTCGCCGGAAGTTCTTAACCGGCCCATGGATAAAACCTTGCCCCTCTTCACGCCGGGTCGTCTCTCCTCACGGTCCGGGAATTGGGTTTGTTCGTCCCAAAAACCCGCGCCGCGGCGACCGCGAGGGGGCGTGGAACACGACGGCCCGGCGCTCTCCCGCATTGTAGACCGACCGTTGGATTTGGGTTCGTTCGCGGCCGCGACCCGCCCTGTTGAAGTTGGCTTAAAGTGATATGGCTAAACATGTTTGCGTTGCATGGGCCGATTGGCTTCGTTCGTCGCGATCGTGTGGAGGACACGTCCGACTTCGATGTCGAGAATGGGTTCGATCGGCGAAATCCGGGGTTCGGGCCGCCGTCTCCTGGTGTTCCGGCCTGGTGGTCGCCGAGGCCGTCAATTGGGTTTGTTCGCGCCGTTTCTTGATCCCGATCCAGCGACGCCGATCGGGTTGGAGGCGGCCGTTCCTCCTGGCGGAGGCGCGAAGTCGAGTTTTGCGGGGAAGCTGATCCCAGCCCGAGGCGCCGGCGAGTGGATTCCCTCGCCGTGCGTTCGGAGGATTCACTCGCGGGCGCCTCGGGCTTGGATGGTTGCGTTTCAAGCAAGACGGCCGCCAGGAACATGGGCCACACCAATTTGGGTTTGTTCGCGCGCGTTTTCGACCCTTGTCCACCAGGGGCGGTCGCGCCTCCAGGAGTGAGCCGGAACGGCACAGTCCAGCCACGCGCACTCGACCCTCCGTAAGTTATTTTACGACGCAACCGCGTGATTGGTGGTGGGCTTTTCCACGATTCGCAAGTTCCATCGTCGCTGGGGGCGGGTTGTCGATCGATTCGGCCGATGAGACAATGAATCGTCCCGATCTTTCGCTGTTGGAGGACGCCCATGTCGATTGCGACGACTCCGCGATTTGAGACCGTGGCCGACCTGCTCAGGCAGCTTGGCGACGTCCCCGCCGCGCGCGTACGAATGACCCCCACCCCCGGCGCCGCCACCGAGGAGGACGTGATCAAGATCCACGACCGCGAGGGTCGGCTCTTCGAGCTGGTCGACGGCGTGCTGGTGGAGAAGGGCATGGGCTACGACGAATCGAAAATGGCAGCACTGCTCATCATCTACCTGGGGAACTTCATCCTTCAGCACGACGTGGGCGACATTTTGGGCGCGGACGGCATGATGCGGCTGTTCCCGGGGCTTGTCCGCATCCCCGACGTCGCGTTCGTCTCATGTGCTCGATCCCCCAGCCCCGACCGGAAACGCGGCGAAATCCCCGACGTCGTCCCCGACCTGGTCGTCGAGATCCTCAGCAAGTCGAACACCCGCAAGGAGATGGAGCGTAAGCTCGACGAGTATTTCGAGGCCGGCGTGCGGCTGGTTTGGTACGTCGATCCGGAACCCAGCACGGTTTGCGTCTATACGGCGCGGCACGATTTCCAGACGTTGACGGCCGAAGACCATCTCGACGGCGGCGACGTGCTGCCGGGCTTCAGCCTCGCCATCGCCGATTGGTTCACCAGGGCCGAGCGGAGCGGTCCAAGGAATTGAGGACGCCCATGTCGATTGCGACTCCCCCGCGTTATGAGACCGTGGCCGACCTGCTGAAGCAGCTCGGCGGCGTCCCCGCCGCGCGCATCCGGATGAATCCCACCCCCGGCACCGCCACCGAGAAGGACGTGACCAAAATCCACGACCGCGAGGGCCGGCTCTTCGAACTGGTCGACGGCGTCCTGGTGGAGAAGGGCATGGGATTCGAGGAAGCACGGTTCGCGGCTTGGCTGGTTCTTTACCTCGGCAACTTCATTGCCCCGCGCAAACTTGGGATCTTCCTGGGCGCGGACGGCATGATGCGACTGTTTCCGGGCTTGGTACGTATCCCCGACGTCGCGTACATTTCGTGGGAGCGTTTTCCTAAATCCGCCCGGGAACGTGGGGCGATCCCCGACGTCGCGCCCGACCTCGTCGTCGAAGTCCTCAGCAAGTCGAACACTCGTAAGGAGATGGAGCGGAAACTCGACGAATACTTCGAAGCCGGCGTGCGGCTGGTCTGGTACGTCGATCCCAAGGCCCGCACCGTTCGCGTCTACACCGCGCGGTACGATTTCAAGACGCTGACGACCGACGACGAGCTCGACGGCGGCGACGTGCTGCCCGGCTTCCGCCTCGCCATCGCCGAGTGGTTCGCCGAATCCGAAGAGACCGGCCCGTAGTTTATTGAGGTACGCCCATGTCCGTTGCGACGCCCCCGCGACATGAGACCGTGGCCGACCTGCTCAAGCAGCTCGGCGGCGTCCCCGCCGCGCGCGTTCGGATGAATCCCACCCCCGGCACGGCCACCGAGAAGGACGTGATCAAGCTCCACGACCGCGAGGGCCGGCTGTTCGAGCTGGTCGACGGCGTCCTGGTGGAGAAGGGGCTTGGGTTTCACGAATCGCGACTCGGAGTGCTACTGGCGGTCGCGATCTGTAATTTTAGTCATAAGCACGACCTTGGAGTCGTTCTCGGCGCGGACGGGACCATTCGACTGGCTCCCGGCCTGGTCCGCATCCCCGATGCGCTTTTCCTTTCGTGGGAACGCGCACCCAAACGCCGGGGGGTGGTGATTCCCACTGTCGCGCCCGACCTCGTCGTCGAGATCCTCAATACGACGAACCGGCGTCGGGAAATGGAGCGGAAACTCGACGAGTACTTCGAGGCCGGCGTGCGACTCGTCTGGTACATCGACCCCAGACGTCACACCGCCCGTGTCTACACTTCACGCCGCGACGTCGCCAAGCTGACGATCGACGATCACCTTGACGGCGGCGACGTGCTGCCGGGCTTTCGGCTTTCGCTTGCCGACTGGTTCGCCGAGGGAGAACGCACCGGTCCTAGACAGACGAACGACTCGACGAGGTCATGAGATTCCGCATCTCGGGCCTCGGTGGTTCACGTCACGATACCGCTGGCCACAGAGCGAGAAAGACGGCATAGACGAGCGCGACTTCGACGCCGGCGATGATCCAGCGTTTCCAGGGCGGCAGGTTGGATCGCCCGACGACCCGATAGACCAGCATCGGGAAGCCGAACCAGACGGGGTAAAGCAAGACGGCCGCGAGGTACATCGCGGGCAAGGCCCAACGCCTGGGTAAGACCGCGTGCGGACCTTCCCGAAATGCGGCGGCCAGGAACGCAATGCAGGCGATCTGAAGGATGACGAGCATCCGGAGGTTCATCGCTCTGGCTCCCTTCACGTAATCGGCCCGGACGGCCTGGATCGATCGTAACGCGATCGGGTCGCCATCGTCGCCGGCTTTGCGTAAGATAGCTGCGGTTCGCTTTGGAGTGAGGCCGCATTCTCGCGAGGAGACGGAGTCGGTTGATCGAAAGCCCTTTCGCGCCCGAACGGCGGTTGACGTTCCTGGGGACCGGGACCTCGACGGGGGTTCCGATCCTGGGGTGCGACTGCCCGGTCTGCATGTCGGACGACCCCCGGAACCAGCGGACGCGGCCCAGCGTCCTGATGTCGTTCCCGGCCGGCAACCTGTTGATCGACACCTCGCCCGAGATGCGGATTCAACTGCTCCGCGAGAAGGTCCGGCGGGTCCACGCGATCGCCTACACCCACCACCACGCCGACCACCTGTACGGGCTCGACGACGCCCGGCTGTTCCCCAAGTGGATCGGCGGCCCGGTCCCCGTCTTCTGCGAGCGGGACGTCGAGGACTACATCAAGCGCGTGTTTCCCTACGCGTTTCGCGAGGAGTCGCGCGATTGGGCGGCGGGATTCATCCCCAAGATCGAGTTCCACCCGATCACGCCGGGGGCCGAGTTCGAGGTCCTGGGGCAGAAGATCCTGCCGATCCGGCTACATCACGGCCGGTTCACGGTCCTGGGCTTTCGGGTGGGGGGCCTGGCGTACTGCACCGACGTCAACCGCGTCCCCGAGGCGACGCTCGATGCGCTTGAGGGGCTCGACACGTTGATTCTCGACGCACTCCGATACGAGCCCCACCCGACCCATTTCAACCTTGACGAGGCGCTTGCGGTCGTCGACCGGCTCAAGCCCGGGCGGACGTATTTCACTCATTTGTCGCACGGCCTCGATCACGAGTCGGTCGAGGCGAAGCTGCCCCCCCAAGTCCGGCTGGCGTACGACGGGTTGGTGTTGCCTTTTTAGGATGGGTTCGCGGCGCGCGACTTGCGGCGGCTGGCGTCCAAGGCGCCGTGAACTGGTACGATAAGACGATTGATTCGAGGCGAGGACCGCGGAGGCTTGCGTCGCGGCGATCGAGGATTCAGGAGCGTCCCGTACGATGGCTTTCAAGACGGACCAGGCGGAGCGGCTGGAACGGCACGGACAGAGTCACCTGCTGCGGTGGTGGAACGAGCTGGACGACGCCCGGCGCGCGCGGTTGGACGCGGAGATCGCGGCGGTCGACCTGGACCAGCTCGATCGTCTGATCGCCGAGCACGTCCACGGCGAGTCGACCGCGGCGGTCCCGACCGACCGCGTGGAGCCGGTCGAGGTCGTCCGGCTTCCCGAGACCGACGGCGAGCGGGTCGCCCGCCGCCGCGCGAAGGAAGTCGGCGAACAGGCCCTGGCCAACGGCGAGGTCGGGGTCGTCCTGGTCGCCGGCGGTTCGGGGACCCGGCTGGGCTTCGACGGTCCCAAGGGGACGTTCCCGATCGGCCCGGTCTCTTCCGCGAGTCTGTTCCAGATCCACGCCGAGAAGATCGTGGCGCTGGGGCGTCGCCACGGCAAGCAACCGCCGTTGTACGTCATGACCAGCCCCGACAACCACGATGCGACCGTGTGGTTCTTCGACCAGCACGGTCGGTTCGGCCTCGACCGCCCTCGGTTCTTCCAGCAGGGCCAGATGCCGGCCGTCGAACTTGGGACCGGAAAGATCCTCCTGGCCGCGCCGGACCATCTGGCGCTCAGCCCCGACGGCCACGGCGGCACGCTCCTTGCCCTGGCCGCCCCCGGGGCCGACGGCGGCCCGAGCTGCCTCGACGACATGCGCGACCGCGGCGTCCGGACCCTGTTCTACTTCCAGGTCGACAACCCGATGGTCGAGATCGCCGACCCGGCTTACCTGGGCCTGCACCGCCAGGCCGACGCCGAGATGTCGTTCAAGATCGTCGAGCGGCGGATGCCCGACGAAAAGGTGGGCGTGGTCGTGACGGTCGACGGCCGTCCCCAGGTGATCGAGTATTCCGACCTGTCGCCGGAGCTCGCCGGCAAGCGCCGGAGCGACGGCCAGCTCGAAATCTGGGCCGGCAGCATTGCGATCCACGTCCTCGAACGGTCGTTCATCGAACGCCTGGTCGGCAAGCACCGACTGCCGTTTCACCGGGCGGTCAAGAAGGTCGCGCACCTTGACGACGCCGGCCGGACGATCAAGCCGGCCGAGCCGAACGCCGTGAAGTTCGAGCAGTTCATCTTCGACGCCCTGCCCGAAGCCGAGCGGTGGTCGATCGTCGAGACCGACCGCCTGCGGGAGTTCGAGCCGCTGAAAAACGCCACGGGCCCGGACTCGCCGGCCACCGTCCACCAGCGGATGAGCGACGTCTTCGGCGACTGGCTCGAACAGGCCGGCGCGGTCGTCCCCCGCCGCCCCGACGGCTCGGTCCCGTTCGGCATCGAGATCAGCCCGCTCTACGCCCTCGACGCCAACGAGCTGAAAGCCAAGCTCGCGCCCGGCCTGGTCGTCGAGAAGCCGATCTACCTCCACTGAGCCGTTCCAGGGCCGACCTCCGGCCCCCGGCGGTGTTGAATAAGGCATCGGCTCACGAGGGCATCCAGTGCGGTCCCGGCGGCCCTCCGATACAAGCCCGAAGCGCAAGCGATTGGATTCCAAGGGTTTATGACGATCCACTCGCTTGCGCCTCGGGCTTGTACCGGCCTTCTCGTCATCGCCGACCCTACATGAGCCAAGGCGTCGAGGATCGTCAGAACACCAGGCCCGATCCGAGAGCGTAAGCGACGATCGAAGCGACCGAGTAGAAGACGGCGTCGATCCAGTTGAAGTTCGACATGAGCGCGATCGTGTAAATGATGCGCGTCATCTTCGGCGATAACTTGCCCACTCCCCGCCAGCCCTCGCGCTCCAGTTCGGCCCGACCCTCCTCTGGCAGCGCCTTGAATCTCGCCTCCGCCTGCGACCAGACTTCGGCCGGGAAGTGTTCCTTCGCGACGCTCTCCACGGGCGTGGCGTCCTTCGTCCAATCGAGATGTTCGCCGCGTTCGCGATGCTCCGCCATGACGTCCCGCGCGATGAAGGAGGTCGATTTGTCCCGCAGGACTTCGGCGTAGATCCCGGCCAGGAATTGGTCGGCGAACCCCCGTATCGCCACGATCTTGGCGACCCCCAGCGCCCCCACCGTAACGCTTGCGGCGTAGAGCCCCGCAGGCCACCCGCCGCCGCCTATTCGGGCGCCGCAGCCGACGGCGAACCCAATGGCCCAGGCGAGCCACGCGAATTCCTTGCTCGTCTTGCGGAACAACCCGATCACGACCGCGGAGCCGGCCACGCCGCACGCCAGGCCGAGCAGGACGCCGAGGATTTTCATGCAGGCATGATCTCGAATAGGCCAGTTGTCTTCAAGGCCGCATTCTGGATGCAGGCCGTGCGTGGTCGTGTACGACAGCCATGCACTTGAGATGCGCGCCATGGATGATTCATGCGGGGCTTGGCCGGCTGATTCGCCCTAGGTTACCTTGTTTTGTTGCGTGGCCAGGGTCTTTTGGGGTCTTTTGTTGCCTGGCCAGGGGCCCAAGGGGCCCATGCGGATCACGTCCATTGTGTGACCATCATTACGTGATGGCTGCCGCCGGCATCGTTGCCAAAGAAGTAGAGCTGATAGCTGTGGAATAACTCGTAATAGTCGAGTTCAACGGGGTTGTTGGGAAAGTCTGGGTCGACCGCAATGGCTGGCAGTGGAGCACCGGGCACGGTCTTGAACAAGTGTCCACGCTGCCACTGCATGAGAAACGTCAGCGGTCGGCCGAGATACCAACCCGGGGCCATATCCGTCCAGATCCAGCCAGGCTCTCCCCCGACCTTGGACTTGGCGGTCGCCTTACCGTCGGCGAGCCGGTCGAACCCGAGCGGGACGAACGCTACCTTCACCACATAATCATCTCGGACCACCCCTTGGTCGGTGGGAAAGACGGGGAACCGACATGCGAGCTGGACCGCTTCGAGCACGCCCTCGGGGATGTCGGCACCCGGCTCCTGGTAGTCGGTCGAGAGCTGCGGGAAGAGCTTACGGCTGATGATGGGGGTGCTGTTTTCGGGGTCGAAGCATCCCGTGCATTGGAAGACGGCAAGGGTCTGCCCGGCCCAATCATGCCCGCTGGGGAACGCCACCTGAAAGAAGAAGGTCTGGACCGACCCACAGCGGCGGCAGGTCGGCAGCGGCTCGTCGGCGGGGAGCTTGGGCTTGCCTCCGAGGAAGCTAGTGTGGCCCGGGGTCTGGGGTTCCTCGGAGCCAAGGCAACGAAGAGATAACTCCACGGGATCTCCGATCGTATCTCTACTGTCACGGATGTCCTCGGGCAGGACCGGAGTCACCGGATTGGGACGCCCGACCTCTATCGAGGGGCCGGGGAGGGCGGAATACAAGCCCGAAGCGCGAGCGAGGGTTCGGCTCGGGAGGTCCAGGGCCGATTCGACGTCCTGGACGATCAACCCTCGCTTGCGCTTCGGGCTTGTATTCCGGGCCTCACGACGCCAATTCCAGCAATCCGTGACAGTAGAGGTACCGAGATCGCTGGTGGGCGTGCCTCAAGCCGGCTACGCACAAGCTGTCGGTCCAGGCCGCGTCGAATTCCAGGCCCTCCACGGCGATACGTAAAGCGATGCGCACGGGAGCCACGCCGATCTGAAAGACCGTGCCCGGCTTCGCGAGATCGTCCGCCACGAGGTCGTGCAGCGGAGCGCCGAATTCGGCGATCGCCGCGATGACTTTCAAGGCGTTCTCCGGGGAGGGCCTTACCCAGACGTCGAGGTCCTTGGTGGCGCGAAGGTGGCCGTGGACCGCCAGCGCATGAGCCCCGACCACGAGGAACTCAGCCCCGCGCGCGTTGAATGTGGACAACAGATCTTTGAAGTCGGGGTTCATCGTCCCCCTCGCTGTTCCAGGCCATGCAGGCTTTGCTCAGGGTCCAGACCGCGTCGATCCGCTGCTCCGGGGTCAGGGCCATCACGTCAAGATCGTCGGGCTCGGGCGTTCCGGGGCGGATCACCCGCGACGTCGCGCCGGGACGCAACGGTCGATCGGCCGGCTTGGATTGTTCCATGGGAGCCTCGTCGAGTCGTTGGTTTCTCAGGCTCGATGATACCCGATGCGTCCTCCGGCGGAATCGTGCCGCCGCACTTCGGAAAAAACAAATCGCGCCCGTCACAGCGAACGTGGCGTATCGTTATCATGGTGCACGAATGACAACAGCCACGATTGCGTGCGACTGCGATTGAGGCTCTTCCGAATTCGAGTCGTTCGGGTGGCCAGGATCTTCTGGCACGTCGTTTGCCTTGAGTGTTCCTCGGGTCTCGTCAACTGATCGCTTCGCCTCCCCTTTCGGGGCACGATCACTGAGGATGAATACATGGACGCCAACGCCGAAGTCTTCGTTACGCTCTCCGCCGACCTGCTCGACCGGCTTCGCAAGGTCGCCCAGAAAGAGCACGTGCCGCTGCGGTGGCTGGTCGCCGGCCTGATCTGCGACACCGTCGAGGCCGACCGGCTGCCCGTCGGAGCAGGTTCGGGCGCGATGGCGGCCGCCGCGCGGTGATCGTGGTCGTCGAGGTTCGTCTCATCTCGGTTGAGTCGCCCTACAGCCGGCCTTGCGGAACGGTTATGATTCGGGGTCGATGGATTGATCGACTTCCCGGCTTGAACCATACGTGGGACCAGGGACGACGCCGCAATCGGGAAGCCGCGGCGCGGCCCGTCAGGGGTGAGACATGCTCTTCGCGATCATCATGGCCGGCGGCAGCGGCACGCGGTTCTGGCCCAAAAGCCGCCGCAACCGCCCCAAGCAACTCCTTGCGCTGCACGGCGATGCGACGATGCTCCAGCAGACGGTGGCCCGGATCGCGGGCCTGGTGCCGCCCGATCGGGTGTTGATCATCACGGGGGCCGATCAGGCCGAGGCGACCAGGGCTCAGCTTCCCGACCTGCCGCCGGGGAACGTGATCGCCGAACCCTGCCCGCGCGACACCGCCCCTTGCGTCGGCCTGGCCGCCCAGATCGTGGCGCGCCGCGATCCCGAAGGCACGATGATCGTGATGCCCGCCGATCACGTCATCCGTCCGGTCGACGCGTTCCTGACGACCGTGAAGGCGGCGGTCGCGGTCATCGACGCCGACCCGTCGGCCCTCGTCACGTTCGGCGTCAAGCCGACCCGCCCCGAGACGGGTTACGGGTACATCGAGCGCGGCGCGCTGCTGGAGACCCGCGACGGCGTGGCCGTCAACCGCGTGATCCAGTTCCGCGAGAAGCCGGACCGCGACACCGCCGAGAGGTTCCTCGCGTCGGGGAACTTCGCCTGGAACGCGGGCATCTTCCTCTGGCGCGCCAGGACGATCCTCGGCGAGATCAACCGCCATCGTCCCCAACTCGGCGCGGGCCTGGACCGCATCGGCGCCGGCCTTGGGACTCCGGCCGAGGCCGACGTGCTGGCCGAGGAGTTCCCCAAGCTGGACCGGACGCCGATCGACAAGGCGGTGATGGAGAAGGCCGAGAACGTCAAGGTCCTGGAGGTCCGCTACGACTGGAACGACGTCGGCGACTGGCGGGCCTTGAAGGCCCTGATCGAGCCCGACGGCGCGGGCAACACGATCCAGGGGGACGTGATCGCGCGCGACACCTCGAACTCGATCATCCTGTCCAACGACGGCGGCCTGATCGCCACCCTCGGGCTCGACGACGTCGTGATCGTCCAGGCCGGCAAGGCGACCCTCGTCGCTCGAAGAGACCAACTCGACAAGCTCAAGGCGCTGGTCGAGGGGCTGGCCGAGAGCGGCCACGAGGAGTACCTGTGAGCGATCGTCGGCCGTTCGCGCGGACTTTGGGCGTCGATTTCGGGCTCCGGCGCGTCGGGGCGGCGGTCAGCGATCCCGGCCGGTCGATCGCCACTCCGCTTGAAGTCTACGAGCGCCGCGACCCGGTCCAGGACGCCAGCCATTACCGGAACCTCGTCGATGAGAACGACGTCGATCGCGTCGTGATCGGCCTGCCGGTCCACACCAGCGGCCAGGAGGGCGAGCTGGCGTCGAAGGCCCGCGAATGGGGAGGCTGGCTGGCCGGCGTCACCGGGTTGCCGGTTTTCTATTTCGACGAGCGGTACACGTCGAAGATGGCCGACGAGATTCTCATCGGCTCGGGCTTCAAGCGGCAAAAACGCAAAGGGCTGCGCGATATGTTGGCAGCCCAGATTCTGTTGCAGAGCTACCTCGACGCCGGTTCCCCCGAAACCGAGTCGCCGCTCCAGCCGCTGCTCGATTCCCAGGACGAGGAGACCCGCCCATGACCACGCTCGTGATCGGCTGCGGCTATCTCGGCCGGCGCGTCGCCGCGCGGCTGATCGACCGCGGCGAGGAGGTCTTCGGCACCTGCCGGTCTGCCGCCGCCGCGTCGGAGATCGCCAGGCTAGGCGTGAAGTCGGTCGTGGCCGACGTGCTCGACGTCGACGCGCTCCGCGATCTGCCGGCGGCCGATCGCGTGGTTTATTGCGTGGGTTACGACCGCTCGGCCGGTCCCGACAAGCGGGCCGTGTACGTCGACGGCCTGCGGAACGTGCTCGATCGGCTCAAGGGATGCCCGAATCGACTCATCTACGTCAGCTCGACGAGCGTCTACGGGGGGGACGACGGCGCCTGGGTCGACGAATCCTCGCCGACCGAACCGCGCACCGAGGCCGGGCGGATCTGCCTGGACGCCGAACGCGTCGCGACGGAATGGGGTCGTGACGCGGTGGTCGTGCTCCGTTGCTCGGGGCTGTACGGGCCGGGCCGGATCGTCCGCCGGTCGATGATCCAGAGCGGCGAGCCGATCCCCGGCGACCCCGGCAAGTACCTGAACCTGATCCACGTCGACGACGCCGCCCAGACCGTGACCGCCGCTCTCGACGCGCCGTCGCCTTCGCGACTGTACCTGGTCAGCGACGACCGACCGGTGAAGCGACTCGAGTATTACTCGCGGGTCGCCGACTGCCTGAACGCCGCGCCTCCCCGGTTCGTCGGCCCCGCGCCGGGCTCACCCGAAGCCGCGCGCGACGCCGCCAGCCGGCGCGTGGCGAACGCAAGGATGAAGGCGGAGCTGGGAGTGAGATTGATTTATCCCGACGTCATATCGGGCGTGCCGGCGGCTTTGGTGTGAGCGACCGTGCCGGGATCGAGACACGACCCCGACGCGCGGGTTTTGATGTTGCGCTGTTCGCGTTTGGATCACATACGAAGCGAGGGCCGGATTCCCTTCTCCCCTCGCGGGAGAAGGTGGCCGGAACGGCCGGATGAGGGGGCGCGACGGCCTCCGACTCCCCCTCATCCGCCCCTTCGGGGCACCTTCTCCCGCGAGGGGAGAAGGGATGATCGCTTCATCCCGCGCGAAGTGCACAACATCAAAACGCGCAAGCGAGGGGGGCCGTCGGGAAGCTTGAGGGGCGATGTGATCACTCAGTGTGAGGCATCCTCCTCCTCGTAGGGTCCGTAAAAGTCGAACCATAATTCGATCCCGAGTTCAGCCAGTCTCCTCATCTGGGTCGGCGGAATGCTCGGTCCCCCGTGCCCGTTCCGAGAAAGCCAGTAGCAGGAGATATCCATTCGACACCCCATCTCTTGGAGTGATCGAATCGTCTCGGCTTTTGGCTCCAATCGGTCGAGGAGCCAATTGATGTGGCGACGCGAATCTCGCGAGTCGACCTGGCCTTCGGATTCTAAAAACCAGCCGTTGATCGGTGCGACCTCCCGCAGCAGCCTACTCGGCCGCTCGGGGACCTCGCCCCGGCGCTGCCAACCTGAGGGCTCGATCCCAAGGAGACTGATAATCGCGGCGGGATCGACATCCCCCGGGTAGATACGCAGTGTCGCGTAAGTCCTGGCGCACGTCGGATAGTCATCGTCTGGCAGGAGGGCCCCGTCAGGTGTGTCGGCCATATCGATCGTTCCCTCGCTTGCGCGTCGGGCTGGTACTTCGAGGCCGCACGATGCTCAAGCCGAATCCACTTACGTCGCTCAGTCGCAGGCCGGCTCGATGTAGCAGCGGAGAGGGCCCTTGGAGATCGCCATCCGGGGGTCGGCGCCGTAGGAGACCACTTGCTCGCGCTTGAGCTCGGCTTTTTCCTTGTGGGTGGTGTAGACGACGGCCCGGCCCCGGAGGTGGATCTCCAGCGTGAGCTTCTCGGCCGTGGGGATCGAGTGGGCGAACAGCTTGATCAAGAGCTCGATCACGTAGTCGAACGTGTGCTCCTCGTCGTTGAGGATCACGACGTTGTACGGCGGAAGCCTGCGCGTGCGCGTCTCCTGGACGACTTCCGGCTCAACGGCTACCGTCGTTTCCCCTTGCTCTTCCGACATCGCGCGGGCTCCTGGGGGCATCTTGCGTATCGGTTCCGCGATTCTAGTTTATAATGAATCGCGGTGAGAAGGAAACGGGAATACCGGATTGGCCCCGACACGGGGCGGAGAGAGACGCAGCATGGCGGAGATGAGTGCGGGCGCGGCCTTGAGGCAACTCAAGCAAGCCCAGGCCGGCCTGAAGAAAGCCCGGCAGTTGATGAGGCAGGGGCGCGAAAACCCCGGCCTGACGCCGAGGATCGTCGACGCCGGCTGGGCCAGCCTGGTCCAGACGCACCGACTGATGGCCGAGATCCCGCGATCCGCGCTCGACGAGGCGGTGATGACGCAACAGCTTTCGGTCCAGCGGTACGCGACGGCGCTTCTGGTCCGGCTTCGCCGCTTGCTCCGGACCGGCGACGCGGGCGACGGCGGCGACGATCTGGATGCGTTCGACGCGGACGACGACGAATGAGCACCCGCCCACGACCCAAGGGCCGACCCGCCCCCGCGGCGTTCCAGACGATTCCCGACCGGAGCCTGGACCCCGACGTCCCGCTGCCGGTCGTGGCGATCCGGACGCCGGGCATGCACCCGTTCATCTTCCGCAAGATGATCGACGGCGTCCGAGGCCCGCTCGTGGCCAATCCCGGCGACCTCGTCCAGATCGTCGACCGCGACGGCCGGCCGCTGGGATACGGGCTCTGGAACCCGCGGTCGCAGATCAGCCTGCGGCTGCTCTCCCGCGCGCCCGACGCGCCCGGCACGGAATTCTGGGTCCGGAAGATCGATCAGGCGGCGAGCCTCCGGTTGAACACGCTGGGGCTTGAGGCCGAGACCAACGCCTACCGGGTCGTCCACGCCGAGGGGGACGGGCTGTCGGGCCTGATCGTCGACCGCTACGACGACGTCCTGTCGGTCGAGATCAACAGCCTGGGGATGTACCAGCGGATCGGCCCGATCATGGAGTTGTTCGCCGGCCGGCTCGGGACCAAGCACTTTCGGGTGCAGGTCGCCGAGCGCGTGGCGCTTCAGGAAGATTTTTCGGGCAGGCCGCTCTCCAGCCCAGATCTGCCCCCCCGGATCACCATCGCCGAGCACGGCGTCCGGTATCGCATCCACTTCGCCGAGTCTCACAAAACGGGCTTCTTCTGCGACCAGCGCGACAACCGCCGCGACCTGGCCAAGTTCTGCCGTGATCGCTCGGTGCTCGACGCCTGCTGCTACACCGGCGGCTTCGGCCTGAACGCCCTGATCCGCGGCAAGGCCCGCGACGTGACCTGCGTCGATCTCGATGAAAAGGCCGTGGCGCTGGCCAAGGAGAACGGCAACGCCAACAGCGTGCGGCTCGACGTGGTGCACGCCGACGCGTTCGGCTACCTTCGGCAAATGGGGCAGAACGACCGGACGTACGGCGTCGTCGTCCTCGACCCCCCCAAGTTGATCCTCGACCGCGACGACGTCGCGCCGGGCAAGCGAAAATACTTCGACCTCAATTTCCTGGGGATGAACCTGGTCGAGCCCGGCGGTCTGCTGTTGACCTGCTCGTGCTCGGGGCTGCTCGACGCCCCCGAGTTTCTGTCGCTGCTCCGCGCCGCGGCGCGGAAGGCGAATCGAAGCGTTCAACTTCTGGCGATGACCGGCGCGTCGGCCGACCACCCGGTCGCCCTCGACGCGCCCGAGGGCTCGTATCTCAAGGTCGCCTGGCTGCGTGTGGGCGAACGGCTTCCCGACGAATACTATGAACCCGGAGCGTGAGTCGTTGTGGCAAGTCTGACCGTGGAAAACTACGTGAAGTCGATCGCGCTGATCGCCGCGCGGACGCCGGCCGGGACCGCCGTCAGCACCGGGCAGTTGTCCCAGGCGTTGGGGGTCTCGCCGGGGACCGTCACCGGCATGCTCAAGACGCTGTCCGAGGCGGCGCTGGCGACCTACACGCCCTACGAGGGCGCCCGGCTGACCGACGCCGGCAACCGGCTGGCTTTGATGGTCATCCGCCGCCATCGCCTGCTGGAACTGTTCCTCGCGCGGACGCTCGAAATGTCGTGGGACGAGGTCCACGAGGAGGCCGAGCACATGGAGCACGCGGTCTCCGAACGGCTGATCGACCGCATCGAGGATTTCCTCGGCCACCCGGCCGTCGACCCGCACGGCGACCCGATCCCGACCGCCGACGGCTCCTTGACCGAGCCCCAGGGGGCGCCCCTGTCGCAATGCAGCCGCGGCCAGCATTTCCGGGTCGTCCGCGTTCTCGATCAGGACCCGTCGTTCCTCCGTTATCTGACGGAGTGCGGACTCGACCTGAACGCCGAGGGGGAGTTGATCGAGAACCGCCCCGAGTCGGCCGCCGTCGTCTGCCGACTGGACGGCCGCGACGTGGCGCTGGGTCTGTCGGCGGCCGAAAAAGTCCTCGTCCAGACGCGCTGAGGGATCAGGAGCGGAAGACGTCCTCGCCGGTCGCCGGCTCGCGATCGATTCGGAAGTGGGCGAGGTCGACGCGCGGATCACGGCCGAGCACGAGGTCGGCGGCCAGTTCGGCCGTGGCCGGCGAGAGCTGAAGCCCCGCGCGCTTGTGACCGGCGGCGACGATCAGGTTGCGATAACCTGGGGCGAAGCCGATGTACGGCCGGGTGTCGAAGCTGCCGGGTCGGAGGCCCGCCCAGGTCGCCTCCACGCGCGCCTCGCTCAGCACCGGGCAAAGCCGGATCGCCGCGTCGGTCAGAGCGCGGAGGGGCTCGGCCGTCGGCAAGACGTGGAAGCCCGCGTCCTCCTCGGTCGCGCCGACCAGGATGCGGCCGTCGTCGCGCGGCACAAGGTAGTGTTTACCCTGCTCGACGATCCTTCGGAGCAACGGGCGATCGCCGCGCAGGAGCACGATCTGCCCCTTCAGCGGCGGCGTCGGCGCGCGCACTCCCAGGCCGTCGAGCAACCGGCCGGACCACGCGCCGGCCGCGACGATCACATGATCGGCCTGGAACGCGCCGGCCTCGGATTGGACCGCGACGACGCGGTCGCCACGCGCGACGAAGCCGTTGACGGCGCAGCTCGGGCGGATCGAGCCCCCTCGGCTCGCAAAGGCGGCGGCCAGCGCGCGGAGGTGCCGCGGATTACGCACCTGGGCGCGGTCGGGGAGGTAGTAGACGACGCGGAGGTCGGGGTTGAGGGCCGGCTCGACCCTGCCGAAGTCGCCGGGGGAAAGCCGCTCGAAGGCGATCCCCTCGACCCGCCAGCGGCCGGCGGTGGTCCGCAACGCGTGCTCCTCGGCCTCGGTCCAGGCGACGTCGACGCCGCCGGTGCGGCGATACCCGTTGTCGATCCCGGTCTCGGAAAGGAGGGCCGCCGACCACTCGGGGTAGAGCCGCGCGCTCCAGGCGCGGAGCGCGACGCTGGGCTGAACCGGCCCGGGGCTCGGCTCGGACCGCGGCGGCAGCATGCCGGCGCCCGCCCACGACGCCTCGCGGCCCAGCTCGGTCCGGTCGAGGATCACGCAGGCGACCCCCGATCGAGCCAGCGCGTAGCCGATCGAGAGCCCGATCACCCCACCTCCCACAATCACCGCATCATATCTTTCGGCCATCTTATCGCGTCTTTCCCGTCCTGGCGGGGACCTTGGCGCGCCTCCAGGTCCGCTCGGCGATCCGGTCGAGGCCCCGACCCTCGGAAACGTGGATCAGATCCATCTCGTCCCAGGCGACCCCCTCCGTGCCGAGCGGTTCGTGGAAGACCTCGGCGAGGAGCCGCAACGAATCCCAGGCCCGATCGTCCCCGCGTTCGTAGACTCGGGTCACGCGGTTGCCGCAGACCGCCAAAAGACGGCCGTCGGCCGAGAGGTCGGCCCCGGTCGCCGGCTCGACGAAGCCGGGAAGGACGCCGATCCGCCGGGGCTTCGCCGGCCGCAAGAGCGGGGCGGGGGGGGTGAGCGGGACCTCGAAGAGCTCGGCCTGGCGGCCGTCGAACCGCTTCGCGACGAGGATCGCGCGGCCGTCGTCGACGACCAGCGCCTCGGCGTCGAACCGGGCGTCGCGCGGCATGGCGTAGAACGACGAGGACAGCGGCTTGATCGGGACGGCCGACGGCTTGCCCGGATCGGGCTCGGCGATCTGGTGGATCATCCGGATCGCCAGCAGGCCGCCGTTGTTGCCGACGTCGCCGATGTACAGCCGCCCCTGATCGTCGATCGCCAGGTCTTCCCAGTCGATGTTGGGGACGGCGATCGCGAACCGGTTGAGGATGCGCCCTCGGAGGTCGACCGCGAACAGCGTGGCGGGATTGCCCGAATCGTTGTGGACCCAGAAGACGTCCGGGCGGCTGCGGCTCTTGACGATCCCCGAGGATTCGGGGATCGCCTTGAGGTCGAACCGGCCCAGGGGTTCAAGCGTCGGCGCCTGTGCGGCCAGGCCGAGCATCGAGGTTAACGCGAGCGCAAGCAACATGGGTCGTAAACTTTCCCAGAGGAAGTTGACGACCCATGTTAGCAGATTTCAAGGGGGATCGGCTACCGCCGCGCCGCCGGGTTCAGGGAGCCGTCGCCGAGGTCGACGTGGAGAGCGAGACGGCGCGCGGTGCATCTTCGGTCTTGATGAGGACGCCCCCCTTGTAGTACCGAACTCTGAGCAGGGTCATCGACGTGACGCGGTTGGCCTGCCAGCCCGCCGCGGAGAGCTTGACGGAATCGGCGGGATTATACGACCCCAGGTCGGAGAGCGACGCGCCGTAAGCGATCCCGAGGGTTCCCACCCCCTGACCGAAGCTCCCCCAGGTCGTCGAGATTCCGTTGAGGATACTGTAGCTGAGGGCTCCGCCCGAGACGCTGATCCGCTGCGTCCAGGTGATCGTCTCGTCGTCGGTCTCGAGAGACTCGGTGTCGGAGGTGGCGGAGACGAGCAGCGGCCGATCCTGCGACGCCCCGCTCGCCTCGCCGTACGCCTTGACCTGGAGGCCGCCCGGCTGCCAGCCCGAGACGTCGCGGTAGTTGAGACAGAACGCGACGAAGCCCGAGGAACCGGAGTCGGGATTCATGCAGGTCGTGATCTGGGGGCCGGTGGAGTCGGGGTCGGGATCGCCGATGACGACTTCCCAATCTTCCTCCACCCGATCGGCGACCGCGCCGTCTCCGGTCTGCGCCACGCCGGGCGACCCGCCCAGGCTTAAAGCGGCGAGGGTCGCCCATAAAAAACGAAATCGGGGAATCATGTATTGTTCCTTATGTCTTGATGTCCACGCATCGTCATCGATCCGTCCGTCATCGCGAGAGGAAGAGGCCTACCGCCCCCCCTTGGGACCAATTCCAGCCGTCCGGCAGCTTGGGGTTTTTGATCGTGTTCGGATCGTTCGGAGGTTCGTCGAGCGCACAGGGTTGGATGATTACGAACTTGTTGCTTCCCTGGAAATTGACGGCGAGGATCCGCGACGGCTGGAACGCGATGAACCTCCGAACGATCCAGATCGGAAGAGCACACGTCTGAACTCCAGTCACCTTGTAATCTCGTAT
>ERZ778018.1501-NODE-1501-length-18615-cov-4.377371_pt1 | contig 18615 bp, 19 predicted proteins | sample MGYA00375748_ERZ778018 | MGnify/ENA primary metagenome ERZ778018 (study PRJEB29350, sample SAMN05509839) | bioreactor metagenome | biome: bioreactor; material: wastewater | place: South Africa: University of Cape Town | collected 2014-04-22 ... | reverse complement strand
GCCTTGCTTTCGCGTCTGAATTTCCCGCTGGAGATCGGTTATGTCCACGCCACGCGCTATCGTGGCGAAACGCAGGGCGGGGCGCTTCAGTGGCTGGCCCTGCCACAAATTCCCCTGGCCGAACGGGAAGTGCTGATCATCGACGATGTATTCGATGAGGGCGTGACGCTCAAATCCATCGCCGCCAGTTGCTGCGATGCGGGCGCCACGCGCGTCTGGGTGGCCGTGGCGACAAACAAGGTACACGATCATAAAGTCAGCGATTTCTTGCCGGACTTTGTCGGCATCGACGTGCCGGATCGATTCATTTTGGGCGAAGGGCTCGATTACAACGGTTTTTTCAGAAATGTTCAGGGTATCTACGCCCTGCCACAGGAGAATTGAGGCATGCAACTGGCGATCATTGGCGGCACGGGGTTGAGCGAACTGGAGGGCTTGGATACGCTGCGGCATCAGGTGATTTCCACACCATTCGGCGAACCTTCCGGGCCATTGACGATCGGTCGTCTGGCCGGTTGTGATGTCGTGTTCCTGCCCCGGCATGGTTATAACCACCGAATCCCGCCGCATGCCATCAATTATCTGGCAAACATGTGGGCGCTGCGCGAACTGGGCGTTAAACACGTTCTGGCCGTATCGTCGGTAGGCGGGATCACGGAGCAAATGCAGCCGGGCACGCTTTGTGTGCCGGATCAGATCATCGATTATACCTGGGGGCGGCCAAGCACCTTCTTTGAATCGGATCTCGAATCCGTGACCCATGTCGATTTCAGTTACCCCTATCATCAGCCCTTGCGAGAAGGATTATTGCGTGCAGGAAAATCGCTGGATATTCCGCTGATCGACGGCGGGACTTATGGCGCGACTCAAGGCCCACGATTTGAAACAGCCGCTGAGATTCGCCGATACGAACAGGATGGGTGCGATGTCGTCGGCATGACGGGGATGCCCGAAGCGGTGCTAGCGCGTGAGTGCGACATGCTCTACGCGAGCCTGAATGTAGTCGGGAATCGAGCAGCCGGAAAAAATGGCGGCGGGCCGGTCGATTTGCATTTCGTCACCAAGACCATCAGCACGGCCATGCGAGATGTCCGGCGATTGTTTGTTCACCTGCTGCAAACACGTGATTGTGCTGTGTGTGGAGAGGGTGAGTAATCCTGCTTTCATTCGTACGATGCAAAAACCGGTAATGATGCGTAAAATGCCTACCCTGTTTTTTATTTACTACCGGTGCTGCTTGTATGGCGGCTGGCATTGTTTTACCTAAACCGAGAATTCTTTTCCCATGTCGCAAGCTCAACCCACAGCACACCGCCCATCTCAACGTTATGACGGCTTGATCGACCGCTATCGAGATCGTCTTCCGGTTTCCGATACCACCCCGATCATCAGCCTCGGTGAAGGCAACACGCCCTTGATTCGTTTGAACAATATCCCGCGTGTTCTGGGTTGTTCGCTTGATATCTACGTCAAATACGAAGGTTTGAATCCAACGGGTTCTTTCAAGGATCGCGGCATGACCATGGCGGTGACCAAAGCGGTTGAAGCCGGTTCCAAAGCGGTCATTTGCGCCTCAACCGGCAATACCTCGGCTTCTGCCGCGGCCTATGCCGCTCGGGCAGGCATCACGGCATTCGTCCTGATCCCTGACGGCAAGATCGCCATGGGTAAGCTGGCGCAGGCGATGATGTATGGCGCGACCACATTGCAGATTCGCGGCAATTTCGATGATGGGATGCGTCTGGTCAAGGAAGTCGCAGACCATGCGCCGGTCACCATCGTGAACTCGGTCAACCCGTTCCGCCTGCAAGGCCAGAAGACGGCCGCATTCGAAATCATTGAAGAGCTCGGTCGCGCGCCGGATTTCCACTGCCTGCCTGTGGGTAATGCCGGCAACATCACGGCACATTGGATCGGTTACTGCGAAAGCTCTGCATCGCACGGTGACAATCTCACGGAGTCCTGCGCGTTTTGTGATGGCAACTGCGCATTTGTCAAAGGCGCTGCCTGTACCAATCGGCCGAAAATGATCGGTTACCAGGCTTCGGGTTCCGCTCCGTTCATTCGCGGCGCGATGGTCGATCATCCGGAAACCCTTGCCACCGCAATTCGTATCGGACATCCGCAAAGCTGGGATCGTGCATGGAAGGTCATGAGCGAATCCGGCGGCTGGTTTGCTGAAGTCACCGACACTGAAATTCTGGCCGCACAGCGTATGCTGACCATGCATGAAGGGATTTTCTGCGAACCCGCTTCTGCGGCTTCGCTGGCGGGTCTGATCAATGATGTCAAGGCAGGGAAGATCCCTGAAGGTTCAAGCGTAGTCCTGACTTTGACCGGCAATGGCCTCAAGGATCCGGACACGGCCATTGCTCAATGTCAGGGCGCGCAGGGCGATGTGGAAAAAGCCCGGATGCTGACCATTGACGCCAATCTGGATTCGGTTCGCAGCGCGATTCTCGGCTTTATGTAACGTCACGACCGTGTCACAAATTGACACGGTTCGAGGCGCTATTTATTGTTGATCATTGTGCCTCGTTTTTTGCTCGGGCAATTGCTCGGGCGGTGGGCTGTTTAGTGCCTGATCCGCCGCAGTTTTACTAAACTCGATTGGGCAGCAGCCCGCTTGAGTGACACAAGCCTTTACTTTTCTACACTCTACTTTTTGATCTAGCAGGACTATCGTGAACGACCAATTCGCCCGTATCAATCGCCTACCACCCTACGTGTTTAATATTATTGGAGAATTGAAGGCGAAGGCGCGAGCGGCCGGCGAAGATATCATCGACTTCGGCATGGGCAACCCCGACCAACCGACGCCGCCGCATATCGTGGAGAAAATGATCGAAGCCGTCCGTCGGGGCGACACGCACCGTTACTCGCAGTCCAAGGGCATTCCGCGTCTGCGCAGAGCCATCGCAAACTGGTACAAGTCCCGGTATGACGTCGATATCGATCCGGAAAAAGAAGCGATTGTCACGATCGGCTCAAAAGAGGGTTTGGGGCATCTAGCCATGGCCACCATGTCGGCGGGCGACACGGTGCTCGTGCCCAATCCTGCGTACCCGATTCACCCCTACGGCAGCATCATCGCCGATGCGGATATTCGTCACGTGCGGCTCACGCCCGATGTCGATTTCTTCGAAGAATTGGAACGCGCCATCAAGGAAACCTGGCCCAAGCCGAAGATGCTGATTCTGAATTTCCCGGCTAACCCAACGGCGCAATGTGTTGAGCTTGATTTCTTCGAGAAAGTGGTGGCTATTTGCAAAGAAGCCGGTATCTGGATCGTGCACGATCTGGCCTACGCCGACATCGTGTTTGATGGCTACCGTGCGCCGTCGATTATGGAAGTGCCCGGCGCCAAGGATATTGCAGTGGAGTTTTTCACCCTGTCCAAAAGCTACAACATGCCGGGCTGGCGTGTGGGCTTCATGGTGGGTAATCCGACGCTGGTCAACGCACTGGCCCGGATTAAATCCTATTTCGATTACGGCACATTTACCCCGATTCAGGTGGCTGCAATTCTGGCCCTCGAAGGCGATCAGACCTGTGTTCGGGAAATCAGTGACATGTATCAGCGCCGCCGTGACGTACTGTGTGAGGGGTTGATCTCTGCGGGTTGGGATGTGGTTATACCGAAGGCGACGATGTTCGTCTGGGCGAAAATACCCGAGCAGTTCTCGCATATGAAGTCACTTGAATTTACCAAACATCTGTTGGCGGAAGCCAAGGTGGCCGTTTCTCCGGGTATCGGTTTTGGCGAGTACGGCGATGATCATGTCCGCTTCGGCCTGATTGAGAACGAACACCGCACCCGTCAGGCAATTCGTGGGATCAAAGCCATGTTCCGCAAGGAAGAGATTCGCCGGGCGGAGCTTCAGGGTAAGCAGTCGGAGTCAGGGAAATGAGTGAGGGCGAAGTGACGAATGCCGATGCCGCCCTGCCGCCGTTGCGAGTCGGTTTGCTGGGTTTGGGCACGGTGGGCGGTGGCGTAGTCAACGTGTTGACGCGCAATGCAGAAGATATTGCGCGTCGCTCCGGGCGCCGCATCGATGTGGTTCATGCCTCGGCACGTAATCTGGGTGCGCCACGTATTTGCCCTCTGAATGGCATTTTGCTGACAACCAACCCGATGGATGTTGTCGAAAATCCGAATGTCGACGTCATTATCGAAGTCATGGGCGGCATGACCCCGGCTAGCATGCTGATTCGACGCGCACTTGAGCTTGGTAAACCGGTCATTACCGCCAACAAGGCGCTGATTGCGCACGAGGGCAACGAACTGTTTGCTCTGGCGCAGGCCAAGGGAACCGTCGTTGCATTCGAAGCGGCGGTGGCGGGCGGCATTCCGATTATCAAGGCCATCCGTGAAGGTCTTGCGGGTAATCGGATCGAATGGCTTGCTGGCATCATCAATGGCACCGGTAATTTTATCCTTACGGCCATGCGCGATGAAGGCCGCAGCTTCAGTGATGTGCTCGCCGAGGCACAAAAACTCGGCTATGCCGAAGCCGATCCAACGTTCGACGTGGAAGGCATCGATGGTGCGCACAAGTTATCAATACTGGCGGCAATCGCCTTTGGCATGCCGCTTAAATTCGACAGTGTCTACACCGAAGGCATCAGCACACTCAAAACCGAAGACGTTCGTTACGCGCGCGAGCTCGGTTATCAAATCAAGCACTTAGGCTTTGCTCGTCGCCATGAGAATGGCGTCGAGATGCGAGTGCACCCGACCTTGATCCCCGAGCGCCGGTTGCTGGCGAACGTCGATGGCGTCAAGAACGCCGTTCTGGTGTGGGGTGATGCAGTCGGCCCAACGTTGTACTACGGTGCGGGCGCAGGGGCCGATCCGACCGCTTCTGCCGTTGTCGCTGATCTGGTGGATGTGGCACGCACATTAACAGCCGATCCGAATCACCGTGTGCCTCATCTGGCTGTGGTGCCCGATCAGGTGAGCGATCTTCCCATTCTTTCAATGGATGATATTCAAACCGGATACTACCTGCGTTTGACCGTACTGGATCAACCGGGTGTTCTGGCTAATATCGCCCGCACGCTGGCCGATTTCGGCATCAATATCGAGGCGATGATTCAGAAAGAGGCCAGCGACGAAACCTTGCATTTACCCATCGTGCTGCTGACGCACCCGATGCGAGAGGCCATAATGAATGATGCCATCGAGTCGCTTCAGGCACTCGACGAAGTTTGTGCGCCCATAGTTCGCCTTCGGGTTGAATCACTGGTTAGTTGAAATCCTGGGTACCCATTACGGTGAACGCATTGTTATTTTCTCTTGTGGCTTTTCGCCGATTGTTCTGGTCAGCCCTTGTCTTGGTTGTGGCTGTCTCGCTCACGGCTTGTGGTGACCAAAAGCCAGAGGCGCAAGTCACCGGTCTGCCGGACTTTTCTGCATTGGTGGCAGCCAATAATGCCTCCGTGGTCAATGTGAGTGCCATCGTCCCGTTGGCGGCCATGCCGGATACCCCAAATCAAGGTCGGAATGACAGCGAACTCAACCAGTTTTTCCGACAGTTTTTTGGCTTTAATGGTCCGGCGCCAGGTGGATCGACACCTCAGGAACCCACGCCACCGGTTGAGCCTGAATCAAGTAGCGGTTCGGGTTTCGTTCTGAGTCAGGATGGTGAAATCGTAACCAACGAGCATGTGATCGATGGCGCATCGCAAATTTACGTTCGGCTGGCGGATGGTCGTGAGCTGAAAGCAAAGGTTCTCGGCAGCGATAAGGCCGGTGACATTGCGTTGCTCAAGATTGATGCCAAAGGGCTCAAGCCCGTCAAAATCGGTAATTCCGATCAAGTCAAACCCGGGCAATGGGCGGTGGCGATCGGCTCGCCTTTCGGGTTTGATCATTCCGTCACGGCTGGTGTCGTCAGCGCCAAGGGACGCTCGCTGCCGGGCGATGACAACCAACGGTATGTGCCGTATTTACAGACCGATGTTGCGATCAACCCGGGTAGTTCAGGTGGCCCACTGTTCAACGTCAATGGTGAGGTCATTGGTATCAATGCGCAGATTCTCACGGAATCAGGTGCTTACAATGGCCTGTCGTTCTCCATCCCGATCAATTACGCGTTGCAGGTGGTGGAACAATTAAAGCAGCACGGTACGGTTGACCGTGGCTTCCTGGGGGTTCAGATTCAGTCCCTGAACCGCGAAATGGCACAAGCCATGGGTCTTGACCGTGCCAAGGGTGCGTTGGTGACCGGGTTCGTTTCAGGGTCGCCTGCCGAGCAATCTGCGCTGCAACCGGGCGATATCATCATTGCTGCCAATGGCCACCCGATTACGGAATCTGCCGACTTGCCGCAAACCATCGGTGTGCTCCCACCGGGAAGCGACGTGCGCCTTGAGGTGCTGACTAAAGGTAAGACGCACAACATATCAATTAAGTTGGCTGCGTTGCCTCAACATGCGCCGAGGCAGGTTCAGTCGATGAAATCTCATGATCTGATCGTTGAGGATTTCGGCCTGCTTTTGACGGACGATGGCGGCACGATTCGAGTCAAGGCCGTCGAGCCAAACAGCCCGGCCGCGAGATCGGGCCTGGCGGCTCAGGACATTCTGCTCACGCTCAACCAGCGCGCGTTGAATTCCTTGGATGCCGCGCAAAATGCTTTCGAGTCAGCGTGTAAAGACAGGCCCAATGCGATTCTCATGCGCCGTGGTGATCAACAGCATTACATTGCCCTCTCGCTTCAAGCCGACTGATTGGCGTTAATGAGAGATGTTGGCCTGAAGTAGTCTGGTTGCGGGCGCCGAGTAAAATTGGCCGAATCGGTTATACTTCGGCGCTTTGCGATGTATGTGTCGTATTTGCGGCATGTTCACCGGTATCTGTATTCCATGAGTGCTGCGTCGCGGCGCGCCCTTTAAAAACTATTGAGTAGAACCATGTCCGAACGGCTCTCGCTGATTCGTAATTTTTCGATTATCGCCCACATCGACCACGGTAAATCCACCTTGTCTGACCGCATTATTCAGTTGTGCGGTGGTTTGACCGCGCGTGAAATGGATGTGCAAGTGCTTGACTCCATGGACATCGAGCGGGAGCGCGGCATCACCATCAAGGCGCAAAGTGTATCGCTCGACTACACGTCTCGCAGTGGCAAGGTCTACCGTCTGAATTTTATTGATACACCCGGCCACGTGGATTTCTCGTATGAAGTTTCGCGCTCACTGGCGGCTTGCGAGGGTGCGTTGCTGGTAGTGGATGCCTCACAGGGTGTTGAGGCACAATCGGTTGCCAACTGCTATACGGCCATCGATCTTGGTCTCACCGTCGTGCCCGTGTTGAACAAGATTGATCTGCCGTCGGCCGAGCCCGAGCGCGTCAAGCAGGAAATCGAGGACGTCATCGGTATCGATGCAGAGCATGCCGTCCTCACTTCCGCCAAAACCGGGGTGGGCATCGAAGATGTTCTTGAGCGTCTGATCGAGGAAATTCCGGCACCCGTTGGTATTGAAGAAGGCCCGCTTAAAGCGCTGATTATCGATTCCTGGTTTGATAACTATGTCGGTGTGGTTGCGCTCGTGCGTGTCATCGACGGGGCAATCGTGCCGAAGCGCAAAATCAAGGCCATGGGCACGGGGGATATTTTCCAGGTTGAAAAAGTAGGGGTATTCACGCCCAAGACACTCCCGCGCGAAGGTCTTTATGCCGGTGATGTGGGGTTTGTGATCGCCGGGATCAAGAATATCGATTCAGCGAAGGTCGGCGATACCTTGACCGATGCTGAAAATGGCGCCACGGCAGCCTTGCCCGGTTTCAAGGAAATGCAGCCACGGGTATTTTCCGGTTTGTATCCCGTCGAGGGTGAAGACTACGAAAATCTGCGCGAAGCCCTGCGAAAATTGCGACTCAATGACGCCGCCCTGCATTTCGAACCGGAAGTGTCGCAAGCACTTGGTTTTGGCTTTCGCTGCGGATTCCTCGGTTTGTTGCATATGGAGATCGTTCAGGAACGCCTCGAACGGGAGTATGACCTCGATCTCATTACTACTGCACCGACGGTTGTGTATGAAATTGTAGAAAACGACGGTTCGACCTATCGCATTCATAACCCAGCCCAACTTCCTAATGTGAGTAATATCAAGGAACTGCGCGAGCCAATAATTGAGGCAAGTATTTTTTGCCCTGATGAATACGTCGGTGCGGTTATCGGGCTTTGCATCGAAAAGCGGGGTGTGCAGAAAAACCTGAGTTACGCCGGCAAGCAGGTCACGCTTGTTTTCGAGTTGCCCTTGGGCGAAGTGGTGCTCGATTTCTTTGATCGGCTCAAATCAGTGAGCCGGGGCTATGCCTCGTTCGACTACAAGTTTGTCCGTTTCCAGGATGCCGATCTCGTCAAAATGGACATGCTGATCAACGGTGAAATCGTCGACGCCTTGTCGTTGATCGTGCATCGCAGTATCGCTCAAGGCCGTGGTCGGGATTTATCCGAGAAACTCAAGGAACTCATTCCGCAACAGATGTTCGAAGTGGCGGTGCAAGCGGCGATCGGCGCTAAAATCATTGCGCGCAGCACAGTAAAGGCCCTGCGGAAAAACGTATTGGCGAAATGTTATGGCGGGGACGTGTCTCGCAAACGCAAGCTGCTCGATAAGCAAAAGAAAGGCAAGAAACGCATGAAGCAGATCGGTCAGGTAGAAGTGCCTCAAGAGGCATTCCTGGCTGTTTTGCAAATGGATGCCAACAAATAACAGGAACCTCGAAAAACCCCTTCCATGAGGTTTTTCGAGGACGCTAATCGCGGGAAACCCGCAATTAACTCGCGCCATTTCAATCGCTTACGCGATTGGGCGGTGCCCCGTCCATGGGGCGCACGAGCACCTCGATAGGTTTTTCGAGGTGCACTAACACCGACTCGGGGAGAGTGATTTTGGATTTTACATTGATACTGGTGTTGGGCACCCTGATCTCCGGCTTGATCTGGTTGACGGATAGTCTGTTTTTCAAAAAGGCGCGGGTACGCCGTGCGGCTACGGGTGTGGTTGCCGATGGTGCGCCGGTTGTACTCCACGAACCGTTGTTGGTCGATTACGCGCGATCTTTTTTCCCTATTCTCCTTGTGGTTTTGGTTGTGCGTTCGTTCATTGTCGAACCATTTCGTATTCCATCAGGTTCGCTGATGCCCACTTTGCTGGTAGGCGATTTTATTCTGGTCAATAAATTCAGTTATGGCCTGCGTTTACCTGTACTGGATACTAAAATCCTGCCCACATGGGAACCGAAGCGGGGTGATATTGCAGTATTTCGTTATCCCAATGATCCGAAAATCGACTACATCAAACGGGTAATCGGCGTTCCGGGTGATCATATTCGTGTCGAGGGCAATAAGCTCTGGGTGAACGGCACGCCCATTACCGAAACCTATGTTGGCGTTTATCCGGGTGATGATGGCATGCGCATGGCAGGAGCCACGGTTTATCGTGAAAACCTGCTTGGCGTGAAGCATGACGTTTTGTTCGAAAAGGATGGATACGAAAAGAACGGTGAGTGGGTTGTGCCGCCTCACGAATATTTTATGATGGGCGATAATCGTGACAACAGTAATGACAGTCGTTACTGGGGATTTGTGCCTGAAGCCAACTTGGTGGGCAAAGCCTTCATGATTTGGTTGCATTGGGACTGGAAAGACGGCAAATTTGACGCCAGCCGAATCGGCAAGGGCATTCATTGATTTTTTGCATTTTGATTATTAATGGAAGAGGGATAGTTGCATGAAGCTTGATCACAGTACCGCCAGTCGTAGAAACCAATCGGGTATGACCTTGATTGGCCTGATTATGTACGCATTTATTGCCTTTTTTCTGGCCATCCTGTTGATGAAGGTGGTGCCGCTTTATCTGACTGACCAGAAAATCAGCAGCATCTTTAAACAGCTTCAGACCTTTCATGGTGATGCGCAGCAAATTCGCAGCACGATCGATAAGCAGCTCGATATCAACGAGATTGACGACCGTATTCATGCCAAGGATTTCAAAATTACGCCATTCGGAAATGGTCTCAAAGTGACCTACGATTATGATGGCCGCGCTGATATCGTCGGTAACTTGGCTGTGGTGGCATCTTTTACGCACTCAGTGAATGTCAGCCCTTAAGCCGAGCAGCCCTTTTGTGACTGCGCCGGAGAAGCTGGCGCAACACATCGGTATCACCTTCGCCAGCCCCGAGCTTCTTGAGATGGCGCTCCGCCACCGCTCGGCTGGCAACATGAATAATGAACGCCTTGAGTTTCTCGGTGATGCGGTACTCAATCTGGTGATTGCCAATCAACTCTACACGATGCATTCAAAGGCAACGGAAGGCGAACTTTCACGTTGGCGGGCGAGTCTTGTGCGAGAAGAGAGTCTTGCCGTTATTGCTCGGGAGCTAGATTTGGGTAGTTATCTTGTTCTTGGGCCGGGCGAACTGAAGAGCGGGGGCTTCCGCCGCGATTCTATTCTGGCGGATGCACTTGAAGCCACGATTGGCGCCGTGTATCTCGATCAGGGTTTTGATGTTGCACAGGCATTGCTGGTGCGCTTGTTTGAACGCATGTTGCAAGACTTGCCTGATGCCGCCAGCCTCAAGGATCCGAAAACGCGTTTGCAGGAGTGGTTACAGGGCAGCAAGCGCGAATTGCCTTCCTACGAAGTGACGACAATTCGTGGTCAAGCACACAAGCAAGTGTTCGAGGTGACCTGCACCTTGAGTGATACACAGCAAACAGCCGTTGGGCGTGGCAGCTCGCGGCGCAAGGCGGAGCAAGCAGCGGCTGAATCGATGTTTGAAGCGCTGAGCAAGACTCAACAAAAGCCCACTGGGCTGGGGCATTAAATGGAGCCTGCAGTTGCCTCAAGCATAGAAACGGGCAATCAACGATTCGGCCAGGTAGCGATTGTCGGTCGACCGAATGTCGGTAAATCGAGTCTGCTCAACCGTTTGGTCGGGCAGAAAATCAGTATCACGGCGCCCAAGCCGCAAACGACCCGACATCGGATAACCGGAATTCTGAGTGAGCCGCGTGGGCAGGTCGTCTTCGTTGATACCCCCGGCATTCATCAGGGTGGTAGCGACGCGCTCAATCGCCAGCTTAATCGCACGGCCCGCAGTGGTTTCGATGGCGTGGATCTGGTTCTGTTCGTCGTTCAATCCGGTCGATTCAATGAAGAAGATGCGGGTGTGCTGGAACTGATCCGGCAATCCGGTTTGCCGACGATCCTGCTGATCAACAAGATCGATCTGCTTCAAGACAAAACAGCGCTTTTCCCATTTTTGGCCCAGATGCAGACGCTCTTTGACTTTTTGGCGCTTTATCCGTTGTCTGCGCATCGAGACCGGGGCTTTGGTGGCTTGCTTGATCTGATTTTCAAATACCTGCCTTCGGGCGTGCCCATGTACGATCCGGATGAAGTGACCACCATCACGACGCGATTCATGGCTGCTGAGATTATCCGCGAAAAAATGGCGCGATTACTGCATGACGAGTTGCCCTACAAAACCACTGTGCTGATCGAGCGATTCAGCGAGGAACCCGATCTGACGGAAATCGACGGGGTTATTTATGTGGCGCGTGATAGTCAGAAAGGTATTGTCATTGGTTCTGGCGGCAAGAAACTCAAAGACATCGGTAGCTTGGCCCGGCATGATCTCGAGCAGATGTTGCAGACCAAAGTCATGCTGCGATTATGGGTTCGTGTGAGAGAGGATTGGGCCGATGATGAGCGCGCGGTTCAGTCGCTTGGTTATCAGCTGCCCGAGTAATTCGCTGCGCTTATTGGACCGATAGACATGACCCGTGCTTTTGTGCTGCATACGCGTCCCTGGCGGGATACCAGCCTGCTCGTCGAGTGGTTCACTGAAGACTTCGGTCGCCTCACCACGTACCAACGTGGCGCGCGAAACCGGGGCAAGAAATCTCCGCTCAGACCGATGGCCTTTCAATGCCTGCACATGATGCTGGTCGGTCGTGGTGACATGAAAACCGCCACGCAGATCGAGCCGGTGGGGCGGGCGCATCTTCTGCAAGGTCAGTCGCTTGCCGTCGGGTTCTATCTGAACGAATTGCTGATGCGCGCGTTACATCGGCAAGAGCCTGCGCCGGTATTGTTTGATATTTATGCACGGCATCTGGCTGAGTTGGCTGGCCCGTCTGTTGATTTCGGTACGGTTGTGCGTGGTTTTGAGCGTGATTTGCTGGCCGAGTTGGGTGTGGGGATCGATTGGCAGTCGACCGCTGATACTCAAGAGCCGATTGATCCGCAGGCACAGTATTGGTTGGCGCCCGAAGAAGGGATTTTGCAACACCGGGGGCAAGGGTATCCTGTCGCCGGCAATATATTGAAGGCCATTGCGGACAATCAAGCACTCGCCGATACAGAGGACCGTCGTCAGGCTCGTAACCTGCTTCAGAGCCTGTTGGTTCCTCATGTTGGTTCTGCCCCGTTCAACAGCAGGGCTTTGTGGCGGACGCAGCCCCAATCTGGCCAGAGCGAACAAATCCTGAGCACAGAATAATCAAACTATATTTATTTAATCGGGCGCTCAATGACGTGGGTAATGGCGCCCAGAACTTCAGTTAAAAGGATACACATCAATGACCAACCGATTGACTGCACAGCTTCCCCTGTTGGGTCTGAACATCGACCATGTTGCGACCTTGCGGCAGGCGCGCGGAACCACTTACCCCGACCCTATCCATGCCGCGCTGCTCGCCGAGCAGTCAGGGGCAGATAGCATCACGTTGCACTTGCGCGAAGATCGGCGACATATCCAAGATCGCGATGTGCTCCGTTTGCGTGATATGTTGCAAACGCGCATGAACTTGGAGATGGCCGTCACCGAAGAGATGATTGAGTTTGCCTGTCTGGTCAAACCTCATGATTGCTGTCTGGTGCCGGAAAAACGCGAAGAATTGACGACAGAAGGCGGGCTGGATGTGGCCGGTCAGATTGACCGCATCTATTCTGCCTGTGACCGATTGAGAGCGGCCGGAATCCGGGTGTCGTTATTCATTGATGCCGATCCACGGCAGATCGATGCGGCCGTGGCCTGTGAGGCACCCGTCATCGAACTGCATACGGGGCATTATGCGGACACGCTGGATGATGCGGGTCAGAAGCAGATTTTGAACGACATCATCCGTTCGGCACGAGATGCGACAGACGTTGGTTTGCAAGTTAATGCGGGCCACGGTCTGCATTACCACAACGTGCAGGCCATTGCGGCCATTCCTCAGATAGAGGAATTGAACATCGGGCACGCCATCATCGCCCGCTCGATCTTTACGGGTCTGCCACAAGCGGTCGCGGACATGAAAAAACTGATGCGTGAAGCCCGGATGGGCTGATCGTTTTCATGATTCTTGGCCTTGGCACCGATTTGGTGGAGATTGACCGTCTGGCAAAGAGTTATGCCCGGCATGGAGATCGTCTGGTTTATCGTATTTTGGGTCTATCGGAGCGGGTTGCCGCCCCGGCGAGTGAATCCCCACGATTTGCAGCCTGGCTAGCCAAGCGGTTTGCAGCCAAGGAAGCGGCTGTCAAAGCGATGGGTACCGGCTTTAGCGGCGGTATTTCCCTGCATGAAATTCAAACCATTCATGACGCACGTGGTGCGCCTCAACTCATTTTTAGCGGTCTGGCGCAACAACGTCTGGATGAGATGGGGGCAGTTCGGGTGCATTTGAGCATCAGCGACGAACGATCACACGCGCTGGCATTTGTGGTCATCGAGGGCGGCAATCAATGAGCCGCACTTGCAACCCTGCGTTCAAAGCATTTCACTTCAGGTGCAGGCAAGTTTCCCCCGAGAAAATCCTTGATCTAATCTGGCGCATTCCCCCCGAATAAAGCCTTTTAGGCTACGAGCATTGTTATGGGTCAAGAAACCCCGTATAATCCACGCCTCGTTTCTCCTGCCTGACCGTTACGCATACGGCAGGCTGCTTTTTTATCCATCCACAGGAGTTCACTATGCGTCACTATGAAATCGTGTTCATGGTCCACCCGGATCAAAGCGAACAAGTCCCTGCCATGATCGAGCGCTATCGCGGCATCATCGAAACATCCGGCGGCACCGTTCACCGTCTGGAAGACTGGGGCCGCCGTCAACTGGCATACCCCATCAACAAGCTCGTCAAAGCACACTATGTAATGATGAACGTTGAGGCGTCACAAGCCGCGGTAGCCGAACTCGAAGAAGCGTTCCGTTTCAACGATGCCGTGCTGCGTCACCTGACCAGCCGTATGGAAGAGGCCGAAACCGAGCCGTCCATCATCATGCGTGAGCGTGATAACGAACGCCGTCCGCGTCGCCGTGATGACGAGCAGGATTCAGGCCGTTTTGATCGCGATGACGACGATCAAGCCGAACAAGAAGAACAAGTCGAAGCAAGCGAATAAGCCAGCTTTACCAGTTTAGGGGATTACACCATGTCACGTTTTTTCCGTCGTAAGCGTTTTTGCCGATTCACCGCCGAAAATGTCAAACAGATCGATTACAAAGATCTCGATACCTTGAAACAATACCTCACCGAAACCGGCAAGATTGTGCCTGCGCGCGTCACCGGTACGGCTGCACGTTATCAGCGTCAACTCCAGACAGCGATCAAGCGTGCACGCTTCCTCGCGTTGCTGCCCTACACTGATCGTCACTGATCGGTTCGACCTGTATAGGAACACATCATGCAAGTTATTTTGTTGAATAAAGTCGAAAACCTCGGCACCTTGGGCGATATCGTCAATGTGCGTGCCGGTTATGCGCGTAACTTCCTTATTCCTTACGGTAAAGCGAAGGCCGCAACCAAAACCAATATGGCCGAGTTTGAAGCCCGTCGTGCTGAACTCGAAAGCCAAGCTGCCGCTGAATTGGCCGCTGCCGTGGCACAAGCCGAGAAACTGGCTGAGGCAATGGTCACCATTGCTGTGAAAGCAGGCGCGGAAGGCAAGCTGTTCGGTTCTGTCGGAACAGTAGAAATTGCACAAGCCGTTTCTTCTGCTTACGGCGTGACCATCGAAAAGCGTCAAGTGCGCTTGTCTACAGGTGCTTTGCGCTCTGTGGGTGAATTCGAGGTGCCTGTGCATCTGCACACCGATGTCAATGCAATCATTAAAGTGGTTGTAGTCGGCGAAGAATAAGCGATCGTCCCGCTTCACTCGTAAAAAACCCCGCGTCTTCCGCGGGGTTTTTTGTTTCGAGGACACATCGGGTCATCTATTGAGTCGAGTGATTTCTCAACTCTTTTCACTGACAATGATGGCTGTATGACGTTCGAGCTTACCCGGACCGGTAAACGCTTCCTTCGGCAAGGGGTTCTGGTGCGCAATCTTGAAATCATCGCTACCAACCCAGTTCTCGAAAGCTGCTTTATCCTGCCAGTGCGTCAAAACGATGTAGACACCGTCTTCGCTATCGGGACGCAGGATTTCCATGCGTACAAAGCCGGGTTGGAGATCGACCTGTCCGGCGCGCGCACGAAAGCGCTCTTCAAAGGCATCGTGCCATTCGGCAGCAACAGGTACTCGGTTGGCCACTACATACATCGGATTCGCTCCTCGATTGTTGATGTTGACTGAATTTAATCTAAAGGTAGAGTCATTACTGCTGCCCCGGTTCCCTTTCCGGCTCGATCTGATTGGGCGTTTTGATGAGCAGAACGATCAGGGCGGCGAGCATAGATGAGCCGAGTACGAACAGGTGAAGGTTGAGTGCTGCCGTTAATGAGTTCGCCGCATCCAGGCCAAAAGGCTGAAGAGCAACCATGACGCCCGCTTCAAAGGTACCGAACCCGCCGGGCGCGTGGATGGGCAATACAGTGGTCAGATCACCGCCAATGGCCCCCGCAAGCGCAGCAGCCAGTCCAAGCGGAGCGAGGTGGGCCAACACCCACGCCAGTGTCACGAGCTTGATCAGCCAGTTTGCCCATGTCCAACCGAGTGCGGCCAGAAAATGAGCGACGGAATGGGGAAGACTATCCACACTGCTGAGCAGGCGACTTCGCCATTTACCGTCCGGGCGGGCCGCAATAATCTGCCGTACACGCCGACGGGCAAGGTACACCAATAACGGTGCTGGCAGGAGGATGATCACGAGGATCACCCACGCATCCGGCAATCCCATACCCCCTATCGCTGCCAGTAATCCGATCAGAACGATTGCCTGAAGGTCGAGTAGTCGAAACCAGAGCAGTACCGGTACAGTGCGTGCGGCGGGCAATGTGAAATAGCGCTGCATCAGCACAGGGAAGCTGATTTCACCCGTTCTCATGGGTAGAAAGTTATTCAGTAGGATGTGCCAAGTGGATAGTTTCAGCGTGGGCCAGAATTGGCCACGCAATTCGTGGATAAAGTATCTCTGAATACGCAGGGCACGCAGCGCATAGCTTAATACCATCAGGATCAGGGCAATGCCGAGTGCGGGTAGGGAGATCAGGCGCCAGGGTGCGAGCAGTCTGTCCGGCCCGATCCAGGCGACCACTCCGGTCAGAACCGCGAGCACCAGAACCCATGCAAGCAGCATTTTGAGTCGGGGCGAAATGGATGATTGTGCAGATGAAGTCATGTGGCGCTGCGAGAGAGGGCTGGATTAGGCATAATACGCGCTCACTATCCGTCCGTCATATGTGCTCGGCGTTGGTTGTGAGTGTTGCTCCAAAAAATTGTTCCGGAATATTGTTTAGGGGAGAGCCGGTTGAATGAGTGCCGTGATTTTCCATTTGATTGATGATCCCGACACGGAAGCCTTTTGGTTTCATGCAGCGGAGCTGTGCGCCCAGGCTGCTCAGGCTGAGCACATGGTCTATGTGGTCTGCGCAAATCTCGCGCATGTGGAAAGTTTTGATGATTATCTGTGGGGATACAAACCCGATGCGTTTGTGCCGCACACGGCCGACCCTGAAGACATTGCCCACGCGCCGATTTTCCTGGGTGTGGATGTAGCGGCCGGTGGTTTTGACTACGTGATCAATCTTTCCGGCAAACCAATCGAGCGCGTTGCCGATCGAATTCAACTGGATGAGCTTGTGGATGCCAATCCTGCCAACCGAGAGGCCGCCCGTGCACGCTGGCGAGATTATCAAGCCGCCGGTGTCAAACCGGTTCATCGGCAGATTGCCCAAGTGCCGCTAGACGAACTTTGAACACAGTGCGTCCTAAGATTAAGTATATAATTTAAGTTGATGATATAAATGGAAAAAACCTACAATCCTGCCGAGATCGAAGCCCCTTGTTATGCGCGCTGGCAAGCGGGAGGCTACTTCTCTCCCGATGCCAGTCTGCCCGCCGATGCGCCGAATTATTGCATCATGCTGCCGCCGCCGAATGTGACCGGCCGTTTGCACATGGGTCATGCCTTTCAGGATACCTTGATGGACATGCTCACCCGTGTCCACAGAATGCAGGGCGAACGTACGCTCTGGCAACCCGGCACGGACCATGCTGGCATTGCCACGCAAATGGTGGTCGAGCGTCAGCTCGAAGCCGAGGGCAAAACGCGCCACGATCTGGGCCGTGAGGCATTCACCGAGCGCGTCTGGCAATGGAAAAGCGAATCGGGCGGGTTTATCACCGAACAGATGAAACGCCTGGGTGCATCCTGCGATTGGTCACGCGAGCGCTTCACCATGGATGACGGTTTGTCCGATGCGGTGCGCGAAGTTTTTGTGCGCTTGTTTGAAGATGGGCTGATTTATCGCGGTAAACGGCTGGTGAACTGGGACCCGGTCTTGCATACCGCCGTATCCGATCTTGAAGTCATCAGCGAAGAAGAAACCGGCCACCTGTGGCATCTGCGTTATCCGCTCACCGATGGCGGTGGTCATTTGATCGTCGCCACTACGCGGCCAGAAACCATGCTGGGCGATACCGCCGTGGCCGTTCATCCGGAAGATGAGCGTTATAAACATCTGATTGGCAAAACTATTACCTTGCCGCTGGTGGGGCGAGAGATTCCGATCATCGGTGATGATTATGTCGATCCAGCCTTCGGCTCGGGCTGCGTGAAAATAACGCCTGCGCATGATTTCAACGATTATGCCGTCGGACAACGACACAACCTGCCCAAAATCAACGTGTTGACCATCGATGCGCGTATTCGCGAATTGCCGGAAATTATCGGTGGTGAAGAGGAGGGCGCCTTGCCTATTCACTACGCAGGTCTGGATCGCTATGAAGCCCGTGATCGCATCATCCATGATTTCAAAGAGCTCGATTTATTGGAAAAGATCGACGATCACAAACTCATGGTGCCGCGTGGTGACCGTAGCGGCGCGGTGATCGAGCCGATGCTGACCGACCAATGGTTCGTCGATTTGACCCGCGAAACTCAGGACGATGGCCGCCCCGGTGGTTTGGCCGCCATTACGCACCCAGCGCTTGAGGCCGTGCGCGGCGGCGATATCAAGTTCGTGCCGGAAAACTGGTCGAACACCTATTATCAATGGCTGGAGAACATTCAGGACTGGTGTATCAGCCGCCAGATCTGGTGGGGGCATCGGATTCCGGCGTGGTATGACGCGTCGGGCAAAGCGCATGGCGGGCGAGATGAGGCCGAGGTTCGGGCGAGATACGATCTGGAAAACACTGCGGTTTTAATGCAGGACAGTGACG
>ERZ778018.1500-NODE-1500-length-18643-cov-10.243813_pt1 | contig 18643 bp, 13 predicted proteins | sample MGYA00375748_ERZ778018 | MGnify/ENA primary metagenome ERZ778018 (study PRJEB29350, sample SAMN05509839) | bioreactor metagenome | biome: bioreactor; material: wastewater | place: South Africa: University of Cape Town | collected 2014-04-22 ... | reverse complement strand
TTCTAAAGGCATATAAGCATATTCTTTGTGCATCTATCTGATCATTTTTACCTCTCTGTAAACCGATACTCCATCTAATCTCCACTGCATTTTCTACCCAGACAAAAGCTTGCTGAGTGAGTAAAAAAGCTGTCAGAGGACGATGATAAATCCCTGTATTTTCTAAACAGATAAGCACTTGACCTATTTTTCTTGGTTTTTGAGCCATTTTAATAAGGCTGCATAGCCTTTTAAATTGTTACTAAACCTACTGTTAACAATAGAAGCATTAGTTTTATTTTGGCTGAGTGCTAGATCAATAGTATTTTTTGATATGTCGATACCTAAAATATGTGTAAATTACATCTATCTTGAATTTAAAGGTTAAAGTATATACTAACACATTACAGGTAATATTCCATTCCGTGATAATAAGCCTTGAGCTTCAATTTCTATATGAATCTGCCTGTAACAACCATAAGGAGATTAAATCTTGCGATAGGCCATAATGCCTCGAAATCTAATTAAAGCGCCCCTTGTGGTGTGTTAGTCGTTATCTATTTAAAAGTTATCCACATCTTCACCATCTCTCATACATGCCAAGCTAGCCAGATATGGATAACTTTTTAGCTATAACAATAATACTTTTTTTAAGTTTTTCTTCTTTAACTATATTACCCTACAAACCTAACGGATGTCTAAATTGTTTGATCCCTAATAATTATGGATATATTAGTAAGGATGTTATTAGAGATAAAAACCAAGTAAAAAAATTATGGGACAATTACTACATAAATGCGCCAGAACAACAGAGAAAACTCGTAGAGAAATACAGTTATCAAAAGAGAGTATAGCTTCTCTTGCTAGACAATATGGAGTTAATCGTAAAACGATAGCTAAATGGAAAAATAGGACTTCTTGCCAAGATATACCTATGGGGCCTAAAGTAAAGCGCTCTAAGGTGTTAACCGAGCAAGAAGAACAGGTTGTTATTGCTTTTAGAAAGCTTACAGGGTTGCCCTTAGATGATTGCTTGTATACTTTACAAGAAACGATACCTCACTTATTGCGTTCTACTTTGCATCGCTGCTTTCAGCGACACGGCTGTCATAAGCTAGAGAAAGTGAAGGTTAACAACAAAGCAGCTAAGAAGCAGTTTAAAGCTTATCCTATAGGCTACTTCCATATAGATATAGCAGAAGTGCAGACCGCCCAGGGTAAACTGTATTTGTTTGTGGCAATAGATAGAACTAGTAAGTTTTGTTATGCCCGCTTATATGCATTTGCTTCTAAGTCAGCAGCCGTAGGCTTTCTTCAAGACCTGATAGCTTTTGTTCCTTATAAGATACATAAAATACTTACTGATAATGGTGTACAGTTTACAAACAGGAAAGAAGGAGAATTAGCGCTCGAGCATATGTTTGACCGCATTTGTGAGCAAGAAAGCATCGTCCACAGAAGAACGCAGCTGGCTCATCCATGGACCAATGGTCAGGTAGAGCGTATGAACAGAACAATCAAAGAGGCTACTGTACAAAGCTATTATTATAGTAGCCATCAGCAGTTAGAGCGACACTTAAATGACTTCTTGTTAGCTTATAATTTTGCTCGTAGACTCAAGGCATTAAGAGGCAAAACTCCTTGGCAATTGATAGAGGAACAATGGGGCAAAAATCCTCACCTTTTTCATCATAATATTATTGCCTTTACTAAGGGACTAAACATCTACATGAGCCAAACCTAATGCTCGCATCCACCTAAGCAAACTACCATGTTCTTCCTTTCGCCCAGTATACTTTTCCCAAATCTCTCTTTTTGTACATCCTCGGCGAAGATATTCTTGGATAATGTATTCTTTTTCTGATTGACTTAAAATACTTAGCTGATTTTGGGAATATTATCCTTTCTCCGCTTTGTCCTAATATAACTTTACTTTTTCTGTTTTTGTCCATCTTTATCTTGAGGTTTTGCATAAACCTATTTCAGGACAAGGCATAGAAAAGGTATGCTAGAACTAAAACAGATAGCACAGCGTATTAGATTGGAAGTACAAAACAGAAAAAATGAATCTACTTCAGCTTAATATGAGGAATTAAATGATAACTAACACCTTCCTTAAACATTCAGGGCTGTCAATATAGTTTCTATCTTGAAGATTGCTATCGTTCATTCTTGCATTTTCTGACATAGAAGTGAGACATTGCTAAGCTTGAGCTGAGGGCAATGGAAGTAAGAGAATTTAGATAAAGAATACTTAAGGACCTCCAAAATTCGCTTTATTTTGCCTTTGGAAATCCTCAAATACCCCGATATATAAAGTTGTCCATCAGTACTTACAATTATCGACTGAGATTTTCTATAGAATCAGCACTAACTCCTGTCATTTGTTCAATAAAACTCATATGAAAATTCTTTTTCATCATATTCTCGACAATCTCTAAATTTCTGGTACGCATACCTTCTTCCTTTCATAAGGACTTCTTGTATAACGTCTTGTAATTCTGTGTAATCCATGATGATTTAGCTTACTTGTATTAGTTTTGATTCCTTTAATAGCCCTAGTAAGAGGCTAACATCTGGTTAGTGCAATAGTTAAAGGTGTGCGCCCCTTATCCGTTTTAACATTTACATCTGCTCCTTTGTCTATTAATAATCTGACCAATTCTATATTCCCACTAACAACAGCACAGTGCAAGGGAGCATATCCCTCATTACCCTTAGCATGAATATCAGCTCCATGGTTTATTAGAAATTTTGCCGCTTCTAAGTGACCTCCTTCAGCAGCAACATGTAAAGGAGTATTATTTAAACCATCTCTACAGTTTATATTCTTTACCTCTTCCAATAACAAGTCCATAAAGTCTGTATTTCCATTTCGTGCGGCTGCATGTAAAGGAGTCTCATAATATTTCACAGTATTCATAAAGTTATATATTTTATTGTTTTTTAAACTGATTAAGCTACCGCTTGGATATATTTTTCTCCATTCGAAAAGCGACTGCGCTATAAATGCTTAAAGTGTTTTCCATATGCATAATATTTATGATCTGATAAAATCATGCACGTTTTGAGTCATTACTTTTTCTCCTTTTAATAGTAAAAGTTTAGTTATCGTACTATTTTCTTCTTCTATTTGTCTAGCTATATCTAATATATAAAAAAATTAGGAGGAGACAGATTAATATCTATCTCCTCCTAATATATTTTGTTATAAATCAATAATATGAGCTAAACTACGTAGTCAACTAATGTAGAGCTATGTAAAAAATAGAGTATATACTTAATTAATATACATTTTTAATCAGCTGCACTTTTTGCTGTAACAGACTTATTAATATCAGTGTCAGATGTTAGCTCTCCTTCTGTACTAGCAACCACAACAGCCACTACAGCGTCGCCTGTAATATTAGTAACTGTCCTACACATATCCAGAATACGATCAGGTGCCAAAATAAGCGCTAAACCTACAGCAGGAATACCTATAGCATGTAATATCATAGTTGTAGTAACCATAGCTGCACCAGGTACGCCAGCCACGCCTATAGAAGAAATAGCAACATTTGCTACAATCATAAATTGAGTTTCTAGCGACAATTTTATACCTAGTGCTTGCGCAATAAAAACAATTGCGACCCCTTGGTAAACAGCCGTACCATCCATATTTACAGTAGCACCTAGCGGCAAAACAAAGTTGCTAATTTCTTCGGAAACACCTAAATGTTTTTCAACACGCTCCATAGTAACAGGAAGGGCTGCAGAGCTAGAACTAGTAGTAAAAGCTATAAGCTGTGCAGGGCGTATTTGCTTAAGAAAAGTAAGATAACTTTTCTTTGTAAAAAGCCTCATCATAACAGGATATATTACTAAGGTCATTACGGCTAATCCTAACACTACAGTGCCTACATACCATAGTAGTGCATATAAGATTTCAAATACTTCATATGTATTACTACCTCCAGCTATTTCTATCAAAAGAGAAGAAACCAATGCAAAAACTCCAAAAGGAGCTAGCTTCATAATAAACCCTACAAGCTCTATAATAGCTTCATTAATTCCTGAAAAGAACAAGATAACAGGTTTACTTTTTCTAACTGGTATCTTAAGAAGTGCTATACCCAACATCGTAGCCACTAGTACTACCTGTAGTAAATTCATATTATTTCCTAAGGCTTGAAATAAGTTTTCAGGTACTAGATCTACTAAGAATTGTAAGGGGCCGGTGGCTTTTATTTGCTCAAAAGATACTGAATGCTGCTCAGCCTGCCCACCATAAAGTTTTAAAAGAGAATCTCTAGTTTGTTCTGAAATAACCTCTCCTGGCTTAATTATGTTAGCAACAGCAAGTCCAAGGATTACAGCTAGTATAGTTGTAATTGTATAGATAATAAAAGTTTTTCCTCCAATTCTAGAAAGTTTAGTAGTATCCTCGATACTGGTTATACCTATTACCAAAGAGACAAAAACTAATGGTATAGCTATCATTTTCAAGCTATTTAAGAATACTGTACCAAAAGGTTTGATATAATGAAGGGTAAAAGAAACAGGCCAACCCAGTTGAATACTTAATAGAGCAAAGCATAACCCTAACGCTAGTCCTATTAGTATCTGGATGTGAAGTTCAATTTTTTTCATATGGCGCTCAGTTTATAACGTTATATAACTTTATGCAGCGATATAAAGAGAAATAAGCTTATAAACACATTAATATTCTGCTTTAAGCTTATTAATAAATCAAGATACATATGTTATAGCTTATTATTACAGTTTCTGATATATCTACCAACTTGTTTAAGAGGCCTATTTAAGATCTTTTAATCCTATAAATCTTCAAGTTACATACCTCCCTATCTAGTAAAATAGTATTGGTAGATTGTATTCTGGGCCTACTATTTAAAGCCGTAACTTTTTACATACTCTCTAGAAATACTTTAGATAGCTAATTAACGATCGACCTTATTTACAAATAATTAACCAAAGCTATTTGGCAATATGCCTAACTACCTTCCTATATTTATGGGCGTCTCTTAAAACAAGGCCCTTTTAATATAAAAAGGGCATCTCACTTTTAAATTTTATTTGTAATTATAGATAAACTGCTAGGCGTCAGCGTTCTCATCAGCATGACGATACATCAGTTCACCTTCCAAAAATTCTTCTGTGGCAATTGTTGTTGGCTTAGGAAGTTTTTCATAGAGTCTTGTTATCTCTGCCTGCTCCTGCTTAGCAGCCTTTTCTTCATCTTGTAACTCTTCTGTATCGTCTGATATAAAATCTGCCAATTTACTATCAAGGTCTTCTTTCATATGTAACGCAACTTGACGAGCACGCTTAGAAATGATAGCTACTGCTTCATATACGTTACTTGTTGGGGCGGCTAATGCTGAAAAGTCTCTGGTAACTAAGGTATTAACTTTATATTTCATAGTAATTAATTATTCTTATCGTTTACAAAATTATTAATTTTTTCAAGGGAAGTGTTATATACACTTTCTAATGTCTTGAGATATTTACTATTTGGGAATTTATCTAAAAATGTATAGTAATAATTTACAACAGCATACAATCTATCAGGTTGTTCTTTAACTTCACTTCCCAATGCCCATTTATACTGAGCCTGTATTTGTAAACATAGGGCCTCCTCTTGGTAAATGGACTTAGGATATTTTTCTTGAAAATTCTCTAATGCTATAACAGCCGCCTTATAATGCCCTAATTCATAATAAATCTTAGCAGCTCTAAAGGATTTAAGCATAAGTTTATCCTGTAACTCATCATTATACTGCTGAGCCTCTTGTTGATAAGTGCCAGAAGGATACTTGTTAAGATATATTCGTAGCGTTTTAAGTGCTTTCTCTGTTACTGCTTGATCCAAGCGAACATCAGGTATAGATAAATAAAGTGAATAGCCTTGCATATACAGAGCTTCCTCTGCTTGCGCTAACCTAGGGTAAGTTTTATAAAAAGTCTCAAAGCAATAAGCGCTCATTTTATAAGATTTTTGATAAAAGTAAGCATATGCTTGGTAAAATTGTGCTGGTATAATTTCTTTTCTTCCCTTGAGCATAGGGATAACCTCTTTGAACAACTGCAACGCTTCGTAATAGTCTTTAGCTTCATAGCGCGCCACAGCTTGTTGATACTTGCTAAGGTAATTGCCAGAATGGGTGTGAGTAGCGCAAGAAGCAAGCACTAGTCCTATTAATCCTATTTTTATAAATTTAATATATGACATGAATGCAAATTAACTTATAAATATACGTTTTCAAAGTACAAAACTGTTTAACTATCTTTAATTAGGCTCTTTCCTTGAATTCATATGCTTTTTTTGTATTCTTTTATTACCAGCTTTTTGTGCAACAACTTGCTTTCTTGACAAAAACTCTTCTAGTGTAGGTTTTTCATTTATTCTCCACTCAAAACCAAACAGCTGCTTTTCATCTTCCATAATTTTGTGAGCAGGATAAAAAATACCTGTAGGCTTTAGGAAAAAGCTAATTTTTGATAAAGTTTCTTTATCCATATCAATACGCATATGGCTACATCGAATGTAGTTCATACCTACTAACTCTGAACTATCATTAAGTGCAAAGTAAAGGCTTTCTCCATTACCTAGGATATCTATATAACTGATCTTATTATCTTGGAACTGTGCTACCATTTCTCTACCCTTTACTTGATTATAGTTGTCAAATTTATCTACAGAAGCTATAAAAGCATCTGTATCCATATACATTTTCTCAATAGCCTCATTGTTAAGTGCTATACGAATAGATTCGGCAGTAATTTGACTATCATAATTCCAAAAAATAGGTTTATTATAAAAATAAACAGTAGAATCTATACTATGGTAAGCCATAGAATCTGCTTTGGCTTGTAGATTTGATTTATAGATTTTTACATTGTTGTAACCTAAAATCACATGGTCTTTCTCATCATCCTTATCATGAGCGTTGTCTTGTATAGCTTTGAAAGTATCTGCAATCATATACAAGGTGTCTTCCTCTATGATACGCTGTAATAAAGGATTACCAAGAACTTCTCCTACACCTTTATCATAATCATAATAACCACGCTCTCCTGTAATAGTTACATGATGTTCTTTGGAAATTAGCTCCACTTGTCCTGTTGCTGTATACTGATTTTTTTCTTGATTAGCTTTTATTAGATTACTATATAAACTGTACTTTTCAGATTCCACTCTTGCCTTTTTAAACAATGCGTCTTTTGTATCTGTATTATATTGGCCACCTTCTTTAGTAGTAATAGTTTCTCCTTCTTTAGTAACTATCTGTGTATTACCCTTAAACTCAGCTAACTTAGTATTAGTATGGTAGCGAAGTGTATCACAGGCTACATGATATTCTTGGTTGCTGAGCTCTACCTGACGATAAAAAACAGCCAATTTATTTTTTTCGTCATAATAGCCAGATCGGCTGCTTATCTGATCATTATTCTGTACTAGCGTACCTCCATTTCTAAAATATCCCTTTTTGTCTTTTACTGCATAGTCAAGTTCGTCAGTATAAAATTTGAGTGTATCCTGCTCATAGCATACTGAATTACGCAACTGGGCTAGCTTCGTATTGACATCATACACAACCCTTTCTGCGACCATAACCCCACCCTCCTTATCAATCATCTGAAGATTACCAGCTGCTTTTACAATTCCTTTTTGGTCATAATATTGAGCAGAATCAGCATAAATGGTAAAATCTTCATGAATAAAAATTACATGTCCAGAAAGTTTTTTATAAGGCTCTTCTCCATTTTCTTTTTCGCCACCTTCTAGTTTATCTGCACTATAGTTTATCTTTACTTTGTCCTTGTTCTTAGCCAAAGAAACTGCATAAAAACATACTATTGTTACGATGGATATAAGACAGGTTATAAAAACTTTATTTTTTCGTATGCATACGGTAGGCATCATGGTATCTGTCTATATATAGCGCATATCATCTTTATTTAAAAAGATGTCTTTCATTTTAACGGTCTAAAAGTTATAATTCTAGTCAAGTGACTTACAAATATAAGCATATAAATTTAACAGAAGGCTTTATATCCTTTATTAACGACCATCAACTTCTTCAATCAGAAGAGCCAGTACTTTTAGCAGTAAGCGGTGGAATAGATTCAGTGGTTATGAGCTCGCTTTTTCATGAAGCTAAGCTAAACTTTGCTATAGCACACTGTAACTTTGGGTTACGAGGGCAAGAGTCAGAAGAAGACGAAACGTTTGTTCGCTCTATAGCACAACAATACCAAGTAGCATTTTATACAAAACGCTTTGATACAAAAGCCTATGCAAAAGCGAATAAGCTCTCTACACAGATGGCTGCAAGAGAACTACGTTACGCTTGGTTTGAGGAGCTTTGTAACACTCACTCAATCAATCAATTAGCTACAGCACATCATGCCAATGATTGCCTAGAAACAATCCTTTTTAACCTAACAAAAGGAACTGGTATTGCTGGTCTTCATGGTATATTACCCAAACAGAACAATTTAATCAGACCATTGCTCTTTGCCAGTAAAGAGAATCTGCTACAATATGCACAAGCTAGAGGGCTTAATTGGCGAGAAGATAGCTCTAATAAACAAGATGATTATGCTAGAAATTTAATTAGGCACCAAGTAATTCCTTCTTTAAAATTAATAAATCCTAATTTAGAAAGTACCACTAATGTTACTATAGACAGGCTAAGCCAGGTAGAAAAGCTTTTTAACGAGCAGCTAAAAAATCTAAAAGAAGAAATATTCTTCCAACAAGAGGGCATATATTATATTATTATTCAAAAAATCAAAGAAAAACCTTGGGCATCTGTTGTGTTGTGGGAATTACTTAAACCCTTTGGGTTTAATTTCTTGCAAATAAAAAGCCTTCTCCATCCATCTGTACAAACTGGAAAAAGTGTTTATACTGATAATTACCAGCTCTATGTAGATCGTACAACATGGATGTTAACTAGTCGTAAACAGACCATAATGCCTAGCGAACATATTATTAGTGAGGAAATAAAAAATGTAAGCTTTGTAAGACAAACCCTACAACTACAAACTACACTTAGAAAAGATTACCAGATTATCCATAACAATCAGACAGCAGCGCTAGATCTAGAGAAATTACAGTTTCCGCTGACTATTAGGCCTTGGCAGACTGGTGACTCTTTCTATCCACTGGGCATGCTAAAAAGAAAAAAAATAAGTGACTTTTTAATAGACCAAAAGGTCCCGCTACTACTCAAACAGAAAGTTTATGTATTAGAATCTAAAGGACAAATTGCATGGGTTATAGGTTATCGTATAGACAACCGATTCAAAATAACTGAGGCCACTAAACAAGTTTATGAATTGAAATTGATTTAATCTTTCTTCGGTAAAATCTTACAAATCAACTTTTAGAACGATTACGTGCCTGATAATATCCAATAAAAAGTGTAGAGGGTATAATAATAGCAGCTCCTAAGTAACTATAGCTACTAGGCAGCTCATGAAAGAATACATAGCCTACTACCATAGAAATTAATAGCTCTATGTACCTAAAAGGAGCTAAAGAAGATGCATTTGTCAAGGAAAAAGCACGAAGGATACAGTATAATATAAGGTTACTTCCAATACCTAATGCAAGCAGCCATATAAGCTCATAGTTGGTGGGAGTACGCCATACTTGCATAGCTGGAAAAGTCACCAGAATTAAGGCTACCACAGTTGAATAAAACAACATACATAACATAGGTTCTTGCGTAACGTATTTTTTATTAAGTATATCTAACATGCCAAAAAGTATTGCGGCAATAATAAAAAATAGTGATCCTTGGTTGAAAGTATGGGCATCTGGCTGTAATACAAATAAGATACCGACAAAGCCTCCTAGGGTAGCTAACCACATAGGCCAAGTAACCCGTTCTTTAAGAAATATAGGAGCTAGCACAAGCACAAAAATGGGCACAGTAAAACTCATGATGGTAGAGGTAGTAATGGGAGACACTTTAACCCCCTGGCTCCATAGGCTTATGGCCACAAAAACAAATAATCCTCTCAAGAAGTGCAACTTCCATCTATGTGTTATAAAAGCACTTTTACCTTGATATAGCATAACAGGTAACAAGGTAAGGATACCAAAAGCAAATCTAAAGAAGGTTATTTGCCAAGGATTAAAATTATGGCCCAAATATTTGGTAATGGCATCATTACCACAGCTTACTATAAGGCTAAGCGTAAACCAGAATATTGCTCTAAAATATTTCAAAATAATTTTAGCTAAGATTATTGATAATACTATTGAGACAAATGATACTTTTTAAAAGCAGGCTGTTTGAAAGAAGCTTTTATCCACCCCCCTCCTATTACATCATCTCCTTCATAAAATACAGCAGCTTGCCCTGGAGCAATTGCATGTACTCCTTTTCCAAAAAATACCTTCATTATATCGCCATCTTGTTCGAGCACAGCAGGGGAACCTGGATCATTATACCGTACTTTAGTAACGCTGTCTAACTTACACCCCTGTAAATCAGAATATTTACCCATATTTAATTTATGTACATACATCCCATCTCTAGCCAATTCATCAAAAGTACCTAATACAACCCTATTCTTGTCTGCTTGTATTTCAGTAACATATACAGGATAACCTAATGTTATGCCTAATCCTTTTCGTTGCCCTACTGTATAGAACGGATACCCTTCATGATGACCTACTACGGTTCCATCTTCCAAAACAAATTCACCTCCTTTTACTTGCTCCTCTAAGTTATCTACTCTCCGTTTTAGGAAACCACGATAGTCGTTGTCTGGAATAAAGCAAATTTCATAGGACTCGGATTTAGTAACTAATTCTTTAAAGCCTCGCTCGCTAGCTATTTCACGTATCTCAGGCTTTGTAAATACGCCTAAAGGAAGTAAAGTTCTACTTAAGCTCTCTTGCGAAACTCCCCATAAAGCATAAGATTGATCTTTGTTCAAATCTTTCCCTCTCGAAACTATATAGCGTCCATTTTCATGACGTATATTCGCATAATGGCCTGTTGCAATGTATTCACAATTCAGCTTGTCAGCACGCCTAAGTAACGCATCCCATTTAATATGAGTATTACACAGAACGCAGGGATTCGGTGTTCTTCCAGCTAAATACTCGCTTGTAAAGTTACTAATCACATAGTCTCCAAACTCTTCTCGAATATCTAAAATAATATGAGGAAATCCCAACGATACAGCCACATTACGCGCATCATTAATAGAGTCTAGACTGCAGCAACCAGTCTCTTTTTTTCTCCCACCACTGCTTACATAATCCCATGTCTTCATAGTCAGTCCCACTACCTCATAGCCCTGTTCATGCAATAACAGTGCTGTAATAGAACTATCTATACCTCCACTCATGGCTACTAATACACGGCCTTTTTTCATATGTAAGTTGTGAATTATAAAGTAAAATTAACTAGATATTTAGCAAAGATAACAGGCACTAGTTGATAATTCAAAGGTATAATATAAGAGAACATCATATATATAGGAAGCTTAAAAATTCAGTAAGTATAACATTTACAATTTAATCTGGCTGAACTTGTACAAGCACTTATTAATTTTTTATATAAGATTAATTTATATTTGAAAAATTTTAGAATAGTAAATTATTAAACCTCCCAACCTTTATATGTTACATCAACAAGAGCCTATTATTGCCTTAGCTACCCCCACTGGCAAAAGTGCCATTGCAGTCATTAGGCTTTCTGGCCAGGATGTAATTAATATTGTTAATCAGGTCTTTAAAGGTAAAGACTTAAGCCAACAACCTTCCCATACCATCCATTTTGGCACTATCCATCATGAGGGTCAAATAATAGATGAAGTATTAGTAGCTTTATTTAAAGCACCCCATTCTTTTACCCAAGAAGATAGTGTAGAAATATCGTGTCATGGCTCTACGTATATCATCCAAAAGATTATACAGCTGTTTATGAAGCTAGGAGTACGGTTAGCTAAGCCAGGAGAATTTACCCAACGGGCATTTCTAAACGGCCGATTTGACCTTGTACAAGCAGAAGCTGTGGCAGATCTTATTGCTGCAGATACAGCTATTGCGCATAAAACAGCATTACAGCAAATGCGTGGTGGCTTTTCTACACAACTACAAGCATTGCGCAAAAAGCTTATTCATGTAGGTGCATTGCTAGAACTAGAATTAGATTTTGCTGAAGAAGATGTAGCTTTTGCCGATAGGGCTTTGTTAGAAAACCTCATACAAGAATTACTTGCTATTATAGGCAACTTAATACAAAGCTTTAGCTTAGGAAATGTTATTAAAAATGGGCTACCCATTACTATTGTAGGAAAACCTAATGCAGGAAAATCTACCTTACTCAATGCTTTATTGCAAGAAGAAAGAGCTATTGTCTCCCCTATTCCCGGTACCACCCGCGACTTTATTGAGGCAGAAATAAATATAGGAGGAATACATTGTAGGTTTATCGATACAGCAGGCCTTAGAGAGCATACCACAGATACCATAGAGTCTATAGGAATTGCTAGAACCAAAGAACGAATGCAACAAGCAGGATTAATTATTTATGTATTTGATTTATCAGACGAGTCGTTAGCAACCATACAAAACACTATAGAAGAAGTATCAGCGTCAGGCATTCCTTATATTAAGGTAGGCAATAAGCTAGATGCTGCTCAACCAGACTTATTAAAAGCACTATCGCAAGAAGATTTTGTGTTCATATCTGCCGCTAAAAAACAACACTTAGATCAATTAGAAGCACGCATACTACAGCTGTTTCAGTTAGATCAACTTTCTACTTCAGATACTATTGTTGTTAATACTCGCCATTATGAAAGCCTTGTTAAAAGCCAAAATGCTTTACTAGCTGTAGTAGAAGGTATAACCAATGACTTAAGTAACGAATTGCTAATGATTGACCTAAAGCAAGCGCTGTACCATCTAGGAGAAATCACAGGAGAAATAACTACCGAAGATTTACTGGATGACCTGTTTTCTAAGTTTTGTATTGGGAAGTAATTATTTTACAAATAGTACGCTAGATAACTTTTTTATTTTCGAAGTGTTTTCACTCCTAAATTTTGTTAATAGTTTTATATTTTTATGCGTCCCTCATTTTAAATTCCTTGTTCAAGAAGTAATAAGTATATTTCCAGGAAAAACTATTTAATGGACCATACCGATACGAAACGAATTTCGCGGTTGATTGCAATCCTTACCGAGTTACAGACTAAACGCCTTTTGGCTGCATCTGAGCTTGCCTCTAAATTCTCGGTAAGTATTAGAATCATTTATAGAGATATTAGGACACTGGAGCAAGCGGGTATTCCAATTATAACAGAAGAAGGAAAAGGCTATGTAATTATGGAATATTACCGACTTCCTCCAATAATGTTTACCGAAAGCCAAGCCAACGCTTTGATCCTTGCAGAACAATTAGTTTTGAAAATAAATAAAACTGATATCTGTTTGTTCATTAATTATTTTTTTAGCTATTTAAAGCACTTTCCTATCAAAGTATCCAAAATCAGGTTATTCCTTTTAGTTATCACTAAATCAATAACCTTAATCTTATCTTTAACCCTCGGCCAGAAATTGTAAAAGAAATATCTGGACCCTTATACTCGCTCAGCATTTCATAAAGCTCTTTAAAAATATTTATTTTTTATCTTTTAAATAGCCTGAAAAAACTAGAGTTAAATATTTTTGGTTCATGAGATAAAAATTTAAACTGTGCTATTTCTTACTCAACACCTGTAAGCTAAGCCTTTCAAGCTCTTGGGATACACCTTCAAGCCCTAGGTTTTTTGCCAGCGGAACAAAGAAATTTAATGTTTCGGTAGCTATATGTTTTTGCTTAGCTAGAGAAGGGTGACCTTCAATAGTACGCATATTATGAAGCCTGTCTGCTAGTTTAACAAAAGCTGCTCGCTCATCTTCATAATTGATTAACCGATGAATATTTTCATGATCATCTAAACTCAACCTTCTTATTTTATCTTCTAGGTTAGTGACTTTACCTACTATAAAGGCTACTGTATCACCAAACATCGTTTTGATTTGCAGCATAGATAAACTAGTATCTTCTACTGTATCATGAAGAAGTGCTGCTATAACAGCAGACTGATCTTGGCAGTATGACAATAAAATTAATGCTACAGCAATAGGATGCGTAAAGAAGGGCTCCCCTGACTTCCTTTTAACGCCTGCATGATACTTTTTAATAGTATTTAAAGCTTTTTTTATAACCTTTGCATCTATTTTGTTAACCTTTACTTTGTCCATCAACTCCTTTTCAAGTTGAATAGCCAAAGGATGTTTAAGTTCTTCCTCATCAGCCATAGCAGGTTCTCTAAGTAGTTCCATTACTTTACCCCTTACTTCTCGTACATTAATGGGAAGCACATATATATGCGTATCTTCTTTGTCTAGCTCTGCATAGCCATAATGAGCATCAATAATACGAGCATTATTTAACAAAGCTTTTCTATCTCCATCCCCGGCAATGCGGCTAATAGAAGGGGCTTGGTCAAACATGTACACACGGTTAGCCGTATCAGGCAATAACTTTTGAGTTGAAATGGTAATTTTAACAGACTTTAGTTTGCGTGTATAGTCTTTCATATGTTCCACGCTATGGCCTAACATAGCATCTTGGACAACAATGATAATAGTTTTGTTGGAAGGACCATGTTTATGTATATAAGCAATACTATCTACTAGCAATTGCTTAATTTTTACTACATCTCCGTAAATAAATTCTACTTGTGTATGCTTTTGGGTTATGATTTCTGGAAATGTAGATAGGTCTTTTAGTTTGATAAGCTCTTTAACTTCAACTAATAGTTGAGCTAAGTTAATTTGTGTTACTTCCAAACGCATATAATCAGTTATGCGATATAGCGCTTGTTGCATATAAGCAGTAGCCGTCTTGTCCAGTAAATCTATTTGGTCTTGATTCAATTCTTTTAATAACTGTTCTCTATAAGCTAAAATATCTGCAAACTCTTTGTTCTTTTCTTCATAGATGGTAGTGAGATATATAGTCTTATTTTGTAGAGCTTGTTTTTGTTCTTTAAATCTAAATAATGCTATTAATAAACTACTAAATAAAAGCAACCCATACCCAAAGTGAAAAGAGATAGGTATTTCTTGGTTAGGTAAGATAACTTCGCCCATAACCCATTTAAATACCAAAGTAGCAGCTATTAATCCAGTTACAGCCAGTGTAAGCGCTAACGGCCAATAAATTAATAAGACCGTCATTACTAGATTGAGCATAAAGATCAGAACTTGGTCAGACTGGAAATCACCCATAATCATCACCATACCTCCTACAAAGAAGAGGGTATAAAAGATAACCAAAGGCCATAGCCAAGCTAGCAAGCGCTTATTTTTTAGTGGAGCTGGCCATATAGGAAAAGCTACCAAGCTAGTGCTAATGACAAGTACGGAATATTGGATAATTCTATAAAGAACTAAGTACTGTTGTTCTATAGCATGAGGCAAGTTGTATAAAGAGACATACGTAGCAGTAAGTAGGTAAAAGGCTAGCAAAGGGTAATAATACTCTTTATTAGGGAGGTTTTTCTCCAGATAAACCAGGGGCTTTATGGATTTTAACTGGTTCCATCGCTCTTTCCACCAAGTAGGCGAATAAGCTTGATCCATATCTAAGAGCCCTGTTGCTGATTCTTGTTTTGTCCAACCTCCTTTTTCTTTGAGCAAGTAATGGCTACCTAGTAAAAAGATAAGGTTAGCTAATATACCAGGGAAAAAGCTGTCAATATTTTTAAAGTAGATCAACAGAAAAGTGGTTATAGCAAAACCAGCTCCTATGCCGATATATATAACTCGCTTACTTGTGCGAAAGCCAAAAATTGTCAGTAACATAGGTACTACGATAATAGGTGTGTAAAAATTAGCAGAGAATAGCAAGATCTCCAAGATATTCTGAATAGATAGGGTTAATAGTATGGCAAAAAAACCTATTACAAAAGTAGTTATAGCAGCTATGCGTACAGATGCTTGTCTAGTGATTCGTAGAGGTGGCAAAATATCATTGGTAACTAAAACAGAGCAAGAATTCAGTGCAGAATCTGCCGAAGACATAGCCAAGGCAATAACGCCTACTCCCAAGAAACCTTTCAAGCCTGGATGAGCATACTTCTCAATCATATAGCTAACTACTTGATTTGTGGTAAGGTTAGGATTATCTGTTACAAGCAAGACAGCTATCCAGATTATAAATAACCATATCAAAAGCAGTAGCCCTGCTGCGTAAGCAATAGAACGTTTTATTTGACCAATATCCTTTGCCATGGCCATGCGCTGAAATACTACTGGATCTAGGCTAGGTACTAAAAAATAACTTAGCAAAGCCAAGGTACTTATAAACCGAGGATTCCAGTTTATTACATGTTTCAAACTAAAATTAGGGTTGGTCGTTAGAGTGTGTATCACTTGACTGTGATCTGAAATATATTGCCAAATAACCAAAGCTAACGCAGGTAATAAGGTACCAAAAGTAATAAACTGGATGACATCTGTAAAAGTCACTGATTTAATGCCTCCAAATGCTGAATAGATAATAATGATACTAGCAGCAATAATTGTAACCCATGGTCCTTGACAATTAAATAAGATACATAAAATTCTAGAAATCACTTTAAACTGAACAGCTATATAGCCTATATTCATAAGAATTGTACTTACAGCAGTAATGACTTGTACTCCTTTACCATAAATACTGCTCATGGCATCGGCCATAGAAACATGGTTGAGCAAAGTCCCCATACGAGGTCCTATGATATACCCAATAACTAGCCAAGAAAAGGTACTTCCTACTATGACTGGTAGCACGTAGTATAATCCATTGCTATACGTTTGTTCTATGCCATTAAAAAACATGCTACCAGATGCCCAAGTAGCTACAATGGTAGCGGTAATTGTGGCTGTAGAAAAATCTTTGTTGCCAATAGCATATTCTTTAAAAGATTGTTTCTTGCCACGGTACTTGAGTCCTGCAATAAGGTTAAAAAACAAGAAAACAATAAAGATGATAATATCTATCATAGCTAATAATTACTAAAAGATTCCTTGAGTATTTTATTCAATAACATAGGACCGTTATTTACAGCAATTTTTAGTTAAATACAAAAATCTCACAAACATTTAGGTAAAAATGCCCTAAAATCCGGGGAAGTTAAATTGATTAATACACTTGGTAGTATATAGTTATCATTATGCTCATTCATAATCATTCGAAAAACAATACTAGAAATTTATGATACGCAATAAGAGATAGGCTAATAATCTGGGGACTTCTTCATTTATTCCTGCTGGCATATGCAATAGGTATAAACATGCAAAAGCAATTAAAAAAGTAAGTAGCTATACCATCAATTATAAAAAGGTAATAAGAAGAAAAGCAGCCATAGCCACAGGTAAGCTTGATTTTATAAAGTTGTAGTGGTTCAACTAATTAAGCCACTCATTCCTATTAGACCTCTTTCGAAACTAAATTTAAAGTAGCCAGGAACTTATCTAAATACAAGTGATACTATAGTCTATTCTAACAATGTCCGTACCTATTATTACTTAAAGAGATAAGCATGCTTCTGTTGAAATACCTTATCACGTTTATCTTGGTTGCTTTTTATCTCTTCATTTAGCAAACTATAATAACTCTCAAGCTGCCTAGATTCTTCTTGAACTGCATTTATTTTATCCTCTAAGGAAGTGGCTAATTCGCGGTAGTCATTTAATTCTGATAAAAGTTGGCCTTCCTTTGTCTCTTCTAGATTAGGTGGAGCTAGCTGCCTTTCAATATCAGCCACCTTCCCTATAGCTGCTGCATAGGATGCCTTATACCAGCTACCCAATTGTGAAAGCATCTCTTGACTCTTTTGATAAGTATGCCTGTTATTTAATTCATTACATATCTGATCCGCTAATTGAACATTCTCCTCACCAAAACTTAAGTAGGTTTCACCTTGAAACTTATGCTGCTTTACAAAGGGAGTCAGGCCAGTTGCTTGTCGATCCTCCTCAAGAGCAAGTATATCATCCTGTCTTTTAAAACTAAGACAGCTGATCATTAACCCTAATTCTGGTTTTGGTTGATTTGGTTCTTCTTTTGGTTGAGTGATTAATTTATGCCGCCAAAACATAAGCTGTACCATTGTACTTTCAAGCTGCTCATATACTTTGCAGTATAAATCAGTAGTCTCATTTTTATCCTGCCTGTATTTATTCTGTACGATCATCACCTGCCAAGAACTCAACAGATAAGCTCCTATAGCTTCTATGAGAGGAATCTTCTTTCGATCCTCTTGATCTTTTTGAACATCTTGTGGTGGAATCAGGCTAAAAGAATTCAAGAACCAAGTTAAATACCCGGGCGAATTAACTTGAAAAATGTCTAGTAAATTGCCTTTATCTTTTGCCTTTATAAACCAACAAACTGCTTGTGGTAGGTCCTTCTTTACTCCTAAGCCCTTTTGGTACATATATCCTAAAACAGATTGTGCCTCTGCAATTCCTTGCTCAGCTGCCTTGGTAAACCAAGATACAGCTTCTTTATAGCCTTTTATGCTATAATACAGATATCCCAAATTATATTGTGCAATTGCATGTCCTTGGTTAGCTGCCTTAGTATAC
>ERZ778018.1499-NODE-1499-length-18665-cov-4.955400_pt1 | contig 18665 bp, 13 predicted proteins | sample MGYA00375748_ERZ778018 | MGnify/ENA primary metagenome ERZ778018 (study PRJEB29350, sample SAMN05509839) | bioreactor metagenome | biome: bioreactor; material: wastewater | place: South Africa: University of Cape Town | collected 2014-04-22 ... | reverse complement strand
CAGCAAGAGCGTGAATCTCAACAATACCGTCAGCAAGATCACCGTTCGCGCGAAAGGTCAGCAGTACCTTGGGGCGCCGCATATGCGGGTCAGCATCGACGGCAGCGTCGTCCTCGAAACCGACGTACCGCAAACGGATTGGACGACCTTCTCGGCCGGCTTTTCGGCGTTAGCCGGAACGCACCAGCTGGCCATCGCATTCACAAATGATTGGGCCAAGAGCGGGGTCGGCGATCGAAACCTGATCATCGATTATGTGGAGTTCGCCGTGAGCGATTCGGCGCAATCGACCCAGCCGTCGTCTTCGGGCCCGACACCGACGCCGGTGCCGACGCAATCCGACACGACCTCGACCGCTCCGGGTGCGTTGCCCGTGAGCCAGACGCTACCGCCCGGCTCGGCGCTGCCGAGCGACGCGACCTGCGCCGCCCGCGTCAAGCGCTCAAGTTGGGAGCCACGCCCGGAGAACGCGACCGCCAACCATACGACCGGGATCAAGCTCGGCCGCATCGACGGCGCGGATACGACCGGCCAGCAGCTTCTGGCGCCGCGCATCGACGGCAACTTCACCGGTACGACCGACGAAATCATTCAGTGGGCCGCCTGCAAGTGGGGCTTCAACACGGATATCGTCCGCGCCGTCGCCGTCCAAGAAAGCTCATGGCGGCAGTCGACCATCGGCGACAATGGCCAGAGCTTTGGTCTGATGCAGATCAAGCGGACGGTACACGATGGTACCTATCCGACATCGCAACAGAGCACGGCCTTCAACCTTGATTACGCCCTTGCCTGGCGCCGGGCCTGTTTCGAGGGCTACTTCAACTGGGTTCCGGACGCGGCCAAAGGCGATGAGTGGGGCTGCGTCGGACTCTGGTATTCCGGCAGCTACAACAGTTCCGGTGCGCAGCACTATATCGCGTTGGTAAAGCAGCACCTGAACGACAAGAGCTGGCTCTCGCCGAAGTTCTAGCCGGCACGTTCACATGTTCACACGATCGTGCGGGGGCACGCGGCCCCCGCGCTTGGGCCAATGACATCCCGCACGTTGGGGAGACCGTCGTTGTAGCGACGGCTACCGGTGAATGCACACGGTTTGTGGGTGGACGCCGGTCGTGAGGAACACGGGAGGAGCTCACCTTCTCCCGTGTGTTTCGTCGAACATGCGCTGCCTGTCGAACCGACGGAAGGTCACTGCCGCCCGTCGAGTTTACTCGGCGCTATCCGCGATACTCCTGTACGGTTAGCGTAACGTATGAACGAGCAAGTGCACTCCGCGCTGCCGCTGGGCTTTGTTCGTCCCACCGACGTGATCTCGGCGCTGTCCGTTGCCGCCGATCTCGCGCTGGGACTCCCCGCCGAGCATTCTGCCCGCTCGTGCTACATCGCAATCGCGACAGCGCGGGAAAGTTGACGCGCTGTTCGCGAGCACGTCAGTGGCAGCGACCCTTCCGCGTCGCCGTCCGCGACTCACCGGAACTGGCTGGGCTCACCGACCGGGAAGTCGAGGTACTGCGCCTTGCCGCGAAGGGTCTGCTGCCAATAAGCAGATGGCCGATGACCTGTTCGTCAGCCGGAGTACCATCCGCACGCACCTTGAGCACATCGACGCCAAGATCGACGTCTCGACCCGTTCCGCCGCGACACTCTTCGCGGTTGGACACAACCTCACCCCCTGAGTCCAGCCGCACATCCGACGTAGCCAATCCGGCCGCAATGACTCCGCGCGTACCCTGCGCTCTAGCTCACGCACCCGCTGCGAATTGGGCGTTTGTCCGATGCACGCTCGTCGCGATGTGCCTAGTATGGGCATCGTACGACCAAGCGAGATGCCCACGGCTGCCTGGCCATGCGGGTTCGGATGATGGAAGGGCAACCTCGATGAATCTCCACGATGAAACGCAAGCGATCGCGCCCCAGGTGTGCCGCTCGTCGTTGCCTGGCTTTGAGCACGTGCGCGGTTTCGGCGTGTTTGCGGCGCCGTTCGAATCCGGTCACGTGCTGGCCCTGCGCGTGTTTCCGGAAAACGACTTCGCGCCGTACAAGACGATCTGGCATCGGTCGCCAGAAGGCGCCTGGTCGATCTTCGTTGATGCGCCGCGGCACGACATTGCCTGCCCTCGCTATTTCGGCTCGGCGGCGAGCCTCATCCAGTCCGCAGGCATCCGGTTAGCCTGGACTGGGTCGACGAAACTGCGCGTTGAAATGGATGCCCCGCGGTTCGTCTGGGACTTGGCGATGACCTCGTCCCCGATCCTCGGCCTGATGAATCTCGCCAACCCACGTTTTCCCGAACGCGTCCGCCGGTCGCCCGGTATGCTGCGTGCCATGGAATCGATGGCTGACCGCGTTCTTGGATTGGGTCATGTGACATTGGCGGGGATCACGCCCAATGGCCACAGCACCATGCTGTTGCCCGAGCGTATGTTCTTCCTGGCATCGAGCCGGGCCGTGTTCGAGAGCGTCGATCTGGGTCAGCCCGCCCGCGGCGGTGCGTGCCCCACGATCGGCGTCATGAATCTGCCGGCGCGGCCGGTTTTTGCCATCGGGCGCGCCTATTTCGAGTTACGCGACCCGGTTGAGTACGAGCGCACCGTCCGCGAACTCGCGGAAGACGACGGACGATCAGAGCGCAGCGAGACCGAGCTGCACAGTTCGGTTCTCTGATCGACGCGTTGATGGGCGGATTGTTGCCAGGCCCACGGCGGTTTCCCTGCCATGGGCCTGGCAACGGCGAGCTTCATCGTCGTCGGCGTCCTGACGCTGTTCCGCGCCCAGGGACGTCTCGCTCGTTGAGATTGGTCCGGCTAGGCGCTCTGCCCCAACTGCTGCGCGCGGCGATAGGCGGCCCAGATCGAGTCAGCGATGACGGTGCGCAGGCCGCCCTTCTCCATCTCATAGATCGCGGCAGCGGTCGTGCCACCTGGCGTCGTCACCATGTTGCGCAGTTCGGCCGGATGCTTGCCTGACTCCCGCGCGAAGAGGACGGAGCCGAGCACCGTCTGATGCACCAACTCCTCGGCCGTGCGGCGTGGGAAGCCCATGTGCACCCCGGCGTCGATCAGCGCCTCCATCACCAGGAAGATATAGGCCGGACCGGTGCCGCTCAGCGCCGTCGACATGTCGACGGCGTCCTCACTGCTGACGCGAATCGCCGTGCCCATCGCGCTCAAAATCGCCGAGACGAGCGCCTCGCCATCAGCGTCGACCGCCGCGCCGGCGTACCAGACGGTCGCGCCGTAACCGATCTGGGCCGGCGTGTTCGGCATCGAGCGAACGACCCGCTCATGGCGCAGGCCACCCGATAGCTGGGTGACGGTCGCGCCGGGCACGATCGAGATGACGAGCTGCCCCGCTTCGAGCCTGCCGGACAGGTCGCGCAGGACGTCGTTCAGGGTTTGCGGCTTGACGGTGAGCAGGACGACATCGGCGCCCTTGGCCGCCTCACCATTTTCGGCGACGAGGCGCACGCCGTACTTCGTGGTTAACTCGCGGCGGCGCGCTTCGAACGGATCGCTGCCGGTGATTTGGCCCGCCTCCACCAGCTCGCCGCGCAACAGCGTTGACATGATCGCCTCGGCCATCACGCCGCAGCCGATAAAAGCGAGTCGCCGGTTCCAGAGGACGTTCTGGACATCTGCTTGCGTCACGGATTGCATCGATTCAAGCTCCAACTTCAGGGTTGCCGATACATGGCAACAACGGTGTTCAACGGCTTTAGATTGCTCGTCGTAGGACGCGGCTCTCGGGCACGAAAAAGGCGCCGGCTGGCGCCCGTCCTCGCTGGAGATTCTGACGTGGCGACGTGTGGTCAGTCGATCACTCCAGCAGACACGGGCCAGGAGCCGTAACTAGGGTCGGGCCGTTGTTGCCGGGGGATGAACGCGGAGCGCGACGATCGCCGGCGATTCGTCATGGCGCATTCGATGGAAACTGAGCGATTCACGTCTTCCCCTTCGGTCCTGGACGTGTGAAGCGTGCATATCATTGCGGCAATTGTACACAGTTCGCGCATCAGGCGCGCTGAACAGCGATGAGTTGTTCGATGGCGGAGGCCGGCAGCGGATGCGAGATGTGATACCCCTGCGCCAGGTCGCATTTCAGTTCGCGCAGACGATCCAGCTGCTCCGGTGCCTCGACCCCCTCGGCGACGACGCGCATGCCGAGTGCGTGCGCCAGCCGGATCGTGACACCGACGATCACCGAATTCTCTTCACCACCGGTAAGCTCCTCGATGAACGTCTGATCGATCTTGAGGAGGTCGACCGGGAAGCGCTTGAGGTAGGAGAGTGAGGAGTAGCCGGTGCCGAAGTCGTCGATGGCCAGCCGCACGCCGAGCGTCTTGAGCTTGCTGAGCGTTTCCATCGCCATCTCGGGGTTGTCCATGACCGCGCTCTCGGTGATTTCGAGATAGAGACAGCTGGGGTCGAGGCCGGTTTCGTCGAGCACGGCGGCGACGTCGTCAATCAGGCTCGGCAAGCGCAACTGTACCGCCGAGAGGTTGACACTGACCATCCGCGGCGCGCGTTCCGGAAAGTCGATCTGCCAGCGCCGCAACTGATGGCATGCTTCACGGAGCACCCACTGCCCGATCGGTACGATGAGTCCGGTCTCTTCCGCTAGCGGGACAAAATCCGCGGGCAGGATGATGCCGCGCTCGGGATGTTGCCAGCGGATGAGCGCTTCCATTTCGACGATCTCGCCGGTGGCGATGTCGAGCTTCGGCTGGTAATGCACGCGAAAGGCGTGACGCTCGATCGCCTGACGGAGGTCCTGTTCGATCTCCAGACGGTGCACGACGCTGGCGTGCATCTCCGGATTAAAGACTTCAAAGCACGCCCGCCCGTTCCGTTTGGCGCCGTACATGGCGACATCGGCGTTCCGCAGCAGTTCATCCGGCCGATCACTTGGCGAGGTGCCGAGCGCGATGCCGATGCTTGAGGTCACAAAGACCTCGCGACGGCCGACCGTGAAGGGTGCCTTGAGGATGTCGTGTATCCGTTGCGCCACGCCCTCTGCCTCGGCAACGTCGCGGATACCCTCCAGCAACAGAATGAACTCGTCGCCGCCGAGTCGCGCCGCGATATCGTCGTCTCGCATCGCGGCGCTCAGCCGGGCCGCCACGCTCATCAATAGCTGATCACCGACCTCATGTCCGAGGCTGTCGTTGATCACCTTGAAGTTATCGAGATCGAGAAAGAGGACCGCCAGCATCGTCTGATTTCGCCCGGCCCGCGCCAGTGCGTGGTGCAGGCGATCGAGGAAGAGACTGCGATTCGGCAGGCGGGTGAGCGCGTCATGGAAGGCTTGATGGTGAAGCTGTTCCTCAAGGTTGCGACGATCCGTCTCGTCCTTGGCGATGCCGTAGATACCGACGATCTCGCCATCGACGATGATCGGCAACGATGTAATGCGCAGCCGGGCGCGTTCCCCCGATTTGCGCACGATCCCGATCTCGAAGCTCTGAGCCTCGCCACGGGCGGTGCGCACGATATGGCGCAGCGTGCTCGGCAGATCCTCGCGCACGACGAGCGCCGAAAGCGGTGACCGCACGATCTCGGAGACGCGATAGCCGGTGATCTCCTCGCACGCCGGATTGGCGCTGAGGCACGTGCCACGTGGATCGAGCGAGAAGACGGCGTCGGGGTTGTGATAGAAGAGCGAGCGATAGCGCTGCTCGTTTTCGCGTAGCCTCGCCTCGGCCACCTTCCGTTCGCTCAGATCCTGCACCAGCCCGATGATATAGAGCGGCCGGCCGTCGTCATCGCAGGCGAGCGAACTGCTCAGTTCGGCCGGGACGATGCGCCCGTCGAAGCGGACGTAGCGCGTCTCCATATGAAAATAGGGAATCATGTCTTCGATCAACTGGCGATAGCGGTCGGCGCTCTTTTCGACGTCCTCCGAGTGCGTGATCTCCAGGATATTCGTCCCGCGCAGTTCTCGTTCGCTGTAGCCGGTAATCTGGCAGAAGGCGCGATTGACCTGGAGGAAGCGTCCGTCGAGCGAGGTCGTAATCACGCCGATGGCGGCCTCGGCGAACACCTTGCGAAAGCGGCGCTCGCTCGCTTCAAGTCGGGCAAGCTGCTCGGACTGATCTGGTTCAACGATTGGCGTCGCGGCGAGGATGCTTTCGGCGAGCGAGGCGATATCCAACAGGCCCTCGATATCGTCCGGCTGCCACTGGCGGGGAGCCGCGTCGGTCATGACGAGCGCGGCGCTGAAGAGGCCGTAACAGCGCAGCGGCACGGCAAGCGTGTGCAGATCACCAGTGGTGAGATCGTGCGACGAATCATGATGGTGATAGGTGCAGGGAAGACCGGACGCGATGGCGCCGGTGACGGCCTGGCGCAGCGTGTCGTCGTCAATGTCAGTGAGATTCGGGACGGTTGAGATCGTGAAATGTCGCCGGGAGGTAACGGTGTCGTCGAACCAGAATGATGCCGTTCTCGCGCCGGTGAACCGGAGCGCAAGCCGAGCCAATTTGTGCAGGGTCGCCGGTGGCGGCTCGGGTGGTTGCAAGGTGATTGGTGAGGCGACGTGAACGCCGAACCGCAGACCGGGGTTGGCCGTTTCTATCATGGATCGGGCTCCTGCTCTGGCTTTCAGCGGGTCGTTTTTCAATGCAATTCAGCGACGCCGGAAGAAGGGGAATGCGGTAGCGGCTGCGGCATCATCGCCGTGACTATACGGGTGTTCCCCGAAGCGGAGAGATAACCTAAAAGTACGGGTTTTGGCAGGCCGAGACCTCCCGATCGTCGGGCCACTCCGCCTTTTGGCACAGATGTGATCGGGGTCAGAACGGTGATTCCCATGCTGAGATGATTGACGGAATGTCGCGGTAAGCCGCGTACGTGCGCACAGGCAAGTTACCCGGCGAAGCAGACGTACATGATCCTGAAGGTGACCGAATCGTGGGGGAACGCCGGATTAGAATGCGTCGCCGTCGAAGAAAACCTTAACAAAGGTACATACTCGATCGAGGGCGGTCGAGATGATGCGCTCTCCCAGTTCCGCCGAAGCGTTTCGTGCGTCGCCGATCACGCCATTCGTCGTCAGTTCATCGAACGTGTAGGCTACATGGATCGGGCCTTCGGGCGAGGTGAACGGATACTCCTGTTCCAGTAGCTCGTTCGCCGCCAGCGCGCCGGTGCGTACGGTCCATGGCGCGAGGTAGAGAAGTTGGCTGATTTCGCTCTGCCCGGCGTGTTCACTCGCCTCCCCGCGTCCGCCAGGTTTCTCGGAATCCCTGGCAAGCGCCGAGATTGAGACCCAGGCAGGACTCAGGTCGAGCTTGTTGCGCAGCCGCCCGAGTAGCAGATCGAGCGCGGCTTCGTTACCTGGATGGGCGTTGACGAAGAGGAAGCGGTCGAAGCCATGTTCGGCCAGGCTTTCGACGACCTCGAAGAGCAGATTCGTAAACGTTTCGGGTGAGAGCGAGATGGTGCCGGGGAAGCTCATATGGTGGTGAGCAATACCGAATGGCATCACTGGTGCGACAAGGACTCGTGGATAGAGGCGCTCGGCGATTTTGAGCGCGAACTCGTTGGCCCGTACCGCATCGGAGGAGAAGACGCTATTGGGTCCATGTTGCACCGTCGAGCCAACCGGAACGAGCACGAGATCGATGTCATGCGCCGCGGCATCCAGTTCGGTCCAGGTCATGTCCCACAGCGTGTGGCGAGGTGCGTGTTCCATGTCCATGTCCATGCTGATCCTTCGACGTAACGGCACGACTGATGAGCAAGCGATATTACCATAGGAACGGGGCATACGGGCACCATCTCGCGAGTGAATGTGAAAGGAGCAGGGACGATTGCCGGTTGCTGAGCAGGTGAAGAGACAGAGGGAGGGGACGACGGCTCGGCCGGAGTACCTCCCAATCGCCGATTACGGTGTGATCGGCGACGCGCGCAGCGTAGCGCTCGTTTCGCGCAACGGTTCGATCGATTGGTGGTGTTTGCCGCATTTCGATGGCGATGCCGTCTTCGGCCGGTTGCTGGATGCGAATATCGGCGGCTATTTCTCGATCGAGCCGCTCGATGACTACGAGACGAGCCGGTCGTATATCCACGAAACGAATATCCTGACCACCGAGTTCAGAACCGCGAGTGGCTCCGTCAGGCTAACCGACTTCATGCCGGCACTGACCGAATTGCAGAAGCAGACGTTCCCGATCCCCGATCGCGAGATCGTGCGGCGTATCTCCGGTATTTCGGGCCATATGCGCCTCCGTGTGCGGATAAAGGTACGCCCGGATTATGGTCGCCGTACGCCGAAAATCCGCAAGCAGAACGAAAGCACGTACATGATTTCGTGGGGCGGCTATGCGTTGCTGCTGGTGACCAGCGTGCCCTTCACGATCGAGCCGCAAGGCATTCTGGCGACCACGATCGATATCTCGCGCGGTGATCGTGCCGATTTCGCGCTCGCCTACTCGCGCGAGGCGCCGGCGGAATTGCCGACGCTCGGTACGCTCGATCTGGTGCAGCAGCTGACGCGCAGCTTTTGGGAGACGTGGTCGCGTATCTGTCACTATCGTGGGCCGTACCGCGACGCTGTCGTGCGGAGCGCGCTGGCGCTCAAAATGCTCACCTTCGCACCGTCCGGCGCGATCGTGGCCGCCGCGACAACCTCGCTGCCGGAGGTGATTGGCGGCCAGCGTAACTGGGACTACCGCTACTGCTGGCTGCGCGATTCGGCGTTTACGGTGCGCGCCCTGCTCGATCTCGGCTTCACGCGCGAGGCCCATGCTTTCTCGCACTGGCTGCTCTATGCCACCCGGCTGACCCACCCCGAAGTCAACATCCTCTACACCATCTATGGTCAGTCAAAGGCAAAGGAACGAACCCTTGATGGGCTCGAAGGGTACCGTGGATCGCGTCCGGTACGGATTGGCAACGCCGCCATCGATCAATTCCAGCTTGATGTCTACGGCGAGGTGATCGACGCGCTCACCCTCTATCACCGCTCGGGCGGCGATTTCGATCGGGATGCGCGCAACCTGATCAAGGGCTTGATTAACGTCATTCTGAAGCGCTGGAAAGAGCCGGATGATGGCATATGGGAGGTGCGCTCCGGTCGCGCGCAGCATATTCATTCCAAGATCATGGCGTTCGTCGGCATGGAGCGCGGGCTGGAACTGATCAAGGATAATGGCCTGAAGCTCGATGCCGCGCGATTGAAGGGTACGAGCAACGCGATCCGCGACTGGCTGCTGACCTACGGCTTCGACAAGCAGATCGGCGCATTTACCCGCACACCGAATGGCGACCTCGACGCCGCTGTGCTGGTCGCTCCGCTCGTCGGTTTCCTTGACTCAAGCGATCCACGCATCGTCGGAACGGTCGACGCCATTCAGCGGCACCTGGCCAAGAACGAACTCGTCTATCGCTATCTCGGCAAGGACGGACTGCCGGGACAGGAGGGTGCGTTCGTCATCTGTTCCTTCTGGCTCGTCGAGGCGCTAGCGCACATCGGGCGGATCGATGAAGCGCACGAGATCTTTCAGGCGATGCTTGATCATTGCAATGATCTCGGCCTGCTGTCCGAAGAGATCCACCCGAAAACCGGCGAGCAGCTGGGGAATTTCCCGCAGGCCTTCAGCCACATTGGCCTGATCAACGCCGCACTGACGCTAGCCAATGCTGATACAGTGCAGGCGCCGTTCTAGACCCTGCGGTGACGTGTCGGATAAAAGGTTCCCAGAATCGTGCCGAAGATGATGTGTGCAATCATCGTCACGATCGCCGTCTGCTGTCCGTAGTTGAGCGCCATGAAGCCGGGCGGCTGCAGATCGCGGGTCGGTTCCGGGCCGGTCGCTTCGTTCGCCATACGCGGATGCAGCCCCGGGATGATGGGAATGCCGATCGTCAGCACGAAGAGGCCGTGGATCGCCCCGATAATCATGCCGATCCACCAGGTCGCGCGTTTGAGCGACTCAAAGGCCGAGGCGTAGACGTAGGCGAAAATCCAGCCGTTCATCAGATGGATGAGAAAGCCGTAAACCTTGGCGCGCTCGCGTCGCCTCGTCACCATCGTACCGAGCATCAACGGCAGATCGATACGGGTCAACCCGAGCGCCTGGCTGAGCCGCAGGATCGTGGTCATCACGATCGTCCCGGCAAAGCCCCAGAGTAATGTCCGTCCATGTCGCACGCATCAACTCCCTTCGAATATCCCCTTGCAACCTGTCACGCCGATTCCGGCGACGATCACCAATGTCGTCTTCGCCTGACCGGCGCACCGTGCTCGGGTGACGCTTTTGTGATCCCGAACGGTTCTTTGCAGAATGCCAGCCGGGGGGACGTCGATCCGCGCCGGTGACAGGGACCGCGCCCGTGGCCCGTCCGGGGGAATCGATCATGTGCCCCGACCGGGTCGTCGCCCGCACCCCGCCCGGGGATAAATGCCCGGGCTCCATCGGTAAAGCCCACTGAAGGGGCTGGGGCGAGACGATATCATCTCTCCATTCCGTGCTGCCCCGCTGTCATTCCGAGCCGCAGCTCAACATGACAGGGTGTGGGTCTGCGCAGCCTTCGTACATGTCTCTTAGTCCCTTTAGTGGACTTCGCCACTGGAGCCCGGGCATTTATCCCCGGGCGGGTCTGGACGAAGACCATGTTCGGAGTCATCACAATCGTTCCCCCAAGCAGGTCCGGATGAGGACCATGTTCGGGGTCATCACAATCGTTCCCCCGGGCGGGTCTGGACGAGGACCATGTTCGGGGTCATCGCAATCGTTCCCCCAAGCGGGCATCCTGCCCAATCACCGTTCGGGATCGTTACGCCCGCTCACCGGGCGGTGTCGCCCGAGCGGCGATGAATCGACGTGGGCGCCTCCCTCATCCTATCGCATCCGGCGGGCCGGACTGGCGCCGTGGCTATAATCAACATGCCTGCCCACCGACAATGGCGAGCAGCGGAGACAAGCATGACGGACATTGAAACGGCTGAGCACATTCGCGTGCTCGTCGTGGCGCCCTATCCCACCACGCGAACGGGCCTGACCGCGGTCGTCGCCTCCGATCGGTCTTTCGACGTGGCCGGCGAGGCGGAAAGCGTCGAGGCGCTCGGCAGCCGGCTTGAATTGCTGGCGCCGCAGGTGATCTTGCTCGATCCCGGTAACGACCTCGACGGCGCGCTTCAGAGCCTTCTGCCACTCTCCGGCGCCGGACTCCTCCCGCCGATCGTCCTGATTGCCCAGACGGTCGAAATCGCGGCCGGTGCGGTCGATGACGGTATGCAGGGCGTGCTGCTGGCCGATGCGACCGCCGACGAGATCGTGGCCGCGCTCCATGCCGTTCTGGCCGGGCTCACCACGCTCGATGGTCGGGTTGTGCGTACCATCCTCGAACGAAGTACCTCTCCGAGCCCCTCGCCGTCGCCGGATGGCGAGTTCGACGCGCTTACCCGGCGTGAGCACGAGGTGCTGCAACTTATCGCACAAGGTCTGCCAAACAAGACGATCGCCACCGAACTCGGCATCAGCGAGCATACGGTGAAGTTCCACGTCGGCTCGATCCTCGCCAAGCTCGACGCCTCCAGCCGCGCCGAAGCGCTCGCGCGTGCCGCCCGCCAGGGATTGATCGTGCTGTAGCGTCGTACCGGAACGTTCTCCCCTACCACTTGACGGTAGATAGCCGCACAGCGGCACCTAGCCGTTTGTCGAGGTCTGCGGTCGCCGGAACGGGCGGTGCCGCGCCTCCTGCCAGGAACTATCCTCGAGATACGTCATCGCGGACCGGCAACCGGTTCCCGTTTCACCCACGAACATCGTGGGATCATCTCGGAGGAGAACTCATGGATCAGCAACACAACCCGGCCAATGTTCTGGTTGAACTCTCGAATAGCATGGCCGACCTGGTCGCCGGTGTGCAGCCGTCAATCGTGCGCGTCAGCGGACGGCCGCGCTTCGGCGCCACCGGTATCGTCTGGAGCGCCGATGGCTTGATTGTCACCGCCGATCACGTCGTCGATCGCGACGAAGACATCACCGTCGGTCTTGCCGACGGACGCGAACTGGCGGCGACCCTGGTCGGACGCGACCGCGCCACCGATCTGGCACTGCTGAAGGTCGATGCCAGCGATCTGACGCCGGCCCGCTTCAGTACGGATGCGGCGCGGATCGGCCAGCTGGTGCTGGCGATCGGCAATCCGCGCGGCGATCAGGCGATGGCCTCACTTGGTGTCGTCAGCGCCGTTGGCAATACGCTTCGTTCCTGGCGTGGCGGCTCGATCGAGGGCGTCATCCGCTCCGATGTCACGCTCTACCCCGGTTTCTCCGGCGGGCCGCTGCTCGGTGCCGATGGGCAGGTCGTCGGTTTGAACACGTCGAATCTGGCACGCGGACTGGCGGTCGCCATCCCGCACGAGGTGTTGAGCCACGTCGTCGATGCGCTCTCCAGCGGGCGGGGGACGAAGCGCGGCTATCTCGGTGTCGCCACACAGCCGGTGCGCTTGCCGGATGGACTCCGCTCGGCGCTCGGCTTGCACCAGGAGACCGGTCTACTCATCGTCAATGTCGAGGCCGACAGCCCGGCCGAACAGGCCGGCTTGCTGCTCGGCGATACGCTGATCGCCGCCGGTGAGCGCGATACGGCCGACATCAGTGGTTTGCAGGACGCGCTCGGACCGGGCAGCGCCAGCAGTCAACTCGTCGTCAAGGTCGTACGGGCCGGTCAGCGAACCGATGTCACCGTCACGATCGGAGAGCGGTAAATCATGGTCATCGCAACACGTCAGGCATTTCTCGTTCCTTACTCGGAGGCGCTGAGCGATCTCTCCGAGCAGATCCGACCGGCGGTCGTCGCGGTGCGCAACGGCCGGCGCGGCTCGGGCAGCGGCGTCGTCTGGGCGCCGAACACCGTCATCACGAATCATCATGTCGTTCAGAGCGAGACGGCGGAGATCGTCTTTGCCGATGGGCTCAAAGCGACCGGCAAGGTGTTTGCCCGTGACCCGCGCAACGACATTGTCGCGCTGCAGGTCGACGGCTCTCCGCAGCCGGTGGCGATCGGAGACTCGCTGGAATTGCGCGCTGGGCAACTCGTGCTGGCGATGGGCCATCCGCTCGGAGTCGAAAACGCGGTCACGGCCGGCATCATCAGTGCCCTGCCGACGGCCCGTGATCCACGCGCGCTGATCCGCTCCGATCTCCATCTCAACCCCGGCAATTCCGGCGGACCGCTTTTTGATGCCAATGGCGAGGTCATCGGCATCAACAGCATGGTCGCCGGTCCTGGTACGGCGCTTTCGGTGCCTTCCCACACGGTGCAGGCGCTGCTGGCGAACGCCAGCGGTCGCACGCCACATCTCGGATTGGTCCTGACCGGCGTGCTGCTGCCGTCGATGATGCGCGCGCGATTCGGCAAAGACGTTGCGACCGGACTGCTCGTCACCGACGTCGAACCGGGGAGCCGAGCGGATGCGGCCGGCGTCTTTCCCGGCGATATCGTCATCGGCGTTGGCGATCAAGATGCGCGCTACCCGCTCCGCCTCGGCGAAGCGCTGGCACGAGCCAGTGAGCGCCAGAACTTCAACCTGCGCATGATCCGCGGCGGTGAACTGCACGAGATCGATCTCGCGGCGTAGAAACGGAATGCCGGGATCGCCAGATCTGTCATACTAGATAACGTCCCACTCGATGGGCGATAGCGTTGGGACGCGGGTTCGCGTCTCGCGAGAGGAGACGACCGGTGACACTGGCGACACCCGGCATTCATCACGTCACGTCGATTGTCGGTGATCCGCAGCGCGATATCGATTTTTACACGACGGTGCTAGGGCTGCGCCTGCTCAAAGTGACCGTCAATTTCGATCGGCCCGAAACGTACCACCTCTACTTTGGCGATCAGCACGGCACCCCCGGCACGATCCTCACGACCTTTCCCTGGCCCGGTGATCGGCAAGGCACGATCGGCACCGGCCAGATCACCACGACGTCGTTTGCCATCCCTGAAGGGTCGACCGGTTACTGGCTCGAACGATTGATGCAGCATCGAGTTGCCACACACGGTCCGTTCCGGCGCTTTGATGAGCAGGTCGTCCGTTTTCAGGATCCGGACGGTCTCGTCTGTGAGCTGGTCAGCCGCCCCAGCGAGACGACCACGAACGTGAGGAACGGGACGGTTGAGCAGACGCAGGCGATCATCGGCTTCTCCGGGGTGACGCTCGCGTCGCGGCAGCCGGAACGTACCGCCGAGGTACTGACCGATCTGCTCGGTTTCCGGCATATGGGAGAGAGCGACCGCATTAATCGGTTCGTCGCCGGGACGTCGATGCTCGGCTCGATCGTCGATCTGGTTGTCGATGCGGAGGGCACGCAAGGGACCGAAGGCCCGGGCACGGTGCATCATGTCGCCTTCCGTACGCGCGATGATGCCGAGCAGCTGGAGTGGCGCGAACAGCTGATTGCCGCCGGGATGCACGTCACGGAGGTACGTGACCGAAGCTATTTCAAGTCGATCTACTTCCGTGAGCCGGGCGGTATTCTCTTCGAGATCGCGACCGATCCCCCCGGCTTCACCCTCGACGAGCCGCTCGATCAGCTGGCGACCGGCATCCGCTTGCCACCGTGGTACGAAGATCGACGTGGTGAGATCGAGCCGGGGTTGAAGTCGATTCAGTTGCCGAGCGGAATAACGGTGCCGTGAGCGACCAGCTTCCCGCCGGCACGAAGCTGAAATAATGCCCGATCTGATTACCGCCTTCGCGCTCTTTGGAGCGGTGCTGGTGCTGGCACCGCTCGCGTCTGGTGTCGTGCAACGCGCGCCGCTTTCGTTCCCGATTATCTTTCTCGGGCTGGGCATTTTACTCGGCGACCGCGCCTTTGGCGTGCTTTCCCTCACACCCGATGACCCGTCGCTGGAAGTCGTGGCGACGTTGACGCTGGCGCTCGTGCTCTTTATCGACGCGCTCAAACTCCGGCTCGATGAAGTTGGCGATGATTGGGTTCTACCGATCCTGACACTCGGGCCGGGCGCGATCGTCACCATCGTGCTGGTGTCGATGGGTGCGTACCTGTTGCTGGGCTTTTCAACCATCGACTCGATCTTGATCGGCGCGATCCTCGCCTCGACCGATCCGGTCGTGCTGCGCGACGTCTTGCGCGACGAACGTATTCCGCGCTCGATTCGGCGCACGCTCGACGTCGAAGCTGGCACGAACGACATCGTCGTGCTTCCGACCGTCCTCATCTTGATCGCGATCGCGAACTCACAGGCTGGCGGGTTCCTCAACTGGAGCGAGTTCCTTCTGAAACTCCTCGTTCTCGGGCCGCTGGCCGGCGCCGTCGTGGGCGCGGCGGGCGGTTGGGCGATCGGCAAAGCCGACGAACGCTTCGGCATCGGTAAGGAATATCAGGCCCTCTATGGTATCGGACTGGTGCTCGTCTCCTACGTCGCCGGTGTTCAGGTCGGCGGCGACGGATTTCTGGCGGCCTTCGCCGCCGGTTTGACCGTCACCGCGCTGGAATTCGAGCTGTGTGATTGCTTTCTCGACTATGGCGATGTCACCGCCGAGATGATGATGTTTCTCGCCTTCGTGCTCTTTGGCGCGGTCATCTCGTCGATGCAGTTTCCGATCTCGACCGGTCGGATGCTCATCTTTGCGGCAGTCGTCATTGTAGTGGCGCGGCCGGTGGCAATGTGGCTGGTGTTGCGTCGCGCCAGAATCAGCCAGGTTGCCCAGCGAACGATTGGTTGGTTCGGACCACGTGGGCTCAGTGCGCTGCTGTTCGCCCTGCTGGTCGTTCACAGTGGACTGGGCAGCGGTGAGCACATCCTATCGGTCGTCGGCGTCGTGGTGATGGTTTCGGTGGTCGTGCATGGCATGACGGCCTCGCCGCTCGGCGCGTGGTATGCCCGCCAGGTCGAAGATCGGACGCTCGAAGAGGAACGCGAAACCAGCGCATCCGGGCTCTTCCGCGATGAATCCGGTGAGCACCGGATCCCTCGTATCAGCCCGGATCAACTTGCCGAATTGCTCTCCAGCCCCGATCCGCCGATCGTGCTCGACGTTCGTACCCGCTCCCAGTTCGATGAAGATCCCTCGCGCATCCCGGGCAGCATACGGGTGAAACCGGATCATCTGCTCGAATGGATCGACAATCAGGAGCGACGCGATCGACTCGTTGTCGCCTACTGCACCTGACCGAACGAAGCAACCAGCGCCCGTGCGGCGCGTGACCTGATCGCCAGAGGCTTCAAAGCGGCCGCCCTCGAAGGCGGCTACGACGCCTGGAAGGCGCGCTACCCGGTCGAAGAACCCGCGTTCGCCGGCTAGATCTTGCCTGGCCCCAACTCGTAGGTGCCTGCGATTCTCGCTGACACCACAGCTGTGGCCATCCGCCGAGCAAAACAGGCCAGGGCAATCTGCCCAGACCTGTGAATATCCTGCGGTAATTGGTGCACTCTGCCTGCCGGTAGATCAGTCCAAACGATGCGGAGTGCCATGCTAGTACGGAGGCTGGATCGCGGGCAGGTTGTCATTTGCCACCGGCGCGCTACTGCCCGGAAGCCACGTATTCTGTTCGCGGAAGCGCGTCACCGCGCTGGGGGTCACCCGGCTGCTGATCGCACCCGGCAGCTGAAGGTTCTCTTCCCAGAAGCGCGCCGTCTGGCCCGCGACCGCGCTCATCGTCGCCGACCCCGCGCTCGGGAGATACACATTCGTCTCCAACAGTTTGCCGCGGAATCGCTCGTTTGACGCGGCGATGAGCACCGTGACGGATCCATCACTGGTTTGATTCGCGTCCGAGTCGTCGCGGGCCATAGACGCCGTCAGAAGTGAGAGCGTCGAGATTGCCAGCAGCCCGATCCCCACGACCAGCTTCTTGAACTCTGCAGTGCTCATCCCGAACGTCGTGTTCCGTGCCTGCATCTCCGGGCCCCTTTCGTCTGTCTGTCAGCGGTTGATCCAGGTCGCCAACCACATTCACAGGATGCGCCGGAAGCCGGTGCGCGACATCGCGGAGATCAGGGAATTGCTCGGAGCAGGCATATAGGTGACATCACCGAGTCGGGTCGGTTCAGAGGAGGTTGTGGCGTAGCGCGTGGGTCGCGGCGGCGGTGCGAGACTCAACCTCGAGTTTGCCCAGGATGTTGGAGACGTGCCGCATCACGGTATGCGGGCTAATGAAGAGGTCGCTGGCGATCTCCCGATCCGACTTTCCTTCGACAATCAGACGTAATACGTCTCGCTCGCGGGGAGAAAGCACCGAACCGGATGGCGTCATTGAGCGCAGCGAACCTATGGAGACTTCCATCTGCTTGATGCGTTCCAGCGTCGGATGCGCATCGAGACCGAGCGCGATCTCGCGCGCCGCGTCCAACAGTGTCTGCGCTTCGGCCGACTGACCGGTAGTCATACGCAGTGCGGCCTGCGCGATCAGCGTGAGCGCTCGCTCAAACGGTGCGGCGCAGCGCTCGGCCAGGTTCAGCGATTCGCTGAGATGCCGCTCCGCGTCGTCGGCGCGGCCGTCGCGCATCGCCAGTACTCCGAGTATCCGTTCGACCGCGAGCAGCACGAGCGGCTGGCGCGGCTCGCTGGCGAGTGCTCGCGCACGGACCGCGTGTTGCCGCGCCAGATCGTGATCACCGGTGGCAGCGTAGTAGCGTGCCCGGAGGAGCGCCGCCATCGCCTGCCCCAGCACCGCTCCGCTCCAGGCGATCCAGCGCTCATAGGTTTCGATCCAGCCTTTGGCCGCGTCGACGTCTCCGGCATCCAGTGTGAGATCGACGGCGAGTGCGACGGTGGCGAGTCCGAGGGGGAAGTAATAGTCCCCCGGTTCGGTCGCTGCTCCGTCTGGGAGGATCGCGCGCACCTGTTCCCAGGCACGATCCGGCGCGCCCTGATTCCGCGCGAGAATGCCAAGCGCGAGGATTGCGCTCTGGAAACTCGGCAAGATCGCGGCGTTGCGCTGGGCCTCGGCCAGTTGGCGGGCTTCACTCCAACGTCCCTCGATCAGGTCGAGGAGCAGACTACTCGGCGGGGCGTCACCGCCGGTCGTGACGGAACTACCGCTTGACTGCACCCACACCCGCGCCGAGTCCGCACGCAGTCGTTCGCGTTCCCCCAGACGATCCGTCTGGTAGCGGATCACGGCCATTAGCAGTTCGACCCAGATTACATACTCGACCTGGGCGGGATCACCGATCAACGCGAATCCGCGGGCGGCCAGCGCATACATTCGGCGGGCATCCTCCGGCATCCCGAGTGCGGCGTAGGCATGCCCGAGCCCGAGATGCCCGGACATGCACTGGGATGAGTACAGGAGCCGCTCGCCGAGCGCGTCCGCCATCGCGATGCAAAACGACTCGCCCATGGCGCGTGCTTCCACGTAACGTCCTGTCATCCCGAGCCAATTGATGAGTACACCACGCTGTTGGATCGGTGCCGGCGCACCCAGCGCACGCGCCGGCCGCTCGGCGCCGGCCGGTTCGCTGTGCGGGATATTCTCGGAGAGCATTGACTGGATCGTCGCCAGCACGTGTTCTTCGGTTGACGGCAGTAGATGTGCCTGCGTGGATTCTTCGAGCGCGGTAACCCCAGCTTCGATTTCGGCGACGCCTCGTCGAAGGTCGCCGCGCATGCAGCGTGAACTGCCGCGATGGTAAAGGCGGCTGCCCAGACGTCGGTGGGTTGCGCGACGAAGTGCTGGACGGTGAGTG
>ERZ778018.1489-NODE-1489-length-18801-cov-15.286194_pt1 | contig 18801 bp, 16 predicted proteins | sample MGYA00375748_ERZ778018 | MGnify/ENA primary metagenome ERZ778018 (study PRJEB29350, sample SAMN05509839) | bioreactor metagenome | biome: bioreactor; material: wastewater | place: South Africa: University of Cape Town | collected 2014-04-22 ... | reverse complement strand
ACCACGCTGGGCGCGTTCGTGATCCCGCTGATCGGCCTGCTGATCGCCTACGACAGCATCGTCGGCGAGCGCGATGACGGCACCCTGCTGCTGATGCTGAGCTACCCGCTGGCGCGCGGGCAACTAGTGGCCGGCAAGTTCCTCGGCCATTGCGGCGCACTGGCCGCGGCCACGCTGGCCGGCTTCGGCTTGGCGGTGGCGATCATGCAGTGGATGCAGCCGCCGGAGCAGATGATGCAGGCGTGGCTGCAGATCGGGCGCTTCATCCTCAGCGCCTCGTTGCTCGGCGCCAGTTTCGTCGGACTGGCCTGCCTGATCAGCGTGCAGACCGCCGACAAATCCCGCGCCGCCGGACTGGCGCTGGTCGGCTGGCTGGTCAGCGTGGTGCTGTTCGACCTGGCGCTGCTGGCACTGCTGGTGGTCAGCGGCGGCAACCCGCTCGAGCGCGCGGTGTATCCGTACCTGCTGCTGTTCAATCCGGTCGACGTGTTCCGCCTGGTCAACCTCACCGCCTTGGGCGACGGCGCCGGCAACGATCTGCTGACCGGCATGACCGCCCACCACGTCTATCCGCCCGCCCTGCTCTACGCGCTGTTGCTGGGCTGGGCGGTGGCGCCGTTCGCGTGGGCGATGCTCGCGTTTCGGCGCAAGGAAATCTGAAGGACTCCGCGCATGCCCTGCTCGCCGATCACCCCCCTGCGCCGCGCCGCCTTCGTGCTGACGCTGGCCCTGCTCGCCGGTTGCGGCGGCAAGCCCGTACCCGCACACCACGCCGTCGATACCCACCCGGACGACGCCTGCGCGGTGTGCGGCATGTATCTGGACGGCTCGCCCGGCCCGCGTGCCGAGGCCTGGATCAGCGGCCGCGCCAAGCCGCTGGTGTTCGATTCCACCCGCGACTTTTTCGCCTACGTGCTGCAGCCGGAAAACCAGGCTTCGTTGCAGGAACTGTTCGTGCAGGACAGCGCGCGCATCGACTGGCAGCAACCCGCCCACGCCGCCGCCAGCTTCATCGACGCACGCACCGCCTCCTACGTGGCCTGGCAACCGCTACCCGGTTCGATGGGACCGACCCTGGCGCCGTTCGCCAGCCGCACCGTCGCCGAAGCCTTCGTGCGCGAACATGGCGGCGCCGTGCTCGGCTTCGCGGAGATCACGCCCGCACTGGTGGCCACGCTGGACTACCGCTGCCCCGCCCAGGCCACCGGCGCTCACAGCACGCTGCAATGCCTCGCCGCGCCCTCGCCGTTGCTCGGCCTGTCGAGCCATCCGCGAGCCGCGCCTTCGCCGGCGTATCCACACCCCCATCCATGACAGGAATCCGCACCATGCTCGGACTGAACAGTTTTTCGCACTGGATCGTGCTGCTCGTGCTGGCAGTGCTGATCTTCGGCACCGGCAAGCTGCGCAACGTCGGCCGCGACCTCGGCGGCGCCATCGCCGATTTCCGCAAGGGGCTCGGTGAGGTCAAACCGGAGCGCGCTGCTCCGTCGGCGGCGCAACTGGACACCGACGACAAGCCGCCGCGCTGACACGCCGCTCTCCCTCGCCGGCTGGTGGTCCGCTCAGTGCTTCAGCGCGGCCGCCACGGTCTCGGGCAGGGTGTTCAGCGAGAACGGTTTCTGCAGCACGCGGTAAACCAGTGCCTGCAGCGCCTCCGGCAGCGGCGATGGCGCATAACCGGTCATCAGGATCACCCTCAGTTCCGGACGCAGCGTCTTGCCGATCCGGGCGACCGTATAGCCGTCGATGTCGGGCAGCTTGATGTCGCTCAGCAGTACGTCGATGCGCAGATCGGATTTCAGGGCCTCGACCCCGCTGTTGCCATCGCTGGCTTCGACGACGCTGTAACCCGCGTCCTGCAGGTTTTCCATCACCAGTTCGCGCAGGAAGGTCTCGTCTTCGACAAGCAGGATGCATGGGGTGGAGGAGTCGGGGGATGACATTACGCTACCTCGGGAGTCGCTTCGCCGGGAACATGCGGCAGGATGATGTGGATGGTGGTGCCGCGGCCGGGCTCGCTGTCGATGCTGGCCAGGCCACGGGACTGCACGATGAAACCGAAGATGGTGCTGAGGCCCAGGCCGGTGCCCTTGCCGACCGGCTTGGTGGTGAAGAACGGCTCGAACGCCTTGCGCCGAACCTCCTCGCTCATGCCCATGCCGTTGTCGACCACTCGCAGATGCACGTAGTCACCGTCCGGCAGACCCTCCATGGGGTGGTCGGCATCGATGCGCAGATCGTCCACGCCGATGACGATGCGCCCGCCGTCCGGCATCCCATCGCGCGCGTTGACGACAAGATTCAGTATCGTGTTCTCCATCTGGTTCGCGTCGCACAGCACGGGGCGATGCGAGTCGAGCCGGTAATCGATTTCCACGCCGCTGCCCACCGAATGCTCCAGCAGCGGGCGGATGTCGCGAACCAGCACATCCAGCCGCAGCGACCGCGGCGACAGCGGTTGTTGCCGCGCGAAGCTGAGCAGACGCTGGGTCAGGCTGGCGGCCCGATCAATGCCGTCCTGCGCCACGTCGAGGTAGTGCCTGATCCGCTGTTCCCGCGCTTCGCGGCCATCATCGGACCCGCGTTCGCGTGGCGGCGAGGCGGGTGTGCCGTCAGCCGACGGATCGCCCTGCAGCAGCTTCTGTTGCAGCAGGGTGAGACTGCTCTTGATGATCATCAGCAGATTGTTGAAGTCGTGCGCGATGCCGCCGGAGAGCTGGCCGATGGCTTCCATCTTCTGGCTCTGCCGCAGCGCCTCCTCGGTCCGTGCCCGCTGCGCCATCTCGATGTTGAGCCGCTCGTTGGCGTCGGCCAGTTCGGTGGCGCGCCGATGCAGCGCATCGTTGGCGCGGGTCAGCACGCCCTGGGCCACCGCCAGCACGGCAAGCATCAGCACCGCCATGATGGTGAGCAGCGCCACGCCGCTGTAGCGAGTCAGTTGCACCATCAGCGGCGTGTCTGCAGCACGCAGGTATACCCGACCGACGGTAGTGGCGCCCTGGCGCGCTGGCACTTCCACCAGTTGCCGCTGGTGCGGCGCGCGGCCGTCGGCGGCCAGGCTGTCGGCGATCGGCTCGCTGGCCGCCCGCTGGAAACCGGCCACCTGGCGATGCGCCTCGTTGTACACCGCCGCTGCATCCAGCCGGGGGTCGAGCATCAGGGCGTTCACGTATTCCTGCGCGGCCGCGCGATCATCGAACGCGATTGCCGCAGTCACGCTGGCGGCCAGGATGTTGGCCTGGGTGACCAGCTGATGTCGCCGCTCGACCCGCGCCGAATGGTATTGGTAGGCGGCCGCGAGTGCGCCGGCGATCAGCAGCAGGCCAGCCGCGACCAGCAGCATTACCGGGCGGAACCTGTAGGCCTGGAGGTTCGCGTGGGCATTCATCGCGAATTGACCTTCAGCGCCAGGCTCAACAGCTTCGAGCTGATGGTGAGATGGTTGCGCGCGGCGGCGGAGGTATTGATCTCGAAGCCGACCCGGCCCTGCCGTATCACGAACTGCACGATGCCCTGATCATCCGGCGTGGCGGAGTCGACCACGGTCAGCACCGGGCTGCCGTCCACCGCCGCCAGCGCCTGCCGCGTGGTCTGCACCGGCAGCTTGCCGATGAAGGCGATCTGGCAGCCAGCGTCGGCCGTCAGCGCGTCCAGCCGAAGCACTTCAAAGGCATGCGTACCGAAGCGGCGCCCGATCACCGCGTCGGCCAGAAAGCCGTGGAACGGATCGTCGCCGACCACGCAGATCCTGAAAGCTGCGTCCGGGCCGACGAACTCGCCGGGCGGCCAGTTGACGAAGGGCGCGAGCTTGTACAGATACGTCGCCTTGACCGCGTACTCCAGCGAGATCGCCGGTGGCGCTGGCGACGGCTGTCGTGGCAATTGCACCGCGTTCGCCGGCGCTGCGCCCATCGCGTACGCCAGCAGCGCGATCAGGCAGGCGCAGACACGGGCGCGCGCCACGCGCGATCCCGCGCACAACGCGGCCACGGTACGCAGGGCATGTCCGGACGCGGCGCGGCGGGGCAGGATCGGCATGTCCTCAGAACTTCAGGCGGGCATCGAGCAACACGCTGCGTCCGATGCGGTCGCTGTCCGGGAACACGTATTCCTGATGCCACGAGTGCAGCAGGCTGGAGCCGGACAGGGCGAGATCCAGTTTCTCATTCACCCGCCAGGCCAGTCGCGCGTCGAGCTCCACGTAGCCGGGCACCTTCGGGTCCGGCAAGGCGCTGACCCCGCGCAGTTCGGCCACCAGGGTCCAGCGCTCGGAAAGGTTCATCACCGACCGGATGAAACCGTGACGCTCGGGATCATTGCCCGCCTGCGACAAGCCCAGCAGGCCACTCGCACCCGGCTTGAAGCGCAACCGTTGCCGCTGTGCGGCAAAGCCCGCGCCCAGGCGCCAGGAGTCGCTGACCGCGTAGCTGCCCCAGGCTTCCAGCCCCAAGGTATGGCCTTCCATGCCATTGCCCCACAGCAGTGGAAGCAGCGTGGGCGAATATTCGATGGTCCGCAGGTCGTCGTAGACGTTGTAGTACACCGACACCGACACGGTCGCCCGCGTGGCCACCTGTGCACGCCAGCCGGCTTCATAGGCGGTCAGCTGCTCGCGCCTGAAATCCGGATTGCCGACCAGGAAGGTGGTCGAGCCGAGTTTCTCGATGACATCCTGGTCGAATGGCGTGGGCGTGCGCACCGCGCGCGAAGCGGCTGCCCACAGCAGCACGTTCCCCCCGGGCTTCCATGACAGCTTTCCGCTGGGCATCAGCGACAGGCCCGAGTAGGGATCGTCCTCGGCCTTGAGGCCAAGAGTCAGCTGCACGCGCGTGCCCAGCCCGATCTGGTCCTGCACGAATGCGTTCGCCAGGTTCTGCGTGTTCACCGCCGGGTTCCACAGCAGCGAACTGGCCGGACTGATCCGCGGCTTGATGTCGTAGCGGTAGTTCCGGTTGCCGGCACCCCACACGACCTGGTTGTGCTCGCCCAGCGCGAAATTGTGCTGCAGCTCGATGTCCCAGGTGTCGAGCGCGAAGCCGTCGCCACTGGCATCGTTGCGACGATGCACATGGTCGTAATAGGCCTGCAGCTGGAAGCTCGAGGTATCGCTGATCGCGTGCTGCCAGCGTGCCAGCAGGTCGCCTTCGGTGCTGCGCGAGTCGGGTGCGCCAGCCTGCTCCACGCGGCCATCGTGCAGGTCGCCCTGCAGCATGACGGCATCGGCCGCGCCGCCATCCCAGTCCAGCCGGAAACCGACCTGCGGATTGCTCCAGCCGTTGCGTGCGTCGTGCCCGGTGCTGTTGTCGAGCGAGTCCCGGCGAACGTCCCGCGCGTAGACCCGGTAATGCGCGTGTTGTCCCAGCACGCCTCCATATTGCACGGACGCCTCACGCTGCCGGTTGCCCACGCCCACGTGCAGCACCCCGCCCCGGGTATCGGCAGCCTTGCGGGTGATGATGTTGATCACGCCGTTGACGGCGTTGGCGCCCCACAGCGCACCACCGGGACCGCTGATGACCTCGATGCGCTCGATGTCTTCGGGCATCACGTACTGGTCGTCCCAGTACATGCCGGAAAAGATCGGTGAATACACGCTGCGGCCATCGATCAGCACCAGCAGCTTGTTGGGAAAATTCTGCGCGGCGTTGTTGCCGCTGAAACCCCGCGTGGTTATCACGTAGTTGCTCGGGCTGGTCTGGAAGACCGCCAGGTTGGGCGCGAGCCGCAGGATGTCCGGCAGGCTGGTGGCGCCGGATCGCAGGATGTCGTCGTGACCGATCACGTAGACCGCCGCCGCGGCATCGCCCAGCGGCTCGGGGGTCTTCGCCACCGAGGAAACCACCACCTTGCCCAGGTCCTCCAGCGAAAGGTGACTGAGATCCTGCGGCACCGCCATCGCGCTGGCCACGTCGACCGACAGCGCCAGCAGGCCCAGCGCAATCGCGCCGCGCCGGCACGCGCGCTTCTCCACGCTCATGTCGCCATCCTTTCGCGAGCACAATCCGAACAGCACATGAAAGCCCCCCTGCCACCGACCTGACTCACCCCGGATGCCGGCATCGGGCGACATTATGCCGCCGATGCCCGTGGCACCGTGTCTATGGGTTCTTCACATTTCGCAGCGGCGCCCGTCTCGTCGCCCCGTGCCACAGGTTCGCCCCGCGCCTATCCCAGCATGCGTTCGCACACCGCCCGGTACAGCGCCGGCAGCGCATCCAGGTCCGCGATGTCCACGCACTCGTCCACCTTGTGGATGGTGGCGTTGACCGGTCCGAGCTCGACGACTTCGGTCCCCATCGGGGCGATGAAGCGACCGTCGGAGGTGCCGCCGCCGGTGCTTTGCTCGGGATCGATGCCGCACAGGTCGCGGCAGACTGCCACCACGGTGTCGCGCAGGGCGCCGCCCGGTGGCGTGAGGAAGGGCTCGCCGGAGAGGTTCCAGTCCAGTGCGAAGTCGAGTCCGTGGCGATGCAGGATCGCCTCGCTGCGCGCGCTCAGGTCTTCCGCGCGGCTGGCAGTGCAGTAACGGAAGTTGATCAGCGCGGCGAGTTCGCCCGGTATCACGTTGGTGGCGCCGGTGCCCGCGTTGAGGTTGGAAACCTGGAACGAGGTGGGCGGAAAGTCCGCATTGCCTTCGTCCCAGCGCTCGGCGGCCAGGTCGGCCAGCGCGGGAGCGAACGCGTGGATCGGATTCAGCGCCTTTTCCGGATACGCCACGTGGCCCTGCACCCCGCGCACCACCAGCGTGCCGGACAGCGATCCGCGGCGGCCCACGCGAATCAGGTCGCCCAGCCGTTCCTTCGAGGACGGTTCGCCCACCACGCACCAGTCGATGCGTTCGCCGCGTTCGCGAAAGTGTTCGACCACGCGGCGCACGCCGTCGAGGTTGGTCGGGCCCTCCTCATCGCTGGTCAGCAGCAGGCCGACCCGGCCGCGATGTGCGGGATGTGCCGCCACGAACAGCTCCAGCGCCACCACCATCGCGGCGACTGAGCCCTTCATGTCGGCCGCACCTCGGCCGTATAGACGTCCGTTCCGGACGGCCGGCTCGAACGGCGGACTTTGCCAGGAGGCTTCCGGCCCGCTGGGCACCACGTCGGTGTGGCCGAGGAACGCCAGCGTCGGGCCGGCGTCGCCATGGCTGGCCCACAGGTTGTCGACTTCGCCGTAGCGCAGGTACTCGACGCGGAAACCGGCATGCGCCAGCCGCTCGCCGATCAGCGGCAGGCAACCGGCGTCATCGGGCGTCACCGAACGGCGGCGGATCAGGTCACAGGCAAGCTCGAAGACGTCGGACATGGGCACTCGCGATAGTCACGCAGGGCAGGAGCCGCAGCATACCAAGCACGCCCGGCCCGGTTGCTCAGCCGGTCAGCACCACGCCCAGCAGATGGCCTACCCCGTAGGTGATCGCGGCGGCCGCGGCGGTGATGCCGAACTGGCGGGTGATCGAAAACAGCATGCTGCGTCCGGTGAACAGCGAGCTGCCGATGCCGATCAGGGCCAGCCCGGCGGCGGTGGAGCAGGCGCTGGCCAGCATGGCCATGTGGCCACCGAGGAAGAAATATGGCGCGACCGGAAACAGTGCGCCACAGGCGAACAGGCAGAACGAGGAGATCGCCGCGCCCCAGGCCGAGCCGCCCAGTTCGGCCGGATCGACACCCAGGTCTTCGCGCACCAGCATGTCGAGCGCCGCGCGCGGCGTTTCGGCCACATGCTCGGCCAGGTGCTCGGCCGCCGCCGGCTCCAGCCCCTTGTCGCGATAGATGCCGGCGATGTGTTCGAGGCCGTCTTCCGGCGCCACCGCCAGGCGCTCGGCGCGCTCGGTGATCCGCGCCTGGTAGAACTCGCGCGAGCTGTTGACCGACACCAGCCCGTCGTTCGCACCGAGCACGGCGGCGCGCAAGGTGTTGCCGCTCTGGGCGCGATGGCGCAACCCGTGCGGACCGGCCGGCTGCGACAACGGAAAGTGGTCGCGATGGCCACTGCGGTCGACTGGCGTGACGGCATGATCGGCGTGTTCAAGCCGCACCACGGTAGGCATCACGAACTCGGTACCGAAGCGCTGCGCGAACCAGCCAAGCGTGCGCACACGCAAGCCGATCCGCGACGGCGGCACCGCCTCGCCCAGTTCGCGCAGGCGCTCTTCCCAGAACTGCGCATTGACCTGCTCGCCCGCCGCGATGCGTCGATAGGCCTGGCCCAGTCGCGCATCATCGGCCAGCTCGGCCAGCCGCGTGTACAGCGCGGCGTTGTCACGCTCGATGCGAAGATTGCTGCGGAAGCGGCGGGTGCGATGCGTGCTCATTGTTGTCAGTCGTCGAGTTCGTCGTCGCGCTGGCCCAGGCAGACCAGCGCCAGCAGCAGCACCGCGACGAAACGGAACGCGCTGTCCAGCCCGTTCCACTGGCTGGACATCCACATGCCGAACCATTCGCCGCCAACCGCCATGAAGCCACCCAGCCACAGCAGCACCCCGACGCCGAGGCCGGCCACGGCGAGGCGCTTGGCACGATGGAACTGCGGGGCCGGTGAACGGCGTGCGCGCCACAGGCGCCACGTCCCCAGCCCGCACAGCACCGCGGCCAGCGTTTCGGTGGCGATGATCAGCACGTAAGCCGCATGCTGCAGCAGCGGCGCATGGATCGCGCGGTAGTGGATGGTGGCGTCCGGGAAGATCGAGTCCATCGCCAGCACGTGCTGCACGAAGACCAGGTTGCTGCCGTAATCGGTGATGTTGCCGAAGGCGACCAGCGCCAGCCACAGCGCGATCGTCGCCATCAGCCCGATCCTGGAAAGCCGCAACGGCATCTCAGCGTCCGAACAGTTTCTTGAAGCCGTTGTCGGTGAAGCCCACGCTCACCGTGCCGTCGGCTTGCACCACGACCGGGCGGCGGATCAGCGCGGGATATTCCTTCAGCAGCAGGGTCCATTCCGGATCGCTGCCGGGGTTCTTGCGCTGCGGCAGCAGGTTGCGCCAGGTGGTCGAGGACTTGTTGACCAGTTTGTCCCAGCCGCCGAGCTGTGCCGCCCACGCTTTCAGGGTCGCCGCAGCCACCGGGTTGGCGCGGTAGTCGACGAAGTCGTGCGCCACCTCGAAACGGGCCAGCCAGTTGCGCGCCTTGCGGCAGGTGTCGCAATTCGGAAGTCCATGCAGCACGGGGTTCATTCGCCACTCCGCAGCAGCTCGTTGATGCTGGTCTTGCCGCGCGTCTTCTCGTCCACCTGCTTGACGATGATTGCGGCGTACAGGCTGTGGCTGCCGTCCTTCGCGGGCAGGCTGCCGGCCACCACCACGCTGCCAGCCGGCACGCGGCCATAGCTCACTTCGCCGGTGGCGCGGTTGTAGATGCGGGTGGACTGGCCCAGGAACACGCCCATGCCGATCACGCTGCCCTTCTCCACCACCACGCCCTCGACCACCTCGGAGATGATGGTGGGGTTGGCCTGCAGCGGCTCCAGCACGCCGCCGATGCCGACGCCACCGGACAGGTGCACGCCGGCACCGATCTGCGCGCAGGAACCCACGGTGGCCCAGGTGTCGATCATGCTGCCGGCGCCGACATGGGCGCCGATGTTGACGTAGCTGGGCATCAGTACCGCGTCCTTGGCGATGTGCGCGCCACGGCGCACCAGCGCGCCGGGCACCACGCGGGCACCGAGCTGCTGCAGCTCGGTGTCGTCGCCGTGGGCGAAGCGCAGCGGCACCTTGTCGAAGGCCTGGGCCGGGCCACCGTCGACCACGCGGTTGTCGTTGATGCGGAAATACAGCAGCACCGCCTTCTTGATCCACTGGTTCACCGTCCAGCCGCCGTGGCCGTCCGGCTCGGCCACCCGGCGCTCGCCGGACTCCAGCAGATCGAGGACCTGGCCGATCGCGGGGCGCAGACGGGTCTCGATCTCGGTCGAGTTCAGCGTGTTGCGGCGTTCGAAGGCTTCGTCGATCAGGGTTTGGATGGCTTGCATGGGGTTCTTTCGCGGAAGATGATGACGGTTGGCCGGTAGGGCCACGAAGAATACAGGCCGGATCGGCATTTGCCTGCCCGGGTTCATCCGTATTTGACGACGGCGCGTCCATTGTTTCACAGCACCCAACGGAGTCGGAAATGAACCAGATCAAGATTGGCGTGATGGTGGGAAGCCTGCGCATGGATTCGTTCAATCGCCGACTGGCCCGGGCCGTGGAGAAGCTGGCTCCCGACGATCTCGCCTTCCGGCACATCCAGATCAACGACCTGCCGCTGTACTCGCAGGATTTCGATGCGGCCTACCCCGCTGCCGCCACCCGACTGAAGAAGGACATCGAGTCCGTCGATGCCCTGCTCTTCGCCACGCCCGAATACAACCGCTCGATTCCGGGCGTGCTGAAGAATGCGATCGATATCGCTTCGCGGCCCTGGGGCACCAACTCGTTTGCCGGCAAGCCCGCGGCCGTCATCGGCGCCTCGATCGGCTCCACCGGCACCGCCCTGGCGCAGCAGCATCTGCGCAACGTGCTCGCCTACCTGGACATGCCCGTACTGGCCCAGCCGGAGGTGTTCATCCACTTCAAGGAAGATCTTGTCAGCGAGGATGGCAGCATCGGCAATGATGGAACGCGGAAATTCCTGCAGGGCTTCGTCGACAACTACGTCGCGTGGGTCAGGCGATTCGCGCGGTGAGCCGCCCATGCGACGCGCCTGTCGCGCGCGTCGCATGGCGTTGCCGGGAACCGTTGCAGTCTCCTGCGTGAAGAGCCCTCACCGGCTCCCGGATGTTCGGGCACATCTGACATGCCGATGCGGGGAACCTCCTTCACCGTCACGAGACGCCCTGCGGGTCCATGATGCATCCGGGCACGCCTGCATGAAATGTGCGAGGGGCACTGTTTCGTCATCTCCCCTGGAGGAACCCCATGCACGAGCAGATCACTCAAGGCTCGATGGTCTTCATCACCGATGGCGCCGACGGCATCGGTGCCGTGCGGGAGATCAGGCACGGCCTGCCCGAACTGCTGGTCTATATCGAGAACGCCGGAGACTTCGTGATACCGATGTCGGCCGTGAAGGATGTTCATTCCGGCAAGGTCGTGCTGGATTTCGACAGGCTGGATCTGCGCCTGCGCAATGCCATCCGTCATGCGCGCGATGCGGAAGACAGCCATTACGTCGCACCGGCTTCGGGGGAAGAGGAAGAATAGCCGTCGACATGCGCCAGGCCGATCACCCCGCGGCCCGGAGTACGCTTTCCGGCAAGATATCCGGCTTGTCGACGGAACCCCTCATGGCATGATCAACCGAGACGAAGAACGACTGAACCGCCAGCTGGACCGGTTCGAACGCGAGTTGCCCGCGCCGTTGAGTCGAAGCATGCGCTGGCTGCGCGAACCTTCGTCTCGATGGATCCGCATTCCGGCGGGCATCCTGCTCATTGTTGGCGGCATCTTCAGCATCCTGCCCCTGCTGGGCTTGTGGATGCTGCCGCTGGGTCTCCTGCTGCTGGCGCAGGACCTGCCCTTCCTGCGGCGCCCGACGCGGCGCGCCCTGCTGTGGATGGAACGGCGCTGGGTGCGCTGGAAACGGCGCCCTCGCAGCACCACCGGATAGTCGGAATCGCCGGAACGCCGACTTCGTCGATACCGTCCTGCCGTGTGGCCCGATCCGCGCGCCCTCGGCACCACCCGGGGTCGTCCCGCAGATCGACGATGCATGGTGTTGAAGCCGCCGGTGACTGGTTTTGTGTGGATAATTCGTGATAATGGCGCGATCCCACCTGGAAGGCGGTGCAAACCCATGACGCAATATGATCTTGAGTCTTTGTTGGCACCGATCGGAGATGAATCCCCGTCGGGTGACGATCTGGAATACGACCCCGAATTCCTCGCGCTGGAACGCGCCGCCGCACCCAAGGCGGAACGCGCCATCGGGGACAACGTCAAGGCCGCGGAAGAGCCGGACTGGGAAAAGGTCGCCGAACTGGCCGAGGCCCTGCTGCACCGATCCAAGGACTTGCGTCCGGCCATCCACCTCACCACCGCCTGGATGCGCACCTCCGGCATGCGTGGATGGAGCGCCGGGCTCAGCCTGATCCGCGGGCTGCTTGAACACTTCTGGGACACCGTCTATCCGCAGCTGGATGCCGAAGACGACAACGATCCGACCATGCGGGTCAATTCGGTCGTGCCACTCGGTGACCTGCAGGGTGTGCTGCGCTATTTCCGCACCACACCCTTCGTGCAGTCGCCGCGGATGGGCCGTTTCGACCTGCGCGACCTGCGCATCGCCAACGGGACGCTGAAGGTCACGACGGAAGGCGAACCCGGCCCGTCGTTGACCGAGATCGAAGCCTGTTGCATGGACTGTTCCGAAGACGAACTGGTGGCGGTCACTGCTGCCATCGGCCAGTCACTGGAGAGCGCCAAGGCCATCGACGGCATCTTCAACGACCGCATCGGCACCGCCGGCCCGGACCTCAAGAATCTGCTCAGCGATATCTACGAGCTGAAGAAGTTCCTGGACCCCCAGCTGGCGCGGCGGCTCCCGCAGGAAGGCGCGGGCGGTGAGGGTGAGGCGGGCGAAGGTGGCGGCGAAGGCGGAACCGGCGGAACCCGCGCATCCAACGGCGCCATTTCCGGGCCGCAGGACGTCATGCGGCGGCTGGACGAGTTGTGCGACTACTACTCGCGCAATGAACCGTCGAGCCCGGTGCCGCTGCTGCTGCGGCGTGCCCAGCGACTGGTCGGCATGGACTTCATGGACCTGCTGAAGGATCTCGCCCCGGGCGGCATTTCGGAGCTGCGCGTGGTTTCCGGCACGCCCGAAGACGAATAGGCCGAAAACGAATTGGCCGAAGATCGAATAGGCCGAGAACGAGCCGGCCGCAGATCCGACCCGGCAGTTGCAAGGGCAGGCTTCAGTAGACGCCCTTGCAGCTGTTCGCACCGGAACGCACGAAGAGCTGACGCACCGACGGGTCCCAGCTGAGGGTCAGGCCGGCGGGCAGTCCCGCGGTGATGCCGGCCGAAGCGATCTGACTGATTGGCCCCACCGTCGTGGTGCGGCCATCCGCGAAGGTGACTCCCGCGCTGATCGTGTAACGCAGCGGATCGGTGCACGCCCCGATGTCCACCTGCCTGGAAACGGTGGTGCCGCCGGAAAAGTCCGGCATGGTACCGGCGATGGGCGACCCGACCTTCTCGCTGCCATCCCCGGCACGGCACGTGGTGGTCAATACATAGCTGATCGAAAGTTTCGCCGGGGTGGCTACCTGCACCACGGCCACCGCATCGGGCTGGGCCCCGCAGCCAAGCAGGAAGGCCTTGCGCCTCGACGCCACGTGGAGGACGTAGCTGCCAGGATCCAGCTTGGCGCCCGCGGGCAGTTCGAGCTCGATCCGGGCGGGCGAGACCCCGGTCACCTTGGGCTGCACGGCCTGCGGCTTGCCCTGGGCATCGGTGGCGGTGACCGTGGGATCCTCGCACTGCGCGTCGAACAGGTTGGCGCCCACCAGCGCGAAGCTGGTCTTGCCGGGGGTGTTGCGCAACACGAACAACGGTCGGTGATCGGCGGTCTCGACAGCATCGACAACCGGCGGCAGCTTCGCCCCCTCCGAGGCTTCGGCAAGCTGGGCCACCGTGGTCGCCAGCGCATCGGCCATCGCGTTTGCGTCGACGTCCAGGCAGCCCTTGCTGGCAGCCAGAAACGCCTGCACCCGCTGGCTGGCTGCATGGGCACGATAGGCGTTGCTTTTCGGTTTGGCGTCGATGATGTCGATCGGCTTGTCGGTTTCCTTGCCGAGCGATTTGCGCAGGGCCTCGCTCATGGCGGCGAGGCGCTCGCTGGTCGAACCCAGGCTGGAACCCGGCATGCCCGCTGCGCGAGCGGACAATTCGTGCTGCGCCGCGCCCAACTCTTCCAGGATCGCCGTTCCGGTCAGTCGCGGCGCAAGCTGCGCCGCGAGTGGTGTAACCCACCCCGGCGCCAACAATCCGACCAGGACGGCCGCGCCGAGCTTCAGCATGCTCATCGGCGACCATTCATCATGAAGCCCACCATCCCCACCGTGTCGCCTTCCTGGCAATCCTGCTGGTCCGGCTGGTCCGGATCGCACCCGCTCTGCTGATCGGCCGGCAAGCGCACGCCGGACGGCACAATGCCGTAGGAACGATAGTTCGCCGTGATCACGCTCGGGTCGATGTAGGAGTCACCGTGGTTGCCGTTCTGCGCACTGCCTGCACCGGTCGCGGTCGGAACGTTGATCGCGAAACCACCACCCAGCGGCAGCAGGTTGTTGCTGCTGTCGATCGCATAGAAATAGGCAGGCGGGAAACCGACGTTGGCGATCTGCTGCAAACCGCTGCCGATCACGTAGATGGGCGCCGAGGCCTTGCCCATCCGTCCGGTTGAGCCCCAGATGCCCGTGCTGTTGTAGAGCGGCGTGGTGCCCAGCTGGAACAAGTCGCCATTGGTCACCGACAGATAGGTGACCGCGTTGCCGGCGTTGACCGTGAACGTGCTGCCATCGACCGACGCCAGAGTCAGGGTCTTGTTGTTGGTCATGCTGAAACCACCCGGCGACGAGAAGTTGCCAAGCGTGTCGACCATGTTGTTGATGCGACCGGAGGCACTGCCCAGCGTGGTGGCGCCTGCCGCGCTTCCGCTCAGGGTGCCGGCCGTGATCAGGCCACCGGAGCCTTCGTTGATCGCGCCGGCGGACTTCAGCGTGGTCTTGGTGCCGCTGATCGACCCGTTGATGGACAGTCCACCGGCGGTCGTGGTCAGGGCCAGGGCGGAACCGCCGTTGACCGCGCCATTTACTGTCAGCGCCTGCGCATTGCTCAGCGCGAAGTTCGCTGCGCTGAAGCTGCCCAGAGTACCGATGTGGTTGGCGCCGGTGAGGGTCGTCGCGCCGACCGACTGGCCGCTCAGGGTACCGGCCGTGATGCTGCCGCCGACACCTTCGCTGATGGCACCGGCCGACTTCAGCGTCGTCGTGGTGCCGCTGACGGCACCGTTGATGATCAGGTCACCCGCGGTGGTCGTGAGTGTCACGGCCGGACCGCCATCGAGTGGCCCGACCAGCGTCAGCGTCTGTGCATTGGTCAGACTGAAGTCTGCCGTGAAGCTGCCCAGCGTGTTGATGTGGTTGCTGCCGTCCAGTGTGGTATTGCCGGTCGACTGACCCGTCAGCAGATTGGCGGTGATGCTGCCTGCCGCCCCCTCGGTAATCGCGCCGGCGGAGTTGAGCGTGGTGGTGGTGCCGCTGACCGCACCGTTGATCGCCAGATCGCCGGTGGTCGTGGTCAACGTGGTACTGGCGCCGCCCTGGAGCGGACCACTCACGGTCAGCGAACGCGCATTGGTCAGGCTGAAGGCCGTCGCGCTGAAATCGCCAAGCGTGGTGACCTTGTTGGCCTGATTCAGCATGGTGCTGCCGGTCGAACTGCCGGTCAGCGTGCCGGCGGTGAGGATGCCGCCGCCCTGGCTGATATTGCCGCTGGAGCCCAGGTTCACCGTCGTCCCCGTGACGTTGTTGCCCAATGCCAGATCGCCGGCCGAGGTCAGCGAAACGTCATCACCCGTCAAGGCCGTGTTCACGCTCAGCGTTCCGCTGGTCGTGGTCAGGCTGATGTCGCCGGTACCACCCGTGGTGGTCAGCGGACCAGCCACACTCAGCGCTTGCGCATTGGTGAGAGCGAAATTGGCGGCGCTGAAGCTCCCGAGCGTGCCGACGTGGTTGGCCTGGTTCAGCACGGTGTTGCCGACCGAACTGCCATTCAAGGTGGTCGCGGTGATGCCGCCACCGCTGCCTTCGGTGATGTCCGCGGCCGAGTTGAGCGTGGTCGTGGTGCCGCTCACCGCGCCGTTGATGGCCAGGTTGCCAGCCGTGGTTGCCAGGGTCGTGCTGGTGCCGCCGCTGACGGGACCGGTGACGGTCAACGCCTGCGCGTTGGTCAGTGCGAAGCCAGCCGCGGTGAAGCTGCCCAGCGTGCCGATGTGGTTGCTGCCGTTGAGCGTCGTTGCTCCAACGGATTGGCCCGCCAGCGTGGTAGCCGTGATGACACCGCCTGCGCCTTGGCTGATCGCGCCCGCGGAGGTGAGTGTCGTCGTCGCGCCGTTGACCGCCGCGTTGATCGCCAGGTTGCCGGCGGTGGTGGTCAGCGCCGTACTGGCGCCGCCGTTCAGGGTGCCGGCGACGGTCAGTGACTGGGCGTTGGTGAGGGCGAAACCCGCGGCACTGAAGTTGCCCAGGCTGGTGACGTGATTGCTGCCGTTGAGCGTGGCAGCCCCCGCCGACTGGCCCGTGAGCGTCGCGGCGGTGATGTTGCCGCCGGCTCCTTCGCTGATTGTTCCGGCCGATTTCAGGGTGGTGGTGGTGCCGCTCAACGCACCGTTGATGGCCAGGTTCCCGGCGGTCGTGGTCAACGCCATGCTGGCGCCGCCATCGACTGTCCCGGTCACGGCAAGCGACTGCGCGTTGGTCAGCGCAAAGCCGGCGGCAGTGAAGCTGCCCAGGGTGCCGACATGGTTGACCCCGGCGAGGCTGGTTGCACCTGCCGAATGACCGGTCAGCGTGGTGGCCGTGATGCTGCCTGCCGGTCCTTCATTGATCGTGCCGGACGAGTTCAGACTCACTGCCGTGCCGTTGAGCATGCCGCCCACGGTCAGGTTGCCCGAATTCACCGTCAACGCACCCGTGTTCACCGTTCCCAGCGTCAAGGCGTTGATGTCGCTGATCTGCGTGGCGCCACCGGCGAGATTCACCGTGCCACCGAAGTCATTGCTGCCGCCAGCGAGGGTAATCGCGCTGGTGCCGGCATTGATCGTGGTGGTGCCCGCCACGGCCAGCGCAGCGCCCGTCTGCGATACCGCTCCGCTGCTGGTGATGAGCAGGTCGCCCCCCACCGTGGTCGCACCCAGCGTCGTGCTGGTTCCGGCTCCGGTCGTGGTAATCGTCAGCGTGCCGGCCGCATTGCCGCTGACGCCAAGATTGCTGCTCGCCGTCACCGCTGCGATGCCCGACGTGGTGCCGCCAACCCCTGTCGTACCCGCACCGGAAAGGTTCACATTGACCGGTGTGGTGTATCCCGAGTAGTCCAGGCTGCCGTTGCTTCCAGCGTCGAGATTCCCCGAGATATCCCCGTCGGCACCCGAGTGCATGAAGAAATGGCCGGTACCGGTGTCGATCAGGTTGCCGATGCCGGAGAAGGTTCCGGCCAGACTGGTCACCGTACCCTGATTGTGGCCGGTGAGACTCCAGTTCTGGTTGGACGCGGACAGCGTGCCGGTGCCGGCATCGGCGATGTTCTCGAACGAGGTCCAGGCCAGCGCGCCGCCGTTGCCGGCGTTCGCGCCGGTCAGGGTGTAGGTCTGGTTGCTGCCGCTGATCGTGTCCGAGGCCGAGCCGCCCTTGGCCGTGGTGATGCCGCTCCAGCCGCCGGTCCCGGTGGCCGTGCCGCCCAGGCCCACGTTCACCGCCGTGGTGTACGCACTGTAATCCAGCGTGCCTGCACTGCCGGCCGTCAGCATGCCGCTGACGCTCGCACCGTTGGCAAACACGAAGTTGCCCGCTGCGCTGTCGCTCAGGTTCTCGAACGAGACCCAGCTCATCGTGCCGTTGTTGCCCGCGTTCGCCCCGGTCAGGTGATACGTCTGGCTGCTGCCGCTGATCGTGTCCGACGCCGAACCGCCCTTCACCGTGCTGATGCCGCTCCAGCCACCGGTGCCGGTGGCCGTACCGCCCAGGCCCACGCTTACCGCCGTGGTGTACGCGCTGTAATCCAGCGTGCCTGCACCACCACCGGCCAGCGTGCCGCTGACGCTCGCGCCATTGGCAAACACGAAGTTGCCTGCCGTGCTGTCACTCAGGTTCTCGAACGACGTCCAGTTCAGCGCGCCGCTGCCGCCAGCGTTCGCACCCGTCAGGTTGTAGGTCTGGCTGCTGCCATGCACCGTGTCGTTGTGACCGCTGCCGGTCACCGACGTCACGCCGCTCCAGGTGCCACCAATGCCAGTCGTCGCGCCGCTGCCGTTGGACAGGTCCAGCGACACCGCCGTGCCGTAGCTGGCGTAGTTCAGCGCCTGCGCCGCGACATTGCCGGCAAGGCTGCCGGCCGTACCGAAGTTCACCGTGCCGGTCGCGTCGCTGATGTTCTGGAAGCCGCCCCAGTTGTAGCCGTTGCTGCTGCCCTGGTTGGCCACCGTGTTGTCCAGCGCATAGGTCTGGCTCGTACCGGTCACCGTGTTGCTTTGCGCCGCGTTCGCATTGACCGTGGTGTACCCGCTGAAGCTTCCGCTGACGCCCGAGATCGCGCCGGTATCCACGTTCAGCGTCAGGTCTTGCAGGTAATTGCCGAAGTCCAGCGTCTGCGCCGTGACGTTGCCAGTGACGCCGCCATTGCTGCCGAAGTTGACCGTGCCGGTGCCGTCGTTGATGTTCTCGAACGAGGTCCAGCCTAGTGCGCCACTGCTGCCCTGGTCGGCAACGGTGTTGTCCAGCTGGTAGGTCTGGCCGGAACCCGTGAGCGTGTCCGAGGCCAAACCGCCCTTCGCCGTGGTGATGCCGCTCCAGCCGCCAGTGCTGGTGGCCGTACCGCCCAGGTCCAAGTTCACCGCCGTGGTGTACGCGCTGTAATCCAGCGTGCCCGCACCACCACCGGCCAGCGTGCCACTGACGCTGGCCCCATCGGCAAACACGAAGTTGCCCGCCGTGCTGTCGGTCAGGTTCTCGAACGAAGTCCAGCTCAATACGCCATTGTTACCGGTGTTCGCCCCGGTCAGGTGATACGTCTGGCTGCTGCCGCTGATCGTGTCCGACGCC
>ERZ778018.1488-NODE-1488-length-18834-cov-4.788221_pt1 | contig 18834 bp, 12 predicted proteins | sample MGYA00375748_ERZ778018 | MGnify/ENA primary metagenome ERZ778018 (study PRJEB29350, sample SAMN05509839) | bioreactor metagenome | biome: bioreactor; material: wastewater | place: South Africa: University of Cape Town | collected 2014-04-22 ... | reverse complement strand
AACCGCCTCTGTTTGGACGAGATTTCCCACCCACTTTCGAGACGCTCACCCCCGCCAGGGCTTGGCGGGCGGTCGCCGGTATCGACGGGCTCGGCCGACGGGTAGGATAGGCGCTTCGACTCGCCAGACTCCCGCATCGTGGAGGACGACGCCATGCGCGCCCTGATCTTACTCTGTCTACTGGCCCCCGCCGTCCCGCCGATCGCCCAGGCTGCGGAAGAAGTCGAGGGACGGTCGGCCCTGGCGATCTTCGAGCGGCGCATCCTGCCGATCTTCGAGGCCAAGCGGCCGTCGAGCTGCGTCGAGTGCCACCTCAGCGGCGTGGACCTGAAGGATTACATCGACCCCGACCAGGCGAAGACGTTCGCCTCGCTCGTGGGGGCGGGGCTGGTGAACGTGGACGCGCCGGGGGAGTCGAAGATCCTGGAGTTCATCGCGCGGAAGCCCGACAAGCCCGGCCTCGTCGGTGAGGCGGTTCGTCGCGAGGAGTATGAAGCCTTTCGCGCGTGGCTGGAAGCGGCCGTGGACGAGCCGGCGTTGCTCGCCGCGAAGCCGGGCGCGGCGCGGCTGGGTCCGACGATCCCCGACGAGGTCGTCCGCCACGCGCGGGCCGACCGGGTGCTCGCCTCGTTCGTCGATTCCGTCTGGGCGGAGATGGGCCGTTGCGTCGCCTGCCATTCCCCCGACCGCAACCAGAAGCAGGCGGCCAAGCACGGCGCGCGGGTGTCGTGGATCAAGATCGGCGACCCCGAGGCGACGCTCAAGTACATGATCGACGAGGGTTTGATCGACGAGGAAAACCCCGAGGCGAGCTTGCTGCTGAGGAAGCCCACCATGCAAGTCGAGCACGGCGGCGGCCCGAAGATGGCGATCGGCGACCGGACGTACAAGCAGTTCCGCCGGTTCATCGACGACTACGCGGCCGTCGTCGCCGGCAGGTATGCGTCGGCGGACCAGTTGCCGAAGCCGCCCGCCGAGGTGTCGGCCTCGACCGACGTCTGGCTCAAGATCGAGGGCGTGCCCGCGCGGTTCGACCAGATGCTGCTCCAGGTCGACCTGTATCGCCGGGAGGCCGGCGGTTGGTCGAAGGACCGCTGGGCCAATTCGGACCGTCCCGTCTTCGGCAAGGGGAACCTCTGGCAGCACACGCTGAACCTCACCGCGCCCCGGGGTTCGGAACGCGCCCGGGCGATCCGCCGCGGCCCCAGCCTGCCCCCCGGCCGATACCTCGTGCGGATCTCCATCGATCAGGAGGGCGAACTGCTCCGCGATTTCCGCAAGGAGATGGGCCCGGAAGAGCGCGTCGGCGAGGTCGAGGTCGAGAGCCGATGGACGGAAGGCTACGGGGCCATGACCGTGATTCGGTTCCCTCGACAGTGAACATGCGTTCGGATTTCACTTTGAACCGTTTTTCCAATCAAGCTGGAGACGTCCGCGATGCCGTATTTTGGGTTTCTCGCCTTGGCGCTCACGATCGCCCAGGCCGAGCCGGAGCAAGCGAAGATCCTCGACGTGCGGCGGATCTCGAACGAGGCGGGGCATAGCGCGTTCACGGACCTCGTCCGGTTCCAGGACCGCTGGTTCCTCTGCTTTCGCGAGGGGGACGGCCACGTCTCGCCCAACGGCGCGCTGCGCGTGCTGACCTCGGCCGACGGGGAGAAGTGGGAGGCGGCGGCCCGGATCACGTCGGAGACCGGCGACCTCCGCGACCCCAAGCTGTCGGTCACGCCCGACGGCCGTCTGATGCTCGCGGGGGTTTCGGCGCTGAATCCGCCGTCGCCGATCAAGCACCAGTCGATGGTCTGGTTCTCGAAGGACGGACGGAATTGGGCCGAGGGCCAGGCGGTCGGCGAGCCGAACGTCTGGATCTGGCGGCCCGCCTGGCACAAGGGCTCGGCCTACGGCGTGGGCTACGCGACCATCCCCCCGCGATCCACCCGGCTTTACAAGAGCCCCGACGGCGTCGATTACGCGGCGATCGTGCCGACCCTGCTGGCGGGCGGAGAGCCGAACGAATCGGCCCTGACCTTCCTCCCCGACGACACGGCCCTTTGCCTGTCGCGGCGCGAAGGCAAGGGCGCCGACGGCACGAACAAGCTGGGCAGGGCGAGGCCGCCGTACACCGAATGGACGTGGAAGGACCTCGGCATGCACCTGGGAGGCCCGGCCCTGATCCGGCTTCCCGACGGTCGCCTGCTGGCCGGCGGCCGGTCGCACGTCGGCAAGCCGCACACGGCGCTCGCCTGGCTCGACCCGGAGGCCGGCACGCTCACGGAGTTCCTGACGCTCCCGTCCGGGGGCGACACCAGCTACCCCGGCCTCGTCTGGCGCGACGGCGTCCTCTGGGTCAGTTACTACTCGTCGCACGAGGGCAAGACGTCGATCTACCTGGCGCGCGTCAAGCTGCCGTCGAAATAGCGCCGGAATTACGGAACGGCCGGGGCGCGCCAGCGCCGCCAGAGCCAGAGTCCGGAAAAGAAGACGGCCAGGGTGACGGCGGTGAAGAAGAACGCCACGTAAACCGTGACGAACACCAGGTTGTTGGCCTCGTAATTGACGAACCGATACAGCAGCACCTCGGCGGATCGGCCCGGAGCGGGCTGACCCGCCTGCCGGAGGGTCTCGCTCAGGAGGTTCACGCGCTGGGAGAGTTCCTCGGCCTGGATGGCGGAGCGGTCGGCCGAGTACGAGTAGTGGACCTTGTGGCCGATGATCAGGAAGTTGATGAGCACTCCGGCCGCGACGCCGCCGCCCAGGAACTGGACGACGTTCAACAGCGGCCGGATCGTCTCCTCGCGATCCGGGTCGGGGCTGAACTGCAGATCCATGACGACCATGAACAGGCCGATCCCCAACCCCATCACGAACCGTCCCGGGGCCAGCTCCCTGTGCCCCGGCGCGGGGAACCAGTTGAGATCCACGACGTCGCGGACGTCCCAGTACGGCCATTCCAGCATCCGCTGGTAGCAGAGATACAGGCCGACCGCCAGAAGCACCAGGCCGAGGACCGCGCCGGGCAGGCCGAAGATCACCTGGACGTGACGCCATCGCAGCCGCGAGAGGGCCAGCGACGTGGCGATGCCGATCGGCAACGGCCAGATCAGCCAGGCGCGCTGCCAGGAGCTGAGGTTGACGATCATCCCCCCGTAAACGTTCATGAGGTAGCCGAGGAAGAACTGGCAGAAGCCGCCGAACGAAAACAAGACCAGCCGCGCCCAGTTCTCGCGCAGGATGAGCCGGTCGAGGTGCGGCCAGGCCATCCAGAGCGAGCCGAGCAGGGCGACCGCCGCGATGGCCAGGGCCGCCACGACGTCCGGCGCCTCCAGCCAGCCGTGAAGTTGGCCCCAATGGAGGACGTACATCAAGGCGACGAAACCCACGATCAGCCCGGGCAAGTACAGAACCGAGCCGCGCGGCCGCCGCGGGACCTCCTCGCACACTTCGGACATCGACCAGAGCGCGACGAGGCCGACGACGGCCGCCCCCCCCTCGAACAGAAAACCGTGCCGCCAGTCGGACGACTCGTACATCATGGTGGCGAGCGACACGGCGCCCGGACCGGCGACCGGGCAAAGGATCGCGGCCCAGGCGATCGCGACTCGCCAACGGTGGTCGAGCAGGTGCGGAACGAAGTAGATCACCATGCCCGCGCCGACGCCCGCGACCGCGCGCCCGATTAAAAAGACGATCATCGGCTCGCCGACTTCGAGCACGTTCAGCACCGAACCGGCCGCCGCCAGGATCAACCCCGTCTCCGTCAATCGGCGGCAGGTCCATCCGCGGGCCAGGACCGGGCAGGCCAACATCGCCAGGGCGAGGCTGATCAGGTAGCACGACTGGAGGGCGTAAACCTCGGCGGGCACCCACCCCTGGCTCACGCCCATCTCGCGAAGATTCATGGTGTGGCCGCCGGCGGTCAGCAGAATCGCCACCAACGCGATCATCGGCCGCCCCGCTAGCAGGCCGTCGTCGACCCGGACCTGGCTCGTCTCAATCGTCCCCATGGATGTTCTTTCCGCCCGGCTCGAGTCGATTGATCCAGGCCAGTTCCATCCCCTCCGGGGTCTGAATCGTCAACGTCGGCTGGAGCCTGGGTTCATGGTCCAGACCTTGAAGATGCTCCGAGATGTCGCGGAATGCTTGAGCGGCGGCTTCCTCCTTCTTGACGAGCGGCAAGTCGTCCCACCCCGGCCCCGTGGTGAAGATCACCGGCAGGCGGACCTCCTGCTGAAAGACGCCGACGCCGTAGGGTTGAACGATCGGCACCGGGTGGAGGACCTCGATGCGGCTGTAGAGCGGCTTTTGATCCGCGGCGACCTGCTGCGAGGCCCAGTTCTTGACCTCTTCGACCACGTTCAGCAGCGCCGGATCGGTGATCTGGTTGAAGGTGTACGCCGGCGCGAGGGCCCCCGTCGCCGGGGGGCGTTCCGGACCACATCCCAGGGCGGCGAGGCCCAGCAACGGCGCCGCCAGCAGGGATCGCAACGATCCAGTCATCGCGTTCTCTTGTGCTTCGCCTTTCCATCGGCGTCGGCGGCCGGATAGAGGATGGTCTGCCACTCCCGAGAGACGGGCCGGTAATCGGTCGTCCCCACGACGATTTCAAACGTGTCGCCCGGTTCGAGGTTGGCCTCGGTGCCGCGTTGCAGGCTGGCGTAGCCCATGCCGACGATGGCGCCGATCCCCATGCCGCCGCCGATGAAGGCCATGTTGCCGCCAGCGTATTGGGCCCCCACGCTGGCCCCCGTCCCCGCGCCTTCCAGGCCGAGCAAGGCGGACAGGAGCACGCGCCGCATCTTGGCGGAGAATCGCCGGTCGGCCATGTCCATCCGCCAGGGGAGCATCTCCGTCTTCCCCGCGTCGGTCCGGACGAGCTGGGTCATCTGCAGGCCGACGTAACCGGGACGGCCGAAATGTCCGGGGGGGGTGATCGACGTGACGACGCCCCCCAGCAGGCTCGGCTGCGGCGGGCAGGGGTCGATCACCTCGGCGAGGAAGCGGTCGCCTTCTTGAATCGCCGGTCGACTGTTGAGCAGCCGCTCGCCGGCGCTGAAGCCGTCGGCGGGCAGCACCTGACAGACCCGCAGGGTCACGGTCAGACCCGCCTTGAGCACGACCGGGTCGACCTGAGGGATCGGCTCGGTCGGCTCCGCGGCGAGGGGGGGCGCGACCAAGGGCCTCGGCGGCAGCTTGACGGCGCGCCGCGACGTCGAGGCGTCCGTCGACGGCGGCGGCGGCCCCCCCCCCTCCGGCGGCGGGAGAGGCGGCGGCAGCGTCGATCCCGGCGCGACCACCGGCCCCGCGCCGGGGGTCGAACGCAGAGGGGTGAGCGCGGGCGTCGAACCCGTCGGCGACTCGCCGGGGCGGAGCGTTTGCCCCGGTCGTCCCGGCGCCGGCAATGTAAACGCTCCGCTGCTGGGGGGCGTCGGTTGCGTCGAGAACGGCGACTGCTGGGCGAACGAAGCCGACGCCAGGGCCAGCGTCGTCGCCAGGGCGCCGACGCCGAAGACGGCGGCTCGGAGCGGCCGACCGCCGCGCGGATCCTTACGGCTTTCCATCACGGCCCTCCTTGGGCAAGAGCGGCGTCCGTTGACTTTCCTTCGACGCCAGCCAGGGGAGCCAGCGACGGTGGTTACTTTCCGGCGGCGGCTTCTGCCAGGCCGTCAGCCGGGTGATTCGTTTCCGTTCGACGTAGTCGAGGAGTTGTTCGGTGGAGCGAAGGACGTTGAAGCGGGCCAACTGCAGGTTGTACCACTGGGTCCAGCGGTTGGCGTCGGCCTGGAGCAAGTTGACCCGCGTCCCCAGCACCTCGATCCAGATCGCTTGCTGCTGTTCGTACATCCGTTCCATCCGTTCGAGCAGCTCGTGGCGGAGCAGCAGCTCGGCCTCGCTCAGCTCCCACTCGCGGATCGCCTGCTGCCAGCGGTCCCAGGCGTTGCCGGCGTCGGCGGCGACTTCGATGAGGGACTTCTCCAGCTCCAGTTGCGACAGGACCACGTCGAGACGGGCCTCGCGAATCCCCGACCAAAGCCCGACGTCGACGACCGGCAGGCCGTAGGACGAGCCGAAGATCGCCCCCAGGGTGATGCCGCCGTTCTTGGTGGGCGACGTGTTCTTGAAGCCCAATTCGGCGGGCAGTCGGCCCTCGCCGAACAGCCCGAGAACGCTCTTCTTCTGTTGCAGACGAGCGATCCGCAGCCCCACGACCCGAATCCGCACGTCCACGCGCTGCTGCTTGGCGAGCTGGATCGCCTCCTCGCGCGAGCCGGGGAAGTCGGGCATCCAGCGGAGGTCCACCTCGTCGGGCTCGACCAGATCGAAGTCGTAGGCGTAGTCCAGCTTGACGGGCACCATCTCTTCCTGTTGGGGCACCAGCAACCGGCTCTGGTGCAGGACCATGGCCAGTTCGCGCTGGGTGATCCGCGACTCCTTTTCAAGATCGGAGAGCAGGACGCGCGCCTTGCGGTCGTTGACCTTGACCTCGGTGAGTTCGACGTCGTGGACCTGCTGCTGCGCGAGCTTGCGCTTCGTCAGCTCCACGGTCTCTCCGGTCAGGTTCACCCCGAGCCGAGCGGTGCGGATGCCGTAATCGATCTGCTTGGCCGTGTAGTAGCCCTGGATCGCCAGGATCATCTGCGATCGTCGCACCAATTGCTCCATGAGCACCTTGGCGTGGATGCCTTCCTCGGCGATCGGCAACGCGGTGATGTGGCCCGAGGGGGCCATCGGGAAATACAGGTTGGCCCGATTGAGGGCGGCTTGTTGCAGCCCCGGACTTCCCTCGAGCAAGGCGCCGCCGGTGACGTCCGGCAGGATCAAGACCTTGCCGGGGCCGCCGAGTTGGTTGAATGCGACCTGCAATTGCGGCAGGTTGACCAGGGGGATGAATTCCTTCAACGCCTCGAACCGGGCGACCGTGGCCCGCTGCACGGCGACGTTGGCCTGCACGGTGTCCACGTTGGCAAGGCTCTGGCGGATGGCGTCGTCGAGGCTCAACGCGACCCTGGGAAGGAGGGTCGGATCATCGAACGGCTCTCGAGAATGGTCCGGCGCCTCCCTGGCCGCTTCCGGCTTCGCCTCGGCCGCTTCCGACGGCTTTGGCGCGATCGTCTGGGCTCGCAGGTTCGCCGCGACGCCCGCCGGCATCAGCAGCGCGAGGGGCAGCACAGCCGATCGAAGACGCCGCGACGTCGCGATGAGATTGGAAACCGTCGTCATCCTTGACTCGCTTTTCGAGAGGCCGTGGTCGATCACCATTCGTGCGCGCCTTTGCGCACGTACCGCGTGGTGTCGATCGTGACGCGCGTCGACATGCCGGGACGGACGCGGTTCTCGAGGTTCTCCTTGTGCGCGAACCGGATGCGCACCGGCAGGCGCTGCACCACCCGGACGAAGTTGCCCGTGGCGTTGTCTGGCGGAAACAGCGAGAACACCGCCCCCGACCCGCCGGCGACGCTCTCGACCCAGCCGTCGAACGTTTGGTCGGCGATGGCGTCGACCGTGATCTTGACGGGTTGGCCGACGCGGATGTTCGGCATCTGATTCTCGCGCATGTTGGCGACGATCCAGACGTTGTCGAAGTCGAGCGGCACGATGCTGAGGAACGGATCGTGAGCTTCCAGAGTCTTGCCGACCTGGATGGTGCGACGGCTGACGACGCCGGCCCTGGGCGCGCGGATCAGGGTGTTGCTTAGGTCGAGCCTGGCCTGCCGCAGCTTGGCCTCGGCCAGCGCCTGCTGGTTGCGCAGGGCCAGCGCGGTGTCGGCGGCCACGACGAGCTGCACCTGCTCGGCCTCGGCCCGACTCACCGTCGCGTCGGTGTTCTCCAACGCCCTTTTGCTCTCTTCGAGGTGGACCTCCGCCTCCTGGAGCAGTAATTCGCTGGCCAGCACCTGCCGTTCGGCGCCCTTGACGTCGCTGTTGAGCGACTCGACCTTGGCGACCGCCGCACGGTAGGCGGCTTCGCGATTGTCGAACTCCTGTCCGGGGACGTCGCCGGTCTTGGCCAGGCTTTGGAACCGCTCGTAATAATACTGGGCGTTCCGCTGCAAGGCGACGAGCCCCGGCATCTGAGCGTTGAGCGCGGCGAGCACCTCTTTTTCCTTCTCGTGCAGCCGTGTATGGGTCTGCACGGCCACGGTCGCGGCCCGCACCTTCTGCTCGGCCTCGGCTCGCTTGGCCTCGGCGGCGGTCAACATCGCCTTGCGGTCGTCCGTCGTGTAATGCGTCGTCGCGTCGGCGGCGTCGGCCGCGTGTCCGGCCTGCTGATAGTCGGCAAGCGCCTGATCCACGGCGATCTGAAAATCCACCGGGTTGATCTGGGCGATCGGGTCGCCCGGCTGGACGATCATGTTGTCGTCGACGAACAACGCCACCACCTGGCCGGTGACGAAGGACGAAATCGGCGTGATGTTGCCGACTACGTACGCGTTGTCCGTATACGCGTCGGTCCGCGTGATCCACCACGCATACAGCATTTGCCCGCAAACCGCCACGACCGCAGCCAGCAGCAGAAGCCGTAGGCGTCGCGGAGTCAATACTCGCGCCATGAGTCATTACCTATTTTTGATTTGATCTATTCGCGCGCTCCCACGACCACGGCGATGGGGTTGAAGCGCATGCTCGGCGAATAATCTCGAACCGTCCGATATGCTCGAGCAGACGCACCTCGTCGCCGCGAATCGGCGAACCGTCCGACGTCGAGAGCGCGCAGCCGCTTACGGGCTTACGATCCCCCCCGGTCGACGGACTTCCGCTTCGACCCGCAACGTCGATTCAGCGCGGCTTTTTGTCAGTGCTGACTGTAGGCGTGATGACACCCCGGGCAGAGAACCGCCGAAACGACGCACACCCTCGCGCTAAGCAAGATCGATGTGCCGAATCAACGATGGCGGCGTGTCAGCCGCACGTCGACTTGTCGATTCCAACGAACTCCGGTACAGACCGGGAGGCGTCGAGATTCGTGAAAGCGTGGCCAAGCCAAGCCTCACACTCTCTATCGTCAATTAGAGCCGATTATTCCAGTTTTGTCATCCGCACGACCTGAATCCGCGACAATATTTAAAGTTTTTCATTAAGCATGGCGATGGGTGGACTCGTCCACCGCGCCGCGCGGCCCCGGGCGCGCGGAAGCCCGCCGAGGGAAAACCGTCCTCGGCGGGGATTGAGCGCGGCGGTGGTCTTCTCGGAATGACGGCGACGTCAGATGGGGTGGGTCGGCCTCACTGTGACGGGCGGCCCGATTCAACGACCGGCCAGGGCGATTTCGCGCCCAGGTTGCGGGCCAGAACGCGGGGCCAGGACCAGGCCTCGGGCGCGGAGTCGAGGATCTCGACGGCTCTCGGGTAGAGCAGGGCGACGGCCTGCGGCATGGTCAACACCCGGTCGAGGTTGAGGAACGCGGGGCCGTCGCGAACCGTGGCGGGGGGATCGATCATCACGACCTTGCCGACTTCCGGTTCGAAGACCGCCGCCCAGAGGGCCAGGGGGGCGGCGTCGCCTCGACCGACGAGCGTCAGCTTCGGGCCGTCGGAGGACGCCATGCATCGCACGGCGCGGCGAATGTCGAGGACGCGCATGCCGTCGACCGTCTGGCCGAGCAGCCCGAACCGACGGCGGATGTGCGTGTCCTTCTTCTCGGGCCAGGCGGTCGGGCCGACGCCGCGAGGGGCGAAGAGGATGAGCCTCGTCCCGTCGTCGACCTTGCGCTTGGCGGCCTCGAACTCAGGGTGCGTCGACGGATCGCCGTCCTCGGATTCAAAGCCGGCGATCAGGCCGGAGTAGCGCTTCCAGCCCTCGGCGTCGAGCACGATCATCTCGGAGTCGTCGACCTTCCCAGTACGGTCGGGAGTCGCGAACATCCAGGTCCGCAGCTTCAGCTCGGGACGACCCTCGGCCCAGAACTCGTAGGCGGTGACGCCGAGCCCCCCTTTGACAATCTGGGATACGCCGTGAGAGGAACGCGCTGGGTAAGGCTTGTCGACGGTCAAGCGCCCCCCGTCGTGATCCGAGGGCCAGCCCGCGAAGACCTTCTGTTCCAGCGACTTACGCCACTGCGCCTTGAGCGCGTCCCAGTCCGACGCGGATTCCGGCGGGGCGATCGCGGGGGGAGCGGGCGCGAACGACTCATGAACGGTGTCGTTGACGTTGGCGGGGAGGGGCTTCTTGGGGTCGAGCACCTTGAGGTCTTCGATCGGGATGCTTCGATCCGGCTCCTTGATCTCGGCGAGGGAGAGCCCCTTGCCGTCCTTCAGGAACCGCTCGAACCAGGCGAACGACGGATGACGGATCTCTTCGGTGTCCTTGTGCCCCCCCTTGCCGACGACCAGGTCCAGCCGGTCGCGCGCGCCGTACCAATCGTAGACGGTTTCGAGACGGCTGAAGATCCGCTTCACGCCGACGAGGGGGAAGATGGGGTCGACGTCGGTGTTGACCACCAGGAGCGCCTTGGGGGCGACCAGGGCGGCGAGCATCGGGTAATCCCAGCGGTATGTATTGAGAAAATACATGCAGTCGCAGTGCCCCTCGACGACGCCGTCCGGGTGCGCGACCTTGGGGTTGCCGGCGATGACATGGTCCTGCAGATCGGTGATTCCGGCGACGGGGACGACGACCTTGAGGCGGTCGTCGACGGCGCCGATGTACCACGACATCGCCCCCCCGCCCGATCGGCCGGTCACGCCCAGGCGCGCGGGGTCGACCTCGGGACGCGAGACGAGGTAGTCGATCGCCCTGATGCCGTTCCAGACCTCGACGCCGGCCGGGGTGTAGCCCTTGGAGTACCACCACCACATCCCCTCGCGGAACGTGCCGTGATGAAGGCCGGGGACCTCGCCGAGTTGGAGGGTGTCGACGATCAGGCAGACGTAGCCGTTGGCCGCGAACCAGGCGCCGTGATGCTGGTAATGGGCCTTGTTGCCGTAGATGACGCCGTCCTTCTCAACCTTGCCGTGCCCGCAGACGTAGAGGACCGCCGGTAGCGGCGCTTCGACCTTCTTGGGCCGGTACAGGTCGGCCGTGACGTACAGGCCGGGCGACGACTGGAAGACGATCTTCTCGACGACGAAGTCGGGACGCTCGACGACGCCCCGGACCTCCGCGCGCAGGTCGGTCCGCTCGGGCGCGGGGTCCAGGCAGAGCATCTCCATCAGTCGGCGCTGCAACTCCGGGCGACGCGTCTTCCAGTCGTCGGCCGTCTTGACGTCGAGCAGCGGGTGGGCGGCGATCCGGTCGGTCTCGCTCTGGAAGTACGCTGAGAGCGGCGGCGCGGCGCCGTCTTCGGCCTTCGACGAGGAACAAGGGCCGATCGCCAGGGCGGCCGTCGCCAGCCGGAGCCCAACCCGAAAAAGCAATCGTTCGTCGCGGAAGCTCGGCATGGAATTGGCTCCTTGTCAGCGTCGCATCGAAACAAAAACCGGCGCCCGCGCCGCAGGCTAGGAAGAGGCCTGGCCTCGCGCGGACTTGATGGCTTCGAGAGCGATGCCGGCGTGGGCGTAGGCGCCGCCGGCGCGCATCTCGGCGGCGACCCAGATCGCCTCCATCATTTCTTCGTCGCTGGCGCCGTGCTGGACGGCCAGTTTAGCGTGGCTGTCGATGCAATAAGGGCATTGGGTGACGTGGGCGACGGCCAGGGCGATCAACTGCTTGGTCTTCCCCGGCAGCGCGCCTTCGGCGAAGACCTGATTGCTGAACGCGTGGAACGCCTGGAAGGTTTCGCCCGCCAATTCGCGGCGCCGTTTGACGGTCTCGGCGCTGATCTTCGGATAAGGAGAATCGCTCATCCTCGCCTCCAAAAGTTTCGCCCCAAAGGTTTGAGTCGCTCGACATCATCGTACAGCCGCGTCGGGGGCGAGGCCAGTCGTGAGAAACAGTCCCGAGCGAACCGTCGATTCACCGTCGCCGCGCCGCTTGTGACCGCGAGGGTCAAGGGATACGCTGGCCTGAGCTTGAAGAATCGGAAGTTCGTTGAGCCCCCGCGATCCTCATCCGGCCGCCCCGGACGCCTTCTCCCGGGGGAGAAGGGATGCTCGCATAACCACGGTTAAATATTCACGTGCAACCTGAAGGAGATCGCGATGCGCGTCAAGGACCCGGTCTGCGGCATGGACGTCGACCCCGAAAACGCGGCCGGCTCGTGCGAGCACGCGGGCGAAACCTACTTCTTTTGCGGCAAGGGATGCCTGGCGAAATTCCAGACCGCCCCGGCGAAGTACGTCGGCGTGCCGACGCGTCCGGCCGGACTGGGATCGGCCCTGAACGTCATCACGATGAGCCCGCCCGACGCCGAGAAGGACCCGGTCTGCGGCATGAGCGTCGTCCCCGAAAGCGCGGCCGGTTCGTTCGAACACGCGGGCGAAACCTACTACTTTTGCAGCAAGGGGTGTCTCGCGAAATTCCAGGCCGATCCGGAGCGGTTCCTCCGCGGGGGCCCCGTCGGCATGCATGACGTCGCCGCCAGGCCGCTGCCGAGCGGGACGCTCTACACCTGCCCGATGGACCCGGAGATCATCCAGGAGGGCCCCGGAAGCTGTCCCAAATGCGGCATGGCCCTGGAGCCGATGGTGCCCACGGCCGACGATGGGCCGAACCACGAACTCATCGACATGACGCGCCGGTTCTGGATCTGCTTGATCCTGACCCTTCCGGTCTTCAGTCTCGCCATGGGCGAGATGGTTCCGGCGTTGCGCCGCCTCGTCTCCCCGAACACCTCGGTCTGGATCCAGCTCGCCCTGGCGACGCCGGTCGTGATCTGGGGAGGCTGGTCGTTCTTCCAGCGCGGCTGGGCCTCGATCGTGAACCGAAGCCCCAACATGTTCACGCTGATCGCGCTGGGGACGGGGGTCGCCTACGTTTACAGCGTGCTCGCCACGTTGTTCCCGAGCTTCATCCCGGAGTCGTTCCTCGGTCACGGCGGCGCGGCGCCGGTCTACTTCGAGGCCGCGGCGGTCATCACGACGCTCGTCCTGCTCGGTCAGGTCCTGGAGCTTCGCGCCCGAAGCCAGACGTCGAGCGCGATCAAGGCGCTGCTCGGCCTCGCTCCCAAGCAGGCGCGCATCCTCCGAGACGACGGCCGCGAAGAGGACGTGGCGCTGGATCAGGTCCGGATCGGCGATCGGCTTCGCGTCCGGCCCGGCGAGAAGGTCCCGGTCGACGGCGTGGTCGTCGAGGGCTCAAGCGCCGTCGACGAATCGATGGTCAGCGGCGAGCCGATCCCCGTCGAGAAGGGAGCAGGCGCCTCGCTGATCGGCGGGACCGTCAACGGCACGGGGGGGCTCGTCATGAGGGCCGAGCGCGTGGGCGCGGAGACCATGCTCGCGCAAATCGTTCGGATGGTCGGGGAAGCCCAACGGACCCGGGCGCCGATCCACCGGCTGGCCGACGTCGTCTCGTTTTACTTCGTGCCCGCCGTGCTGCTCGTATCCCTCTCGACCTTCGTCGCCTGGTCGGTCTGGGGTCCCGAACCGCGACTCGCGTACGCGTTGGTGAACGCGGTCGCGGTGCTGATCATCGCCTGCCCCTGCGCGTTGGGGCTGGCGACGCCGATGTCGATCATGGTCGGCACCGGTCGAGGCGCGCGGTCGGGCGTGCTCGTCCGCAACGCCGAGGCCCTCGAAGTCCTGGAGCGGGTCGATACTCTGGTGGTCGACAAAACCGGGACGCTCACCGAGGGCAAGCCGCGGTTGACCGACGTCGTCGCCGCGTCGGGAGGAGACGAATCCGAAATCCTCCGCCTGGCCGCGAGCCTGGAGCGGGCGAGCGAACATCCGCTGGCGGAGGCGATCGCGGCCGGCGCCGAGGAGCGGGGCCTGACGCTCGACCGCGTGGAAGACTTTCAATCGATCACCGGGAAGGGGGTGAAGGGAACGGTCGACGGCCGAGTCGTGGTGATCGGCAACGCGGAAATGCTCGAGGACTCGGGCGCGGCCCCCGGTGATTTGACCGCCCGGGCGGAGCCGCTTCGGAACGAAGGCCGGACGGTGGTGTTCGTCGCGATCGACGGCCGTCGCGCGGGCCTCCTCGGGATCGCCGACCCGATCAAGGAGTCGGCGGCGCACGCGATCAAGGAGTTGCACGCCGGCGGCCTCCGGATCATCATGCTGACGGGGGACAATCGGACGACCGCCGCCGCCGTCGCCAGGAAACTCGGGCTCGACGACTTCCGGGCGGACGTGCTTCCGGAAGCCAAGGGAGCGGCGATCAAGTCGCTTCAGGCCGAGGGCCGGACGGTCGCCATGGCCGGCGACGGGATCAACGACGCCCCGGCGCTCGCCCAGGCGGAGGTCGGAATCGCGATGGGGACCGGGACGGACGTCGCGATGGAAAGCGCCGGGATCACGCTCGTCAAAGGGGACCTCCGGGGGATCGAGCGGGCGCGCAAGCTGAGCGTGGCGACGATGTGGAACATCCGCGAGAACCTCGCCTTCGCGTTCCTCTACAACGTCCTGGGCGTCCCAATCGCCGCCGGGGCCCTTTATCCGTTCTTCGGGATCTTGCTCAGCCCGATGATCGCCAGCGCCGCGATGACGTTCAGCTCCGTCTCGGTCATCACCAACGCGTTACGCCTTCGGAACCTCGATCTGGATTGAGACCCGGCCGGCCTCGGCTCAATACATGAACTGGAACCGCACCCAAAGAATGTCGGACGTCGATCGAAGCCCCCCCGTGCGATAGAAGACGGGCTGGGCGTACATCGAATGCTGCCAGTCGAAGTAGATCTTGGTCGCGTGGTTCAGATACCAGTTGACGCCGACGTCGGTCATCCCGATTCGATTGGTCCAGAGGTTCGGATCGGCGAGCCCCCGGGTGAAGACCTCGTTGCCGACGCCAAGCGCGCTGTAGCGAGCGAACGGCTCGATGGCGCCCAGGCCGAACTTGTCCTTGCGAAGATCGAAGCGATGGATCGGGTCGATCATCGTCCGCTCGCTCAACGTCTCGCCGGTGAGAAAATAGGACGCGGCGATGCTCCAACCTTCGACCGCCAGGGGAACCGGGGGACCGCCCGTCTTCTTGGCGAAGCTGTCGACCCCCATGTTCCAGGCGCCGATCACCGAAAGCCCCTTGTAGAAATAGGTCATGTGGAGTTCCCACAACTCGCGTTTGCCGCGCTCGACGACGTCCCTGTTGAACGCAAGGAACGGGATTCCGACGATGGCCGCCCCGGTGTTCGCCCCGACCTCGTTGGCGGACGCGTTGACGTTCGACCGCAAGACCGCAGGGTTGGCCGGGTTGTCTTGCATCCCATAATCCATGGAACCGCCGATGTTCAGATTCTGCAGAGCGCCCTCGGTAAGCAGGAAGGGGCGGACGTTGAGCATGCCGGCGAAGTCTTTCTGCGAGTTGTAGTCCTGATCGGTGTTCCGAGGCCCGGCGAAGACGCCGGCGGCGTATTCCAACCGTTCGTCGAACAGCAAGCCCGCGCCCATGATCCCTTCCATGCGGCTGAGCCCGAAGTTCTCGGCGAAGAGCGATCGCTCGGGCGTGATGAACCGCCAGTTGTTCAGCTTGTACCACTCGTAGGTGAAAGGAACCTTGTACCGGCCGATCTTGAGTTGAAGGCGCTTGTCGTAGTTGAAGTTCAAGAAGGCGTTGAGGAAGCCGAACGACGTGAGGCTCTGCTGGAACGAGAGCTGGTAGTCGATGGGCTTCGTAAAATGCCCCTGGAAGTAAAAGCGAGCGCGCGGCAGGTAGATGCCGCCGTGGATGGTCTGCTGGGGAGAACCGGGGAATACAAGGTTGTCGACCTGGAGCTCGGCTCGGGACTTCAGTTCAAACTCGTCGTCCGCGGTGCTGAAGCCCACCCCCCCCCGACCATAGTCGTAGAACGCCTTGAGGGGGATCTTGCCGAGGAAGCGGTCCCCCTTCTCTTGCGGATTCAGATCCCGGATGCCGCCCGAGGCCCCGCTGCGCGACGCGGGGGGGCCGCCTCGGGCGTCGGGCGCGGCGCGATCGCGCTCCAGGACCTTCTCCCATCCCCCCTGACCGGCGAGCCCGCTGCTTTCAGACTCGGACTTGGCCTTCGGATCGGAGGCGACGGGGTTCTTCACCTGCTGGGAGAGGTCGCGGACCTCCTTCGACAGCGCGGAGTTCTCGTTGGAGAGCTCATCGACCCTTTCGGTGAGCCGACGGTTGGTTTCTTCCAGCTTCTGGAAGCGTTCGAGCAGGGCGTCGAGCTTGTCGGGAACGGAAGAGTCGTCGCCAAGCGCTGAGTTCGGCGAACCCGCGACCAGGACCATGATCCAGAAAGCCATGCGTATCAATCTGGACGATCGGTCTGCGAGCATCATGCCTCGACCGCTAAGCCGGCCCGAGAGGAGCGTCGCGCTCCCCACGAATCTCTTCCTGGGACCATCTTTCATTACTCGGCCGAAGCGACGCGGGACTTGAGCCTTTCTCCGTCTTTTTTCAAGCCCCGGGCCGCGTCGTCGCGATTCCGATGAGTTTGAGGCGTGGCAATTCCTCCTGGCGAAGGTGCAACGCCGAGGAGTGCGGGAAATCCCTGGAAGCCCGAAGCGCCAGCGAGTGAATGCGCCAAACTCATGGCGAGGGAATTCACTCGCTGGCGCTTCGGGCTTCCAGGGCTGTATCTTCGAGCGAGAGGGCCGCCAGGAACATCTGCCACCCCCTGAGCATTGCCGAGGGATCAAACCGGGACCGAGACGGCGAACGGAAACCCCAGTCGTCGCAAACGGCAATCTTTCGTCAAAACAACAATTCCTCGCGATCCTCCGACTTCCTCTGGTTTCACGTGATAGAGTTGGTCTACGCACCACGAGGGAGTTGCACCAATGATCGCGACCAGTTCAGAAAGAGCGAAGCCCGGCGCGGCGGTTCCGGCCGAGTTGTTCGCGTTGCGGGAACGGATTTTGGCGTTGCCGGAGTCGGCCCGCGCCGAGTTGGAGCCGCTGATCGACGACGTCCTCGAACAGGCGGAGTATCGCGGACGGGTGATGGCCGTGGCCCGCGAGGCGCTCCAGCGGTATCGGCTCGATCTCGCGGCGACGCGGTTCGACCTGGAAGCGACGCGTCGGGAGCGCGAGTCGCTACGCGCTCGCCTGGACGGTTGACCCAAGGGGGTCAAGATGGGACCGACGAGGTGGGATCGGCGATCAACTGAAGCAGGGTCGTCGGTTCGACGGGTTTGACCAGGTGATGGTTGAATCCGGCCTCGCTGGACCGTCGACGGTCGTTGAGCTGGCCCCAGCCGGTCACGGCGATGAGGGTGATCGCACGTCCCCAGGGTTGGCGTCGGATGGCCTCGGCGAGTTCGTAACCGTTCATGCCGGGCAAGCCGATGTCGAGCACGGCGATGTCGGGCCGCAGCGCGCCGGCCATGACCAACGCCTTCTCGCCGTCGTGGGCGAGATGGACCTCGTGCCCCTTCATGGAAAGGACGCGCCCCAGCGACTCGGCGATGTCCTCGCTGTCGTCGACGACCAGCACGCGCGAGCCCGTCCGCTCGTCGTCGAGGTCCAGGCCGGGGCTGCTCAGGGCGCCGCGGCGGAGGTGGGACGGCGCCACCGGGAGTCGGACCACGAACTCGCTCCCAGTCCCGAGGCCGGAACTGCGGGCCTCGACGGTCCCGCGATGGAGCTGGACCAGACCCTTGACGAGTGAGAGTCCAATCCCGAGGCCGCTGTGCTTGCGCTCGAGCGTCGGCGTGAACTGCGCGAACATCTCGAAGACGTGCGGCAATTGCTCGGGCGCGATCCCGGCGCCCGAATCCTTGACGGTGATCTCGACCGTGTCGCCATGGCAAACCGCCGCCAGCCGGATCGCGCCGCCGCGGTCGGTGTACTTGGCGGCGTTGTTGAGCAGGTTGGCGAAGACCTGGACCAACCGGGTGCGATCGGCCTCCAGGACGACTGGTTCAGCGGGCAGATCGAGAGTCAGCTCATGCCCGAAACCGTCCAGGATCGGGCGGCTGGTCTCGACGGCGTCGCCGACGGCCGCCGCGAGATCGATCCGATCGAGCCGCAGCTCCAGCTTGCCGCGGGTCAGCCGCGAGACGTCGAGCAGATCGTCGATCAACCTCGACAGATGCGCGACCTGACGCTCGATGACCTCGCGCGCCCATCGCGAGTCGGAATCGCCCGACCCCTTGAGCCGGAGAATCAAAATCGAATTGCTGATCGGCGCCAGCGGATTACGCAGCTCGTGCGCCAGGGTCGCGAGGAATTCGTCCTTGCGGCGGTCGGTCTCGCGGAGACGCTCGTAAAGTCGAACGTTGTCGATGGCCACCGCCGCCCGACCGGCGAGATCCAACGCCAGTTTGAGGTCCTTCTGCTCATACCGCCGCGCCGAGCCGGTCGTCGCGAACGACAGCGCGCCCAGGACGCCGTCCCGACCCACCAGCGGCACGCACATGTAGGATCGGGGATTGAACAAGCGCAGCAACGCAAGATGCTCGTCCCCCTGGGCCACCGCGACCAAGTCCTCGTCGGTGACGTCGCTGACCACGTCCGCCCGCCCCGTCCGCACCACGCTCCACAGACCGTGGGGCGCGTCGGACCGAAACCGAAATCGGTGCCCCAGCGCCTCGACGATCTCCGGGGGGGCCGAGCCGTCGTGGGCGACGGCCACGCGACGCAGCTCCTGGTCCTCGTCGACCACGTCGACCGCGCACCAGTCGGCGAAGAACGGGACCGCCAGGCCGGCGATCTCCTGAAGCCTGGTCTCCTCATCGACGATCGCGGCCAGCTTCGCGCCGACTTCGGCGAGGAACCACGCGGCCTGCTCGCCGCGCTTGCGGTCGTCGATGTCGGTCGTGGTCCCCAAGAACAAGACCGACGCCTCGGGATCGTCTCGGATCGGAGTGATACGGCTCAGAAACCACCG
>ERZ778018.1486-NODE-1486-length-18847-cov-14.821413_pt1 | contig 18847 bp, 16 predicted proteins | sample MGYA00375748_ERZ778018 | MGnify/ENA primary metagenome ERZ778018 (study PRJEB29350, sample SAMN05509839) | bioreactor metagenome | biome: bioreactor; material: wastewater | place: South Africa: University of Cape Town | collected 2014-04-22 ... | reverse complement strand
TGGGCTCCTCATGGGGGTCACAGCCTGCCAGGACCCCCATGAGGAGCCCAGGACCATCTCGGACGGCCGCAAGCCCCCCGAACCCCCGCCCCAACCGTCGAGTTCGCAGTTCTCCGCGCTATGCGCGGAGAACTGCGAACTCGCCCGAGGGGGAGCCGCCGGCGGAGTCGCTCCTACAGCGCGCACTCCCCCTCGCCGCGGATGACTTCGTACGGCGTCGAGCGCTGCCAGTCGATGAACTGGTCCATGGTCTCGAGGCTGAACTCGGCGGGGAGGGTCAGGGGTTTGACCTCGGTTTCGAAGCGCTCGTTGCCGACCCGCTCGGCGAACGCCTCGAAGGTCTCGCCCGCCTCGCGCTCGGCCTCGTACATGCGCAGCCAGCGCTCGATCGCCTCCGGCACGCGCTTGGCGGGCAGGCGCGATTTCAGTCGCTTGCCGAAGGCGGGGTCGCCGCCCTCGCCGCGGCCGCCGATGTGCGGGATGTAGGCGGGCATCTGGCGGCCGCCGACCTTCAGCGAGGCGCCGTAGAAGCCGATCGTCCCGATGTGGTGCTGGCCGCAACCGTTCGGGCAGCCGCTCATCTTGATCTGCACCTGGCGGGTGAGCGGGTCGGTGATGTCCATCGCCGCCAGCCGCTCCGAGATCGCCGCGTTCAGGCCCATCGAGGCGGTGATCCCCATTTTGCAGCTGTCGGTGCCGGGGCAGCTGACCACGTCGTCGATTTCGAAGGCGCCCGTGTCAGCGAGGCCGAGGGCGTCGAGCCGGCGCCAGAGGTCGTAGAGCGCCTCGGTGCGGACCCAGCGCAGGATCACATTCTGCTCGACCGAGGTGCGGGCGTTGCCGCCGCAGAACTCGCGCATGATCGCCGCCAGGCCGCGGAACTGCTCCGGGGTCAGGTCGCCGCGGAAGACCTTGACGGCCACCGCGTTGAAGGCGTCCTGGCGCTGCGGGGTGACGTTGCGTTCGAGGAAGCGGTCGAAGGCCGCCTGATCGCCGTTCGGCTCGGCCGCGAAGGGCGGCCGTTTCGGCGCCCGCGCTTCCTCGTCGTCGTCGAAGCGCAGTCGCTCGAGCTCGGCGGCGTAGTCGCGGCGCTCGGTCCAGTCGCCTTCGAGCTCCTCGTCGACCAGCGCGCGGAAGGCGTCCGGGCCGATTTTCTCCAGCAGCACCTTGATCCGCGCCCGCGCGCGGTTCACGCGCAGCCAGTCCTGACGGTCGAAGACGCGGACGATCGCCTCGCTCACCTTCAGGTATTCGCCGTCGTCGGCGCTGATGAAGTCGTAGATCTTGTGGGCGAGGCGCGGCATGATCGCGGTCCCGCCGCCGACCCAGACCTCGAAGCCGCGCTCGCCGTCGTCACGGATCTTCGGCAGGAAGCCGATGTCGTGGATCGGCACGATCGCGCGGTCGGCGGGCGAGGAGGAGAAGGCGGCCTTCCACTTGCGCGGCATCGCCTGGGTGACCGGGTGGCGGACGAAGAAGCGGACGTAGGCGCCCGCGTACGGGGTCGGGTCGAAGACCTCGTCTGTCGCGACCCCGGCATAAGGATCGGCGGTGACGTTGCGCACCGTGTTGCCACATCCCTCGCGCGAGGAGAGGCCCGCGTCGCCCAGTTCGCGGATCAGCTCGGCGGCGTCCTTGAGCGGCACGTGGTGCATCTGGATGTTCTGCCGCGTGGTGATGTGGCCTTTGTTGAGCGGCACCCAGCGTTCGATCCCGTCGGCGAAAGCCTCCAGCTGATCGGCCGAGACGCCGCCGAACGGCAGCTTGACCCGCACCATCTGCACGTCGGGCTGGCGCTGCCCGTAGACGCCCTGTTTGAGGCGGAAGGGGATGAACGTCTCTTCGCCCAGGTCGCCGGCGAGGAATTTGCCCGACTCGGCGCCGAAGTCGTCGAACTCGTCCTCGAGGACCGGGATCACGTGGCCGGGGACGTTCTCGTAGACCTCGGGATTCTCCCGCGAGCCGACCGGGCCCTTGCTCTTGCGCCCTTTCTGCTCATCGACATCGAGGCCGGCGAGGATCGCCGTGGCACCGTCCATCATCGTCGTCGAATCCATCGCCTCTTCCTCCGTCGGGGGTCTCTGTCCGGGCTAAACACACCACTCATGTGGAAATGAGGCAGTCAAACTAGCAAATCCTGACCGGGATTCGGGTGTTTCTCTCCGACGGGCGTCCACATCCCGCCCGGAATCGACCTCTAGGCTTCAAACGCCGTCAAGCCGATGCCCGAAGCCGAGCCGCAAGACATCCTGACCCCGATCACCGAGGCCGCCGTCTTCCTCACGGCCTGCGTCGATCCCGGCGGCGAGGCGACGATCGGGGAGCTCCTGCCCGACGTGGCCGGGCTGCGCCGCTCGGTCGGCTTCCGCGCTCCCGACGCGCGGCTCAGCTGCGTGGTCGGGATCGGCGCCGGGCTCTGGGACCGGCTCTTCGGCGCGCCCCGCCCGGCGGGCCTCCATCCCTTCCGCGAGCTGCGCGGGCCGGTCCACACCGCGCCCGCCACCCCCGGCGACCTTTTCTTCCACATCCGCGCCGACCGGCTCGACATGTGCTTCGAGCTGGCGCGGCTGCTCGCCGACCGGCTCGGCCCGGAGGTGCGGATCGTCGACGAGGTGCACGGCTTCAAGTCCTTCGACGAGCGTGATCTGCTCGGCTTCGTCGACGGCACCGAGAACCCGGAGGGTCGCGCCGCCGCGGCGGCGGTCCTGATCGGCGACGAGGACCCCGGCTTCGCCGGCGGGAGCTACCTGATCGTGCAGAAGTACGTGCACGACCTGCAGGGCTGGAACGAGCTGACGGTCGAGCAGCAGGAGGCGGCGTTCGGCCGGACCAAGCTCGACGACGTCGAGTTCCCGGACGAGGACAAGGCGCCCGACTCGCACCTGACCCTGAACGTGATCGAAGACGACGAGGGCGAACAGCTCCAGATCATGCGCTTCAACATGCCGTTCGGCCGCGTCGGCGAGGGCGAGTACGGGACCTACTACGTCGCCTACGCGGCGACCCCGGCGGTGACCGAGGAGATGCTCGACAACATGTTCTTCGGCAAGGGCGAGGCCACCCACGACCGCATCCTCGACTTCTCCACCGCGATCGCCGGGAACCTCTACTTCGTGCCGAGCGCCGACTTCCTCGACGACCCGCCGCTGGGTGGCGAAGACGCAGAGGACGCCGATGAGGCCGCCGAAGACGCGGCGCCGACCGCGGCGGTCGAGGACGGCTCGCTCGGCATCGGCGGGCTGAAGAAGACCGACGGCTGATCCGGCAAGCCCGCTTGCCTCGCACCCGTCGAGAGCAACTTCCGCGGCCTTTGCCCGTTTAATCCCCTGAGGCATGACCCCCGGACACGGCAAACGCCTTCCTGCCCGGCTGCTGATCGGCGCCGCGCTGCTGCTCGTCGCCCTCGCGTCGACGGTCGGCTCCGCCTGGGCGGCCGCGCCCGGCGCGCGGACCGTGCACTACGCCGGGCACGCGGTCAAGGTCCCGGCCGGCTTCGAGGTGATCCGGGTCGCGCCGCACTCGCGCACCTGCGTGCGGCTCGACCGCCGCGTCGTCTACCTCGGCGCGCCGTCGAAGGAACAGCGCTGCCCGGCGGGCCCGATCCTCGGCAAGCGCCGCGCGATCGTCGTCACCGCGAGCGGCGCCCGCGCCTCCGGGCGGTCCCCGGTCCGCCCGCGCCCGGCGCCCGGCGCCGCGCACGGGAGCGCCGCGCACGCGAGCCGGGGGCCCGCCACCGCCTCGGTCGGCGGCTCGGTCTTCACCGGCCTCGGCTTCGACGCCTGCAGCGCCCCTTCGACCAAGGCGATGGCGGCCTGGGCGGAATCGCCGTTCCGCGGCGTCGGCATCTACATCGGCGGCGAAAACAGCGCCTGCTCGCAGCCCAACCTGAGCGCCAGCTGGGTCAGCGCCCAGACCACCGCCGGCTGGCACCTGATCCCCACCTACGTCGGCCTGCAGGCGCCGACCTCGGCCTGCAGCAGCTGCGCCAAGCTGACCACCGCGGCGGCGAGCACCCAGGGGATCGCGGCGGCCGAAGACGCGGTCGCCGAGGCGGCGGCGATCGGGATCGGCGCGGGCAGCCCGATCTACTTCGACATGGAGGCCTACTCGCCGACCACCAGCGCCACGAACGCGGTCCTCGCCTTCCTCGGAGCGTGGACCGAAAAGCTCCACCAGCTCGGCTACCAGTCGGGCGTCTACTCGTCGAGCAGCTCCGGGATCGCCGACCTCGCCCGCTCCTACGGCACCGGCTATGCCTCGCCCGACGACATCTGGACCGCCAACTGGAACAACGCCGAAGACACGCTCGACCCGGTCGTGCCCGCCACGGCGTGGGCCAACCACCAGCGCATCCACCAGTTCCGCGGCGGCCACAACGAGACCTGGGGCGGCACCACGATCAACATCGACAGCGACTACGTCGACGGCGCGACGGTCGGCGTCGGCACGCCGCCGGTCGGCGAAAGCGACCCGATCGGCGTCCTCGAGGTGACCGGCTCGCCGGCGCCCGGCCAGCTGCGGGTCAAGGGCTGGGCGCTCGACCCCGACGCGCCCACCGAAGCGCTCGCGATCAACGTCGTCGTCGGCGGCCGCGAAGGGCAGAAGGGCGTCGAAACCTACGAACTGGGGCAGGTGGCGAACCAGTCGCGCCCTGACATCGCCGCCTCGCGCAGGCTCGCCGGCCCCTCGCACGGCTTCGACAACACCATCGTCACGGTCAAGTCGGGGCCGGAGCCGGTCTGCGTCTACGCCGTCAACCTGGCGCTCGGCGGCAACCGCCTGCTCGGCTGCCGGACGACGAACATCCCGGTCGCCGTCACCTTCTCGCGGCTGAAGGCGATGCCGCACGGGGTGAAGGTGACGCTCGCCTGCCAGTGGCCCGCGGGCACCGCCTGCCCCGGCCACCTCGGCCTGCGCACCTCGATCAAGGTGACCACGCCGCGCCGCCACCGCAAGCCGCGCATCCACAAGGTCACCCGCTCGCTCGGCTCGCGCACCTTCTACCTGACCGGCGGCAAATGGCACACCTTCTATCTGCCGTTCAGCCGCGGCGGCCGCAAGCTGCTCCAGGAACGCGGCAAGCTCGCGACCCAGGTGATCGCCTCGATCCCCGGCGGCCGCCGCGGCGCCGGCCTGCCCCTCGAAGCCCCGCGCCACGCCGCTAGCGCCGTAGGCGTTCCCCTGCGGTGGCGTGGGCCAGCCTCGCAAGGACGCAGGGAAGCGAGGCGAGGGGAGCGCACGAACGTACGTGACCCGAGCCGAGCGACCGAGGACACCGCGAGGCGCCCCCACGCCACCGCAGGGGCTAGTCGCCGAGGGCCTCGCGCAAGCGCGAGATCTCGCCTTTGAGCTCGAGCAGTTCGGCTTCGAGCCGATCGAGCCGCGCCACTTCGTCCGCGGCCTCGGCGGGCGTCGGCGCCTCCGCGACGTTGACGAACTCCTCGTCCCCCGCGCCGCGGTCGTCCTTTGGTCCGCCCCCAGAAGGGCGGTCGTCCTTTGGTCCGTCTACCGGACCTGAAGTCGACCGCGCCGGGGCGTCCGGACCAAAGGACGACCGCGCAGGCGGGGCGGGCTCCGGGGTCGGGGACTCGGGCGCTTCCGCTTCGCCGCCGCCGAGCACCTGCTCGTAGCGGTCCTCCTTCTGGCCCGGGCGGCGGGGATGGCGGACGACGTAGCCGCGCTCGATCAGGCGCTCGAGCACCTCGTGCACGGCGGCGAGGTCGCCGAAGCCCTCGAGGCGCTCGGTCCGCTGCTTGAGCTCGCCCGGGGTCTGGGCGCCGCGCAGCATCAGCACCGCGAGCACCGCCAGCTCGGCGCCGTCGACGCCGAGCGCTTCCGGCAGCAGGTGGCGGTACTTGCGCGCCCGCGATCCCGCCCCGCTCGCCAGGCGCGTCCAGCCCCGCAGCGCGGTCTGCCGCAGGGCATCGGAGACCGTCTGCTCGTCGTAGTCGACCACCGGATCGCGGTTCGTCGACTGGTTGCAGGCCAGCCGCAGCGCGTTCAGCGACAGCGGGTAGACGTCCGGCGTCGTCCGCTGCTTCTCGACCAGGCAGGCGACGACGCGGATCTCGACGGCATCGGGCTCGGCAGGCATCGCTCGCTCCCGGCCCGCCTCAGCCGCGGTCGGGCCGCTCGGGGTAAAGCTCGTCGATCGTGACCAGGGCGCGGTAGGGAGCCTCGGCGGCCGCTTCGATCCGCTCCGCGCCGCCCGCCAGCCGGTCGACGACGGCGACCACGCCGACGATCTCGAGGCCCTCCTCGCGGCAGCGCTCGATCGCTTCCGCGGTCGAGCCGCCGGTCGTCACCGTGTCCTCGACCACCAGGCACTTCACGCCCGCCTCGACCGGCCCCTCGACCCAGCGCTGCATCCCGTGCTCCTTCTTCGCGCCGCGGACGAAGAAGGCGACCAGGTCCTCGCCGCCCGCGACCGCCAGCGGCGCGCAGGCAGGTGGGATCGCCGCCGTCGCCGGCCCGCCGACCGCCGCGGCGCCGAGCTCGTGGGCCCGTGCCGCGATCAGCTCCCCGGCCGCCCGGAAGCCGCCCGGCCGCATCAGCGTGCGTCGCGCGTCGACGTAGTACTGCGCCGTCGCGCCGCTCGCCAGCGTCACCTCGCCGATCACCAGCGAGTGCTCGCGCAGTTCGCCGAGCAGGGTGCGCTTGGCTGCCTCTAGATCAGCCACGGGTCCTGAGCGAGCTGCCGCTCACCACACGAAGATCGACTCGCCGTAATGCAGCTGTTCGTAGATCCGCGGCTGGTCGGCGATGAAGGTCCGCACGCAGCCGTGGCTCGCCGCGTAGTTCGGCACTTCGGCGTAACCGTGGACGGCGTACCCGTTGTGCCAGTAGAAGCTGTAGTACATGCCCTCCGAGTTGTAGCCCGGTTCCTGACGGTAGAAGTAGTAGTGGCCGGTGATCGTCGGGGTCGAGGGCTTGCCGGTCGAGACGGGGTAGATCGCGAACGGCTTCCCCTTCTTCACCAGCACCAGCACCTGCTTGTCGATCGGCACCTCGGCGTGTTCGCCCGCGTCCGGGTACTTGACGTGGTAGCCGCCCTTGCCTTCGAAGACCGACTTGACCAGCCCCGGGCCGGCCTTTTTGGTGCGGTCCATGTCGTTGACTTTGCGGTAGGCGAGCACCTCGCGCCCGAGCCGCGCGGTGAAGCACTTGCCGCCGCCGCTGACGTAGCCCATCTTCGCCAGGTGCGATTTGAAGGCGCCGACGACGGGGGAGCATTCGCCGCGGTTCAGCTTCGGGAAGCTGACCGTCCAGCTCTTGCGCACGGTCGAGTCGGAGCCGAGCGCCGCGGTCGCGTCATGGTGCGCGGAGACCGCGTACTTGCCGCCTTCCTTGACGACGACGCTCGCTTCGAAGGTCCCGGTTTCGTCCGGCCCCTGCTGCACCGCGACCTGGCGCTTCACCACTTCCTTGCCGTTGCGGTAGAAGGTCACTTCGACGTGCTGGCCGGGGGCGAACGGCTTCAGCGTGCCGGTGACCGGCACCGTGTCGAGGATCTGCGCCTGGCCGCCGTGGAGGTGCTGGACGTCGATCGTCACCGTCGCCTTCGGCACTTCCTGCTTCGGCTGCGCCTTGTCCTTCGGCGCGGCGGCCGCGGTGGCGGGCACCGCCAGGAGCGCGGCGGCTCCGACGGCGAGGGCGAGGCGGCGGATCACCGCCGGAATCCTACTGGCCCAGCAGGGCTATGGAGTTGTTCAGCATGTGCAGCAAGATCCCCGGCACGATCGAGCCGGTCCGCTCGTAGAGCAGCGCCAGCAGGAAGCCGAAGACGATCAGCGGCGGCACCGCGGTCACCCCGGTCAGCGCGTGGAGGCCGCCGAAGATCACCCCGGTGATCAGCGCCGCCACCAGCCGCGGCAGCTTCTCCCGCAGGCCGCCGAACAGCATCCCGCGGAAGCAGGTCTCCTCGGCGATCGGCGCGGCGATCACGATCAGCAATACCTGGATGACGGTCGGGCCGAAGCTTTCGGCGATGTCCTTCTGCTTCGGTTCGGTGATCACCAGCGAGTAGAAGATCGTGAAGGCGAGGTAGAGGAAGAAGGTCAGTGCCATCCAGCCGAAGGCGGAGCGCTTGAAGGAGCGGAAGCCGAGCCGGCGGAGGATCGCGGGCAGCCCCCGGGCGCCGCTGATCGAGGCGAGCGCCAGCGGCACGAGCAGGAAGCCGAGCTCGGTCCCGAGCTGGGAGATGATGCTGCCGGCCGTGGTCAGCGTGCCGTCGAGTTCGCGGGCGACGAAGACGTGGCCGGAGCCGGCGAACTCGACCGCGCTCGGCGCGTTCCCCGCGTCGATCTTGCCGCCGGTGCGTTCGGGCGGGCGGGAGGTGGCGGAGACCGCGTACTCGTAGGTGTCGCCGTTCGGTTCGGCGATCCAGAGGTTGCCCTGCCGATCGACCGCCAGCGAGGCGAATTCGTCCCCGGATTCCGGCTTCAATTCCCACAGCAGGCCGCCCCGCGGGCCGAACCCCCAGACGGTCCCGTCGCCCTTGCCGGAGAGGACGAAGACCTGGCCCCGGCCCGGCCCGGCGATGTCGACGGCGATGTCGTTGTCGTCGGAGCCGAAGTCGAAGGAGCCGGCGTCGCTGCGGGACGCGTCGAGCCGACCGCGGATATGGCCTTCGGCGTCGAACTCGACCACCCGGTCATCGGCGGTGTCGATGGCGTAGAGCGCCCCCGCACCGGACGGGTTCACCGCCATCCGTTCGGGTTCGAAGCCGGTGAGCGAGGACAGCGACCGGGCTTCGATCGTGCCGAGCTGCCGTGGCGCCTTCTTCCCCGCCACCGAGTAGGTGAGGATCTTCCCCGGGCCCTTCTCGGAGACCCACAGCAGCCCGCGCCGCGAATCGAACGCCAGCCCATGCGAGTCTTCGATGCCGGTGATCTTCGCGCCGCCCACTTCCTGGCCGAGCGCCCCGAAGGCGCGCACTTCGTCTTCGTGGTCGGCGAAGAGGCGGTTCGCCCTGGGGTCGACGGCGAGCGCGGTGGCGTCGCCTTGGTCGAAGCTCGCCCCGGTCGAGTAGTCGGGCGGGAAGAGCGCTTCGATCTTGCCTTCCTGGCTGCCGACGATCAGCGCCGGGACGGAGAGGAAGAGCCCGACCGCGAGCGCCCCGAAGATCGCCAGGATCGCCGCCCACGGGCCCCAGTTCGAGTACGGGAACTCCCGCTTCGGTTTTGCGACTTCGCCGCCGACTAGGTTGGCCTCCATGGCCCGCGCAGTCTCACAGGTCTCCCGCTCGACGCGGACCCGGCTGACCATCCTGCGACGGCTGCTGCTGCTCGCCGCCTTCCTGGTGATCGCGGCGATCGTGCTCGCCCAGTTCACCTCGCTCGGCCGGCTCGCCGCCGGGATCTTCGCCTCGACCGCGGTGCTCGGCCTGATCATCGGCTTTGCCGCTCAGAACACGATCGCCAACATCATCGCCGGGATCCTGATCGCGGTCACGCAGCCGATCAGGATCGGCGACCGGATCGGCTTCGAGGAGCGCGAGGGCCGCGTCGTCGACATCACGCTCTCCTACACCTTCGTCGACCCCGGCGACGGCAGCCGCATCGTCATCCCCAACCAGCTCCTGGTCGAAGGCATCGTCCACAACCACTCCGGAGCCGACACCACCGCGTAGGCTCTGCGCCATGACGCAGCGGGGTCGGCGTCGACAGCGGCGTCGCGGCAGTGTGGGGACCAAGGTGGCGATCGTCGCCGGGGTCGTCCTCGCCGTGATCGCGATCGCCGTGATCGGGGTGACGAGCTGGGTGTTGAACGTCGCCGCCGACGCCCCCTCGCTGGCGAGCTGCAAGACCGCCGCGCGCCACGGCAACTCGGTGATCTACGCGGCCGACGGGGAGCGGCTGGGGGCGATCGTCTCGCCGGAAGCAAGCGCCCCGGTCCCGGAGTCGAAGATCCCGCGGCAGCTGAAGCGGGCGACGGTGGCGATCGAGGACCAGCGCTTCTACGAACACGGGGGGGTCGACACGCTCGGCATCCTGCGCGCCGCGGTCACCGACCTGGAAGCGGGCGAAGCGGTCGAGGGCGGCTCGACGATCACCCAGCAGCTGGTCCGCAACCTCTGCATCGAGCACCCGAAGAAGACCCTCGAACGCAAGATCGAAGAAGCGAAGCTGGCGCTCGAGTACTCCGAACACCACTCCAAGCGCCAGATCCTCGGCCAGTACCTGAACACCGCGACCTACGGGACGGTCGAAGGCTCGACCGCGGTCGGTGTCGGCGCCGCCGCGCGGATCTACTTCTCGCGCCCGGTCTGGAAGCTCGACACCGCGCAGATGGCGCTGCTCGCCGGCCTCCCCCAGGCGCCCTCCCAGTACAACCCGCTGCTCTACCCGAAGGCGGCGAAGGCGCGCCGCAACGAGGTGCTGCGGAAGATGGCGAAGCTCGGCTACCTGGCGCCGCCGCGGGCGCGGAAGCTCGAACGGCATGGCCTGGCGCTGAGCCCGTCCCACGATTACTTCGCGCACCGCGAGCCCTACTTCTTCGACTACGTCGAAAACCTGCTGATCGCCCACTACGGCGCGGACGAGGTGCGGCGCGGCGGCCTCCAGGTCCACACCACGCTCTCGCCGGAGCTGCAACGGGTCGGGCGCGCGGCGATCGCCGAAGCGCTCTACGAACCGACCGATCCGGCCTCGGCGTTCGTCTCGATCGACCCCCGCAACGGCCACGTCCGGGCGATGGTCAACAGCACCGATTACGCCTCCGACCAGTTCAACCTGGCGGCGCAGGGACACCGGCAGCCCGGCTCGACCTTCAAGGCCTTCGTCCTCACCACCGCGATCAAGCAGGGCATCGACCCCTACTCGACCTACTACGAATCGAAGCCGCTCGACCTGAACCTGCCGCAGTGGGGACACTGGGAAGTCCACACCGCCGACGAGGGCTACCAGGGGACGATCAACCTGCAGCAGGCGACGGTCACCTCCGACAACACCGTGTTCGCGCAGCTCGACCTCGACGTCGGGCCGGAGAACGTCGCCGCGACGGCGAAGTCGATGGGGATCACGACCCACCTGCAGGGGCTGCCCGCGGAAGGGATCGGCGGGCTCAAGTACGGGGTCAGCCCGCTCGAACTGAGCGCCGCCTACGCGACGCTGGCCTCGGGCGGCATCCGGCGGCGGCCGGTCGCGATCGCGAAGGTCGTCCTCCCCGGCGGCAAGGTCGACCACCCGCAGGGCGCGCAGCCGAAGCGGGTGCTGAGCCCGGCGGTCGCCTGGCAGGTGACGCGCCTCCTGCGCGACAACATCACCGAAGGCACCGGCACCGCCGCCTACACCGGCTGCGTCGGCCAGGCGGGCAAGACCGGCACGACCGACAACGAGACCGACGCCTGGTTCTCCGGCTACCAGCCGAACCTCGCGACCGCGGTCTGGGTCGGTTACCCGGAATCGAACGCGATCTCGATGACCTCCGTCCACGGGATCACCGTCTTCGGCGGCACCTTCCCGGCCGAAATCTGGCACTCCCTCTACACGAACGCGGGCGTGAAGTGCGAGGAATTCGACGAGCCCGAAGAAGCGATCGAATGGTCCCCCGGCTTCGGCCAGTTCACCGCGGCAGCGCCGGGGACCGGGGGCGGGAAGCTGAAAAAAGGCAAAGGCGGCGAAGCGGGTGCCGGCGGCAAAGAAGAACTCCCCGGCCAGGGCGCGGTCGACGGCTACGACCCGAACGCCTACGCGCCGGGCGTCGGCCAAGAACCGGCCCCCCTCCCACCCCCGCTGCCCCCGAAGTACGGCGGCCCCGAACCCGGCGTCGGCACCACCAAGGAAGCCCCCCGATGACCCCCCATGTCGATGGGCCGAAAACCGGACATATAGGCAGGTTTTCGGCCCATCGACCGTGGACCCCTGACGGCTTCGTCACGGGCAGGTAGCGGACATCGCACCGGGGCTTGCGTACGGCCTGATCTGGGCGGGGTTCCTCGCCTACCTCGGCGTGCTCGCGACGGCGCCGCGGCTCGGGGCGCGAGTCGTCGGCGCGCTGATCGTCGTCGCCGTGCTCGTCTTCGCCTGCGCCCCGGTCCTCCTCTCCCACGACGCCTTCAGCTATGTCGATTACGCCCGGCTCGGCGTGCGTCACGGGCTCAACCCCTACGTCCACGCGCCGGAAGCCGCCCCCAACGATCCTGCCTTCGCCCACGTCACCTGGACCGAAACCCCGAGCGCCTACGGCCCCCTCTTCACGCTCGCCACCTACCCACTGGCCTGGCTGCCGATCTGGCTCGCGATCGCGATCCTCAAGGCGGCCGCCGCGATCTCCGTCCTCGGCCTCGCCTGGATCGTCTCCCGCCTCGCCGCCTGGCGCGGCGTCGACCCGGCCCGCGCCGCCGCCTTCGTCGCCCTCAACCCCCTGGTCCTGGTCCACGTCGTCGGCGGCGCCCACAACGACGGCTTGGCGATGCTGCTCGCCACCCTCGGCGTGGCGGCCATCGAGGCCCGCCGCGAGGCCGGCGCCGGCGCGTCCCTGGTGGCGAGCGCCGCGATCAAGTCCTCAAGCCTCTTCGTCGCCCCCTTCGCCCTCGTCGCCACTTTGCGCGACTTCCGCGCAAGCCCTGCCACACCCCCCCGGTCGACGGGCCGAAAACCTGCCCATATGTCCGGTTTTAGGCCCGTCGGCGGGGGGGTACGACAAATGGCGCGCGGGGGGGTGGCGCGGTTGGCGCTGGGGGCTCTGGGGGCGGCGGTCGTCATCGGGCTCGCCGGGTACCTCGCGTTCGGCTGGGAGTGGCTCCATGCCTTCGGGCTCGCCGGGGAAAACCAGGGACGGACGAGCCACCTGTCGATCCCGGTCACCTTCGCCCGCCTCACCGGCATCGACGAGGGGGCGGTGCGGGTGGCGGCCCTCCTCCTCTTCGGCGTCGCGGTCGTCTGGCTCCTGGTCAGGACCTGGCGCGGCGCCGACTGGATCCGCGCGACCGCCTGGGCGGGCACGGGCCTCCTCCTCGCCACCTCCTGGCTCCTGCCCTGGTACCTGCTCTGGCCGCTGCCGCTCGCCTCCGTCGCCCGCGACCGCTTCCTCGTCCTCCTGCTCCTCGCCCTGACCGCCTACCAACTCGGCGCCCGCATCCCCCTCTGACCGCGTTCGCAGAAATCCGCGGATAGCGCGGAGAAGTGCGAACTCACCTGTCCCGCCCCGGGGGCTGGGGGTGCCGACCGCTACAGGATTTCCGGGGCGTGGGCGGCGGTTTCCTCGGTCGAGGCTTCCTGCTCCTCGGGGGAGGCGTGGAGGATGCCGGTCGGGATCGTCCAGCCTTGGCGCCGGCCGACCACCGTCACCGTGCCCACGTACATGAGTTCGGCAACCGTGGTGACGCCGCGGACGGCGATCGAGATCAGGGAGCCGACCGCGAAGCTGCGGCCGGGGAGGGCGGCCTTCACCGCCCAGGCGAAGGCGGCATCGCGGACGCCGAGGCCGGCCGGGGCGACCAGGGTCACCAGGGCGGCGAAATAGCCGATCGCCTGCGCCGAGCCGACCAGGAGGATGTCTTCGTAGGGGATGTAGGTGACCGAGCGGGCGACGGCGTAGACGCCGAAGGCGATCACCAGCCAGTTGAGCGAGTAGTAGACGATCAGCGCGATCACGTCGCGCAGCGACATCACCACCGGCAGCGGATCGCGGCCGAAGATGGACAGCGCCTTGCTGGAGAGCGGCCCGAAGATGCGCGGCGAGAGGATCGCCACCGCGGCCGGGATCAGCAGCAGCACCGCCCAGCGCTCCGGGTAGCCCTGGAGATCGGGGTGGCGGATGATGAAGTAGGCGGCGACGACGATCGCCGAGGTGGCCGAGATCGCCTGCTCGTAGACGATCGAGGCGAGCGAGATGCGCCGCGGCACCCCGGCGCGCTCCGACAGCAGCACCCGGCCGAGCACGTAGAGGATGCTGCCCGGCACGTAGCGCGCCAGGAGCGGCTGGCCCCAGGCGACCTGCGCCTGGCCGAAGCCGATGCGGTAGCCGAGGCTGCGCAGGATCAGGTCCCAGCCGTAGGCGCTGAAGACGAAGTAGAAGGGCAGGATGACCAGCGCCGGGATCAGCCACCAGCCGTGGAAGTGCACGCCTTCGCTCTGGATCTCCGACCACTGGTTGATGACGGTCAGAACCAGGAAGCCGAAGACGACGACCGCGAGGCCGATCTGCAAAGCAAGGCGCACGCCTTTGCTTCGAGGGGGCTTGGTCCCGAATCGCGCCCCTGCGTCACCGATCCGGTGGAGGAGTGGTTGGCGTCGCTCCACTCCCCCTGAGGTTAGAGGTCGGGCCAGAGCGCGCGCGGCGCCGCTTCTGGGATAGTCGGCCGATGGGCGAGTTCGAGCTGCTGGCGCTGCTTCGCGAGCGGCTGCCGGATGCGGGCCCCCAGGTGCGCCTCGGCAGCGGCGACGACGCGGCCGTGACCGTGCCCGGCGGGGCGGTCGCGACCTCGGTCGACGCGCTCGTCGAGGGCGTCCACTTCCGCCGCGAGACCGCGTCCCTGCGCCAGATCGGCCGCAAGGCGATGTCCGCCGCGCTCTCCGACCTGGCGGCGATGGGCGCGGCGCCGGGCGAGGCCTACGTCTGGCTCGGCGCGCCGGAGGCCATGGACGAGGCGGAGCTGCTCGAGCTCGGCGAGGGCCTGGCGGCGGTCGCGACCGAGACCGGGACGACGATCGCGGGCGGCGACCTGACCCGCGCCCCGGTCCTCAGCCTCGCCGTGACGGTCACCGGCCACGCACCGAACGCCGACGACTTCGTGACGCGCGGCGGCGCCCGTCCCGGCGACGCGCTGGTGGTGAGCGGCGAGCTCGGCGGGGCGGCGGCGGGCCTTCTGCTCCTCGAAGACCCCTCGCTCGCGGGAGACGACGCCCTCCGCGCGCGCCAGCTCGACCCCACCCCACGCTTCGCCGCGGGCCAGGCGCTCGCCGCGGCCGGCGCCACGGCGATGATCGACCTCTCCGACGGGCTCGCCGGGGACGCCGCCCACATCGCGACCGCCAGCCAGGCGCTTCTCGTCGTCGACGCCGACGCGCTGCCGCTCGCCCCCGGGGTCGCCGCCCTCGCCGCGGCCTCAGGCCGCGACCCGCTGGAGCTCGCCGCGGCGGGCGGCGAAGACTACGAGCTGCTCGCCGCCCTACCGCCCGCGGCGCTCGGGCCCGCACAGAAGGCGCTCGCCGCGCTGGGGACGCCGCTCACGGCGATCGGGAGGGTCGAGGCCGCCGCCGGCCGTCCGCGCGCCGAGCTCAGGCGGCGCGGTGGTGAAGCTGTGCCGATCCGCGGGTTCGACCAGTTGCGTCCGCGTAGGCCCCGGTGAGGAGCTCGCGCACGCCCCGGCGCCGCAGCATCGCGTTGGCGACGCGGGACGGATCCGGCTTGTAGCTGCCGGCTTCGACGAGGTTCTTCAGTTCCGTTGCCTTCATCGAGTTTGTTATCGGCTCGGCCATCGAGATCCTTAGTTTCAGGTAGTCCTACATGCGTCCATTAGGTAGTCCGGACACCCGTCCGGCCCGTTCAAGTGCTCCCGGTACGTTCGCGGTAGGTAACGGATTACCCTTCTAAGCGTGGCAAATGGGTCCGCCCGCATCCTCCTCGTCGACGACGAGCAGTCGATACAGACGCTGCTCAGCTACCCGCTGCGCAAGGAGGGCTACCACGTCACCTCGGCGCTGGACGGGTCCGAGGCCCTGCAGCGCTTCGACGAAGGCCGCTTCGACCTCGTCGTCCTCGACCTGATGCTGCCGCGCCGCGACGGCGTCGAAGTGTGCCGCGAGCTGCGCTCCCGCAGCCAGGTCCCGATCATCATGCTGACCGCGAAAGGCTCGGAGTCCGACAAGGTCGCCGGGCTCGAGGTCGGCGCCGACGACTACATCACCAAGCCCTTCTCGATGCGCGAGTTCCGCAGCCGCGTCAAAGCGGCGCTGCGGCGCTCCCGCATGGCCGGGTCCGCCGCCGAGCGCGGCGAGGACGGGCCGATCTCCCACGCCGACCTGACGATCGACTTCGACCGCCGCCTCGTCACCCTCGCCGGCGAGGAGATCAAGGTGACCTACGTCGAGTTCGAGATCCTCGGCGCCCTCGCCCGCTCGCCCGGCCGCGTCCTCACCCGCGAGACGCTGCTCGAGCACGTCTGGGGCGACTCCGAGTACCGCGACCCGCGTACCGTCGACGTCCACATCCGGCACCTGCGCGAGAAGCTCGAGCGCGACCCGAAGGAGCCCGAGTTCCTCTTCACCGTGCGCGGCGTCGGCTACCGCTTCGTCGAGTAGATGAAACGGCGCCTGCGACCGAGCCGGTTCGGCGGGCGCATCGCCCTCACCACGGTCGGCATCGCCCTCGGCACCGCGGCGGTCATCTACGTCTACGTGGTCGCGATCGGCGGCGCCGGCTCCGGCGACGGCGGGGTCAAAGCGGAGATCGTCGTCGGCGGCGTGATCGCGGCGGCGCTCGCCCTCGCCGCGGGCATCTACTACGCCAACGTCGCCGCCACCAACGTCCGCCGCCTCCAGGACGCCGCCCGCAAGGTCGCCGACGGCAACTTCGAGACCACGATCCCGGTCGCCTCGGTCGGCCAGCTCGCCCCGCTCGCCCGCACCTTCAACGAGATGCAGCGCCGCCTGGCCGAGCTCGACATCGCCCGCAAAGTCTTCATCGCCAACGCCAGCCACGAGCTGCGCACGCCGATCTTCAGCCTCGGCGGCTTCGTCGAGCTGCTCGAAGAGGAGGACCCGAGCCCGGCCGAGCGGGAAGAGTTCGTGCGCACGATGCGTCGCCAGATCGACCGCCTGACCAAGCTGACGACCGACCTGCTCGACCTCTCCCAGCTCGATGCCGGGGCGATGGTGATGACCGCCGGGCGCGTCGACCTCGGCGAGCTGGCCCGCGAGGCGGCCCGCGAGTTCGGCCCCCGCGCCGAGGCGCACGGCTCGCGCCTGCAGCTGCGCACCGCCGAACGGCCGGTGATCGCGTTGGCCGACCGTGAACGGGTACGCCAGATCATTCGTATCCTCCTCGACAACGCCCTCACCCACACCCCCGAGGGCACCGAGGTATCCGTGACCGCCAACTCGTCCAGCCGCCACCGCGCCGAGCTGATCGTCTCCGATCAGGGCCCCGGCATCCCCCAGCGGGTGCAGGGACGCATCTTCGAGCGCTTCTACACCGGCGACACCTCCGGCGGCTCCGGGCTCGGCCTGGCGATCGCCTCCGAGCTCGCGCAGCGGATGGACGGGCGGATCACGATCAGCTCGAGCCGCCGCTTCACCGCCTTCACCCTGGAGCTGCCGCAGACCCGCGTCGGCGACGCGCCCCCCGGACGCGCTCCGGTCAAGGCCGCCCAGTGAAGGCCCGCCGGGCCGCGACCGCGGCCCTCCTCGCCCTGGCGGCGGCGCTCGCCCTCGCCCTGCTCGCCGGCTGCGGCAGCGGCACCTCGACCGTGATCTTCAAGGACAAGACCGAGGAATCGACGACCGCCGCGCCGGGCCCGGGGGCCGAAGGCGCCGCCGGCGAAGAAGCCGAAGCGGGCTCCGAAGTGCCGCCGCCGGTCCCCTCCGAACTGGCGATCGAGACCGGCTCGCCGGGCTTCGACGCCACCGAGATCTACCGCGAGGTCTCCCCCGGCGTGGTCACGATCCGCTCCGTCTTCGCCGGCAGCGCCGGCGGCGCCGAGGGCTCCGGCTTCGTCCTCGACGCCGGCGGCGAAATCGTCACCAACGCCCACGTCGTCACCGAAGAATCGAGCGAAGGGCGCACGCCGGCGAAGGAAGTCTTCGTCGAATTCTCGAACCGCAACGTGCTCGAAGCGCAGATCGTCGGCTTCGACCCGTTCGCCGACGTCGCCCTGCTGAAGGTCGAACCGGAAGGCTTTCCCCTGCACGCGCTGGAACTCGGCGACGACTCCGAGCTCGAAGTCGGCGAGCCGGTGGCGGCGATCGGCAGCCCCTTCGGCGAGCAGCGCTCGCTCTCGGTCGGCGTCGTCTCGGCGACCGACCGGGCGGTGAAATCGCTGACCCAGTTCATGATCGAGGGCGCGATCCAGACCGACGCCTCGATCAACCCCGGCAACTCCGGCGGCCCGCTGCTCGAAGGCCAGGGCAAGGTGGTCGGGATCAACCAGCAGATCGAGACCAACTCCGGCGCCAACGACGGGGTCGGCTTCGCGGTGCCGACCACGGCGATCGAACGCTCGGTCGCGCAGCTGCGCGAAAACGGCGTCGCCGAATACGCCTACATCGGCGTCTCGAGCCAGCCGCTCTACCCGCAGCTGGCCCAGAAGCTCGGCATCGACAGCGAATTCGGCGCCCTGATCGCCCGCGTCGTGCCCGGCGGCCCGGCCGCCGAAGCGGGCCTCCGCGGCGCCGACGGCACGATCCAGTTCCAGGCGGCCGAATACGAAACCGGCGGCGACGTGATCGTCGAAGTCGAAGGCCACCAGGTGGTCCAGCCCGACGCCCTGATCCGGGCGGTCGGCTCAAAGAAGTCGGGCGAAAAGCTCGAGCTGACGATCCTGCGCGACAACAAGCGCAAGACCATCGAGGTGACGCTGGGCAAGCGGCCCGACCGGGTCGAACCCGAATAGGCGTCCGGGGCGGGACGGGGCCCGCAAGCTGTCGCCCGGAAGGTCCAGGCCCCGCAAGCTGGCGCCCGGGTGAGGGACCCGCCCCTCTCGCCACGGCCCGGGCAGGCTGTGGCCGTGGCGAGAGGGGCGGGTGTATGGAAGGTGTGGAGGGACACCGGCGGGAGGCGCACGGGAGTGGCACGGATCCGTGACGGGAGTCGGACCCCGTCACGGAGATGCCGGGAACTCCGGTCTTCCTCCCATGTTGTGCAACACCGACCTACGCGCTGCGTGTATTGACCCCCCTATAGG
>ERZ778018.1485-NODE-1485-length-18874-cov-4.950369_pt1 | contig 18874 bp, 15 predicted proteins | sample MGYA00375748_ERZ778018 | MGnify/ENA primary metagenome ERZ778018 (study PRJEB29350, sample SAMN05509839) | bioreactor metagenome | biome: bioreactor; material: wastewater | place: South Africa: University of Cape Town | collected 2014-04-22 ... | reverse complement strand
GGAAGAGAATCGTGGCCGCGCCTTCCGGCGCGATCACGCTGTAAACCGCGTTCTCAAGCATCAAGACTCGGTCGGCCAGGCCGAGCGCGATGGCGCCGCCACTGCCGCCTTCGCCGATGATCACTGCCACCACCGGCACGGGAAGCGAACTCATCAGCGCCAGATTTTCGCTCAGCGCCATGGCGATGCCGCGTTCTTCTGAACCCTCTCCGAGATAGACACCCGGCGTATCAATCAATGTCACGACGGGCAGGCGTAGCCGCGCGGCCAGTTCCATCAACCGGGTCGCCTTGCGGTAGCCTTCCGGCAACGCCTGGCCGCCACGCCGGCTCTCGTCACCATGGCCCCGTTCGTGACCAATGAAGACGACGCCGCGTCCGGCGATTTCACCCAGCCCGCCGACCAGCGCCGGATCATCGCCAAACAGACGATCGCCGTGCAGCTCGACAAACTGCTGGCTGACTCGCCGGATGTAATCGAGCGCGGTCGGCCGCTCCGGATGCCGCGCGATCTGCACGATTTCCCAGGCCGGACGCTCGCCGCTCGCCGGGGCCGTCGTCGCGCGCTTGCCATCCTTCGATAGTTGCGGGCGAGAGTTGAGCATCCGAAGAATCGTGGAGAGCGTGTCGCGGAGTCGCGTGCGATCAACGACCTGATCGACAAAACCTTGCCGGAAGAGGAACTCGGCGGTGTGCGACGGAATATCGTCGCGACCGGACGTGCCCTTGATGACGCGCGGACCGGCAAAGCCGATGAGGGCCTTCGGCTCGGCGAGGATGACGTCGCCCTGATTGGCAAAGCTGGCATAAATGCCGCCGGTCGTGGGGTGCGTCAGCACCGACACGAACGGCATGTGCGCATCGTGCAACTTATTCGCGGCGGCAACCGTTTTTGCCATCTGCATCAGGCTGAGCATGCCTTCCTGCATGCGTGCTCCACCCGACGCCGCGATCGTGATGATCGGCATCTTCTTCTCAGCGGCACGTTCGAAGGCCATGGTGATCTTCTCTCCGACCACCGAACCCATGCTGCCGCCCAGGAATCGAAAATCGAGCACCACCAGAACGACCGGGATGCCGAGAATCCGAGCGGTGCCACTCACGGCGGCTTCCGTCAGCCCGGTTTGTTCGCGCGCATCCAGTACTCGGCGACGGTACGGCAATCGATCGGAGAAGACGAGCGGATCGACCGAGACGAGATGCTGGCTGAACTCTTCGAACGACTCGGGATCGACGATTAAATCGATCCACTGTTTGGCCGGAATGCGGTAATGTTGTCCGCAGTTGGAGCAGACGCCGTAGCGTTCGAAACGGGCGTCTGAACTGAGATCGCTCTGACAGTTCACACAGACCTGTTCCGCTACGTTACCTGGTGTCCGCGATGTTTCGCCGGAGTTCTGCTGTTCGGTCGTACTCATCGTCATCATGTCCCTCACGTACGCCGGAGGCGGTGCATTGTTAACCCGCGCTAATGATAGCAGCGAAGATTGCGCGATCAGAGATCGTCGTTCGAACGGCGATAGTGGAGAAGAGAGCACGATGCGGATCGCCGTCGCGAATCTGTTTCAGCTGACAAATAGGTTCAATCACCGGCTAACCGACTGGCAGAACTGGTCACGCTCGCGGCAACTCGCCGCCGCTCCGCTCGACCGGATGCAATCCGGCACAACTGCCCTCATGCAGAGCATGATTCACGCCGCCAGCGACCACCAGAGCACAATCGTCCCGATCCTCGAAGCCGTCGCACCGGCCGGTGGTCCGGCAAGTACCGCCGCCCGTGACGCCTTGCTGAACGAGTTCACGCAGCAAGTCCGGGAGCACGCGACGTCAGTCGACGCGCTCATCCTCGTCCTGAGCGGCTGCATGCTCGATGAGGAGGGCAATTCGATCGACGCTGAACTGCTCAAAACGGCGCGCGACGTGCTGACGACCGAACGTCCGCTTGTCACCGTTTGGAGCAACCTCGCCAATCTAGACGAAGCGATGATTGAGCTGACGGACCTGAGTCTCGGTTATGACCTACGCGATATCGCTGGAGCCAGTGCGATCGGTCAAAAGGCGATCGATCTCATCCATCGCCTGAGTCGGGGCGAGATTCGTCCCGCACGTGCGTTTCGCCGCTTGCCGCTGCTACTGCCACCCGGAGTCTGGCGTGACACCTGCGAACCGTGTCAAACGATCCAGGCACTCGCACACGACTTCGAGTTGCAGCCGGGAGTCTATGATGTGAGCATCTTTCCCGGATTTCCGTTCGCCGACGACGCCCGTAGCGGCCTCAGCCTGGTCGTGTCAGCCGATTCCGAAGTCGATCTCGCGGAGAATTTGGCGACGCGGCTGCGCACCGCCATCTGGACCAACCGCGATGCGATCTTTACCGGGTTCGTGAACATCGAAACGGTAGTCCACGAGGCGATGCGGACTGAGGAGCATCCAGTCATCATACTGGACGCGGGAGACGATCCGGCGCTCGGCGCTCCTTCCGAAGGGACCGGCATGCTCTGGGCGCTCATCGACCTCGGCGCTCAGAATGCCGCGCTGGGCGCCATCGTCGACCCCATGGCGGTCGAAACCGCGATCACGGCGGGCGTCGGCAGCGCGCTCACGTTCGATCTCGGCGGGCGAACCGACCACAGCGCCGGCTATCCGGTCGAAGTGAAAGCGCATGTGCGTCGGATTCTCGGCGTACCTGGCGCGGATTTTGGGCGCTCGGTGCGGCTCGATGTTGAGGGACGACACGGCGGCAGCGTCGAGGTGATCGTCTGTGAACGGCCAATCGAACCGACGCCGGAACTGTTTGAAGCGCTCGGCATCGACCTCGCGTCGAAGCAGATGGTCGCCCTGAAATCCGCCTGGCGCACGCGGGCGACGTTCGGCCAACCATCACGACGGGTGGTCGAAACAACAACCCCTGGGATCACAACGCCGGTGCTCTCGTTCTTTCATTTCCAGCGCGTGCCACGACCGATCTATCCGCTCGATCCGGTCTGATCGTCGATCGACAAAACTTCCGACCCGGCCAATCGGTTCGCGAGTTCCATCAGGAGCGCTCGCGCCCCATCGACGCCCATCACCGTCCGGTCCGCCGTCTCAGCGATCTCGACCGGAGATTCGACGTCGAGGACGCCAATCGAGAGACCGTTGATCTTCCCTTCCTCGCGGAGCTGGCGGAGTGCCCACATCGCATCGAGATCAGTTAAGTCGTCGCCGAGATAGACGAGCGAGCGCAGCTTGCGCTCCTCAACGATTTCGGTGAGCGCGGTTCCCTTGTTCGCTCGCACTGGAGGACGAATCTCGATAATCATCCGCCCGAGCGTCAAATGCAGATTGGCGGCACGAGCGAGCGGAGCGACGATCTCGAGAAGTTCCTCCTGTACGAGGGACGGATCCGCGGTGAGGCGGAAATGGATCGATCCGGAGACGCCCTTGTTCTCGAAAAGGACGATGGGACCGGGGTAGCGCTGCCTGACGGCGTTCAGCGTCTCGGCAATGGCCGCGACGAATGGACGCGCGGCGGCCACCGCCGTCAAGCTCCCGTCCTCGAGTCGCTCCATTCCGTGATTTCCGAAATAGACGAGTTCGTTCAGCCCGATCATGTGCTCCGCGTCATGCGCCGCGCGACCCGTCACGACTCCGACCAGATCGAGGCGGCGCCTGAGCAGGCGCAGCACATCTCGTGTCGTCGCATCGACGATCGCGTCTTCCGGCCTGGGCGCAATTTTGCTGAGCGTACCGTCGATATCGCTCAGCAGGCCAGCCGGCCGCTCCGCGAAGAGCGCGAGCATTTCCGAAATGAGATCTTCAGCGATCAAAACACCTCCTGATCTTTACCTTAGCAGTTATTCACTGAAGGCACACATCACGCTGCTCGTACGCGATATAATTTGTCACCTCTGCGGCATCGGGCGGTGCACGAAAACGCGACGCGGAGACGTTTGGTTCCACGCTTTGCGACGGGTTGTCGGGCGCGAAGGGTTGTTCGGTGCGTCGCTTTCTGGGAGAGATCGGGCGGCTTCCGCACGAGATTCGTCTCTACCTGCTCTACACACTCCTGGTCAACATCGGCATCGGCGTCTTCGTTCTCATTTACAACCTTTACCTGGTTCAGATCTCGCTCAAAGAAGACTTCATCGGCCAGTTCAACGCGGTCCAAACCGTGGCGATGGGCATCGCAGCGCTGCTGATGGGTATCGCCATTAACCGCTTCGGAACCTGGCGCTGCACCACCTACGGCACGATCCTCTTTCTTGGCACGACCGCGGCGCTGGTGAGTCTGCGCGATCCGACGCCGATCCTCGTCGTGTCAGCGCTGAACGGAGCGGCACTGGCATTTATGACCGTCCCGACAATGCCTTTTATCGTCGAGTGGACAACCGCTGAAGCACGAACGCTCGCCGCCGCGCTGACGTTCTCGATCTACTCGATCTCTTCGACCATCGGAAGTCTGATCGGCGGCTGGTCGCCGCGACTCGTCGCCGTGCTGGCGCAAACGCCGATTGAAAGCGTGGTGTCGTATCGGACCACGCTGCTGTTCGGGATCGCGATTGGGGTCTTCGGCCTGATCCCGCTCTGGTCGATGCGCTATGCGCGCGACCATGATCAAGCGGACCTGACGCAATCCGCCGTCCTGGTTGAACTTCCGACCGGACCCCGCCGTGTGCGACGGGACATGTCGGTCTTCGTGGTCGTCGGGTTGATCATGAGTCTGGGCAGCGGGGCGGTGGTGCCGTTCGTGAACGTCTTCCTCGAGTCGCTCGGCTCGAATCCGGATCAGATCGGTATCATCTTCTCAGTTGCCGGAGTCATCGCGGCCGTCGCGAGCCTGCTGGCTCCAGCGATCTATCGGCGCTTTGGTGCGCTGATTTCCAGCTTTGTCATTCGGCTGATGTCGGCACCGCTCTATCTCGTCCTGGCGCTGTTCCCCGGTACCGGCCTCGCCGTTGCTGCACAGATCGTGCGCACGACGTCGAGCAACATGGCCTGGCCGATCGACTCGTCGTTCATCTCCGACGTGCTTCCGCCCCGCGCCCGTGCCAACGCCTTCAGCCTGCGCAGTGGCGCCTGGAACCTGGGCTACGCACTCGCCAGCGTCATGGCCGGTGAGGTCATTGTTTCCGATGGCTACCGTCTGACGTTTGTCGTCTTCGGAGTCTCGATGGCAATCGCGACGGTGACCTATATCGTCTACTTCTGGGGGCATCCGGTTCATCGGAAACATCGAGAAGGAGCGACCGCGAAACCGCCGGTGCAGGCGGCCGCCGGCTAGCTCAACGCCGGAACGTCCAAGCGGGACTGCCGTATTTCGTGCGCTCCAATTCATCGGCGCGATCCAGCTCGGCCGGCGTCAGGTTTCCAGGCTGGTGAATCGGGCCGAAGATCGACTCCGCCACTCCAACTACCGCATCCCGGTATGCGTCGACTGTGATTGCGTGACCCGCTGCCGCACGAAGGTCGGTCACTCGTTCCGCTAGATCACCGGCTCGGTCGATATCCGCCGCGGCATCGAGAGGAAGCAACTGCACGGTTCGGTGTGGATCGAAGACACGGTAGACCATCGCTTGCAACGCTGTCGCGCGCACCCGTCGCATCTGGCCGTGCCCGATCAATTTGTGTCCGTTGACCTCGATTTCGTACGGAGCGAGCGTCGAATAGCAGGCTCCCTCCAGACCGGGAGGCGCCTGTTCGGTCCGCGCTCGTTCGAGCGGCGTCCAGCTTGCCGCGATCCCAAGCCGCTCCAGCGCCGTGATCAGGAACTCAGAGAACCAGCGAAAGTTCCGGTGGATGTCGTCGCTCACCAGCGGATGTTCTGCCGGCAGTGTCAGTTGCAGGCTGATCGTGTTCTCGTCGTGCAGGACGGCGGTTCCACCCGACATACGTCGCAGCAGCGGAATCCCGAACCGGTCGCAGGCCGTTTGATCGACCGCGCTCGACGGTTGGCCAGCGCCGAGGAGCATTACGCTCCCCGGCCAGCCGTAGATACGCAAGGTCGGAGGACCGCCGTTCCTGCCCACTTCATCCAGGACAGCCTCACTGAGCGCAAGCTGTCGCACCGGCGCCTGCCGGTCGAACGACAGCAGCCGAAGGGGCGCGACGCCGGAGGATGGGCCGCTCAATACATCCGCTGCTTATCAAGTACGTTGCGCATGTCGCCGAACCGACCGTCGAGATAGCAGCGCAGGTTATGGCACAGGATGTCGGTGATTTTCTGATTTTCGCTGTAGGCCGTGCTGGCCGAATGCGGATTGATGAGCACATTCGGCAGGTCCCAGAACGGGCTGTCAGCGGGCAGCGGCTCCTGCCGGAAGACATCGAGCGCCGCGAAAACGATCCGCCCATCGCGGAGCGCATCGAGCAAGGCTGCTTCATCAACGACCAATCCACGCGCGATATTGACGAACATCGCGCCCGGCTTGATCGCTTCGATCGCCGCCCGGTCCATCAGATTCTCGGTTTCCGGCGTGTGCGGGCAGCTCAGCACCACGGCGTCGGCTTCACCGAGCATGTCGTGCAACTCTTCGCGCGCGTACACTTTGTCGACGCCCAGCTCAGCCGCGCGACCCGGTCCTCCGCGGCGGCCCATGGCCGTCACGCGCATGTTGAAACAGCGCCCGATCTGCGCCACCTGGCGCCCGATTCGGCCGGGACCGACAATCGCCAGCGTCTTGCCGTCCAGTTCGTCCGAACAGAAGCGCTGCCAGCGGTGCTCACGCTGATCGCGCTGCAGCCGGGGAAGCATCTTGACGTGCGTGAGGAGCGCCATGAAGACGAATTCGGCCAGCGGACGCGCGTGCACCCCACTGGCAGTCGTCACGATCAGGTCGGTATCAATCAGGCCCAAACGCGCGATCTGCTGCCCAACACCGGCGCTGGTGGTCTGAACCCACTTCAGCCGCGGCGCCAATTCGAGCATCGAATTGCCCTTCGGCATCGGGTACGGAAAGTCGAACAGGAAATCCGCCTCGCTGAGTCGCTGTCGTAGCAACGCCTCCTGCTCCGCGGTATGCGTGAAGCCGGCCGGACCATGATGATCGGCCACATACTGCGTCGGCGGATAGATCTCCGGTTCGTAGATAACGGTCACGCGTTCCGGATCGACCGCCCGTATCTGTTCAACGAATCCCGGCTCTATTGGAGAAGTGATAAACAGGTTGAACGACTGCTCCCCGCTATTGGCCATACTTTCCTCTTCCTCAAATCGAATTCGCTCCGCCTCGATACAATCAGCCAGCAGGTTAGCATGAAACTTCACCCGGCGTTATCCGCTGTCGGGGAACCGCACGGCCGGTGCTATACTCGCGCTGCGAACGGATTGGTCGGAAGGCCAGCTTGGGAAAGGTCGATCGACGTGAAGCGTACGGCCGAAGTCGTGATCATCGGCGCCGGAATTACCGGATGCAGCATCGCCTATCATCTCGCCGAGCGCGGCATCACCGATGTGGTGGTGCTCGAAAAGGATGAGATTGGCCGAGGGGCCACGGCGGACGCCGCCGGTGGCATTCGCCTGCAGTTCTCGACCCGCACCAATATCGAGCTGTCGCGCTACTCCCTGTCCATCTGGGAGAACTTCAAAGACCTCTTCGGTATCGACATCGCTTTTCACCAGCAAGGATATCTCTTCCTGCTCACGTCCGAGGATGAAGTCAAGACGTTCAATGAGACGCTCCGTTTCCAGCAGGAGATGGGTGTACCGGTACGCTGGATCAGCACCGATGAAATTCGCCAAATTCATCCATCGCTCGTGCTCGACGACGTTCTCGGCGGCACGCTCTGTACCAGCGACGGTTGGGCCGATCCATACAGCTCGACAATGGGCTTCGCCCAACGCGCGCGGGCACTCGGCGTCGAAATCGTCGAAGAGACCCCCGTCACTGGCATCCTCACGGAAGGCGGACAGATTACCGGTGTCGAAACGCCGCAGGGTATCGTCGCGACGTCGACCGTCGTCATCGCGGCCGGAGCCTATGCCGGCGAAGTTGGCAAGTTGGCCGGCGCCGACATTCAGGTTGCACCCTTCCGCCGCATGAGTTTCGTTACGGAACCATTCGACGCGATTCCTCAGTCGGTGCCGATGACGATCGATTTTTCAACCGGGCTCTATTTTCACCCGGAGAGTGGTGGTTTCCTCTTCGGCATGTCCAACGAAGATGAGCCGAGCAGCTTTAATCGGACGGTCGACGACGACTGGATGAATCGCACCGTCACGGAGCTCTGTCGCCGTGCGCCGGTATTCGGCGATGCGCGGGTACGACGCGGCTGGGCCGGTCTGTACGAAATCACGCCCGACGACAACCCGGTCCTCGGCCATGTCGACGGTGTTGACGGTCTCATTGTTGCGTCAGGTTTCAGTGGGCACGGCTATATGCAGGGCCCCGCGATCGGTCGCTGTATGGCGGAATTGATTGTCGATGGCGCACCAACGACGGTCGATATCAGCGTCTTCTCACCCAACCGTTTCGCCAGCGGCCAGCTCGCTCAGGAACACAACGTCGTCTGATCGGTGTCGATCCTATGCCGATGATCCTCGGAACCGCACAACTGACGCTCCACATTCCCGAGGCGCAGTCGCTCAAAGATCGACGGCGAGTGGTGAAGTCGATCGTCCAGCGCGTTCGCAATCGCTTCGATGTCGCCATCGCCGACGTTGACGATCGGCCGCAATGGCAGATAGCGACGCTCGGCGTTGTGGCGGTCGCCAATTCAGGGACTCATGTCGAAACGGTGGTCCAGCAGGTCATCAATTTCATCGAACAGAATCTGACAACAGGGTATCTGACCGATGTCCGCACCGAAGTCGTGCATCTCGACAGCTGACGCATGCCGATGGCGGTTGAGTTCAACATCGCCATGCGATAGGATCGTCGAATTCGGTGTGATGGTAGGGCATCGCGTGGGAGAGTGGGACTACGGACGAATCAGACGACCGGCAACCACCTGAGTCGAGTTCTCCACACGAGGAATCACGCCCGTCGACCCTAAGGGGTAAACGGCCCGGCGACCGCTACGTGCGCCTGATCCGCTCCGGCGACATCCCGTCACGTAAGCGCGATTCCTATCGATATATCACCGAACCGACCACGCCGCAGACCTTGGTTGGGCGTGCGCTTCGTTCGGTGCGGCGCGTGCTCATTGGACGGCCACTGGAATCATCTCAGGCGGCGCATCAACACTTGAGTAAGGTGCAGGCGCTCGCCGTCTTCTCGTCGGACGCGCTTTCATCGACCGCCTACGCGACCGAAGAGATCCTGCTCATCCTCGTACTGGCCGGTTCCGCCGCTTATAACTACGTGATCCCGATCGGCATTGCCATCGCCGCGTTGCTGGGCATTGTCGTCTTTTCCTATCGCCAAACGGTTCACGCATACCCACAAGGCGGCGGCTCCTACATCGTCACCAAGGACAACCTGGGCCGGTCACCGAGCCTGCTGGCAGCATCCTCACTGATGACCGACTACATCTTGACGGTCGCTGTCAGTATCTCGGCCGGTGTTGCGGCCATCACCTCGGCCTTTACCGGCACTCGACCGTATGCCGTCGAAATCGCCGTCACCGCGATCGTTCTCATCATGATCGCCAACCTGCGCGGCTTGCAGGAGAGCGGTCGGATCTTCGCGGTACCGACATATCTCTTCGTTTTCGGTATGGCGATCCTCATCGTTCTCGGTTTTGCCGGTTGGCTCGGCATCGGCATCACACCGCACCGTGTGGTTGACACAATACCCCCGGCAACGCATGGGCTGACGCTCTTTCTCATCTTGCGCGCGTTCGCATCCGGTTGTGCGGCGTTGACCGGTGTCGAGGCGATTTCCGATGGTGTGCCGGCGTTCAAGGAGCCGCGCGACCAGAACGCCGCCAAAACGCTCGTCGCGATGGGCCTCATTCTCGGCTCGATGTTCCTTGGCGTCACATTCCTCTCTCAGCACTACCATCTGGTGCCCGTCGAGAACGAAACACTCATATCGCAACTCACACGCGTCGTCGTTGGAACCTCACCCTTTTATTACTTCGTACAAGCCGCCACCGCCGCGATCTTGCTACTGGCCGCCAATACGAGCTTTGCCGACTTCCCCCGGCTCGCCTATTTCCTGGCGAGAGATCGCTTTATGCCACGGCAGTTCACGCTTCGCGGGGATCGCCTCGGCTATTCGACCGGCATCGCGGTGCTGGCACTCACCTCGTCCGCGCTCGTCATCATCTTCGGAGCGAACGTCTCGCATCTCATCCCGCTGTATGCGGTCGGCGTTTTCATATCGTTTACGTTGTCGCAGGCAAGCATGACCTATCGCTGGTGGCGCATGGATACCGCCCGGCGCAACTACGTCGCGATGTTCATCAACGGCCTCGGCGCGCTGACGACCGGTGTGGTTGCCGTGATCATCATCGCCACGAAATTCGTCGGTGGCGCCTGGATCATCCTCTTGCTCTTGCCGTTCATCATCGTGAACCTGCTGGGGATCCGGAGGCATTACGACAATGTCGCAGCCCAGCTGCGCCTTACGCTCGAACAAATACGCAACCGCCCCGTTACCTGGACGCGGGATTCGGCGACGGTCGTGGCACTCGACCGGCTCAACCGCCCGGCGATTCGTGCCATCGACTATGCCCAAACCGTTTCAGGCGATATCACCGTCGTTCATGTCGCTGAAGAGGGTGATGATGCGAATGAGATGCGCGAAAAATGGGACAAGGCGGGCATTCAGCTGCCGCTCGTGATCATTGAGTCACCCTATCGCGAGGTGCTCGGTCCGCTGGTCAATTACATCGAAGAACTGCACCGCTCGAAAGGCGGCGGCACCCTGACGGTCATCCTGCCGGAGTTCGTACCGGCCCACTGGTACGAGATATTTCTGCACAACCAGACGGCCTGGCGCCTGCGTGCCGCGCTCTGGAGCCATCCCGGCATCGCCGTTACCAGCGTTCCCTACCATCTGAAACGGTAGTCGATCGTCTTATCCGTTGCCGGCCGCTGCTTCCTCGGTTGACTGCGCAGCGAAGAATTCATTGACCAGCGTGCGAGCCAGTTTCATCATCTCGGATCGTTGCTCGCGTGACGCAGCGGCGACTCTCATGAGCACGTCGCCCCACGGTTCTTCCGGATGCGCGGGAACATCGCCGACGAGGTCGATGATATTACTGCGGAACGATCGGTCGAGGGCCGCGCGAACCATGCGCACCATACGCCGGTCATCGCCCGCCCCGACTCGCTCGACGAGCTGGCGGAGTTCGCCCATACGTACCGGCAGTGACATCACCTCATCGAGCGCCTTCCGGTTGCGAGAAACGATCTCAACGTCGTCAAACCAACCGGTGACAAGCTGATAGGCAGACTCCGCGTGAGCCGCGCGCGCCGTGGCTTCGTCCGAGAGTGCTTGGCTGTCGAGCTCCACGTGAGGTTCGCGTGCCAACAACGGCGTTCGGTCCTCGACCCAGAGCCAGGCGCAGGCGCACGCAGCCCGGTAGTAGTACATGGCCGCCAGCAGGTTGGTTCGCGGAGAGGTCGGCAGGTGGTCGAGCCGTGCTAGCGGAGCGATCAGCCGTCCCGGCGGCATCTGTTCAAAGAGGTCGACCGGATCCGCCTCGATCAGCTCAATCTGCCCGCGATCGACCGACTGACGCGGATCGGTCAGCAAGCGTGGCAGGAAATAATCGGTCAGCGGCCCCTGTGGGCTGACGAATATACCGGCCACCGCCTCGGCGGCCAGCACATCGTGGTTGCGGATGTCTTGTTCCAACGCCTGGCGCGCCAGCCCATCTTCAACGTCCAGCAACGCTTGCAAGGCGTCCGCGCTGACCTGATTCGGCTTGATCGTATCGACCGCGAACTTGGCGTCGGCCGCCTGTAAAACCGGTGTTCCATCCGTCCGCCGCCCAAAGAGTACGAAGTCCGGATTTGTGAGCTTATGTCGCCCAGCCTGCTCGGCGATGCGCACATCGTCGTCGAGCCGGATCACCGATTCCAGGAGATAGGCACCGTCTTCGGGCAACGGCCGTTTAGAGCCGATGCGAGCGGTAAGCGCCTCACTGACGCGTTCCGACCAGCGATCACCAAAGTCGCGGCTGGCGCCGCCGCGATCGCTCCACATCATCAACTGTCGGTCGAACAGCGCCGCAATCAAATTCCCGCCCGGCAGCAGGTGCGAGTGGACGTTGCCACGAACCTGATGGAGCGACGGACCTTTCCCCCGAAATCGATACAAAGCCACCTCCGCGGCGTAAACCCGACGGCATCTCATACCATCGTACCGACAGACGATTAGTACGAGCGGTCGATGCTGGCAGGAACGGACGCGCACCATACTCGAATTGATTTGCTGGCCATTCGCTGCCCACCAACTCGGGGAGAATCATGCGCGAAACAACGAACGTCGTACACATCGACCCGCTAACCGACGCTCTTTGGTCGAAACTCCTGGAACACCAGCCACACAGCCTCTTTCATTCCCCGCTCTGGCTCCAGGTGCTGCACCAAACCTACCAGATGAACATCGAAGCCAACGTCTTGCTCAATGATCGCGATGAGCCCCAGGCCGGTATCCATTTCTGTCGGATCTCGGACATTCGTGGTCAGCGTATCATCTCTCTCCCATTTTCCGACTATTGCGATCCGCTCGTCAGCGACGATGCACAGTGGCACGACCTCGCCGAACCGCTCATGCGCCAGCAACTCCCGATGAACATGCGCTGCCTGCACAACGACATCCCTCTGAGCGACGCGCAGTTTGAGCAGGTCAAACGCGCCAAATGGCACGAGATCGATCTGGCCGGCGACGAGGATGCGCTTCTCGCGCGCATCGAGAGTTCAGCACGCCGGGCGATCCGCAAGGCCGAAAAATCGGGCGTCACGGTGCGATTGGCAGAGAATGAAGATGACGTGCGCGCCTTCTTTCAGTTGCACCTCGGTATTCGCAAATACAAATACCGTTTACTGGCACAACCGTACGCATTCTTCCAGAACATCTGGCAGATCTTCTCTGAAGCCGGCAAAGCGGCGCTGATGCTGGCTTGCGTCGATGACGAGGTGATCGGCTCGGTGATGTATCTCGGCTGGGGCTCCACGCTCTATTACAAGTTCAGCGCGTCTTCGGCCGCGCATCTCGAGCACCGGCCGACCGATCTGCTCATTTGGGAAGGGATGAAGTACGCCAGGAGCCACGGCTACCAGTTCCTCGATCTTGGTCTGAGCGATTGGGATCAGGAGGGGCTCGTCCGCTACAAGCGCAAGTTCGCGACGGAAGAGGGGACGATCAGCTTCCTCCAGCATCAGGTCGAGCGTACGATCAGCCCACAGGAACGAGCTGTACCGGAACTGCTCTCGACCTTCACCGATCTGCTCACCGATCCCTCGGTGCCCGATGAGCTGACCGAACGGGCCGGTGACGCGATCTATCGCTATTTCGTGTAAACGTTCAGGCTGGAGTCGCGGCGGTACCGCTATTCGCCGCCGCGAACGTTGAGACTCTGGCGGCGCTCTTCCAGTTGGCGCAAGACACGACGGCGTCGGAGTCGAAGCGTCGCCAATTCACGGCGGAGACGCACTTCTTCCGTCCGCAGATATTGCCGAATTTCCGCCTCGCCACGACGAAGCAGCATTCCGATCGATGACATCCGCGATTGCGCAAGCTGGCGCCGCAGTTCGCCGATTTCTACCCGGAGTTGAGCCACTCGCGCTCGCATCGCCTCGACTTCACGTGGGCGCGGTCCATCGTCGGCCCGCGCCCAAATCGCCAGCAAGCGGCGCAGCTGTTCGACATCACCGGCATCGCGCGCTTCGTTCGCCATGCGCATCAGCGTTTCACGTTGCGCCCGGTCACGCGAATCCTCCGCCAGGTCGGGATGCACGAGCCGCGCAAGCGCCTTGTAGAGCTGTCGCAGCGTAATATCGTCGTCGCTGCTCCGGTTCACGACCTCGCCGTGCCGATCCTGGCGCGACGAGCGACGGTGTCGCCATTCCGCCCACCAGGCCGCTTCATCCGCGCGGCTCTTTTCCTCTTCCCGATCGAGTTCGTCATCGGAGAGCGATCGGCTCACGAACGAGAGCCGTTCCAGCCGCGCCTCCATCCGCTCGCACTCGGCCTTCAGCCGTTCCGCCTCGCGTCGCAATGATCCGAGGCGTTCGTCGATCGTTCGGCGCAGCCCTTGCTGCTCCGTCTCCTCTTCCGCCAGAAGCTGGCGCACCTGGGTCGACGTTCGGATCGAGCGCAGGATCTCAAGTTCAAGTTGAACACGTTCGAGTTCGTCAATACGCGCTGGTAGCACTGATTCCCCACGGTCACTGATTCCGGCGATAAACCTATCCGACCAATTCTACTTGTCGCCCTCGAGACGGGCCAACGCCGGATTTGTTTGTGGCGACTCACCGACGATAATCGAGTACTATCTGCTCAAGCGGTGATGTGCGACGGGCCAGCAGCCGGGAGAGACGGGAGTTGAGGCGACGATGCAGATGAACGCATGGCAGATGGTCGTTCGGGCGCTCGAAATCGAAGGAATTCCGTTTGTCTTCGGCCTGCCGGGAAACCCGAAGCACCTCTATGATCAGTTGTACGACTCGCCGTCCGTACGTCCGGTGCTCGTGCGACACGAAACATCCGGCTCCTTCATGGCGATGGCGCATGCCCGCCTCACCGGCCAGGTCGGCGTTTGTTTCGGTTGCCCCGGTCCCGGCATTGCGAACCTGGTGCCGGGCATCCTCGAAGCGTACTCCGGCTGCACCCCGGTCCTCGCGCTCGGAGTGCGGGCCAGCCAGAAGACCGAGGGAATGGGCGCCTTCCAGGAGACCGATCACCTCGGCATGATGCGCCCGATCACCAAGTGGGCCGTCACACTCGAACGGGCCGAACGCATCGGCTGGACAATGCGACGCGCGATCTCAATCGCGACGTCCGGTAAGCCGGGACCGGTGTACGTCGAAATCCCCGCAGATATCGCGCTCGACCCGGTCGAGATACCCGATTACGTCCCCGCCGACCGCTCGATCCGCCCTGGTCCCGATCCCGATCAGATCGAGCAACTCGTTGACATGCTGCAACAGGCGCAGCGTCCGGTTATCGTCTGTGGCGGTGGCAGCATTCTTTCGCGTGCGTTCGATGCGGTGAAGGCGACCACCGATCAACTCGGTATTCCCATCCTGGTGACTCCGGCGGGTCGCGGAATTATCGCGGAGAACCATCCGCTCTTCGCCGGATCGGTTGGGCTGTACCGCACCGAGTACCCGCGTGCCGTCTACCAGGAAGCAGATTTGCTCATCACTGTCGGCTCACGCATGGAAGAGTTCCAATCGGGGATCTGGAACTACTTCCCGGAGGGGGCTCGTTTCGTTCAGATCGATATCGACCCGTTCGAATTCGGGCGCAACTGGGTGCCCGATTTGGCGATTCAGAGCGACGCATCGCTCGCACTCGAAGCGTTGGTCTCTTCGGCACTGCGGCGCGGGCTCAAGCCGAACGAGAACCGCGTCGCCGACCTGCGCACGCGCCAGACCGATGCGATCGCGGCCATGCTGGTTGACGCCAACGACGATGCCTCGCCGATCAAAGGAAAACGAATCGTGCGCGAGATCAACGAGGTCTTCGGCGACAACACCATTCTGGCCCTGGAAAACGGCGGACAGGATCTCTGGGCATACTACTGGCCATACTATCAGGTGCTCGACCCTGGTTGCGTTCTGCCGCCGGCCGAGCAGACGGTCATGGGTCTGGGCGTCTGTGGCGCGATTGCCGCCAAGCTCGCCCAGCCGGAGCGGCAGGTTGTCTCGACTACTGGCGACGGCGCCTTCCAGATGGCGATGCACGAATTACCGACAGCAGTACAAGAGGGTGCACCGGTCACCTGGATCGTCTTCAACGACGGCGCACTCGGCTGGCCACAACTGACGCAACGAGAGAACCTGAACGGCCGCATCATTGCCACCGATTTCACGGCGCCGTTCGATTTCATCAAAGTCGCGGAGGCCGCCGGCTGCTGGGCTACACGCGTCGAGAAGGCGAGCGATCTCCATGCCGCGCTGGAATCCGCCCGCAGGGCGAATCTCAACGGCCAGCCGGCCATCGTCGATGTGCATGTCGATCCGATTGAGCATCATGCCGGTTTCGTTGAGTATCATACCCTGCGATAATCGGTGCGAGATCAACGTCAACACGATGATCACCGGTTCGCACGACGGTTCGGAAAGGCGAGAAGCGAATGCTCGATCACAGTGGGACGGCACGCGTGCGCTACGAGGATGCGTTTCGTGCGGTGGGGAATTATCTCGACCAAAACCGGTTCACACAAGTGGTCATCGTCGAGACCCCGCAGGGCTTCTTGATCAAAGGTCAAATCGCGGCGGACGAAAGCGTCAGCGAGCGCCGCTTCAGTTATCCCGAGACGTATCTTTTTTCGAACGAGGACATCGATAATCTCCTCGAATCGGCCTACGAGCGACGACGCTCTCGCGAGTAGGTGGCACAATCGCCTCACAGCTCGGGGGTGGATCGGGCCCGGTGGCCCGTGCAGTCTTCAAAACTGTTGTGCGGGGTGACGAGCCTCGCAGGTGGGTTCGACTCCCATGCACCCTCGCCACTTCACTGTCAGATACGGCCCTCATGTGTCGGTGCCGAATCGGCGGTTGCCAGGTTCACTGGCGACGCTTCCTCGTTACTTCGCGAAAGCCGTTATACTCAAGGTCGGTAGATCGTCTCGGTCGAGGAGGGATATGACGACGGAACGGACCGTTGAAAAGCCCACCGAAACAACCATTGCTCCGCTCCCGGCTCGCGTTGCACCTCCGTTTAACCTCCACGAGCAATGGGAACTGATCCTGTTTCTGATCGTCGCGATGATCGGGGCCGGTGCCGCACTCGCCGGAGCGCCGGTCGCGTTCCGCCTCGTTTTCGGTCTTCCATTGGTCGTCTTCATCCCGGGCTACGCGCTCGTGACGACACTCTTTCCATCGAGCGAGGGGCTGGACGGACTGGAGCGGATCGCGCTCAGCGTTGGGCTGTCGCTCGCGATGATTCCGCTGATGACGCTCGGCATCGAATTCTCGCCGTGGAAGCTGGCGCTTGGCCCGATTGCTGGCGGCTTGCTGTCGCTCAGTATCCTCCTGACGGGAACCGCAATCTGGCGACGCAGACGGCTCTCGAAGGACCTTCGCTTCGTCGCGGAGATTCCGCGACCATCCCTGCCGCCGGTCGCAACCTGGGATCGGGCACACAAGGTCGCGGCCGGAATGATCGTCGTGTCACTGTTGGTGTTTGGCGGTTCGGGTACGGCCCTGGTGGCGCAGCGGCTTCGCTCCAACCCGAGCACCGAGTTCGCCATCTTCAACCAGAGTGGGCAAGCCGCATATTACCCGCGTGACTTTTCGGCGGGCAGGCGGCAGCAGGTTCAGTTGGAAATCGAGAATCGCGAGGGCAGGGACGTCAACTACTCGCTCGATGTCGTCGTGGGATCAACGACGATTGGTTCGGTCGACTCGATTCACGTTGCGAGTGGAGACACGTGGCAGCGTCCGATCACCATCCAGATCCCGCCAGCACTCATGGCGGTCGATCCCGGTCAACCGCTCGCGCTTTCGTTCAACCTCTATCGCGGTCACGCAACAGACGCTGAGGCGCCCTATCGTTCACTCCGCCTCTTCATCAAACTCGACAACCAAACCGCTCGTCCGTAATCGCGAAAATCATTGAACGTACGCATGTACGTACACTAAACGGCAACAGCTCCAGAATTGAACGTACACTGACCAACGGGCTCCTCTGCCCCTGTCATCCTGTACCGCAGCGAAGGATCTCCCTCCCGCTCGCAAGCGCCGAACGCCCGGGCGCTGAAGCGAGCATCACTGCTCCAGCGCACAGGCCAATGATTGAGCCCGATTTGTCGGGTGAGCGGCGCGGACTAGTCTTCGCCCTGTCTGTCTTATCGGGCCTAGTCTGCCGCTTGCGATTCTGGCGCGAGGCGTGAAGGTGCGGCTCGGCGCAAGCGGGTCGTCCAGCGACGTCCGGTGAAGACAAGGACGCGATAGAGTACCCCGAAACCATGTTTGATCGGGCTGCGCCGCGCTTTCTCGTCGTAGGAGACGAAAATCGGCACTTCCACAAATCGTAATCCCGCTTCGGCCGCGCGGAACTGCATCTCACTTTCGACCGCGAGGCCGTGTAAGAACGTCTCGCGCAACTCAAGCGTAGAGTACGCCGAGCGATTCAGCACGCGAAACCCGCATTGCGAATCGGAACAGTGCAGCCCGCTCCCGGCGTGCGTCGCGATATTCAGCACGCGCTGACCGATCGTGCGATAGAACGGGATCGGATTGCGGATATCGAGAAAGCGCGACCCGACGACGATATCGCCGTGGCCATGGTCGAGTGGCTCGAGGAGGCGAGGAATGTCATCCGGATCGTGCTGGCCGTCACCATCGAGCAGCACTAGACGATCGACCTCTCGCTCTGACGCCACAGCGATGGCCGACATGATGCCGCCTGCTTTGCCGCGGTTTTCGGGGTGTCGGACGACAACCGCGCCCGCCGCGCGGGCCAGTTCCGACGTGCCGTCGCTGCTTCCGTCGTCAATGACGACGACGAAATCGACGTGCTCGAGCGTCCGTCGCACGACGCTCTCGATACTCGACGCTTCGTTGAAGGCCGGAATTGCCGCCATGGTCGTCGGCCCGTTTCGTTGCTGCGCGCTCACGTCTCGCCCCCTTCCCGAAGACAGGTTCGCTCGATCGCCCGAGCGCCGCGGAGTTCTCGAGCGTCAGTCCGAACTCACGCTCGCCACGGACTGCACGCTTTCGCCAAGAAGCGAGCGAAGATTGCCACGCCCGTGCGCCAGGCGGAGCAACGAGGGCGCGGCCCGCAAGGCGCGCGTGGCGAGAACCGATGGGGAGTGGATGTCTCCGTAGC
>ERZ778018.1483-NODE-1483-length-18896-cov-5.259859_pt1 | contig 18896 bp, 17 predicted proteins | sample MGYA00375748_ERZ778018 | MGnify/ENA primary metagenome ERZ778018 (study PRJEB29350, sample SAMN05509839) | bioreactor metagenome | biome: bioreactor; material: wastewater | place: South Africa: University of Cape Town | collected 2014-04-22 ... | reverse complement strand
TGGGCCGTCGACCATCCGGACGAAGCCGCCGAGATGTTCACCAAGGCTTATCCGGAAGGCGGAAGCGTCGGCTACAACCTCTCCGGCTGGAAGCTTACCGCCGCTCTGATGAAAGGCGACACCGGCTACATGATGCAGGAAGACAAGAACTGGCTGCCAATCGCCCAGGCTCTGAAGGACACCGACCAGATCAAGGAAGTCCTTCCCGGTTCGAAGTACTACACCAACGAACTGCTGAAATAAGCGTGGCGGCGCTCGCCGCGTGAACCACGAAAGGGCCGCCTCGATCAGGTGGCCCTTTTAACCGCCAGCACCATCAAACGGACTTCGAGGCATGGCCAAGAATAGAATCATCGTCGATTGCGACCCTGGCGTGGATGACGCCATTGCGCTTTTGCTGGCGTTCGCCTCGCCCGAGGAGATCGAAATCGTCGGCATAACCACGGTGGTCGGCAACGTCTCACTCGACCTGACGACCCGCAACGCCCTTCGCGTTGAAGCCATGGCCGGCCGCCAGGACATTCCGGTCTTTGCCGGCTGTAGCCGGCCGATAATCCTGCCTCAGGAGGAAAGGAACGCCTCGGTGCACGGCACCGACGGCCTCGGCGACCTCGGCGTGCCCGACGCCACGCATCGGATTCAAAACCAGCATGCGGTCGATTTCATCATCGACGCCGTCTTGCGCGAGCCCGGCCAGATCACGCTCTGCCCGATCGGGCCGATGACCAACATCGCGCTGGCGCTGATCAAGGAGCCGGCCATTGCGGCCAAGATCAAGGCTATCGCTTTTATGGGCGGAGCGGCCTTCAGCCCCGGCAACACGTCCACCGACGCCGAATTCAACATCTGGATCGATCCGCACGCGGCGCAGGTCGTGCTGTCGTCGGGCATCCCAATGACCATGTTTGGGCTGGACGTGACCCGGCATGCGACGTTGACCCAGGCCAGGTTCGACATACTGGAACGCGACAGCAGCCCGGTCATGAAGACGGCCACCACCATGATGCGCCATTATGGCAGCGGCGACGCCAGCCTGCATGACCCCTGCGTGGTGGCGTTCCTGATCGACCCGACCCTGTTCAAGGGTGTCGACGCGGTGATCGAGGTCGACTGCGATCCCGCGGGCAGCTACGGCCGCACGCGAGCGACACTGGTCGAAGATGGAAACGGTGACGGACAGCCGGTCTGCCATGTCGTGACCGAGGTCGACGACGAGCGCCTGTTCCAGCTCATCGACCAAAGGCTGCGGCGGCTGCGGCCCAACCGCAAAACCGCCGCCTGACAAAGAATGCCGAGAGGTTCGCGATCGAAGCGCGCCGGCGTCGCGAGCGAAAGGCACATGTCGATAGGATCGCCGCTACAGGGAACGTCGATTGCCCGTGAAGAGCCGACCAAGCCGCGGTCGCTCAAGCGCCCAGGAAGTCCGCCATCTCGACCTTGTAGAACGTCTTCGTTCGTGGGCCGGCAAGGATGGGGTCGATCCGGCGAACGCATTCCCGGTAATGCGGGGTCTTGCGGTGCTCGTCGAGCGCATCGGACGACTTGAAGACCTCATAGACGACGAAGCTATGTTCATCGTCCGGGTTGCGCAACACGTCGAAGCGCAGGTTTCCGGGCTCTAGCCGCGTGCCCTCGTAGTTGATGCGGAAGGCCTCCAGAAATTCTTCGATATGGCCCGGTTTGACATTGATGCTGACCATCTGGATGAGCATGTCGTAATCCCTGCTGCTTTGTTTCAATGATGGAAGGTCAAAGGCCTGGCGCTTTCCACATAGCCGTGGTGACGCCCTCGTCGACGAGCTGGCGTTGCAGCGCATAGGCTCGCGCCCAGCGCTCGCCGGCCTCGTCATAGATGGCCTTGTGCTCGAAATTCGGCTCGAAGCGCTTGTCCCAGCGCACCCAGCTTTCCGCGGCCTCGACGAAGTCCCGTCGCAGCCCGATGCCGATCGCCGCTGCGGCCGCGCAGCCGAGCGCCGTCGCCTCCTTGACGACAGGCGTGATGACGGGAAGGCCGGTGGCGCTCGAAAGGATCTGCGACCAATGGGCGGATTTCGACGCACCGGCGGCGAAGACGATCTTGTCGGGCGTCTTGCCGGAAAGCTTGAAGATAGCCGAGAGATTGCGTGCCGCGACGATGGCCGCATTTTCTTGCAATGCGCGGAAGATCGCCGCCTTGCCCGATTTCTCGGGGTCGATGGAGAGGTTAAGCAGCGACGGCGCGGCGTGATACCAGTTGCCGTAATGCATGACGTCCGAGAAGGCCGGGATGATGCCATGGGCACCGACAGGAACGGCGGCCGCCTTCTCCTCCAGCAGCCGGTAGGCGTCGCCGCCGGGGCCTGCCGCCGCCACCTCCTCCGCGCCAAAACTGTCACGGAACCAGCGCATGACGACGCCGACGAAGAAGCTGATCGCCTCGGCCTGGTTGAGGCCGGTGACGACATGCGGGTTGATGCGCAGGTCCATGGACGGGTCGGAAACGGACGGGCCGACATTGACCACCTGCTGCCAGAAGGTGCCACCGAGCACCGCGCAGTCGCCCTCGCTGACGACGCCGATGGCCGCAGCCCCGCTCTGGCAATCGCCACCGCCCATGACGACGGGCGTGCCGGCGGCAAGGCCGGTCTCGTCCGCCGCCTTTTCGGTGACGCGGCCGATGACTGTGCCCGGCTCGACGCTTTCGGGGAAGATGTCGCCGCGCATGCCGGCCTTCGCCATCGCTTCGGGAAGCCATTGGCGTTTGGCAAGGCTGTAGAGGCCGGTCGTACCGGCATTGGAGGGATCGCTGGCGATAACGCCGGAAAGGCGCGCCAGAACCCAGTCGGAAAGCATGCTGATCCGGTCGATGCGGGCATAGATACCGGGCACGTTTCGCTTCAGCCAAAGCAGACGCGGCAGGGCACCGAGTGCGAAGGTCTGGCCGGTTTCGGCATAGAGTTCGCGCTCCAGGTCGGCGAAGTCGCGCTTCAGGTCGCGCACCTCGCTGACAGCGCGGCTGTCGACATTGGCGCAGGCCCAGATTTCCCGGCCGCCGCGGTCATAGGCGACGATCGCCTCGCGCATGCTGGTGGCGCTGACGGCGCGGATATCGACGGCCGCTATACCGGCTTCGGCAATCGCCTGCCGGATGGCGCGCGCCAGCAGCGACCAGTTACCCTCCACGTCGAAATCCATGGAGCCCGAAAAGCGCGGGTCGGCCTTGTGCCACCATTCCTGCTGGGCGCTGGCGATCTGGTTGCCATCCGTATCGAAGATGACGGCACGGCCGCTGCCGGTGCCGGCGTCGACGGCCAGCAGGTAGGAAGTAGTCATGGTTCAGTCCTTGATCTCGATGAGGCCGGCGGCCGTCGTCTCGTCCGTGATGAGGATGCCGACGAATTTTCCGCGCAGCGCTGCGTGGATGGCCTGCACCTTGTGCACGCCGCCGGCCGCTGCGACGACCTTTTCCGCGCGCGACAGCGCAGCGAGCTTCACGCCGATCACCCGGTCATGCAGCGGCAGGTCGAGCGGCTCTCCGCTTTCATCGTAGAATTGGCACAGAATATCGCCGACCGCACCCTTGCGGCGCAGGGGCTCAACTTCGTCGGGACCGACATAGCCGGAGCGGACCACCGTCGACACGGCCGACAGTTCGCCGATACCGACGAGCTGGTAGGTGGCGTTAAGCGCCATGTCGAGGAGGTTGGCGACCGCAGGCTCGGAGGAAAGATTACGGGCGACGTCCGGATCGCGCACGACCAGCGGCGCCGGCACCAAGTGCACGCCGCTGCTCCAGTTGGCCGTACGCATGCCGTCGACATAAGTCCCGACACCGCCGGTCAGGCTGACGAGGCCGATGTTGCGCTCGTTGGCCAGATGGCCGAGCCGCTGGATCGTATTGGAAACAGTGGCCCCCCAGCCGACAGCCAGAAGGTCGCCCGATTTCAGCCGCTGCATGAGAAACTGCGCGGCTGCCTGGCCGAGCCGGTCGCTCGGGTCCTGGTCGGGAAGCTCAGGCACCACATAGGCCTCAAGCAGCCCGTAGCGTTCCTTGACCTGCCGCTCCAGTGCAAGGCAACCCTGGTAGCGGGAGTTGATGCGCACCTGGATGATACCGGAACGCCGGCCACTTTCGAGCAGGCGCGACACCTTGATACGCGACATGCTGAGCTTGTCGCCGATCTCGCTCTGCGTCAGCCCGTCGTTATAATAATGCCAAGCGACACGGGTGAGAATCTCCTCGTCCGTATCGGCATAGCTCCATTCCCCATTATCCGACGCCATGCAAACGGCCCTTTCGGTCATCCTGATCATTTGAATATCAAAAAAACTTTTGATCCGTCAACGCTTGTGTAACGGAAGGCACATCCGCATCCCTAATTCCTTGATCTTTACCCTTAAATCGGCCACCTCGGCAAAACCCGAGCCAACAGTCGCCACCCATCTCGATTCGAACATATTGACCGTTGTTTATCGCTGTGATCATATGGACCTGACAAGATACATATGAACAGGCTGAGAATGACCGCGAGTCCGACGGCCGGAAGGGTCGCGAAGCTGACGGATATATGGAAGTCCTACAGCGCCGTACCGGTGCTGAGGGGCGTTTCGCTTGCCCTGCGCGCAGGAGAGGTGCACGCGCTTCTCGGCGGCAACGGCGCCGGCAAATCGAGCCTCATGAAAATCATGTCGGGCGTCATCCCGGCCAATTCGGGCGCTATCGAGATCAACGGCCGGGCGCTTGACCACGCCTCGCCGGCACGCGCCCAGGAACTTGGCCTCTATCTGGTGCCTCAGGAAGCGCATATCCTTCCCAACCAGAGCGTTCTCGAAAACATCTGCCTGGGCCTTTCCGCTTCACCGCGCGCGTTACGCGTGCGCGTCGAACAGCTCGTGGCCGAGCTTTCCGTTTCGCTCGACCTCGACGCGCAGGCCGCATCCCTCGAAATCGCGGAGCGGCAGATCGTCGAAATCCTGCGCGGCCTGGTGCGCGAGGCCCGCGTGCTGATTCTCGACGAACCCACCTCTGCCCTGACTCCCTTCGAGACGAACGCGCTTTTCCAGCGCGTGCGCAAATTGCAGGCGCAGGGCGTCGGCATTTTCTTCATCTCGCACAAGCTGCGCGAGATCCGTGAAATCTGCGGCACCATCAGCGTTCTGCGCGATGGCGTCATCGTGCTCTCCGGCCCGCTCGAAAGCTACAGCGACGCCGAAATCATCGACGCGATGAGCCGCGTACAGATCGCCGGAGGCGCGGGAAAGTCCCCCACTGAACGCAAGGCGCCGCAGATCGGCAAGCCACGCCTGAGCGTGCGCGATCTCAGCGGCGAAGGTTTTCGCAATATCAGCCTCGATGTCCATGCCGGCGAAATCCTCGGCCTTGCCGGCGTCGTCGGAGCCGGGCGCACGGAATTCGCCGAAACGCTCTTCGGCTTGCGGCCCCAGACGGCAGGCAGCGTCGTCTTCGACGGCGTGGAACTCAAAAGCCGCTCACCGCGCATTTGCATCGATCGCGGCCTCGTCTATCTGCCCGAGGATCGCCAGCAGCACGGCCTCTTCCTCGAAGCGCCGCTGTTCTGGAACGTCTCGTCCTATCTCGTGCACCGCCTACCCTTTTTCCTGCGCCCGGGCGCGGAGCGGAAGGCATTCGACGAATTCCGGTCCAGCATGGGCATCAAGTGCACCGGACCCGGCCAGGAAGCGCGCGGCCTGTCCGGCGGCAACCAGCAGAAGGTGCTGCTGGCAAAGTGCCTGTCGGCCCGACCGAAAGTGCTGATCCTCGACGAGCCGACGCGCGGCGTCGATGTCGCGGCGCGCAACGATATCTATGACCTCATCCGCAAGCTCGCCGCCGACGGCGTCGCCATCGTCCTTATCTCGTCCGACTTCGACGAAATCGAACAGCTCGCCGACCGTGTCGAAGTCATGGCCTTCGGCCAGTCGGGCGGCGAACTCACGAACAACATCTCGGTGGATGCCATCGCCCGCCTCGCCTTCGGCGCCTCGGAGGCCCGCCATGCTTGACTTCTTCGCGCGCAACCGCGTCGCGACGCTCTTCATCGTGCTCGCAGCCGCCTATGCCGCGATCGGCGCGGCGGCGCCCGGCTATCTGTCCGGCGCTACGGCTTCGGTGGTCCTCTCCAACAGCCTCGTACTGATGCTGATCTCGCTCGGCACGATGATCGTCATCCTGACCCGCAATATCGACGTGTCGTGCGGCTCGGTGCTCGGCCTCAGCGCCGCCGTGCTCGGCCTGTCGCTCAACGCCGGTGTCAGCCTGCCGCTCGCCGTCGCCTTCTGCCTGGCGATCGGCGCGGCGGCGGGCGCCTTCAACGGCCTGATGGTTGCCTATCTCGGCATCCCCTCCATCGTGGCCACACTCGGCACGCTCGGCCTCTACCGCGGCATTATGCTGGTGCTGACGGGCGGGCGCTGGATCGAGGATTTGCCACAGGACCTGAAGGCCCTCGCCGTCAACCTCGGTTTCGGCTTCTCTGCGCTCACCATCGTCGTGCTGGCGCTCGTGACCTTCGCCTGGATCGTCTTACGCAGGACGCGCTTCGGCCGCTATTTCTATGCCGTCGGCGACAATTACGCGGCCGCGCACCACCTCGGCGTTCCGGTCAAGCTGGTGCAGTTCTCGGCCTTCGTCGCGATGGGCGTGTGCGCCGCGCTCGCCGGCCTCGTCTTCGCCGCGCAGATCGGCTTCATCCCCAACCAGGCCGGCAACGGCATCGAACTGAAGGCAATTGCCGTCAATGTGCTCGGCGGGGTGAGTCTCCTCGGCGGCACCGGTTCCGTCGCGGGTGTCTTCGTCGCCGTCGTTTTCATCACCTCGATCGACAGCGCGCTCGTCTTCCTGAAGATCCCGGCCTATTGGAACGACTTCATCGCCGGGGCGATCCTGCTGTCGGTGCTGTTGCTCGACGGCCGCATCCGCCAGATCATCGACCGCCGCATCCGCGCCCGCCGCTATGCCGTGTCGGAGCGCGGGCCTGCCCAACCCCACGAGACGACGGTGGCGCGCGCCGTGGAGGCAGGCTGATGAAAAAGCTCATCTTCCGCTGGGAGACCGCCCTGCTGGCCATGCTTGTCGCCGAACTGCTGATTTTCGGCCTCATCAGCCCGCGCTTCCTCAACGTCGCCAATCTCATCTACGGAACATCGGACTTCGTGCAGATCGGCATCGTCGCCCTGCCGCTGACGCTCGTCATCATTGCCGGCGGGATCGATGTTTCCTTCGCTTCGGTGATCGGCCTTGCCGCCATCATCTTCGGCGTCGCCACCTTCTACGACATGCCCCTGCCGCTTTCGATCGTGCTTGCGCTCGTTTCCGGCGCGCTATGCGGCCTCCTCAACGCCGCCGTCATCCACCTGTCGAAGATACAGCCGCTCGTCGTCACGCTCGGCAGCCTCTATCTTTTCCAGGGCACGGCCACGGTCGTTTCCGGACTCGTCGGCGCGGGCGGCTACGAAGGCATCGGCAACTTCCCCGCAGCGTTCAACGCCTTCGGCTACGCCACTTTCCTCGGGCTGCCGGCGGCATTCGTACTCTTCCTCGCGCTCGCGCTGGTGTTGGTCGTGCTCCTGCATTTCACCCGCTTCGGCCGCGCCGTCTTCCTTGCCGGCCAATCGGAAAGCGCCGCTCGCTTCGCCGGCATCCCAGTCGGGCGCGTGCAGACGCTGACCTATCTCATCACCGGCGTTCTGGCCGCCGTCGCCGGCCTCGTGATGTCAGCCTATTTCGGCTCCGCACGCGTCGACCTCGGCTCGGCGACGCTCTTGCCGGCCGTCACCGCGGCCGTGCTCGGCGGCGCCTCCATCTATGGCGGCCAGGGCTCCATCCTCGGCACCCTCATCGCCACCTTCGTCATCGGCTATCTGCAACAGGGCCTGCAAGCGGCCGGTGTCCCCAGCCAGATTTCCAGCGCCCTTTCAGGAGGGCTGCTGGTTGTCGCGGTCGCGCTGCGCCACGGAAGCGCAATGCTGGCCGATTTCATCGCCGTCGCCCGGCAGCAGAGACAAAACCGGGCAGTTACTTCAGGAGGAGAATGAGAATGATCAAGTCTGTTTTGAAATCCGGCGCCGTCGCCGCGGCACTTCTTGCCGGCACCATGCTCACCTCGGGCATGGCCTATGCCGAGAACCAGATTGCCTTCATCCCCAAGCTGGTAGGCGTCGGCTTCTTCACTTCCGGCGGCGCCGGCGCGGTGAAGGCCGGCGAGGAAGTCGGCGCGAAGGTCACGTATGACGGCCCGACCGAACCCAGCGTTTCGGGCCAGGTTCAGTTCATCAACAACTTCGTCAACCAGGGCTACAACGCGATCATCGTCTCCTCCGTCTCGCCCGACGGCCTCTGCCCGGCCCTCAAGCGCGCCAAGGAACGCGGCGTGCTGGTCATGACCTGGGACAGCGACGTCAACCCGGACTGCCGCAGCTACTATATCGATCAGGGCACGCCTGAGCAGCTCGGCGGCCTCCTGGTCGAGATGGCGGCGGAAGGCGTGACGAAGGAGAAGGCCAAAGTCGCCTTCTTCTATTCGAGCCCCACCGTGACCGACCAGAACGCTTGGGCGGAAGCCGCCAAGGCCAAGATCGCCAAGGAACATCCGGGCTGGGAAATCGTCACCACGCAGTACGGCTACAATGACGCCCAGAAGTCCCTGCAAACTGCCGAAAGCATCCTTCAGACCTACCCGGACCTCGATGCGATCATCGCACCCGACGCCAACGCCCTGCCCGCGGCCGCGCAGGCCGCCGAAAACCTGAAGCGGGCCGATGGCGTCACCATCGTCGGCTTTTCCACGCCGAACGTCATGCGTCCCTATGTCGAGCGCGGCACGATCAAGCGCTTCGGTCTCTGGGACGTCACGCAGCAAGGCAAGATCTCCGTCTTCGTTGCCGATCACGTTCTGAAGAACGGTCCGATGAAGGTCGGCGACAAGCTGGAAATTCCAGGTGTCGGCACGGTCGAGGTCTCGCCCAACAAGGTACAGGGCTACGACTACGAAGCCGACGGGAACGGCATCATCCTGCTGCCGAAGCGCACCGTTTTCACCAAGGAAAACATCGGCAACTTCGACTTCTGACCCCGCATAGGCGACGGGCAGCCCGGCTGCCCGTCGCCCTTCTTTCAAGGGCACGGTCGGAACTAGCACCGTGCAAAATCGCACGCCAAGGTCGAACCGGCGGCGAACGTCACGCAGAGGCCGAGCGTTTTGAAGTTTCTGTGGCGAGCGCGGTCCGCTGGGTTCGTAAATGGCGAGAGACGGGCTCGATATGTGCAAAGCCGCAGGGCGGCGACATGCGCTCGCGGCGAAACGAAGCCTATCGCGATGTCATTCTCGGCGTGATCGAGGAGCAGGTGGACATCACGCCGGTTGAACTGGCCGAAATGCTTCGATCAGAACATGGCGCGTTATTCGCACCGGGCACCATCTGGCGCTTCCTCGATCGTCGCTCCATGACCGTCAAAAAAGGACGGCGCACGCCAGCGAGCAGGAACGGCCCGACATTCTCGCGCGGCGACGCGCATGGTTCAAGACCCAGCCTGATCTCGATCCCGAACGGTTGGGTTCATCAATGAGACCGGTGCGTCCACGAAAATGGCACGTTTGCGGGGACGGGCAAGGCGCGGCGTGCGGTGTCGGTCCCGCACGGCCATTGAAAAACCACCACTTTTGCTAGCGCGCTACGCCTGACGGGCATGACTGCGCCCATGGTCCTGGACGGTCCCATGACTGGCGAGTGGTTCGGTGGCTGTGCAGAACAGGTTCTGGCGCCAACGTTGCGCTCCGGCGACATCGTCATCCTCGACAATCTGCCCGCTCACAAAACCATGGCCGCCCGCGACGCAATCGAAGCGACCGGGGCGTACTCGTCGATAGCGGCCTAGGGCATTTTCCGCTTCGCCGCAATGTGCCGCTGCTGTCGGAGCGTCAGACCGTCTGTGTCGCGTCGCATGCGCATTTCGATCATATCGGATGCCACCACGAATTCGGCCAATGCTGGATTCGTGAGACGGAGATGTACATCCTGTGTGAGCCGCGAGCCGAATGGGCACTCGCCGACCCGTATGCCAGCGACCCCATGTTTCTTCGGATGCCGTAAGGCTGGATGCGTCGGTCTATAGGGTGAAGAGCGTGACGGCGGAACGACTGCTTTCGGACGGGGATGCGATAAATCTTGGCGGCCGGCGGTTCGAGGTCATCCACACGCCGGGCCACTCACCCGGCGCGATAGCGCTGTACGAGGCGGCAACCGGGACACTGATCGCCAGCGACATCGTCTATGACGGCGATCTGGTGGCGGATGCCTTTTCATTCCAACCGCGACGATTATCGAGGCCCGCTGGGGCGCCTTGCATGCCTGGCGGTTTCCATCGTTCATGGCGGGCACCTCCCGAGCTTCGGCCCGACGCGACTTAAGCATGCTATCGACGCGTATCTGGGATGAGGTCCACGGCGTTGGTGCGGCGGCGATCCTGCTCGACGGGTCTCTATTACCGGTCAATGGCAGAAGAACGACAGCCTCCGCGTTCGCAATTTCCATGTGACCGCTTGATCATGAAGCGCGGCGTCGACGTGCCATGCCGAAGCAGGAAAGGAACCGGCATGAGGAAGCTATCGCGCTCGCGAGCGGCTCTCTCATCATGATCGCGCATGGGTGAAGGCGAAACTGAAGGACGTCGGTGATTAAGCTCCGACGCGCGGCTTGACTACCGCATTCCCGATCGTGCGCCTGGGATTGCTCCCATTTTACTGCGGGCGTCGGTTGATGCTGGCCACAAAGCGGTGACGGGTATTTCCGACTTTTTTAACCTCTCCCAGATCAGGGGTCGAATCGATCGACTGCGAAAGCACAACCCCGTAAGGCTCAATCGGGCGGAATAGTTTCGAACGGGTGCGGCGCTGCATAGCCCTCAGAAACCACTTGCATGCTTGCAAGCACTCCTGTAAAACGATTTTCGTAAAACGTTTTACGCTTACCTTACGGGAGGGGACGGGCTATCGTGACCGCATCCATCAAGGATGTCGCCAAGCAGGCGGGCGTGTCCCCGGGGACCGTCTCGAACGTTTTCAGCGGTAACCGCGCCGTGCGGCCGGATTTGGTCGATCGGGTTCGCAAGGCAGCGGAACAGCTTGGCTACCAGCCTGACCGTGCGGCGTCCCAGTTGCGGGCCGGCAAGGCGCGCATCGTCGCCGCCCTCGTGCCTGACCTGAACAACCCCTTTTTCACCAGTTTGATCGCGTCCATCGAAGCAAGCTTGCGTGACGACGGTATGGATATCATCGTCGCAAGCTCGAACGGCAACCCGCTGGAGGAGCGCGCGCGGCTTTCGGCCCTGCTTGCCTGGCGTCCGGCCGCTCTCATTGCGGTGCCCTGCGCCGATGAGTTTGAAAGCCGCGAGTTGATCGAAAAAGCGAGCGTTCCGTATGTCGTGGTAGATCGCGTGCCGGACTTCTTCGAAGGTGATGTCGTCAACGTCGATAACGTAGAAGCCGGCCGTATTGCAGCCGAGCACCTCGTTGGGCTGGGGCATCGTGACATCGTCGTGGTCGCCTCCACCATGAAACTGAAAAACATCCGTGAGCGCTGCGAAGGCATCGAGCAGGTGTTCGCCGCCAATGGCATCGGCAAGCCGACATTGATCGAGGTCGGTCTGGATTTCGATACCGCCGCGGAGAGCCTGGGCAGCTTCACGCAAAGCGGACGCCGGCCGACAGCATATCTGGCATTGACCAACTTCGCCACGCTGGGCGTTCTCGCGTCACTTCAGAAATGGGGACGCAGCGTCCCGGAAGATGTCTCTGTTTTGGGGTACGATGACTATTCCTGGATGCAGGCCGTCAGGCCGCCATTGACGGCCATCCGCCAGCCCGTCGAGGACATGGGACGCGAGGTTTGGAGCCGGTTGCGGGCACGTATCGCAGGCACCCGCGAGCCATTCTCGAGACTGAAGTTAAGTTGCGAACTCGTCGTGCGCGCGTCTACGGCGCCGCCCCCAATTCTGACATCGAGCGGTAGCCCGCAAGAGCGCTGGAAGGAGTTTGCCGGCCTGAGGTGACTGAGTGAGCGCCCACGCCTGACCGGGGGGCATCTGAAGATCGATAGCAGATTTCGGACACGGAGAGACTTTCCCCGTGAATGGCAAAGCTTTGCCGACGCCAGGGCGCCGTCGCGAGGCTTCAACCGAACAGCGCCGGAAAATGGAGGACGACATGAAGAAGATTGCACTACTGGGCTCAATCTCCGGCGCTGCGCTGCTCGTCGCATCGGCTGCCGGCGCCCAGGACATCGACTGGAAGTCGGAACTGGGCGACCATTCCGGCAAGACCTTGCATATGATGACCATCACCGATCCCTTCATCGACTCGATCAAGGCGACGAAAGACGGGTTCACCACCATCACCGGCGGCAAAGTCGAGGTCGACGGATACGGCTACGACGCCCTTCACGAAAAGGAACTCCTCGCCTGCTCCCAGAACGACAGCAGCTACGATATCATCATGATGGACGGTATCTGGATCGGCGAGCTTGCCGAAGCTGGCTGCATAGACAGCGCGGAAGACCAGTTGGCGAGCGGTAAGCCCGAGATTTTCGCATGGGACGATTACACGCCCTCAGCTGCCGGCCAGGCCAGCTGGGAAGGCCAGCGGATGTGCATCCCGGTCGGTATCTACTATGAACTGATGTACTATCGCACCGATCTGTTCGAAAAGGCCGGCGTCAAGGTTCCCGAGACATTCGAGGAACTCAAGCAGGCAGCCAAGACTTTTACCGACAATCCGGAATTTCCGGGTGTCTATGGCTACGCCATGAACAACAAGCGCGGCGCGGCGGCCGGACAGCAGTGGTTCGAGTGGATTTACAGTGCTGGCGGCAAGCCCTGGGTGTCCAACGACATCGGGTCGAGCGATCCCTACGCGGACCAGACTCCGCTGTTGAACTCCAAGGAATCCGTCGACCTCGTCCAGTTCTTCAAGGATATGGTCGCTTTCGGCCCTCCGGGCGTGGAATCCTTCGCTTGGGATGAGCGTGCGAACGCCTTCGCCGCAGGTAAGCTGGCCATGATCAACGACTGGTCGGTGCGCGCCCAGATCGCCAACGATCCGGCGCAAAGCCAGATCGCCGGCAAGTTCAAGGCTGCCTTGATGCCGCATAACGAAGGCGGCAAGACGGTTTCACCAGTTGGCGGCTGGGTTGCTTGCGTGAATGCGCACGGCAAACAGAAGGACGCCGCCTGGGACTTCCTGAAGTGGTTCGGGAGCCAGGCAGTCCACAAGCAGTATGTGCTGGCCGGCGGACCGCCGAGCCGCCTCTCGGCGATGCAGGATAGCGAAGTGCAGACGAAGTACCCCTGGACGGAACAGTTGTTTGAAGCTCAGAAGAACGCCTGGGTCGAGGTTCGTCCGCGCCATCCTCTGGCGTTCCAGTTGATCGATACCGTCGGCGTCGATGTGAACAAGGCGATCATCGGTGAGGTCAGCCCACAGGCGGCGATGGACAACGCCAACGAACAGGTCACCAATCTGCTCAAGCAGAACGGCTTGCTCAAGTAAGTACAGCAGCGGGCGGGGTGCCTCCCGCCTTCGCCCGCGCCCGACCGGGCAAGACTGCCCGGTCGGGCCTCACGAGGACCTCGCTCCCATGGCTTCGATCGATTCAGGTTTGACTCCGGGCGCGCCGCACCGGCCGTTGCGGCGTAGCTTCTTTCGTGGCGACCGTTTCCAGGCTGCGGCCTTCATCGTGCCGTCCTGTCTCGTTCTCGCGCTCCTGACCATCTGGCCATTCGTTTATTCCGTGTATCTCAGCCTCCATAGCGTAAGGCTGACGGCGCTTCATCGCGCCATTTTCATAGGCCTCGACAACTACAGAAATCTTCTTGCCGATGGCCTGTTCCTGCGTGCGACGCTGAACACGCTGATGCTTGCTGCCGCCTCTATCGCCTGTGAGATCATCGTAGGATTTGTCGTCGCCAAAGCCTTCGTCAGCATAGCGCACTTGCGCTGGTCGAACTGGCTTCGCTCGTTCTTCCTGATGCCGATGATGGTGACGCCGCTGATCGTCGGCATGATCTTCGCCTATGTCTTCAACCCGGTACTCGGCGTCGCCAACTATCTGCTCGGCGCGATTGGGTTGGCGCCGGTATCGTGGTTTGGCGAGTCGATCCCGGCCATGCTCTCGATCTTGCTGATCAATGTGTGGCAGTGGACGCCGTTCATGATGTTGCTGATCATGGCAGGGCTCTTCTCCATCCGCTCCGACCTTTACGAGGCGGCGCGCGTCGACGGCGCGAAGTGGCACCATGTCCTGCGCTTTCTGGAAATTCCATCGATACGCGGCATCGTGCTGCTCGGCGTCATCTTACGGATAATCGACACGCTGCGCTTCTTCGACGTCGTCTATGTCACCACGCGGGGCGGGCCGGGCGATTCCACCATGGTGCTGACGCTCTATGCGTACCAGCAGAACTTCCAGTTTTTCCAGGCAGGTGTCGGTTCGGCGGCGGCTGTGATCATCCTCGCGATCTCCATCGTCATCACCACCTTCGCCGTGCGCCTGCTTCGGGGGATCGAGGATGAATAGTCCCTTCAAACTCCGCGATATCGTTCCGCTCACGCTGGTCCTGCTGTTCGTTTTCGTCTCGATCGCTCCACTCTTGTGGATGTTCCTCGGCGCGTTCAAGACAACCGCCCAGATCATCGCCATCCCGCCGGTCTGGGTGCCGGACTTCACCTATCTCAAGAATTTCCAGGACGTTCTCACGCAGTTCTGGCCATTCATCGTCAATTCGCTGGTGGCCACCGTCGGCGCGACGATTTTTGCGCTGCTTCTGGCAGTCCCGGCAGCCTTCGGACTGGTCAATTTCCGATTCAGGGGCCGGGCCGCCGTCGCCGACTGGATACTGTCCACGCGCATGATGCCGCCGATCGCGGCAGCCGTTCCGCTGTTCGTGATCTTCCGTGGCGCGGGACTGCTCGATACGCTGCCGGCCCTCATCATCGCCTATGCCGCCTTCAATCTTCCCTTCGCGATCTGGATGTCGATGTCGTTCATACGGCGCGTCCCAGGCGAACTGATCGAAGCGGCCCGACTCGAAGGCTCCTCCTGGCTGCGCGTTTTGTGGGAGATCGTATTGCCGCTCAGCAAGAGCGGGCTCGCGGCCGTCGCCACCTTCGTCTTCATCTTCGCGTGGAACGAATTCATGCTCGCGCTTTTCCTGACCACGCGCGAGGCCAAGACGTTTCCGGTCGTGATCTCGTCCTTCATCGGGACGGGGCGCGTGTACTGGGAATACATAACCGCGGCATCCGTCATCCAATGCCTGCCGCCGGTGCTGTTCACCTTCTTCATGCAAAAGCACATTGTTTCCGGTGTCACCATGGGCGCCGTGAAGGATTGATCCACCCCCCTTAATTGTCGGAGAAAACCATGATCCCCAGACGCGGAGAAAACCGCACGGCACTCGTCACCGGCGCTTCGAGAGGCATTGGGCGGGCCATCGCCGAACGGCTTGCGGCTGAAGGCTATCGCGTCTTCGCCAACGACCTCGAACTGCGCAAGGCCGAGCTGGCCGAACTCGTTGCCGAAATTGCCGGCATGGGCGGCCGATGCGAGGCTGTCTATTGCGATGTCAGCAATCCGCGTTCGGTCGAGGCGATGGTGGCCGGCTGTCTCGCCAACGCCGGTTCAATCGACCTCCTGGTCAACAATGCGGGCGTCCTTTCCGTTCACCCCGTTGCCGAGATCGAGCCGGACGAATGGGACCGCATGTTCGATGTCAACACCAAGGGTACCTTCCTCGTCACCAGGGCGTTGCTTGGCCATTTTCGCAGCCGGAAGGCGGGCCGCGTCGTCAACATCGCTTCGATCGGCGGCAAGCGCGGCGGCCCCGGCCAGTCGCACTACTGTGCGTCCAAGGCAGCCGTCATCAACTTCACCCAGGTGCTCGCCATGGAAGTTGCGCGGGACGGGATCACGATCAACGCGGTCTGCCCCGGCATCATCGATACCGACATGGGCCGCAACAATTACCGTGACGAGGAATCGCTGCGCCAGGTGAAGGAAAAGACGGCGATGGGCCGCCTGGGCTATCCGGCCGATGTCGTCGGCGCCGTCGCCTTCTTCGCCTCCGAGGATGCGTCTTTCATCACCGGCCAAGCGTTGAATGTGGACGGCGGAATCATCTTTCACTGACGCCGCTCTGGCAAGGAGTTCCCAATGGGCGAGATAACCCTCAACAACGTCGTGAAGAGCTTTGGCGTTCACACCGTGGTTCAAGACGTCAGCCTGACGGTCGCGGAGGGTGAGTTCGTCGTTTTCGTCGGCCCCTCGGGCTGCGGCAAGTCCTCGCTGCTGCGCCTTATAACCGGCCTGGAGGAACTGACTTCCGGAACGATCATGATCGACGGGCAAAACGTCTCCAACCTACCGCCCTCGGAACGACAACTGGCCATGGTGTTCCAGTCCTATGCGCTTTTCCCGCACATGACTGTGGCGCAAAACATCGGCTTCGGCTTGCGTGTCGCCGGCATGCCGAAGCCGGCCATCCGCGAGCGGGTGGAGACGGCGGCCCGCACGCTTGGCCTGGAAACCTATCTCGACCGTTTTCCGCGCCAGCTATCGGGCGGCCAACGCCAGCGCGTGGCGATAGGACGTGCGATCGTGCGTCAGCCCAAGGCCTTTTTATTCGATGAGCCGCTGTCGAATCTCGACGCGGCCTTGCGTGTGCAAATGCGCATCGAACTCATCCGTCTGCATGACGAACTCAAAACGACAATGGTCTATGTCACCCACGATCAGGTCGAGGCGATGACCATGGCCGACCGGATCGTCGTGCTCAACGCCGGGCGGGTCGAACAGTTCGATACGCCGATTGCGCTTTATGACAGGCCGGCGAACCGTTTCGTCGCGGGCTTCATCGGGTCGCCCAAGATGAATTTCATCGACGGCCGAGCCTTGGGTCCATCCCTGTTCGGCGCGGCCGGCAGGCAGGTGGAGATTCCCGGCCTGGTCGATCCGCTGCCGGACGGCAAGTTGACGCTCGGGATAAGGCCTGAACACATTGCCTACGATCGCAGCAATGGGCTGTGGAGCGGAAAGATCCTGATTGAAGAGCAACTCGGCAGCGATGCCTACTTCACCGTCGAGGTGCCCAACGTCGGTCAACTCACCGTTCGTGCGGTCGGCGAACGCGGCTATCGGCGCGGTGACATCATTCACCTGACGCCGCAAGCCGAACACAGCCATGTGTTCGGTAGCAACGGCACCGCGCTGCGCTCGGCAAGTTCGAAGGGCGGCGTGGCCACACGCTCCGCTCCCTGACACTGCCCCAAACTTCTTGCAAGGATACCCGAAATGTACATGGAAAAGCTGCGTTTGGATGGCCGCCTTGCCGTCGTCACCGGTGGTGGACGCGGTATCGGTCTCGCCATAGCCGAAGCCCTGGCCGAAGCCGGAGCCAGGCTGGTGCTGCTCGACCGGGAGACCGACGTTCTTGAAGCCGGCACGGCAGACCTTGCGGCTAAAGGGCATCATGCGGTGGGCATCGTCCTCGACGTGACCGATTCCGGCAGCGTCCAGCGCGTCGCGGATCGGGTTGCGGCAGATCACGGTTCGATCGACATTCTTGTGGCCAACGCCGGTGTAGGCCGCGCTCCGACAGCCGCCGAAGACGTGTCCGACGACGACTGGCTGGCCGTCAACGATGTCAATCTCAACGGTGTCTTCTGGTGCAACCGCGCCTTTGGCCGGCACATGCTGAGCAAGGGCAGCGGCGTGATCGTCAATATCGGTTCGATGTCCGGCCTGATCGTCAATCGCCCGCAAGGCCAGTCCCACTACAACACTTCGAAGGCTGCCGTACATCATCTGACCAAGTCGCTCGCCGCCGAGTGGGCGAATCGCGGCGTTCGCGTGAATTCGGTCGCCCCGACCTATATCGAAACGCCGTTGATTGCACATGCCGAGGCCAGCGGCCTCGCCGACATCTGGCGTCGCGATACACCAATGGGCCGCTTCGGCCAGGCGCACGAAGTTGCCAGCGTCGTCCATTTTCTCGCGTCCGATGCGGCTAGCCTCATGACCGGCGTCGTCCTTCCCGTCGACGGCGGCTTCACCTGCTGGTGACCGGAATTCCAACTCTCCTGCACCTTGAAAGGAAATATCCATGAATAAACTTGGGGTCCATGCGCTCGTCTGGGAGGCGGGGTGGAGTCATGACGAATGCAGTCGCGCGATCGCTAGGACGGCGGAAGTCGGGTACGATTTCATCGAAGCGCCGGCGCTCGACCCAGGCTCGATCGACATCGATTTCACGCGCCGCCAGCTTGAAAAGAACGGCATCGGCATCAATTTCTCCCTTGGACTAGACGCAGATACCGATATCTCCAGTGGAGACCGGGAAAAGGCGGCCAGAGGCAAGAAGCGGCTTGAAGACGCCGTAGCCTTGGCTCGTGACGCGGGCGCCACTCATGTCTGCGGCATTCTTCACTCCGCTTTTCAGAAGAACACCGTCCCGACCACCCCCGCCGGCGTCGCAATGTCGGTGGACATCATCGGCCAGGTCGCCGAGATCGCCGCGAAGAGCGGGATCACGCTCGGCCTCGAGGTCGTGAACCGTTACGAGTCCAATGTCCTTAATACGGCCTCGCAAGCAGTGGAATTCTGCAAGAGGGTCAACGTGCCGAACGTAAAGGTGCATCTCGATGTCTATCACATGAACATCGAGGAATCGGACATCGCCTCGGCGATCAAGGACACAGGCGACTATCTTGGTTATTTCCACACCGGCGATTCGCATCGCGGTTATATGGGATCGGGCTCGATCGATCTCGCCCAGGTGTTCCGTGCCTTGGTGTCGAGCGGCTATACCGGGCCTATCGCTTTCGAGAGCTTCTCTTCGCGCGTCGTCG
>ERZ778018.1482-NODE-1482-length-18903-cov-5.062447_pt1 | contig 18903 bp, 15 predicted proteins | sample MGYA00375748_ERZ778018 | MGnify/ENA primary metagenome ERZ778018 (study PRJEB29350, sample SAMN05509839) | bioreactor metagenome | biome: bioreactor; material: wastewater | place: South Africa: University of Cape Town | collected 2014-04-22 ... | reverse complement strand
GTCCAGCCGACCCGGCTGGTCAGGAGACCGCGCAGCGTTGGCTCGGTGGTCTGAATCTCGATCGTCGCGTCAGCGGGCGCGGTCGTAAGCACCTCCGCCACCTCAGAGCGGATCGCGAGAGCGTAGGCGGTGTCTGTGTCGGTGCAACGAAGGCTGGCCTGGAGGTGCGTCCCTGCGCTCTGAGACGGGTTCAGGCGGGTCGCGAAGGCGCGCAGGAGCAGCGGGATCGGCATCGTGGCGGCGATGTCCGGATTGCCCATGGCGCGTAGCGTGGCAAGGAGGCCGGCGCGGTCGAGCGTTCCGTCGATCTCCATGGCGGCCATCAGATAGTTATTGCGCCAGATCGGATTCGTTGCCTGGTAGCCGAGCTGGCGCAGCGCGTCCGCCTTCAGTTGGCGCGCGTCCTGGTCGTTGAGGTCGAGCCGTAGCACGTGGGTCAGGATCTCGGCGACCCAGCGGAAATCGCGTTCGGCAGAGGCCCGCGCGGCCCTGGCAACGACCGCATCGCGCCCACCCATCGCCTCGACGTAGCGGGCGGAGCGTTCGCGGCGTGGCAGGGGATCGAGGAAGGTCGGGTCGCCTTCAAACCAACCGAAGTAATTGGCGTAGACCTGCCGCACGATCTGTTTGACATTGCCATAGAACTCGCCGAGCCAGGGGTGATTACGGAGCCGGGGCGGCAGCTCGGTGAGCGCCTCGACCAACTCGTCCGGCGTTTGCCCGCGGGCCAGCAACCGGACGGTCTGATCGTGAATGTATTGCATCGCATCTCGATACGCTGTGAGCAGATCACGTACATCGTCCCCGCCCGTGAGCGGGCGGCCGTGTCCGAGGATCAGCGCCTCTGCGTCGAATCCGCGCAGCAGGTCGACAGCGCGAATCCACTGACCGATGTCGCGCACGGCGCCGCGCAAGGCATAGAGGTTCGCCAGGCACTCACCCTGGATCACATCGGCTGCATGCAGGACATGGTGATCCGGAAACCAGAGCACGATCTCGTCGTCCGATTCGCTCGGCGCCTCGCGTAGCTGTACGCGAATGCCGGCCACTTCGATATCGAGCACTCCCTGAAAAACCGTGGTCGGCGGCAGGAAACCGGTGGTGCCGATGCCGAACTGCGTACCCAGGCCGGTCTCCACCCAGCCGTCCGGACCACGCTCGAGCCCGAGGCCGAAGGTGTAGGCCAGCCGCAACGGAGGCATCAGACCGAGACTCGGATTGCCGCGGATCCCGGTCAGCAGCCGCTCGTGCGCATAGATTTCCACGCGCCCTTGTTCGACATCGACGGGATCGAGGATGGCGCGCACTCCCGAGATATGGTCAGGATGGCTGTGGCTGTAGATCAGCGCCTTGATCGGCTTGTCGCTTACCGTGCGTAGGGCAGCCAATGCCTGCCGGGCGTGCTCCGCCGTCTCCAGGCAGTCGATCAGCAGCACGCCATCGGTGCCAACGACCATCGTCATGTTGGATTGGCCGTAGCCGACCGCGGTGTAGAACTGCTCGGCCACCTGATAGACGCCTTGCTGCATCGTTCGCGCATGGGCGGTGAGTCGCTCGGGAACCGTCTCAGCGTCCTCGGTATACGCCTGGTTTTGACCGGTCAAGAAGCGTGGCTCCGGTATCGGCATCGGTGTTTCCTCACTATCCGCGATCCGCGCGGTGGGATGGCGATCGTCAGGCGGGCGTACCGCTGTCGAGTGTGTCCAGAAGTTGCCGGAAGAGCCGCTGCATCTCGCGCTGTTGGGCTGGGCTGAGCGTGGCATCGAGCAGCGTTGTCATCTCGGCCTCGTAGGTCTGGCTCGCGGCGGCGAGGAACGAACGGCCGGCATCGGTGAGGACGACGCGCGAGGCGCGGCGATCGGTGGCATCGGGTGCACGGCGGAGGAACCCCGCCCGTGCGAGCCGGTCGACAATCTTGCTCGCACCGCCGACCGTGATGCCCAGCGTACCGGCGATCTCACCGATACGCAGGCTTTCATCGGCTGAATGCCCGACAACATAGAGCGGCCAGAAGAAGGCGAGCGGTTGCCCATGCTCCGCACGGAGCCGCTCATCGATCCGGTTCCAGAGCGTGATTTCCAAACGGACCAGATCGCTCAGCCACTCGATTCCGCTCGGTACCATCGCGTCGTCCTTCGCTCGTCGCTCGCGATTCAATTCTGCGGAAGTATATTCCAAGGAATATATATACGCCAAGCCGTTCCAGTATGCCGGCGTCACGCATCCAGCCGGTCACGCGTCCACATGCGGTGGAGCCGATCGAAGAGATGGTGGGCTATTCTTGCTGGGGTTGTGCGAATTCTTCCGGTCGCAAATCGAGGAAGTCGGAGACGCGGAGCAGGCGAAGGATGAGTTGGACCGGCCCGACGGCGACGGTGCGCTGCGGATCGTGGAAGATCTGCGGGTTGGTGAGGCGCCAGACCCGGCTGCGCGTCACGATTTTGCAGCTGCCGTTGGCCAGCACATTCTTGACCCAATCCGCGTTCTGACTATAGATAAGCGCGACGATGAAGTGATCGCCGCGCCGGAAGACGTTGACTGGCGTGTAATACGTCCGGTGCGACGTTCGGCCCGTATGAATAACGACGCCAAAACCAGGGAGGCGTGGCGCCAGCCGGTTCATAATGCGATTCGTGATTCGCATATTAAAATGGCCGACCCAGTACGGCAGCGGCATGAAATTGATCCCTCCGAGTTGTTGAGCGTTCGTCTGGCCCCGTTCGTCGCACGCTGATGGCTTGCGGAGAGCGATCGACAGGGCGATACTCCAGCAAATGACAACGGTTAAGGATGTGCTGAGCGGGGGCTGAGATGCAAACTGGTACACGCGCACGGGTTCGGCAACGGAGCGGGGCAGCGGTCGTCGAGGCGCTGCAGGCCGAGGGCGTGGAGTATGTCTTCGGATTGGTCGGCTCGCACGTCATCGAAGTCTACGATGCGCTGGTCGATGCGCCTTCGATTCGTCATATCACCGTCAAGAACGAGACGGCCGCCTCGGGCATGGCCGATGCGTATGGCCGCCTCACCGGCAAACCGGGCGTCGTGCTGGTCACCGCCGGGCCGGGTGCGACGAATTCGCTGACCGGCGTGGCGCAGGCGTATATGGCCGCCTCACCGCTGGTGCATATCTCCGGTGCCGTCCCGCGTGGGGCATCCTACGAATCGTTCCACGGCGTCGATCACGAAGATTTCCTGGTGCGCGTCTTTGCCGAAGTCACCAAATGGAGTGTGTCGATCCAGCGGCCCGAAGATATCCCGCATGTGCTCTCACGCGCCTTCGCCATCGCTACCAGCGGGAGGCCGGGGCCGGTACACGTCGAGATTCCGCAGGATGTGCTGCTCGCCGACGCGACCGAGATGGATGTGTACGAGAAGACGGTGATCGAGCCGGAGCGCCTGAGCGACGCCGATCTGAGTGCGCTCGCCGGGCGCATCCGCGAGTGCAAGCGGCCGGTCATCTGGGCCGGGAAGGGCGTGCGATCGCGCTTCGCCTCCGATGAACTGGCCGAGCTGGCGCAATTGCTGGAAGCGCCGGTCATGCTCTCGGGTGATGCCGTGGGAGCGCTGCCGGATACCCATCCGCTGGCCGTGGGGCAGCTCAATCTGTATGGGCAGACGCCGTTACAGCAAGAGCTGGCGGCCGAGGCCGATCTCATCATCGCCGTCGGTGAGCGCGGCGGTACCGGTCATGGCGACATGATGTTCGCGCTCAGCCAGGCGCCGGTCGTCGGCATCTGGCTCGGCAACGACGGCGAAACACCCGATCCACGCTCGCAGGTCGGCGCTGTGGCTGATATCAAGGTCGGGCTCAACCAGCTGCTCGAAGCGTGCGGCGACCAGCAGCGACCGGTCGATGCCGCGTTGCGTGCCCGTATCGAGCGTGGTCATCATGGGCTGCGCACGCAGGTTCGCACCGAGATCAAGCGCGACTATGGCCAGGCGCAGCCGATGCATTACGGCGTGGCGCTCGATGCGCTCTCCGAGTTCGTAGACGACGACACGATCGTGCTCGGCGATATCGGCAGCCACAACCAGTGGACGCGCGTCGTCGTCGAGACGCTCAATCGCACGACGCTGACGCCGGAAGGCTACTGGGGTGCGATGGGCTTCGGGCTGCCGGGTTCGATGGCCGCCAAGCTCGTCTTCCCCGAGAAGAAGGTCGTCACGGTGACCGGCGACGGCTGCTTCCTGATGGCGAGCAGCGATTTCGCGACGGCCGTGGAATATGGTCTCAATCCGGTGATTATCATCCTGAACGATCGGCAGTACGGTATGATCGTCGGCATGCAGGAAGGGAAATACGGGCGAACGAGCGAGACGGCGCTCAATGGCCCCGATTTCGTCGCCTTCGCACGCTCATTTGGCGCCGACGGCATGCGCGTCGAGCGGCCGGAGGAGATGCGTGAAGCGCTGGAACGAGGCTTCGCCAGCGATACGATCTTCGTGATCGACGCGAGTTGCGACTTCCGTCATCCAACCTACAACCTGGCCAAATCGGCCGCCGCCATGGGCTAGGCGTTTGCCGCCTGGACCGCCCAACAAGGAGCATTGCGTTGAAGCTCTATCTCATGCAGCTTGGATCCGCCACAGGTGGATCACCGGTTCCGGGTTACCTGATTCAGACCGATGACGGCAGGAATATTCTGGTCGACAGCGGCTATCCGCAGGACCGCTACGGCGAGGGGGGCGCATATCCGGCCGATAGCTGGATCGTCACCCGTCTCGCCCAGATCGGCCTGACGCCGGACGATATCGACATGGTCGTCTGCACGCATATGGACCACGATCATGCCGGCAGCCACGATCACTTTCCGAATGCCGAATTCGTGGTGCAGGACGAGCATCTCAAGGCCGCGCGTGAGATGCCGCGCTTCCAGTCGATTCGTGAGCACTGGGACAACCCGCAGCTCAACTATCGCACCGTCAGTGGGGATACCGAACTTGTGCCGGGCGTTGAGTTGATCGGGACAAGCGGGCATGTTCCGGGGCATCAGTCGGTACTGGTGCGCCTGCCGCAAACCGGTCCGGTCTTGCTGGCGATCGACGCGATTCCCCACAATTTCGACGGCTTCACGCCGGAAACCCGTCCGACCGGAACATTCGACAACGATGTGGAAGGCACCCGCCGCAGCACGCGCAAGCTGGTTGACCTCGCCGAGCGCGAAGGCGTCACGCTCATGATCTACGGTCACGACACGGAGCGCTGGCAGCCGCTCAAGAAGATGCCGGAATATTACGAGTAGGGCGGGGATTTGCATTCGATTCGCCCTGTCGAACCCCTTCCGTGGGTTTCGTGCCCTCAGCCCGGCGGTTTAGCGCCGGGCTGACGTCGGGTGCGATCACGGTCATCGGTTGCCGCTCACGTCGACAATAGCGACTCAGCGCGTTTGCTCCCAGACTCGGAACATACCTTCATCGCTTCGCGGTAACCTCCTCATCGCTCATCGCTGTGGGCCTGTTAACCATATATACGCATAGTGCTCGCCGGCCGTGAAAATGCGCGTTTTATCGCATCAAATGCGCCCTGCTACCTGTCTGAAAACGTGCGTCATCCTTCGCCTCGTTGCCCTGGCGGCACAGCGATTGCATAAGAGACAGGGTATGACACCGCTATCGTTATTCCCGGAGGGAGTTCCAATGTCTGGTATGGGCGACAAACTCAAAGGCAAAGGCGAAGAAATCAAGGGCAAAGCCAAGCAGGAGTATGGTGAGCACACCGATAACCCCGAAGTCGAAGCCGAAGGCAAGGGCGACGAGATGAAGGGGAAGGCTCGCCAAGCGGTGGGCAAGGCCAAGGATAAAGCCGGCGACATCAAGGATAAAGTTCGAGACTAGCCGCATCCATACGGGGAACGCACCGGCGTTCCCCGTCCCCCTTTTCTCGCCCATTCACACCACGTGATTCCGATGATAGTTCATGCGTTTCGGATCGATCTCTCTTGATTTGTCGGCTGCGCGCAGCGCACTGCTCTATCTTCGCGCCCTGCGCGGGTAGAAGTGATCCTCTTCACCCGCTCAGCGTTGGACCATTTCTTGCATCAGGGGGAGTAGACCCGCTGAACTCCGGCGCCGAAAACCGCAGGAAGACGTCGGCCCGTGGGTCTCTGAGAGTAGATGAACGGACATACGTGTGAACGATGAGAGGACTCTGGACTATGTATGACGAAGAGCGACATATTCGCCAGGAACGCATCGACGATCCGACGATGCCCGCCGGCTACCGGCGCGAAGAGCGCGTCGTGATCGATGACCGTGGCGTACCGCCCAGTCGCATTATTGCCAGCCGCGTGAGCCAGGTCGTCTGGACGATCGTCGGCTTTATCGAAGCGCTGATCGCGATTCGTGTGATTCTGAAGCTCATCGGGGCGAACGCCGGTAACGGTTTCGTCAACTTCATTTACGGCTTCAGCGACTTCTTCGTGAAGCCGTTCCTCGGTATCGTGAGCGATCCGACCAGCGGGAAGAGCATCCTGGAGATCAATAGCCTGATTGCCATGCTTGTTTACCTGGTGCTTGGTTGGGTCGTTATCCGCATTGTCTGGCTGATTTACGATGTCACCGCGCCGACGCGGACCGAAATCTAAGGAGCAACTCATGGCCCAGCAACCTGACGCTGATGAGACGAAGAAGGACAAGATGAACGCAAGCGATCTGAAGGGTATGGCCGTTATTTCATTAGGCGAGGGAACCAAGCTGGGTGAGGTCGATCAACCGCTCTTCGATCTGCCGAACCGGCGCGTTTGTGCGGTCCACGTTAAGGGCGATTCGGGAATCTCGGTGCTGCCCTTTGAGGCGATTGAGCGGATCGGGAGCGATGCAATTACCGTGGTCACCAGCCGTGTAACCCAGACGCCGGGCATTGATAGCTCTGGTCAGGGGTTGCTTGATCTGGAAGCGCTGCGGAAGCTGAAGATTGTCAACCAGGATGGAACGTTCCTGGGTAAGCTGAGCGACGTCGAGTTCGACCCGCGTGACGGCCATGTGACGCATCTCGCGGCACACAAGGGCGGTGTGCTTGGCATGGGCGGTACGACGACACCCATCGGCGCTAACGCCAGCCTGGCCGCCGGGCGCGAGCTCCTCACCGTCTATGTGGACGCGGCAGATGCCGAATCGACGGCCAGCATGGATGCGCAAGCGCGACAGGGCGGCACATCCCGGGCGACGGACGACCGCGACGTCCGCACGGTCGAAACCGGCGAATCGAACCACCTGCGTGGCTCCGACGAAGAACCAGAGACGACTCGCACCACCAATTCGACTGATCGCCCACCACTCAGCCCTAACGACCCCTGGCCCGAGGACAGCCGACCGTAAGCGGGAAGCACCCTTCGCCCCAACCCCTCTCCCAATTCTAGGAGAGGGGTGTCTTGGAGCGGACGTGCAAGCGTTTCCCGAAAAGATACTCCGGGCGAGGCGGGCGGTATTTATGGCGCCCGCCTCGCCCAGCGCACTCCTCGAAGGACGATTCACCCACGTACCTCAAGACATCCCTCTTCCGTTCGCGACGCGAGAGCGGCTGGGGGTGAGGGACTCCATCCCTTCCCCCATTTCACCTCTCCGCATGTAGTATATTACACACCACAGAGCGGGCCGCCGGATGGCTTGGAGGGGAAGGTGGACGCCGGTGCCGATACCGAATGGCGTGCGAAAAATGCGTCGGTCACTTGTGCGCGAGGAGATCTATCGACTGCTGCACGAGTGGATCGTCAATGGAACGCTGCAGCCCGAGGAGCAGATGCGCGATGTCGAGCTGGCCGAGATGCTCGGCGTCAGCCGCACACCGGTGCGCGAAGCGCTGCGCCGTCTTGAAGACGAAGGATTGGTACTGACTGCCCGCAACCGCTGGACGCGGGTCGCACCGGTCAGCATCGACGATGCGCACAACCATTTCCCGATTCTCTGGGCGCTCGAACGGCTGGCGCTGCAGTTGACGACCACGCCGTATACGGCGTCGGAAATTGACGAGATGAATGACGCCAATCGCGCATTGGCGCTGGCGCTCCGTCGCGGCCAGGCAATCGAGGCATCGACGGCCGACTTTCATTTTCACCAACTGGTGACGGCGCGCTGTCCGAACCCGGAGATCGCGCGGATTGCCTTCGAACAGAAGCTGCGCTTACGGCGGATATCGATCTGCTATTTTCAAGGGTGCCTTGTTGCCGAGCAATCGGTGTCCGAGCATCAGACGGTCGTTGAGGCGCTGCGAGTCCACGATCACTGGCAGGCAGCTGTTGCCCTTGAACGTCACTGGACCGAAAGCTACGGACGGTTTCTGGAACAGGTTGAGCAGATCGATCTGGACGACGGTGAGCCGGCGGACGATTCCGCTGCGCACGAGCTGCCGGTCGATCCCGAAAACGTCGGTATGCCGACGCGCTGGTCGTCGTAATCGTGCGAATGGTTGAGATCATCGCAGCGTTTCTTGGCGGTCAAATGTTTAAAGGAGCGAGTGGTGAACGCGAATGACGGAGAGAGCGAGCATCAGGACGTGAGCGCGGCCCAGGTTGAGGTTGATGGTGAGCGGCTGACGATCGCCGATGTCGTAGCGGTGGCGCGCTTCGGCGCAACGGTGGCGCTGTCACCGTCGGCGCTTGCTGGGATCGAGCGCTCGCGGGGGTTGGTCGAGGAGATCGTCGCGCGAGGCGACACGATTTACGGCGTCAATACCGGCTTTGGCGATCTCAGCACCGTCTCGATTCCGGCTGACCAACTCTCCGATCTGCAGCACAACCTGCTTCGCTCGCACTCGGCCGGCGTCGGGCCGCCGCTGCCGCGCGATGTCGTGCGCGCCATGCTCTTGCTGCGCGCCAACGCACTCGCCAAGGGCAACTCCGGCGTGCGTCCGGTCCTGATCGAGCGGCTGATCGATTTGCTCAATGCCGGGGTGACGCCGGTCGTGCCCGCGCAAGGCTCGGTTGGGGCGAGTGGGGATCTGGCACCCCTGGCGCATCTCTCGCTCGTCCTTTTCGGCGAAGGGTTCGCCACACTGGGCGACGAGACAGAGCCGTTGCCGGGGGCGGAGGCGTTGCGACAGGCCGGGCTGGAACCGCTCGATCTGACCGCCAAAGAGGGTCTGGCGCTGATCAACGGCACACAACTGATGACGGCGATCGGTGCGCTGGCGTTGCACGACGCCGAACTGCTGCTGGAAACGGCCGAAGTCGCGGCCGCGACCAGCCTGGAGGCGCTGCGGGGGACCGATACGCCGTTTGACGCCGGGATCCAGGCGGTACGGCCGCATCCGGGACAAACACGCGTCGCCGGTCGCCTACGTGCGCTCCTGGCTGGCAGCGAGATCCTCGCCTCGCATCGCGATCGCGCGGTTGATCCGCGAGTGCAGGACCCCTATTCACTGCGCTGCACGCCGCAGGTACTCGGCGCCTCCTCGGACGCACTTGGCTACGTCCGGCGCGTGCTCGAGATCGAACTGAACAGCGCGACCGACAACCCGCTCTGCTTCCCGATCGATCCGAGCGAACGCACCGCAAGCGACTACGGTCGCGTACTCTCGGGCGGCAACTTCCACGGCCAGCCGGTGGCGCTCGCCATGGATTTCTTGAAGATCGCGGTCGCTGAAATCGCTAGTATCTCGGAGCGGCGCACCTACCTCATGCTCGATCCGGCACGGAGCGGCCTCCCGTCGTTTCTCTCACCGGCGGCCGGTGTGCAATCCGGCTACATGATCGCGCAGTACACGGCGGCGGCGCTCGTGTCCGAAAACAAGACGCTGGCGCATCCGGCGAGCGTCGATTCGATCCCGACCTCGGCCGGGATGGAGGATCATGTCAGCATGGGACCGATCGCGGCACGTGGCGCGGCGAGCATTATCGCCAACACTGCGCGTGTGCTGGCGATCGAACTGCTCTGCGGTGTGCAAGGTGTCGAGCAGCGCCACCCGCTGCGCGCCGGGCGCGGTGTCGCCGAGGCGAGCGAGCGTTTACGGGCGCTGATCCCGCCGCTCACCGCCGACCGTGTGCTCTCGCCCGACATCGAGCGTATCGCCGACCTGGTGCGCGCGGGCGAGTTCCGTCTGAGCGAGTATGGAGCGTAGGCGGACGGCCCTTACCCCCGACCCCTCTCTCCCATCGCGAACGGGAGCGGGGAGGAGACGCGTGACGAAAGTCGCTTGGGCGCCATGAATGTCGCCCCTACGGAGTCGGTGCGGATGTAGGGCCGCCCCCGACATCGAAGCTCATTGAGGAGGCAATCCGATGACATCTGAATCGCCAACGCCCGCCAGGCACGAAGCCGTACACGCGCCACGTGGGGCGAGCCTCAGCTGCAAGGGCTGGGAGCAAGAGGCGGCCATGCGCATGCTGATGAACAACCTCGATCCGGCAGTGGCTGAGAAGCCGGAGGAGTTGATCGTTTATGGCGGCACCGGCAAGGCGGCGCGCAACTGGGATTGCTTCGACGCGATTGTGCGTGAACTGCGCGAGCTGGAGAGCGACCAGACGCTACTCGTCCAGTCCGGCAAGCCGGTCGGCGTCTTCCGCACCCACGAGATGGCGCCGCGCGTGCTTCTTTCCAATTCGATGCTCGTGCCGCAGTGGGCCACTTGGGATGAGTTCCGGCGTCTCGAAGGGTTGGGCCTGACGATGTACGGCCAGATGACGGCCGGCAGCTGGATCTACATAGGCACGCAGGGGATCTTGCAGGGAACCTACGAGACGTTCGCCGAGCTCGCCCGCCAGCGCTTCGGCGGCTCGCTCACCGGCAAGCTGGTCGTGACGGCCGGCCTGGGCGGCATGGGTGGTGCCCAGCCGCTGTCGGTCACGATGAATGGCGGCGTCGTGCTGATCGTCGAGGCCGATCCGGAGCGGATCGCGCGGCGCGTCGATACCGGCTATTGCGACGAGTGGACCGACGACCTGGATGACGCGCTGCGCCGGGTGGAAGCTGCACGGAAGTCAGGCACTCCGCGCTCGGTCGCGCTGCTCGGCAACGCCGCCGAAGTGCTGCCCGAACTACTGAAGCGTGATGTGCAGGTCGATGTCGTGACCGACCAGACGTCGGCACACGACGCGCTCGGTGGCTATATCCCGGCCGAAATCACGCTGGAGGACGCGCTGGCGCTGCGCGAATCGGCGCCGGAGATCTATACGCAGCGGAGCATGGCGAGCATGGCGCAGCATGTACGCGCGATGCTGGAGTTCTCGCGGCGCGGCGCCGTCGTCTTCGATTACGGCAACAACCTGCGTGGTCAGGCGTTGGTGGCCGGCGTGCCGGACGCGTTCGATTACCCCGGCTTCGTCCCCGCCTTCATCCGGCCGCTCTTTTGCGAGGGGAAGGGCCCCTTCCGCTGGGCGGCACTTTCCGGTGATCCCGAGGACATATATCGCACCGACGAAGCGATCGCCCGCCTGTTCCCGGAGAACGAGGCGCTCAAGCGCTGGCTGCGGCTGGCGCGCGAGCAGGTGCCGTTCCAGGGTCTACCCTGCCGCATCTGCTGGCTCGGTTATGGCGAACGCGACCGGGCAGGGCTTGAATTCAATCGCATGGTGCGCGATGGTGAACTGTCGGCGCCGATCGTCATTGGCCGCGATCATCTTGATACCGGCTCGGTCGCCTCGCCCTATCGCGAGACCGAAGGCATGCGGGATGGCTCGGATGCCATCGCCGACTGGCCGATCCTCAACGCGCTGCTCAATACCTCGGCCGGTGCCTCCTGGATCTCGGTGCATCACGGCGGTGGGGTCGGCATCGGACTTTCGATTCACGCCGGTATGGTCGTCGTGGCCGACGGCAGCGCGCGTGCCGAGGAGAAGCTGAGCCGCGTGCTCCTGACCGATCCCGGCAGCGGCGTCATGCGACATGCCGACGCTGGGTACCCCGAAGCGCTGGCGACGGCACGGGAGAAGGGGGTCCGAATCCCGATGGATCGCGGAGAGGCATAGTGCGGCAAACCGTATATGTCTTCTCGATGTCTCTTGAAAGGGATACCGGATGAGCGAAATACCGACTCTGCTCATCGAACATGCCGCCGAACTCCTCACGATCACGCCCGATGCGCCCGATCGGATCGGTAAGATCGTCGATGGCAGCGTCCTGATCGCCGGTGAGCAGATCGTCGCGGCCGGACCTGCGGGCGAGGTCGCGGCCACGGTCGACCGAGCGAGCGTGCGGACGATCGATGCGCGTGGCAAGGTCGTGTTGCCCGGCTTCGTCGATTGCCATACGCACCTGATCTTCGGCGGCTCGCGCGTCGATGAATACGCGGCGCGGATAGCGGGGCGCGACCTGGGTACACTGAAAGACGCTGGCGTCCCGGTCGGTATTACCGGCACGATGCAGGCGACGCGCGCCCTGAGTGTTGAGCAGTTGACCGAACAGGCGCTGCCGCGACTGAGCGAAATGCTCCAGATGGGTACGACGACCGCCGAAAGTAAGAGCGGCTACGGCCTCTCGACCGACTCCGAACTGCGGATGCTGCGCGCCAACCAGCAGTTGGCGCGCCTGCAGCCGGTTGAACTGGCGAGCACCTTTCTCGGTGCCCACGCCCTCCCGCCGGACCAGCCGCGCGAACGCTACATCGAACAGATCATCGAGGAGATGATTCCGCGGGTCGCCGAGGAGCAGCTGGCCGAGTTCTGCGATGCCTTCTGCGAGGAAGGCTATTTCACGCTGGATGAGACGCGGCGCGTGCTGGAAGCGGGTGTCGCGCATGGCTTGCGGCCGAAGCTGCACCTCGATCAGTATCGCTACAGCGGGGCCGCGCTTCTGGCAGCCGAACTTGGCTGCGTGTCGGTCGATCACCTCAATTTCACCCCGCCCGAAGAGGTGCGGAAGTTGGCCGAGGCGGGAGTGGTGGGCGTCATCATGGCGGCCATCGACTTCGCGGTGGCGCATCCGCGGCCGATCGCGGCACGAACACTGCTGGCCGATGGCCTGACGCTCGGCATCGCGACCGATCTTTGCCCCGGCTGCTGGCTGACGAGTATGCAATTCGTCATCGCGCTCGCCTGTCGCCTGCAAGGGTTGCCGGTCGAAGAGGCGGTGCGCGCCGCCACGCTCGGCGGCGCCCAGGCGATCGGCCGGCAGGACCGGATCGGCTCGCTGGAGCCGGGTAAGCAAGCCGACATCGTGATGCTCGATGTCGACCGCTACGAAGATCTCGCCTACCGGTTCGGCCGCAACGCCGTCGAGACGGTGATCAAGCGTGGTGACATCGTTGTCGAGCGAGGCGTCTGATGCCGGTGAACGCTGCCGGACGCTACCGCGTCGCGCACCTGCACCAGCCGGACGACTGGCTCTCGCCGGGCTATCTCGAAGTCGGCGCTGATGGCCTCATCGACTCAGTCAGTGCCGAGCAACCGGACGGCTGGGATACACGCGAGATTCAGCAGCTCGATGGCTTCGTTGTGCCCGGGATGCTCAATCTGCACTCGCACGCGCACCAGCGGGCGCTGGCCGGACGTACCGAGTACATCGGGCCGGACCCGGCGACGAGCGCCGATAACTTCTGGGCCTGGCGTGAGCGCATGTACGCGCTGGCCGGAGTGCTCGATCCCGCCCAGTTCCAGGCGATCGCGGCGCAAGCCTATCTGGAGATGCTCAAGGCGGGCTACACGACGGTTGGCGAGTTCCACTACCTGCACCACGATGCGGACGGCAAGCCATATGCTGATCTCCCCGAGATGTCGAAACGTGTCATCGCGGCCGCGGATTCGTCCGGCATCGCCCTGACCCTGCTCCCCTCGCTCTACACACACGGCGGTATCGGCAAGCCGCCGACCGATGGCCAGCGCCGCTTCGTTCTTGAGGTCGACGATTTCTTGCGCCTTGTCGCCGATCTGCGTGGTCGTTTGCCACAACACCCGCTGATCCGCCTCGGGGTCGCGCCGCACAGCGTGCGCGCCGTGAGCGAGGCGAACCTGCGCCGCCTGCTCGACGCACTGCCCGATCTGCTGCCCGGTGCGCCGATTCACATGCACGTCGCCGAGCAGCAGGGCGAAATGGACGAATGCGTTGCCCGGCTCGGCACGACCCCGGCCCGCTGGCTCTTCGGCACCTTCGAACTCGATGACCGCTGGACCTTCATTCACGCCACTCATTGCGACGCCGCCGAGATCACTCAGATCGCCGGTCACGGCGTCACCGTCGGCCTCTGCCCGACGACCGAAGCCGACCTCGGCGACGGCATCTTCGATCTGGTGGCATTGCGGCAGGCGAACGGCCGCTTTGGCATCGGCACCGACGGCAACACGGTGCTCGATCCGGCCGAAGAACTGCGGCAGATGGAATACGCCCAGCGCCTGACGCGCGAGCATCGCGCCATTCTCGTAGCGCCCGACAACCCAACGACCGCCCACGCCGGTCGTCGTCTCTACGACCTGGCGCTCGCCGGTGGCGCGCACGCGCTGAATCAGCCGGCCGGTGCATTGCGCCCTGGCCTGCGCGCCGACCTGCTCGAACTCGATCCCGACCATCCCTCGCTCTTCGCCCATAGCCCGGAAACGGCTCTCGACGCCTGGATCTTTACCAGCGCCCCTGGTGCCGTCCGCAACGTGATGGTCGGCGGCTCCTGGCAGATCCGCGACCGCTACCACCGCGACGAAGACGCGATCGGCAGCGCCTTCCGCCAGGCGATGCGCGCAGTGGCGGCGGCGTTTGGGGGATGATACGAGAGTGCTGGCGGCGATCGATGACAGTGCCCTCTGGCTCCCGCCCCCTTGGTTCAAAACCGAGAGCTCCCTGGACGAAATCCCTCCAGAACTGAGTTTGTATATGTACTATTCAACCCCTTCAGTGGGTTTCGTCTTTTGAGCCCGGGAATAAATGCCCGGGCGGACTCCGGGCGAGACGATTCAGGACGCTATTACCGTTCCTTCAGGCGCGCGTCTCGACCCTGGACATCATTGCAAAATTATCTTATGATCGCTGCACAAGTTGTTGCGCGAACGATCTACGGAGACAGGATAGTTGAGCGATTCGCCAACGGCAGACCGGCACGCTGCCGTTTGCCACACGTGACTATGCGTGTGAAGGAGGAGCCCTCGATGCACGCGGAGGCCTTGAACCGGTTGAACCCCTCAGGTGAGACGATTCAGGTTGGCACGACACTGATCACGTTCCTCGTTACCGGCGCTGATTCCAATGGGAGTGTGGCGATCTTCGAGATGGGCGTGCCGAGCGGGGAGAAGATTCCCTCGCCATTCCACAGCCACGATGCGTATGAAGAGACCATTTACGGAATTGAGGGGGTGACGACGTGGACCGTCGACAGTACCCCGATTGACGTGCCGCCGGGGCAGGCGCTCTGTATTCGGCGAGGGGAAGTCCATGGGTTTGCGAATAATGGAGATGTCGATGCTCGTGCGCTCGCGGTCGTCAGCCCGGCTGTGATCGGGCCGGAGTTCTTTCGCGCGATCTCGGCGATCTTCAGCGCCGGACTGGAGCCGGCGGAGGCACGGGCTCGCGTTGGGGAAACGATGCGCCAGTTTGGCCTGACTCCGGCGCCGGTTTGATCGTGCCTGCCGTTCGTTATCAGATGATCGATCGCGACGACATAAGGAGGAGACATCAATGCACGCGGAAGCCTTAAATCGGTTGAATCCGTCGGAGGAAACGATTCAGGTTGGGCCGATGACGATCACGTTTCTCGTCACCGGCGACGATTCCGATGGGAGTGTGGCGATCTTCGAGATGTTGACGCCGAGCGACGTGCAACTTCCGGCGCCGCACAGCCACGACGCCTATGAGGAAACGATCTACGGCCTCGAAGGTGTTCTGACCTTCACCGTCGACAGCACACCGCACGCCATCGGTCCGGGCCAGTCGCTCTGCATTCGGCGGGGCCAGGTGCACGGCTTCGCCAACACGAGCGGCGCCGTCTCACGCTCGCTGGCCATCGTCACTCCGGCGCTGATCGGCCCGGAATATTTCCGCGGGGTCGCCGAGATTTTCTCCTCCGGCGCTGCCATGCCCGAGATCCGCACACGTCTGATGGAGCTGATGCGCGACTTCGGCCTCACCCCGGCCCCGCCGCCGGCCGCCTCGTAGCGACCGAGCACCGATCAGAGAAACGAACGCGCTGGCGCACGTCGCGCCGGCGCGGCATTCCGTCTATGCACGCCATCTACCCCCGCGAGGGCTACCCCATCGTCGAGCCGGCCCACGCCATCGACCGCATGCACCGCGTGTTCGACTGGTTCGCGAAGTACGGCGGGGTGAGCGTGGCGAAAGGAGACACTCGCTGGCCGGTCATGTCGAAAGGCCAGCCTCGCTCCGACTACCATCACAAGCGCCTACTTGCTAATCCTTATCCATCGCCGCCTAGAGCGGGTTGCACAAAGATAGGCGGTAGGGGCGGCCCCCCGTGGCCGCCCTGGTGGCCTGTCAACGAACTTGATGGCGCGCAAACCGGGCGGCCACGGGGGGCCGCCCCTACGATGGGTGGTCAACCAATATGCAATCCGCTGTAGAGTTGCAGTTGGCCTGCATTGGGTCATCGTGAATCATAGGTTGAAGCGCAGCCTCCAGAATGCTTCCCAACACAATCACGGTCGCGAGATGGGCGCTAGCCTCTGAACAACGATTCGCTTCTTTCCATCTGGCATTGAGTTCTTCGACCAGTAGAGCGTTCGATGTAAGTCGGCTAAAATCCGGAACCTTCCGGTTCGGGGCGGAGAAGGTGGAAGGTGTGGACTCGGCGGCGACGCTGTCGCCTCGTAATCTTGGTGCGTGACCGTCGTAAATGATCTCGAAACCTTCAGGCTCTAGGACCGCGTTCAGTCGATCTACAACAGTTTGTAGGGTATCCCGATCGTTCGGGTATGTGCGCGGGTCCGCCAATTCCAGGATTACAGCTTCAAGACACTGATCGTCGAGAGGGTCTTCACCATTTTGTCTCGGCGTTATCGGCTCTCGATTGCAGGGCTGAAGGAATGCCGTCGTGCACGTACTCCTCGATGGGATACCGTCGAAAACCGGAAATCGTGGATCCGCACTTTGAAAGAAGCCATGAATATCCTTGACCGTTCGATAAGATCCGACCGACGTGCCGAGGATTAGGTCAGCTAATTCGTCCAAGGTCTTGGCGTGGAGTTTTTTCATCTATCGCCCCATCCCCATCAGACTCGGCCCCTCCGAACTTCACGTTATTCATGACTCGCCCGTTCCCCATTGAGCGCCAGCAGCCGGGTCAGGATCGTCTCGTCGTCGACTTCAGCCGGGTCGGGGTCGTCCCAGCCGTAGGCGGCCCAGACGGCGCGATCGAGCCGGGCGTGGGCGTTAGCGAGCCAGCTGGGGCGGGCGTTATAGAGGTTCGTCAGGGTGCGCTTCTTCAGATCGGCCTCGCTGGCATCGGGTGGGTTGAGCCACGCCTCGCGCGCCGCGTTCAGCGCCTGCGCCGCCTCGGCGATCGCCACCACGCGCGGATCGTCGACCGGCTCCGTGCCCGGCGCCCAGGGGAAGGGAAACGTCTCGAACGTCGTGGTTGGGGTGTAGCGCGGTCGATCTTCGAGCGATGTCCCCATACGTAGCGACCAAAGCTCATGCGCCCGCGAATGCAGCACGCCGAAGAAGTAGTCGTCCTCGCGGGCGAAGACGACTACTTGATGGTTCGGTAGCACGTCGGTACGGAACCATCTGTACAACCGAAACTTTGAGACAGTTGGTGTAGCGAGATAGCGTTGGAGGATTCCAATCGATGCTCGCATCTCTGGACGTGACCACAGTGGTAACCACCACCTTGAGTCTCGAAGCTGCGATCGGGAGTTTTCGCGCATAGGTTTTACGAACTTACGGAGATACTCGAATGGAGCCTCATACAGTGCGGCGTCATATTCTGTGGTGTTCACACCGAAATCGACGATCCAGACATCGCGCGGGCGCCGGGTGATGTCCATACCATTGATTAGCGGTTTCACCACATCTCTATTGAGCCGACCATTAGGGTTTAGTGGCATGGAGAGCATTTCTCGTGCGAGGTCGCCGTCAAGATCGAACGGACCGCTCAACTGGACGCCAAGGAAAGCAATACCGCTATTTTCTGGTAGTTGCCGAGCGGAGTAGAGTCCCACTCCTTCTGTTAGCGCAGAGTTGATTTGGTTCACCGTTCGTCCGTCAAGCGTCTTAGCCTTCTCGCTGCCGTCGTCAAAACCGACGATCGATATGCGAACGGCGGCACCGTCGAGTACCCATTCCTCGTCGTCCCAAGCCATGAAGATGTCGCCAGTTCGTTTGATGTGCTCCAGAACAATTTGATTGGTGCCCCCACGGATGGAATTCGTAGCCAGTAGACCAACGCGCTGTGCCGCACCGCACGCAATCTGTTTTCGTGCTTTCTCGAAGAAATAGCTGCACAGATCCGCGAATCCGGGGAGTTGGCCCTCGAACACGGCGTGCAGTTCATCGACGTATGTGTCGCCAAGCTCACGCCTCAATAACTTGGCTCCCAAAAACGGCGGGTTGCCCACGATGTACTCCGCCTCTGGCCAGATCGCCTCCTTGGGATGGTCAGGATCGCAGCGGTCGAGGAGGGAGTCCTGGAGGCGGATGGTGTCGAGCGGTTCGAGGACCGGGTCGCGGTTGGCCTGGAAGCCGTTGACCGTCATCCATTGCAGATAGCCGATCCAGACGACGACCTGCGTCAGCTCGCGGGCGTATTCGTCGATCTCCAGGCCGTGGAGCTGGCGCGGCCCGACGCGCGGCAGGAAGCCGGGTAGCCCGTTGGCCGTGCCATAGGCGACGATTTCCTTTTCCAGATCCTTGAGCGCCGAGAGCGCCACGTAGAGGAAATTGCCGCTGCCGCAGGCCGGATCGAGCACCCGCACATGCGCCAGCTCTTCCTGAAAGGCGAAGAGGAGTTTTGCGAGATCGTCTTCCCGGTTGCGGCGCAGGCGTATGTTGCCGGCCTGCCGCGCCGCCTGCCGGGCCGCCACGATCGGCTCCGCCTCC
>ERZ778018.1481-NODE-1481-length-18905-cov-4.147003_pt1 | contig 18905 bp, 9 predicted proteins | sample MGYA00375748_ERZ778018 | MGnify/ENA primary metagenome ERZ778018 (study PRJEB29350, sample SAMN05509839) | bioreactor metagenome | biome: bioreactor; material: wastewater | place: South Africa: University of Cape Town | collected 2014-04-22 ... | reverse complement strand
GATCGCGACCACGCGCGAACGCATGGTGGGCCCGAATGCACTCAAGTGGGTCAGAACCTCGTCGAGCACCTCGTCGCTGGTCACGATCTGCAAGCTGCCGACCGCCCGGTAGATCGAATGCCACTGGTCTCGGGGGTTGATCCGGGCGACCCAGTAGTACTACTCCGTTAGATCCTACGAACTATCGGGCGGCGTTGTTCGTATGATCACCATGAGCAAGACTTACACTCCCGAGTTGGCACCGGAAGTCCTCGACCGACTCGAGGCGTATGCCGACGTCTTCCGCGACGACTTCTCCCACAAGAGACAGGCCACCTGGAGCGGCATCTATCTTCAGGGCCTGCTCCACGACGGCGAGCGCAAGAGCATCGAACCCCTCTCCGCCCGCGTCACCCTGCCGCCGGGCCTCGACGCCAAGGACCCCGAGCAGGCACTCCAACAGTTCGTCAACCAGAGCCCCTGGGACGATCAGGTTCTCGCCAAGCGATATCGTCAGCACCTGGCCGAGACCTTCGCCAGCCCCGAGGGGATTTTCGTCTTCGACGACACCAGCTTTCCCAAGCAGGGCAGCCATTCCGTCGGCGTCCAGCGGCAGTATTGCGGCGCCTTGGGCAAGAAGGCCAACTGCCAGGTCGCCCCCTCGGTCCACTACGTCGGCCCCGCGGGCTATTACCCGCTGGCGATGCGGCTGTTCCTGCCCGAGAGCTGGGCCGAGGACGAGGCTCGACTGGACGAGGCGGGGGTGCCGAAGGTGTTCCGCCAGGCCAAGGCCAAAGGCTCGATCGCTCTGGAGTTGCTCGACACGGTGCGCGGCGAAGGGCTGCCTGGGTGGCTCGCCTTGGCCGATGCCGGCTATGGGGTCTCGGAGGACTTCCGCACGGGGTTGGCCTCGCGCGGCCTGAAGTACATCGTCGGCGTGACCGACGAGATGGTCGTCTTCACCGAAGAGCCGCGATGGGATCCGCCGTCGGCGGGGACGGGCGGCCGGCCGCGGAAGCGGCACCGATTGGCCGAGAGCTCCCCGCGGCCTGCGAGCCTGAAGGCCCTGGCGGAGCGGACCCGGTTCCGAAAGGTGACCTGGCGCGAGGGGACCAAGGGGAAGTTGTCGGGCCACTTCGCCTGGCTGCGGGTCTGGCCGGGCGGGGGCTGGGCCACGGGCGAGTGCGCTGGGGCCGAGCCGGTCTGGCTGCTGATCGAGCGGCAGGCCGACGGCAAGCTGAAGTACGCCTTCAGCAACCTGCCGCTGGCGACGACGCGGCTGCGTGCAGTCCGGCTGTGGAAGACCCGCTGGCCGGTGGAGCAAGGTTATCAACAAATGAAGGAGGAATTGGGGCTCGCCCACTTCGAGGGCCGCTCCTGGCGGGGCTTCCACCACCACGTCTGCCTGGTGATGATGGCCTACGGCTTCCTGGCGCTGGAGCAACTGCGAGCGAAACGTGACCCGGCCGAGCCGGGAAAAAAGGGGGTACCCAGCCGGCGATCACCCTCCCGGCGATCCGTCGCGCCCTGCAGCGGTTGCTTAGCCCGAGGGCGCGGCCGGATTGTTCGTACTGCCACCCATGTGCTCATCGCTGGAAGCAAAGGATGGAAATTCTAACGGAGTAGTAGTAGACGGTATCGGCGAAAGCTCGGTTCATGAAGGCCGCTTGGGCGAGCCGTAGATGTAGTGGTCGTGTTGCGCCGCACCATCGATCGGGAGCCGTTCGAGCACATCGTCCGGCAGATCTTCCATCAGTTCATCGATGATTATCCCGATCGGCTTGCCCTCAGTCTCGATCCCGGCTTTCGACTCATTCCCATCTGGAAAACAAGGCTCTCGCCCACCCTCCCGCTACTTCGCCTTCTCGGGATCTCCGACCCTGGGGGCGTCGTCGAGGGGGTCGGAGTCGGCGGTTCGATACAACGGCAGGTAGCGGTAGTAGACTTCCAGGGTCAGGACCGAGAGCGACGTCTGAAACAGCCGGCCGGCGGTCGTCCCCCAGCGATCCCGGGTCGGCGACTCGGGGTCCCAGCTCCCCTCGGCGCACGATTCTTCGTGGACCTGCGACTTGACCAGTTCCTCGCGGACCCGGGGGTTCCACTTGTCCCAGTCCTTCGACTTCATGTTGTGCAAGAGCTGGGTGGCGTAATACCAGTAGTAGATGTTCCGCTCGGGGTTTCTTTCGAGGTCCGCCGAGACCCGGCCGACCCCCTTCAACAGCGACGGATGGTTGCGCGGCCAGCCCAGGAGCTGGCGTCCCACGAGGGCCTCGGCGGTCATGACGGCCGACGCGGGCCGCCCCGCCTGATAGGCGTAGACGATCTTCTTGCCGTCGGCCGCCGCGAGGTTGAGGAAGTCGGTGCAGCCCCGGAGCGTTTTGCGGGGGATCGTCAGACCGGCCATGTGGCCGCTCCGCAGCGCGAAGATGTTCCAGCCGAAGACCGACGTATCGCCGGCCTGGCCGGGGACGTACCGCCAGCCCCCGGTCTGAGGGTCCTGGGCCGCCGCGATGAACGCGACGGCGCGGCGGGCCGGTCCTTCCAGCGCGGGGTCGCGCGACAGTCCATAGGCCTCGCAGAGCGCCATCGAGGCGATCGCGTGACTGTAGAGATAAGAGATCCCGCCGCCGCCGACGAACAGGTCGCCGTTCTCTTGCTGGTGCTGGCAGAGCCACTCCAGGCCGTGCCGGATCGCCTCTTGATGGCGACTTTTCACCGTGTGGATGTAGCCGGCGCCGAGCAGCGGCAGCAGGGCCAGGCCGGTCGCGCCGGTCTGGGATTCGATTCGCGCCTGCGGCGGGCACGACTGGCAGACGTCGCTGACGTTGAGGATCCAGGAACCGTCGGACTTCTGATGGCGGACGATCCACGCCAACCCCTGCTCGACGGCCTTCTCCGAATGCACCGTCCCCCCCTCGCGGCGGACGAGGTTGGCGCGGTCGAGCCCCTGGCGGCCAGAGAACGGCGCGGTGATCATGTCGCCCAGCCCCGGCAGGGCCAGGGTCCCGCGGACGCCGACCCCCAGGTCCTTGAGCGGCGCCGGGCCGGCGAGGTCGGGCGCGTAGTCGACCAGGTTCTGAATGCGAGGCTGCGCCGACAACTGCATCAGGTCGTCGTTCGGTTTCAGGCCGAGCGACGGCGGATCGGGGCCGTCCAGGTCGGTGAACGGGTCGCCCGCGCGGTCGGCCTCGACCAGCGAGGTCAGGTCGGCGATCTCGGGCATCGCCAACTCCCCCGTGAACGACCGCTCGGGGGAAAGCCCGCCGCTCGTCCGGATCAAAATCGCCAGCAGCAACAGCATGAACGCGTGCAAGAGCACGCTCAACCCCCACGAGGGGACCGATCGCAGGGTGTCGACATGCACATTCCGGCCGACGATCGGCAGGCCGAACCGACCGACGCGCTCGAGCGCCTTGACCGACAGGTTGCGAAGGTCCATGGGCCGACTCGCGGAGATGAGAATGGACGTTCCAGCCCGACTGAGGATACGGCGTTCATTGTAGGCGCCGGGCCTCTAGAATAACTAGCGCCTTCGGAGTTCTCTCCGGGCGGTCAATCCTCGACCTCTTCCAATTCAGCCCAATCGAGTCGGCCGAGAGGCTCGCGAACCTGGGCCGCGTCGGCGACCACGACGGCGACCAGCGCGCTGGGCTGGATCTGGCGGTGCATCGCGGCGGTCACGTCGTCGAGCGAGACCGCCCCGATCCGCTCGGGGAAGGTCGCGTAGTGGTCGATCGGCAGTCCCTGGATGAACACCCCCGCATAACGACTCACCAGGGCCGACGGGGTCTCGAACTGCCGGGTCTGCCCCTCGACCAGCGCGCGGCGGGCGTCGTCGATCTCGGTCTGGGTCGGCGGTCGGCCGCCGACAAGCGCCTGGACCTCGTGATAAACGTCCTCCAGGGCCTCGGACAGCCGGTCGGACTGCAACGACGAGGCGATCGAGAACGGCCCCTTGCCGCGTCGAGGGTCGAAGCTGCTGCGGACGCCGTAGGTGAACCCGCGCTCCTCGCGAAGCTTCTCGTTGAGCCGCGAGGTGAACTGGCCGCCGAGCACCTGATTCAGCAGCATCAGCCGATCGAAGTCGGGGTCGGACCGGGCGATCCCGACGTGTCCCACGCGGGCCGCGGCCTGGGGCGCGCCGGGTCGGTCCAGGAGGATGATCCGGGGGTGGTCTCCGCGCGGCGGGGAGGGGACCTCGGGGCGGACCAGGGGAGGGCCGGTCCAGTCGCCGAGCCTGGCTTCGAGCATCGGCAGGATCGAATCCGCCGTGACGTCCCCCGCGACGATCACCGCGGCGCGGCCGGGCCCGACCACCCGGCGGTGGAATTCGACGGCCTCCTCGCGGGAAAACCCGGCCACCGCCGACTCGACGCCGTCGAGCGGATGCCGGTAGGGATGACCCCTGCCGTACAGGGCCTTGAGCATCGCCCGGTAGCATCGCGAGTCGGCGCCGTCGCGCTCGGCCTTGAGCGCCGCCAGCGTCTGCCCCCGAAGCCGTTCCCATTCCGGCTCTGGGAAGATCGGCTCGCGGAGGACGTCGACGGCCAGGTCGAGCCCCCGGTTCAGGACGGCCTTGAGGCAGCGGAGCGAGACGAACGCGCCGTCCCAGCCGCAGCTCGTCGACAACGACGCCCCCATCGCCTCGGCGGCCAGGGCGATCTCGGCGGCCGACCGCGTCCGCGTCCCCTCGTCCATCATCGCCACGGCGAGCTGCGCCAGGCCCGGCCGGTCCGACGGCTGAAGCGTGCCGCCGCCAGTCGTCGCGATGCTCAGCGAGACCGTCGGCAGGTCGTGCAAGGGGAGCACCCAGACCGGCAGGCCGTTCGAGAGGGCGTGCACCTCGGGCGTCGGCGCGCGGAACGGAGCAGGGGCCTTGCTCGGCGGCGGCGTCTTGCGATCGAGCTCCTTGACGTCGACCATGGTGGATTTCCGCCCGACCACCGACAAGCCGACGCTCGGCGTGCCGACCAGATACTTCGCGGCCGCGGCGCGAATCGCCTCGGGGGTGACGGCCCGGTATCGATCCAGGTCGGTCGTGATCAACGACGGGTCGCCGCGATAGACGTTGTACGCGTTGAGCCGGTCGGCCACCCCGCCGAAACCGCCGACGTGCTCCAGGGCGAACAGGAAGCCGGCCGACTTCATCGTCACGACGCGTTCGAGCTCGTCGTCCGAGACGCCCTGGGCGGCGATCTCGGCGACTTCGTCCAGGAGCAACCCGCGGACGTCGGCGATCGACCGGCCGGGCCGCAGCGTGGCCGTCATCCCGAACGTCCCGGCCAGTTCGCGCCCCGACTGGTAGGCCGACGCGTCCTGCGCCCACTGGCGCTCGATCACCAGCTTCTTGTAGAGCCGGCTCGACCGCCCTCGCGCCAGGACGTCCCCCAGCAGACTGAGCGCGGCGTCATCCTCGTGGAACTGGGGGACGGTGTGCCAGACGAGGTAATGACGGTCGAGTTCGACGCGATCCTGAAGCGTCAACTCGACGGTGTCGGCGAGCCCGGTCGGCGGCGTCCAGGGGCGGGCGGTTTCGGCGCCTCCGGGAATTGCTCCGAAGTAGCGGTCGGCCATCGCCGTCATCTCGTCGATGGAGAGGTCGCCGACGATCGCCAGGCTGGCGTTGGCGGGCGTATAGTAGCGCTGGAAGAACGCGGCGACGTCCTCGCGCGAGGCCGTGTCGAGATCTTCCATGACGCCGATCGTCAGCCAACTGTAAGGGTGCTGGGGGGGATAGAGCGCCTCGGCCAGCAGCCGCCAGACCATGCCGTAGGGCCGGTTGGCGTAGTTTTGGCGGTACTCGTTCTTGACGACCCCTTTCTGGATCTTCAATTTCTCGTCGTCGAGCGCCGGGACGAGGTTCGCCATGCGGTCCGATTCCATGGCGAGGACCAGCTCGACGTGGGCCGACGGGACGTCGACGAAGTAATTCGTTCGATCGCTCGACGTCGATCCGTTGATGCTCGCCCCGAGCGGCTGAAGGTGCTTGAAGAAGTCGCCGGGGTAGTGCTCGGAGCCCTCGAACATCAGGTGCTCGAACAGGTGGGCGTAACCTCGTTGATTTCGCTCTTCGTTTTTGGAACCAACATGATACCATAAGTTTACGGCGACGATCGGGAGCCTCGGCTGGTGCTTGACGATCACGTCGAGGCCGTTGCCCAGCGTCTGCTTGTGAAACGCGAGGGGGGGCGTCATGAGGGTGTCGGACATCGCGGAGCAACTCGCTTTCCAGAACGTCGAACCGAACGGGTCACAAGACTTGAGCGACAAAAGTAGTATTGAGCGCGTCGGGTACCAGCTTATACTCTGCAACGACGGCGTGGCAGACCAGAGAGCCGGGTTGCGCCCGCGTGCGGCATGATGCGGGGACCGCGCGGCCTGGTCGGCTTTTCTCGACGCCGTGCTGCAATGCGTGCGGGTTGCGTGTACAATGCCGTTTGGGATTCGGGAAGACGTCCGGCCGTCGAATCGCGTGGAGCGAGTCCCCTGAAGCCCCGAACGTCGGTGTTTCCCGATCCCGCGAGGGGCGAGAGCTTCGGTTCATGCAAGTGTAACAAAAAGATGCGAAAGTCGTCGGAGGTCTGGACGCGAAGCTTGGGATCGCGCGTCTCCGGCGGAGTTCGCGAATTTTAATATCAAGTAAGGTCTGGTTGTGAACTGGGACGACATCATCATCGACGCGTCGGCCTCCGACACCGGAATGCGTCGCCAGAACAATCAGGACAGCCACACGACCGTCCGCGCTCCGAACCGCGAGGCGTGGCGGAGCCGCGGGCATCTGTTCATGGTGGCCGACGGCATGGGGGCGCACGCCGTCGGCGAACTCGCCAGCAAGATGGCCTGCGACCTGATCCCGCACAATTACATGAAGGCCAAGAGCGGCGGCGCCGCCGAGGCCATCGCCAAGGCGTTCCGCGACGTCAGCGGCCAGATCCACGGCCGGGCCGCCGCCAACCGCGACTTCCAGGGGATGGGCACCACCTGCTCGTCGCTGTTGCTGCTGCCCGAGGGGGCGCTGGTGGCCCACGTGGGGGACTCGCGGGTCTACCGGGTTCGCGACCGCCGCATCGATCAGCTCTCGTTCGACCACAGCCTGGTCTGGGAGCTGGTGCGGCGGAACCACCTGACGTCCGAGCAGGCCAACCACTCGATCCCCAAGAACGTCATCACCCGCAGCCTGGGGCCGGAGGTCGAGATCGAGGTCGACGTCGAGGGGCCGCTGGCCGTCAAGGTCGGCGACGTCTTCTTGCTGTGCTCGGACGGCCTCTCCGGCCCGGTGACCGACCCCGAGCTCGGCGCCTTCGCCGGGCACTTTCATCCTCGCGACGCCTGCCGGTATCTGGTCAGCCTCGCCAACCTCCGCGGCGGCTACGACAACATCACCGTGCTCGTCGTCCGAATCGGCCCCTGGGTCGATCCGGAAAGCGGCGAGACCTCGCATCAAGACCTGGCCGACGATCGGGGCGCGCACGACCACGCTCGCAACGGCCTCTCCAAGGTCTCCTGGAAGAATCGGCTCCTAGACCGCCTGACCGCCGTCAAGCCCCCCCAGGCGCTGGCGCCCGACGAAGAGCATCGGTATCGATCGAGCGAATGCGAGATCGCCGACGGCCTGATCGAAGAACTCGCCCAGCTCACCGAGAAGTCCCGAGAAACCGCGATCGCCCAGGCGTGGTCGGTCGATTGGCCCGAGCTTTCGCTCCACCGCAAGAAAATGGCGGAAGCCCGCGCCGCCCGCAACCTCTGGGTGACCCTGCGGGAACTCGGCGAATTGCTGGCGATGCTCGGCCAGGCCGGCCGGTTTCATCGCCGCAGCGCGGGAGCGTAACCGCCGCGAGCCGGCCCCCCCCCCCCCCCCCCGCCCGGGCGACGCCCCCCCCCCCCCCCCCCCCCCCCCCCCCCCTTTCTAACTGGAAAAGGACGATCGCGACGATGAGCAACCAAGAGCCGGTCGCCGATTCAACCCTCTGCGCCCGGGCGCCCGAAACGCCCCCCTCCGCCACCGAGCCCGTCGCTCCCGACGTCGCGCTCAGCTCGGTGTACCGCGTCAAGAGCCTCGACGACATCGACGCGCTCAACGAAGGTCGACTGAGCGGCTTCTTCTACGCGCGTGACGGCCACCCCAACGGCGTCCAGCTCGCCGACAAGATGGCGAGGCTGGAGCGCGGCGAGGCCGGCGTCGTCTGCGCCTCGGGGATGGCGGCGATCGCGGCCTCGATGCTGGCGACGCTCGAACAGGGGGACCACGTCGCGGTCTCCGACGGCCTCTACGGCAAGACCACGACGCTGGCCGCCCGCGAGCTTGCGCGGTTCGGAGTCGACCACTCCGGCTTTGATCCAAAGCGGCTCGAAACGCTTGAGGCGGCGATCACCCCCCGCACCCGTCTGATCGTCGCCGAGACCCTCTCCAACCCGCTGCTCCGCGTCTGCGACGTCGAGCGCGTCGGCGAGGCCGCGCGAACGGCGGGCGTGCCGTTCCTGATCGACCACACGTTCGCGCCGCTGCTCTGCCGACCGCTCGAACTCGGCGCGACGATCGTCGTCCACTCCCTGACCAAGCTGATCGGCGGCCACAGCGACGTGACGTTGGGGGCGGCCGTGGGGCCGAGGCCGCTCATCGACCGAATCAAGAACGTCGCCTCGACCTTCGGCCAGACCGGCCCCGCGTTCGATTGCTGGTTGGCGCTCCGAGGCATGTCGACCGTCAGCCTCCGGGTCGACCGAACCTCGCAGACCGCGCTCGAGCTGGCGAACCGGCTCGAATCGCACGCCAAGGTCCGGCGCGTCTACTACCCCGGGCTCGCGTCGCATCCCGACGCCGAGCTGGCGCGCCGGGTCTTCGATCATGGGTTCGGCGCGATGATCGCGTTCGACGTCGGCGGCCGCGACCAGGCCGACCACCTGATCAAGGCGCTCCGCGAGATCCCGTTCGCCCCCAGCCTCGGCGACGTCCAGACGACCATCAGCCACCCTTGCAGCACCAGCCACCGGGGACAGGACCCGACGACCCTCGAACGACTCGGGATCACCCCCGGCCTCGTCCGGCTGTCCGTCGGACTCGAAGCCGCCGACGACCTCTGGAACGACCTCGGACAGGCGCTCCACTCCCTCGGCTCGTGATCCGATCCGATCCGATCGGCACGCCCCGGACGCCCCCCCCACGCTTCAGAGACGATCATGAAACGGTTTTGCGCTTCCCTGGCGATGGCGAGCCTCCTCACGGCGTCGATCGCGGCCGCCGCCGAGTTTCACGAGGTGGCCTGTGAGGGCGAATACCCGCGCCACCTTCAAGGCGTCTGCACGGACGGGAAGGACGCGATCTTCTGGTCCTTCACCACGCGACTGGTGAAAACCGATCGCGACGGCAAGATCACCAGGCAGGTGGACGTCGCCAGCCACCACGGCGATCTCTGCTTCCACGAGGGTAAGGTCTACGTCGCCGTGAATCTCGGCAAGTTCAACGATCCCAAGGGGAACGCCGACTCCTGGGTCTACGTCTACGACGCCGCGGACCTGTCGCTGCTGGCGAGGCGCCACACGCCCGAAGCCTTCCACGGCGCGGGGGGGGTCGCGTTCCACGACGGCACGTTCCTGGTCGTCGGCGGCCTGCCCGACGACGTGACGGAGAACTACGTTTACGAGTACGACGCCGCCTTCCGATTCGTGAAGAAGCACGCCCTCGCCGGCGGTCACACGCTCATGGGGGTCCAGACCGCGGCCTTCGCGGACGGGCACTGGTGGTTCGGCTGCTACGGCGACCCCAAGATCCTCCTCAAGGTCGATGCATCCCTGAAGCGGGTCGAACGGTTCGAGTTCGACTGCTCGCTGGGGATCGTCCCGGTCGGCCCCGGCAAGTTCCTGGTCGCTCGCGGCGGCTCCACGAAAGACAAACGCCTGACCGGACGCCTGGTCCCGGCCGTACCCGACGAGGAACGCGGTCTGAAGGTGGTCGAGGACTGAAGCGGTCCTTCAGGGGGCTTGTAAGGGCCGGCGCGGGGATCGGCGCGAATCTGAAGCCGGCGGGCGAAGTCGTCGTCGCGGAGGTGCGGGCCGCTCTCGTGCCGAACCCCTTTGGGCTCGACGGCGGCTGAATCGGGAGGGGGAAGGTCGATTCCGATTGCCCTTCTCGGTTTGGGGACGGAGGGATAAGATCCGAGCTTCAATCAATCCGCGAAGGGGTGGCCCGAGTACAGGGAGGTCTCGAGCCGATGGGATACTGGCTGCGATCGCGCGTCGTATGGGGTTTGGGGCTCGTCCTGGTCTCGGGCGCGATGCTCGGGAGCGCGGCCGACGAACCGACCGAGCCCGAGGATTCCAAGCCCGCAATCGAGATCCCCGAACTCCACGACGATTTCGAGACCCCCGGGGCGGTCTGGCAGCGCGAACATACGGACACGACGATCAACCTGCTGGCTCAGGAGCGGTCGGAGCGGGCGGCGAACGACGGCCGCCTGTCGGAACGGTTCCAGTTCGAGGCCGACCAGGGAAGCCAGTTCTTCGTTTCGTATCCCCTTCCCAAGGTCCCGGTTACAGAGAGTCTCGAGGTCGTCCTCAACGTCCGGTCGAACCGCTCGGGGGCCCAGCTTTTCGTGCGGGTGGTCTTGCCGTCGGACGTCGATCCCGACACCCGCGCGGCGTCGTTCGTGCTGGTTCCGGGGACGGTCTTCGATCGGGTCGACCGCTGGCAGCGGCTCGAAGTCCCCCACCTGCTGCCGTCGATCGAGCGGCAGGCGCGGGTGCTGCGGGCGTCGTCGCGACGGCCGGGGAGCCTTGAGGGCGCCTACGTCGATCGGGTGGGCGTCAACCTGATGGGGGGCGTGGGAGGGGCCGAGGGTTATCTCGACAACCTGGTGGTTCGTCCCGTCCCTAGGGAAATCCTGGCGACCTGGAGCCCTCCCGGAACGGCCGCCGAGGGGACCGCGCCGGCCGCCGAGGCCGCCGACGGACGGCTCGCGAAGTTCGATCGCATCCGGCTTGACTCCAACCAGTTGCGGAAGATCGGCGGCGACGGCCAGCTCCACGAGTGGTTCCCCACCGCGATCGACGCCGCCGGCGCCGACGTGAACCTGCTGCGGCAGTACGGGTTCGACGTCCTGGTCGACGACCTGAAATCCGATCCCGAGCGCATCCAGACCGCCGTCGACCGCGGTTTTCGGTTGATCCCGAAATTGTCGAGGGCCGAATCCGACCAGGACGTCGCGACGCAGATCAAGGAAATCGAGTCGTACAAGTTCAAGGACGACGTGGCGTTCTGGATGGCCGGCGAGGGGCTGGGTCGGAATCGGGAGTTGAAGGTTCGCGAGGACGAACTGGCGCGCACCCGGAAGCTGATCACGGCGATTCGCGCCATGCCGCCGAAGTTCTCGAGGCTGACGACCGGGATCGTCGAGGGAGACCTCCCGCTGTACGCCCGGTCGCCCGGCAATCTCGATACGATCGGCATCAACCTCAACCATTGGGGCGCCGGCCAGGACCCCCTGGAGTTCTATCAGTTTTTGGTTCAGCGGCCGCGGCTGTCCACCCGGGCGAACGCCGGCCAGCCGTACTGGGCCTGGCTGCCGACCTCGGGCTCGGAGTCGTTGCGGCGGAACATCTGGGGCGAGGAGCCCCCGCCGGGCTGGGGCGTCCCCCGAGTGCTCCCCGAGCAGCTCCGGCTGATGACCTACATGGCGCTCTCGGCCGGGTATCGGGGGCTGGGCTTCCAGGGGGACGCCGACCTCACGCGGCCGGCGGGGCGGCCCTTGCTGATCGAGATGGCGCTGCTGAACATGGAAATCGACCTCATGGAGACCTTCCTGGCCAGGTCCGGGTCGTCGATCCCGCTCTACTCGATCTTCGACCCCGACCCGCCGAACACCCCCCCTCCGGGGTCGCTCAGCGGGACGAAGGTCCCGATGTACAAGGAATACGCCCCCAAGCCGTTCCACAAAGCGGCGTCGATCTCCGTCGACAGCGGAGGCGCCTTGCTGCTCCTGGCCGACTACTCGATGTTCGCCCAGTACCAACCCCACCAGATGGCCGCGCAGCACCTGGTGATCCGGGCGGTGCTGCCCGAGAGCGCCCAGGCGTTCTTGGTCAGTCCCGGAGGGGTGGAAGTGCTGGACCGAGAGCGCGCGCCGGGAGGGACGAACCTGCGCCTGCCCGAGTTCGACGTGTCGTCGATGATCCTCTGCACGACCGACATGGACCTCAAGGACCGCCTCGAAGCGGCCATCCAACGGGCCCGGCCGATGGCCGTCCAGCTCGCGATCGAACAGGCGGAGCTGATGTACCGGGCGACGGCCGAGGCGCACGGCCGCCTCGCCGCCGACGGCCATACGATCCGGACCGAGGCCGACGAACTCCAGAACCGGGCGCTGAGCCTGAACAAGCCGATCAACGAGGTCGAGCAACTCCTGGCGAAGTCCGAGGCCAGCATCAAGTCGGCCCGCGAAGCCCAGGAGCGACTGGACTTCCCCCTCGCCTGGGCCGAGGCGCGCCGCGCCCACCGGCCGCTTCGAATCCTGGCGTACTCCCACTGGGTCAAGGCGTTCGTCGAGTTCACCAAGGAGGCCGCGAAGGTCCGATTCGACGGCCTGACGGCCGACGACCCCAGGGTCAAGGACGCGCCGGCCCAGCCGCCGATCCTGGTCAAACCGGCCTCGTTGCCGCCGCTGGTCTCGTTCAGCACTCTCCCCGAGGCGTACATCTGGCTCGACTGGATCAAGGGCAAGCCCGGCTATCGGTTCGGCGCCAACCGGGTCCCGTCGGGCGGGTTCGACGACCCCCAGCAGATGTCCGACGACGGCTGGATGGATCTGAGCTATCAGATGGAGGGGATCGAATCCAAGATGACCGTCCCGCAGCGCGGCAAGTCGAGGCCGGGTCGGATGCTGAGCCTGAGCGTCGCCCCCAAGAATCCCGCCGATCTCGAGACCACGCTGCCGGGCTACCTCGACTTCCCGGCGGCGGCCGTGCGGTCGCCGGCCGTCGCGGTGAGCGCCGGCAACCTGATCCGGATCTCGGTGCTGGTGCGGCGGCCGATCGAGAGCGTGCCCGGACAGGGGGGGATCATCATCCGCGACTCGATCGGCGGCGAGCAGCTCCAGTATCGCAACACCGACGCCCTCCCGCTGTTCTGCCGGGTGGTGCTCTACCGCAAGGCCCCGGCCGACGGCGAGTTCACCGTGACCCTCGGCCTCGCCGGCTACGGCCTGGCCCAGTTCGACGACTTCCGGGTCGAACTCGTCGAGGAAGATCAACCGCTGGGGCGTCCCGGCGGCGGTCGTCTGGCCAACGACGCCGAAACCGAGGCCGACGGCGACCGGGCCGACGCCGCCGACGCCCCAGCCGATCGTCAGCCCCCCAGGCCCGACCCCGAGTTGCCCGCCGCGGCCTCCCCCCCCGAACAAAACCGCGTCCGACGACGTTGAAAGAGAGTCGATCCCAAGCGCCGATCCCGATCGACGGCATGTCTCGGATGTTTCACGGGTCGCCTTTCTTGACGACTCGCGGGGCAAGGTCGTTGACAGAATCCTTTCGAGATGCTCGACTTTGGAACCTTCGTTCCGAAGTCGGTTCAAGACGACCGAGGTATGCTAGACTGACAGGTAGGCGCTGCCGGCGTCGGTCGGGCAATCTAGGTCGTCCGAGCCGGCGCGGCGGCCTCGGGCTGGTTCGGATCGGCGGAATCCGCCGGAACTTTTCGCAGGCGCGCTGCATCCAATGTTAGGAAGACCGCGATCGAAGTCCGCGGCGATCCGCCGACGGTCCAAGCCCTTCGCGTGTGGACCGCTGCGGGTTCCGGCCGGGATTCGACCTTTCCGACTCCGATCGTCCGCTCGAATCGACTGACTGACCGATTGACTGCAACGCCTCATGCCGAAACCGCGCCGCGGGCCTCCAGCCGACGGCGCGGCGATGTTCGGCGCTTCGATCTTGAAACTTCGACTTGAATGAACACAGACGGCGAAACCCCCGGCTCGCGGGTCGCCGGCCCCATTGACTCGACTAATATGAGGAGTTCCACCGCATGGCGAAGATCCAGTCCGTCTGGGCGATCGACATCGGTCAAGCCGCGCTCAAGGCGCTCAAAATGGTTCCGGGGCCGACTCCCGAACAGGTCGTGGCCGAAGCGTTCGACTACATCGAGTATCCCAAGATCCTCAGCCAGCCCGACGCCGACGCCGAGGAATTGGTTCGCGAGGCGCTGGCGACGTTCACCGACCGCAACGACCTGAAGGGGTGCCGGGTGGCCATCGCGGTCCCCGGCCAGGCGGGTCTGGTGAAGTTCATCAAGCTGCCGCCGGTCGAGAAGAAGCGGATTCCCGACATCGTCAAATTCGAGGCCAAGCAGCAGATCCCGTTCGCGCTCGACGAGGTCGTCTGGGCCTACCAGCAGATCGGCGACGAGGACGACGACGGGGACGACGACGAATTCATGATGGCCGAGGTCGGCCTGTTCGCCATGAAGCGCGACCAGATCAATCGGGCGATCCTGCCGCTGACGGTCGCCGGCATCGAGGTCGACGTCGTCCAGATGGCCCCGATCGCGCTGTACAACTTCATCGCCTACGACCAGATCAAGGGGAGCGGGTCGAAGGATTCGGTGGTCGTCATCGACATCGGGGCCGACAACACCGACCTGATCATCACCGACGGCGTCCGGATCTGGCAGCGCAACGTCCCCATCGGCGGCAACCACTTCACCCGGGCGCTGACCAAGGAGCTGAAGCTCACCTTCGCCAAGGCCGAGCACCTGAAGCGGAACGCCACCAAGGCGCCCGACCCCCGGGCCATCTTCACGGCCATGCGGGGCGTGTTCAACGACTTCGCCAGCGAGGTCAACCGCTCGATCGGGTTCTATTCGAGCATCAACCGGTCGTCGAAGATCCGCAAGGTCGTCGGCCTGGGCAACGGCTTCAAGCTGCCGGGGCTCCAGAAGTTCCTCCAGCAGAACCTCAACCAGGAGGTCGAGAAGCTCGACGACTTCGCCCGGCTCGAAAGCGAGGAGGTCAAGGGCTCTCCCCAGTTCCAGGACAACCTGGCGTCGTTCGCCGTCGCCTACGGCCTGGGGGTCCAGGGGGTGGGTCGAAGCGGCCTGAGCACCAACCTGCTCCCCCCGGAGATCGAGCGGATCCGGCTCATCCGCGCCAAGAAGCCCTGGGCGCTGGCCGCGTCGGCCCTGATCATGCTCGGGCTCAGTTCGCTGTTCGTCCTGGGGGACTACCGGGCCTTCGCCAAGGTCTCGACCGTCCAGTTCAAGTCGGCCGTCGATCAGGCGGAAGGGGTCTCCAAGCGCGGGGCCAGCATCAAGTCCGGCCTCGACGCCGCCCAGGGCGCGTTCTCCGCCAAGTTCGAGGAGGGCAAGTCGCTGATCATCGATCCCGGCAACCGGGGGATGTGGCCCCGGTTCCTGCAGACGATCAGCTCGTACTTCCCCGACCCGGCCGTCGAGTACGGCCTGCGGCCCGACAGCCCGGAAGACGAGTACACCATCGAGAAGCTCGCCGTCCACATCGACGTCATCAAGCCCGTCTGGCGCAACGACGTGGCCGCCGAGTGGTTCGACCTGATCGCCCCCCCGTTCAAGCGGCTGATGCACCCCTACGACGTGGCCACCCCCCCCGAAGGGGAGGGCTGGATCATCCAGATCGTCGGCCACCACTACAACCCCTACCCGACGACGCAAGAGCAACGGACGCTTCCTCCCAACGACCCCCGGCGCGTCGACTTCGGGCCGTTCGAGTTCATCACCGCCAAGATCATGCGCAAGCTCAACATGCCCACGCTGCGGCTCTACGGCGTCAGCCACGTCGCGCTCGCCTGGCAGACCAGCGACCGCGAATGGACCAGCGAGAAGGGGAGCGCCACCAACAACCTGGCCAGCCAGACCGTCCCCCTCCTCGACCGCGCCGCGCCCCCCGAGGACACCGAGAGCGGCAGCGGCAGCGGCTCGATGGAAGATGCGATGATGGCCAGCATGATGAAAGGCGCCATGGGCTCCGGCTCCGGCTCCGGCTCCGGCATGATGGGGAGCGGCGGCCCGGACATGGCGATGCAAGCCATGATGATGAACAGCATGATGAGTGGAATGGGCGGAATGGGGGGCGCCGTGGAGAAGGAGAAGCTCCGCACCCTGACCCGCACCGACTTCTTGATCCAGTTCCTCTGGAAGCCCCAGGAGCCGCTCGAACCGGCGTCGACCCCGGAAGAACAGCAAGCGCAGGTCGAGGAGCGGATGGCCAAGGCCAAGGAGTTGATCGAGAAGATTCGGGAGGCCGAGAAGAACCACCCGGCCGTGACCATGCCCAAGGAGGAGGAGATCGAGAAGCTGTCCAGCAAGAAGACGGCCGAGATCGACAGCGCGATCAGCAACGCCCTGGCCGCGCCGAAGGGGCCGGGCGCTCCGGCGGGACCGGGCGCTCCAGCGGGGCCGGGCGCTCCGGGCGCTCCGGCGGCTCCGGGCGGAGCGCCGGGGGGTGGAGCGGCGCCGAAGGCTCCTCCCACGCCCTGAGCGGGGTTACGCGGCGGCGGCGGGCGGGGACGGGGATCGACCCTCCGTCCTCGGTCGGCGCCGGTCTCAACGTCGCGACGCCGGCCGGCTCGGGCCCGTCATGGATCTGCAATTTTCACACGGCTTCATCTGAACGAGGCGCCGACTACCATGGATCAAGTCAAGGAATTCCTTCGCCAGGTCGTCAAATACCGGTTCTGGATCTCGATCGCCGTCGCCACCCTGTTCGCGGGAGGGGCGTACGTGCTGGGCTCGGGGCCCATCCAGAAGAACACCGAGGATACGACCGCCAAGATCAACTCCGCGGCCAAGGACGTGCAGAATTACACGTCGTCGTCGGTCCCCACGGCCGACTTCGAGCCGGTCGTCGCTCAGAAGACCGAAGTCCTCACCAAGGACGTCGACGTCGCCTGGAAAGAGCTGTACGAACGCCAGGCCCCGCTTCTGACCTGGCCCGAGAGCGTCGCCAGCCGGTTCCAGAAGTGGGGCCGCAAGTGGCCCGAGGAGGCCGACGCCAGCGGAGTGCAGCTCGCGATCATCGACTACGTCTACGCCTACCCGGCCTACGTCAAGACGGTCTTCGAGACCTTCAAGCCGTTCAACTATGAGACGGGCGAGGGGATCGTCGCCTCGGCTCCTTCGGAAATGCTGCTGCGTCCCACCACGTTCGACCTCAACAAGAGGGCGCCCAAGCTCAACGAGGTCTGGTCGTCGCAGGAGCGGCTCTGGGTCCAGCGGACCGTCCTCGAGGTCGTCAACAACGTCAATCGCAACGCCACCGACTGGGAGTCGGCCTATCTCAAGGAGATCAAGGCGCTCGAGGTCGGCAACATCATCGCCCAGGACCAGAAGTCGCTCGCCAAGGGGGACGTCCTCGAAGCCGCCGACCCGATCGTCGCGCCCGACGAACCCGAGGAGGACGCCGAGGGGGGGGGCGACATGGGCAGCGGCAGCGGCGGCAGCATGATGATGAGCGCGATGATGGGCAGCGCCATGGGCTCCGGCTCCGGCGGCATGCTGGGGAGCGGGATGGGCGGGATGGGGGGCGTTCAGGTGTCGCAGGACGTCCTCTTCCTCAAGCCCGAGGGGACGACCCAGTACAAGATCCTGCCGATCATGATCACCGTCCTCATCGACCAGGACCACGTTCAGGACCTTCTGGTCGAGCTCGAGAATTCGCCGATGACGATCGAGGTCAAGGAGCCCGAGATCCGACGCCCCCAAAGCCGCGTCATCAAACCCGAGAAGGGCGTCCCCCCCATGGGATTCGGCGGCGGCATGATGGGGATGATGGGGGGCGGCATGATGGGCCGCGACATGATGATGGGGGGCGGCGCGATGGGCTACGGCGGCATGAACAGCATGATGATGAACAACATGATGATGCCAGGCATGATGGGCGGCCGCGGCGGCATGGATATGATGAACGGCATGATGGGGGGCATGGGGGGCATGGGCGCCGCCGCTCAGAAGAAAGGCGAGGACAAACGTAGCTTCGACCGCGCCAAGTCCCGCGAGGAGGAACTGAAGAAGATCGAGACGATCACGGGGAAGTCGCTGTTCGACCCCTACTTCAACATCGTCGAGCTGACGGTCTACGGCCAGGCCCGGTTCTACAATGAGCCGCCCCCCCCCGAGGCGGCGGAGCCCACGTCTCCGGGAGACGCCGAAGCCGCGCCGGGAGACCAGCCGGCCGAGGCGGCCGCCGCCGCGCCGGGAGACCAGCCGGCCGAGGCGACGACTCCCGCGGCCTCGCCCGAAACCGCGCCGGCGGAGGCTCCTCAGACGGAAGCGCCCAAGGCGGAAACCCCGGCCGCGACGCCGGACGCCGCGGCGGCGCCGGCCGATCCCGCCCAACCTGATCCAGCGGCGGCGCCGGCCGATCCCGCCCAACCTGATCCAGCGGCGGCGCCGGCGGCCCCTCAAGCCACGCCCGAGACGCCGAAGCCGTAGCGCGGCGATCCGCCGCGCCGGACCGCCGGTTCCCGAATTGATTCTCGATCTTCCGCCTCTCCCGCTTCGGAGAGTTCATACCCAGCATCAGGAGGCCCCTCATGGCCAACCCCAAGGTGGAAAAGCTCAAGGACCTCGGCCTGAGATACGGCGACAAGATCGCCGTGGTCCTGGCGTCGATCGTATTCCTGCTCTGTCTGGCGATGGCCTTCAAGCGGCCGACCATCGACATCCAGCCCGAGCAGATCAAGAAGTACGCGGAGCAGGCGGAGACCAACATCACCCGTCGCGTCGATCCTGAAGAGATCCTCAAGACCCTGGTCGACCAGGGCTTGAAAGACTCCAACTTCGCCAAGCAGGCGGAAGATTCGGCCAACCTGCTCCTGGCCGCCGCCGATTTCCGGGCGGCCCGCGCGTGGGTCATGCCGGAACCGGGCGCCGGCCTGATCCGCGAGACCCCCGAGCTTCTCGCGCCGAT
>ERZ778018.1480-NODE-1480-length-18909-cov-6.589000_pt1 | contig 18909 bp, 17 predicted proteins | sample MGYA00375748_ERZ778018 | MGnify/ENA primary metagenome ERZ778018 (study PRJEB29350, sample SAMN05509839) | bioreactor metagenome | biome: bioreactor; material: wastewater | place: South Africa: University of Cape Town | collected 2014-04-22 ... | reverse complement strand
GCGGCGTGGGCGGAAGGCAACGCTGTGTCGTCTCCGCGCGCAAAAGAGATGGACGACGTGCTGCACGGCGAACGCCTCGACGGGCGCGTGAAGCGGCTGCATCCGCTACCGGGACGGCTTGATGATCTGCCGGACGGTGCAATGGCTCATGCTGGTGGCGAGACGTTTCTGATCGTCAAGGGCGGGGCATTGCGCTGGTCGTTCGATGGCTATCGGCCGGCCGATATGCCGACCGACGGCGTGCAATTGATTACGCCGCCATCGACGGTGCGAGCCTTGCGGGCGGGCTATCGGCCGATGCTGCATCCGAGTGCCGCGATTGCATCATCCTGAGTAACTGACCGGAACGTTGTTTTGAGACCGACGCGCAACGCGCAGATCGTCGTCCCCGCGGAGGCGGGGACCCATACGCCGTGTCGTTTATGATGTGGGTAGCGTTCATGATCTTTGACGATCATCGTAACCACAACGGCCAGGGGTTATGGGTCCCGCCTGCGCGGGGACGACGCCGAGGTTGTTGATACTATGAACTAAGAATTACCCCAGCCGCTCCCTTGCCAGCCTCGCCCCCGCGCCGAGGGCGTTCAGCTTCGCCTCGGCGATTTCCCGGCGCATCGGGGCCATGCCGCAATTGGTGGTAAGCACGATGCGCTCCTTCGGCACGAACTTCATCACCGCTTCGACAGTCTCGACGATGCTCTCGGGCGTCTCAACCGCGTCGGTGGCGACGTCGATGACGCCGGCCTGGATCACCTTGCCGTCGAGCAGCTTCAACAGATCGAGCGGCACACGCGAATTAACGCATTCGATCGCGGCCTGCTGGATCGTGCTTTTGGCGATCGCCGGGAAAATCTGTTCGTATTGCCGCCACTCGGCGCCGAGACCATGCTTCCAGTCGATATTGGCCTTGATGCCATAGCCGTAGCAGATGTGCACGGCGGTGACGCAGGTGAGGCCTTGCGCGGCGCGCTCCAGTGCCTTGATGCCCCAGTCGTTGACTTCCGCCATGTAGACGTTGAACGCGGGCTCGTCGAACTGGATGACGTCGACGCCGTCGGCTTGCAGCGCGCGGGCTTCCGCGTTGAGCAGTTCGGCGAAGGCGAAGGCCATCTTCACCCGGTCGCCGTAATAGCGATCCGCGAGGGTGTCGATCAGCGTCATCGGGCCGGGCAGGGTGAACTTCAACTGACGCCTGGTGTGGGCGCGCGCGGTCTGCGCCTCGGCGGCGTGGACGCGGCCCTTGAGCCGCAACGGGGCCACCACCTGCGGCACCATCGCTTTGTAGCGATCGTTGCGGATGCCCATCTCGACCTTGTTGGCGAAGTCGATGCCTTCGACGTTTTCGAGGAAGCCGTGGACGAAATGCTGCCGCGACTGCTCGCCTTCGGTGAGGATATCGAGGCCTGCATCCTCCTGGAGCTTCACCGCCAGCACGGTGGCGTCCCGCTTGGCGTGCGCCAGTTCGGCGCCTTTGGATTTCCATGGCGCCCACAGCGTGTCGGGCTCGGCCAGCCACTCGGGCTTGGGCAGCGAGCCGGCATTGGTGGCTGGAAACAGCATGAGCGGACCTCCCCGGAAATATTGGCGTGAATGCATCTTTACGCGAGCGCTGGTGTGCCATGTCCGAGGCGCTGCGTACATATGTTGCGAGGGGTGTTGGTCGAAATGCTGAGAGGGGGTTAGGATATGACCCGCACCCCAAATCGGACGACGCATGATCGATCTGCACTACGCCCCGACGCCGAACGGCTGGAAGATCACGATCATGCTCGAGGAACTGGGCATTCCCTACAACGTGATTCCGGTCGATATCCGCGCCGGTGATCAGTTCAAGCCGGAATTCTTCGCCATCAGCCCCAACAATCGCATTCCGGCGATTGTCGACCGCGCGCCGGCCGATGGCGGCGAACACATCTCCGTGTTCGAGACCGGGGCGATCCTGATCTACCTCGCGGAAAAGACCGGACGGTTTCTTTCGCGCGATGTGCGCAGCCGCGCGAACGTCGTTCAATGGCTGATGTGGCAGATGAGCGGGCTCGGTCCGATGCTAGGCCAGCACGGGCATTTCCTGCTTTATGCCGCCGAGAAAATTCCCTATGCCATTGATCGTTACCGTCGCGAGGCGGCGCGGCTCTACGGCGTGCTCGATGCCCAACTGGGCAAGACCGGTAGCTTCGTCGCCGGCGACTATTCCATTGCCGACATCGCCTGCTTCCCCTGGACGATGACGCATAAGGCGCAAGGCTTCACGCTCGACGATTATCCCAATGTTAAGCGCTGGTATGCCGAAGTGCGGGCGCGGCCGCAGGTGCAGGCGGGGCTCGCGGTGGGCAAGTTCGTCAAGGAACCGTTCAGCGAGGAGGCGCGGCGGATCATGTTCGGCACGGCGCGCGCGCCGCAGCCGCAGCAATCGTAACAGAGCAAGGGCCTCTCGAGGCAACAAGAAACGATCGACCGCGTGAGCGCGGTGCAAACAGAAGGAGGTCCGATGATTGAGTTCTTTTTCGACTGCTCCAGTCCGTGGACCTATCTTGCCTTTCACAACATCCAGCCGCTGGCGAAGGAATTGAACGTTCCGATCGCCTGGCGGCCGATCCTGGTCGGCGGCGTGTTCAACACCGTCAATCCCAGCGTCTATGCGTCGCGCGAAAAGCCGGTGGTGCCGAAGGCGCGCTACATGAAGAAGGATCTCGCCGACTGGGCGCGCTCCGCCGGCCTCGCCATCAAGATGCCGCCGACGGTGTTCCCGGTGAACAGCGTCAAGGCAATGCGTGGCTGCATCTGGCTCGGCAACGAGGCGATGGTGCCGTTTGCAAAGGCTGTATTCGAAGCCTATTGGGGCGACGACAAGGACATCTCGCAGGACGCAGTACTGGGCGATATCTGCAAGGCAATCGGCATCGATCCGGCGAAGTTTTCGGCCGGCGTCAGCGAGCAGGCGGTGAAGGACCAACTCAAGGCCAACACTGATGAGGTGATCGCGCGTGGTGGCTTCGGTTCGCCCACGATCTTCGTCGACAAGACCGACATGTATTTCGGCAATGACCGGCTGCCGTTGATCCGCGAAGCGATCCTGCGCCGCAAAGCGGGAAAAAGCTGATGTCGCGCGCTGTCATTTGTCGTGAACTGGGCGCGCCGGACGTGTTGCGCGTCGAAACCATCTGCTCGATGCCGCTCGCGCCGGGCAAGGTCCGCGTCGCCATCCACGCCGCCGGACTCAATTTCCCCGACGTGCTGATGGTGGCAGGGCAATATCAGTTCAAGCCCGATCTGCCTTTCATTCCGGGTATGGAAGCTGCCGGCGACGTGATCGAGGTCGGCAGCGACGTTCGTGGCGTGAGTATCGGCGAGCGCGTCATCGTCAAGCTTCGGAATGGCGCTTTTGCGGAGCGGGTCGCGGTGACGCCGGAGCATCTCGCGCCGCTGCCGTCGACGTTCGACTACGCCGAGGGTGCGACGTTCCTCGCGGCGCACGGCACCGCTTATCACGCGCTGGTCGATCGCGGGCAGATCAAGCCGGGCGAGACGCTTCTGGTGCATGGCGCCGGCGGTGGCGTCGGCCTCGCTGCGGTGGAAATCGGCAAGCTGCTGGGAGCGACCGTGATCGCGGCGGCATCGAGCGAGAAGAAGCTCGCGGTGGCGAAGGCGCGGGGCGCCGATCACCTCGTGCTGTACAAGCGCGAGCCGTTTCAGGACGCGGTGAAGCGCCTGACGGATGGGAAGGGTGTCGATGCGGTGTTCGATCCGGTCGGCGGCGAAATCTTCGAGGCCAGCCAGCGCTGCATCGCTTGGGGCGCGCGGATGCTGGTGATCGGTTTCACCGGCGGCATCGGATTGGCGAAAACCAATCTTCTCCTGATCAAGGGCGCGAGCGTGCTCGGCGTGCGCGCCGGCGAAGCGGTGCGGCGCGATCCTGAACTGGGCAAGGCGCGGCTCAAGGTGCTGTCCGAGTGGGCCGAGGCGGGCAAGATTCGTCCGAACGTCTCGCATCGCCTGCCGCTCGAGGATGTCGCCAAGGCGATGCGGCTGCTGATCGACCGCAAGGCCATTGGTCGCGTTGCGCTGACGGTCGAGTAGGTGCGGCCGCCAGGCGCGGATTAGGCGGCTGCGCGCAACGGCAGCGCTTTCGACAACAGTTGTCGCGTCGATGTTCGCAACGGCGCTTCGATGTAGCGGCAGATTGCCCACGACACCGCGGCGATTGCGAGAACGATCAGGCAGATCGTTGCCGCAGATTGATACTGCGGCGGAAAACGGGACAGGATCGTATATCCGAGCTGTTGATGCAGCAGATAGAACGGATAGGTGAGCGCGCCGATGGCGAGGGTGATTTTCGGCGGAAGCAGCGAGACACTCAGCCGTGTCGCCAGGAAGATAACGGCGACCGATGCCAGGAAGATGGTCGCGACCACCGAGGGCTGGAAGACGACGTCGGAATGCGCGTGCAGCCATCCCAACGAATGGATGGCGTGAAAGACCGCGGTGCCGACCGATAAACCGAAGATGCAGAACCACATCAGGTCGCGCCGGCCGCGATGGAATTCGTAGAGCATCAGGCCGGTGGCGAAATAGCCGGCGTTATCCGTCAGAAAGACTTTTTCGAGAATGGTCGTGTCCGCCGTCAGTTCGTTGGCCATGGACAGAAGCAGCCACGCGAGCACCAGTGCATCGAGCCGTCGTGGAAACAATCCTGTGGCAATGAAAACGGCGACCCACGCGTAGAACGTTATCTCGATCACCAACGACCAATAGGCCGAGTCCATATACGGGAGACCGAGCGCCGGCGAGGCGATCGCCAGATTGGCCGCCCATCGCGCGAACGAGACGTGAAATAGCTCGCCGCCGAGGATCAAGATTCCTAAAGCGGTGATCGTCATGCAGAGAACGAACGTGGGATAGATGCGGCTGAAGCGGGCGATGGCGAATTCGCGGGCCGTTCGGCCTTCCGCCGAGTAGGCGATCACGAAGCCGCTGATCACGAAGAACGCCGGTACGCCCAGGTAACCGTACATGGCAAAGGGCGACAGATATGGCAGCGCTGCCCATGTGTGGTCGCCGATATTCGGACCTCTGAAGCCGTAGTGATAGAACACCACGCCGAGCACGGCGACGAGGCGCAGGAGATCGAGCGCCTCGACGCGATTCACGGATGCGTGATCATCCTTCGGCATATCGATAATCTATGCCTTCGGCCGCCGTGCGTCACCGAATGTCCGGCAAATCGACAAAGGTAGTTAATCGCCAACGAAGGTGACGACCCGTCGCAAAGAGGCTGGCGCTTGGACAAAAGCATACATTTAACTGCGTCGCGCTCAGGACGAGGTGAGTTATTCGGAAAGCCTTTCAGTCGTCATGGCCGGATTTATTCCGGCCATCCACGTCTTAAGGAAAGGTCGATGCAAATGAGCTGATAGAACCGTGAATTGGGTGTTTGCTTGCACGCTGTTTCAAAGACGTGGATGGCCGGGACATAGGCGTTCGACAGAACGCCGTTCTTCGAACGGCTATGCCCGGCCATGACGGAAGGATACATCGTGTCGAGTCGTGCTTACTTATACTCCCGCTCGGTCCACCACGGGAAATAGTCGGGCATGTCCGACGACACCTTGTTCTTGAACTGCGCCGGGCGCTTTTCCAGGAACGACATCACGCCTTCCTTGACGTCGTCGGAACGGCCGCGCGCGTAGATGCCGCGGCTGTCGACCTTGTGCGCCTCCATCGGATCGTCGGCGCCCATCAGCCGCCACATCTGCTGGCGGATCAGCGCGATCGAAACCGGCGCGGTCTTGTCGATGAATGAGCGCGCCAGTTCGCGTGCGGTCGGGATCAGTTGATCCGGCGCCACCACCTTGCTGACGAGACCGCCGGCGAGCGCTTCCTGCGCCGAGAAGACACGGCCGGAATAACACCATTCCAGCGCCTGCGAGATGCCGACGAGGCGCGGCAGGAACCAGCTCGACGCGGCTTCTGGCACGATGCCGCGCTGGGAGAACACGAAGCCGAAGCGCGCGTTCTCCGATGCGATGCGGATGTCCATCGGCAGTTGCATGGTGACGCCGATGCCGACCGCCGGGCCGTTGATCGCGCCGATCACGGGCTTAAGGCACTTGAAGATGCGCAGCGTCACCTGGCCGCCGCCGTCGCGGATGCCGGGATCGCTGTAGTCGACGGCACCGCCGGCGAGTCGCTTGGCCGGACCGCGCTTGGCGTCGCGATCGAAGGTATCGCCGCCGGAGGAGAGATCGGCGCCCGCGCAGAAGCCGCGGCCTTCGCCGGTGACGATGACCGCGCGGACGTTGTCGTCGGCATCGGCCTTGTCGAAGGCGTCGATCAGTTCGTTCATCATCGTCATGTTGAACGCGTTGAGCTTGTCGGGACGGTTCAACGTGATGGTCAGGATCTGGTCGGCGATATCGTATTTGATGGTCTCGTAGGCCATGCGGAGCTTTTCCTTTTCTCAGAGATAACTTGATCCGTCATTGCGAGGAGCGAAGCGACGAAGCAATCCAGAAGCCGAGAAGAAAGAACTGGATTGCTTCGCTTCGCTCGCAATGACGAAAGAGGCGTATGTGGCGGCACTCAGTCTTTCGGCGGCGCCGGCCATGGCTTCTGTGGGCCGCGCAGACTTTCGAACGCTTTCGCCATGCGCAGCACGCCGAGATCGTCGAAGCGGCGGCCGATGATCTGCACGCCGATCGGGAAGCCGTCGGCGTCGTAGCCGCCGTTGATCGATGCCGCCGGATTTTCCGCCATGTTCCACGGCACGGTGTAGATGATGTGCTCGAACGGCTTTTGCGGATCGTTGCGAGGGGCGGCGAGTTCGGCGCGGAATTTCACCACCGGCGATACCGGCGAGATGACGTAGTCGAGATCGGCGAACAATTGCGCCGCCGCGGCGCGGATCGTCATGGTCGCGTTGAAGCCGCGCAGCACATCGACGCCGGAGAGTTTCGCGCCGCCTTCCGCCCACTGGTAGATGTAGGGCAGCGCCTTGGCGCGCACCTCCGGCGACAGCCTGGACAGATCGTCCCACGAGCGCGCGCGCCAGAAGGCGTCAAGCCCGTCGAGCGTTTCGCGGGTGATGACGCCGGAGACCTCGCGCACTGACGCGCCGGCAGACTCAAATGCGTGCGCGGCGAACTTCGCCGTGGCGCGCACCTCGTCTTCCAGCTTGTCGCCGAACCCGAGATCGAGCATCAGGCCGATGCGCTTGCCCTTCAGCGAGACGTCGAGCGCGGGCCAGTCGATATCGGCGGGCGGCAGGCTCATGCCGTCGCGCGAGTCCGGTTGCGACAGCACGCTCATCAGCAGCGCGGCATCGTCGACGGTGCGGGTCATCGGGCCGGTGACGCGGCCGACATAGGGCGGATCGATCGGCACGCGGCCGAGGCTCGGCTTCAGCGCGACGATGCCGCACCAGCAGGCGGGCAGGCGCACCGAGCCGCCGATGTCGGTGCCGAGATGCAGCGGACCGTAGCCGGCGGCACCAGCCGCGCCGGCGCCGGCGCTGGAGCCGCCGGGATTCATCCGCACGTCCCACGGATTGCGGGTGAGGGGATGGAAACTGGAGAGGCCCGACGACAACATGCCGTAGTCGGGCATCGTGGTCTTGGAGAAGATTACCGCGCCGGCTTCGCGCACGCGTGCGGCTTGCGGCGCATCGACGGGCGCGGGCGTCAGCGTCGTGGTGGCCGCGCCGAGCGGCACTGGCACGCCCTTGGTGGCGATGTTCTCCTTGATGGTGATCGGCACGCCGTCGAGCGAGCCGATCGGCTCGCCCTTGCGCCAGCGTTCGGTGGAGGCTTTCGCCACCACGCGCGCGCCGTCCGGATCGAACGCATAGAGCGCGTGGATATGCGGCTCCCATTTGGCGACATGCGCGAGGACGTCCTCAAGCACCTCGCTCGGCGAGAACTCCTTGCCGTGATAGCCGGCCAGCAGTTCGACGGCCGAGAGCTCGCGCAGCGCCGTCATGCCGACACCGGCAGCCGCGTCTCGATGATGCGCGCGAACATGCTGGCGCCGACCGGCAATATCTTGTCGTCGAGGGTGAAACCGGGATTGTGCACCGGCACCGAGCCGTCATGGCCGAGCCAGAAGTAAGCGCCAGGCACCGCCAGCAGCATATCGGCGAAATCCTCGCTGCCCATGCGCGGCGTTTGCCTGATTGCCACGTTCTTGGGATCGAGCACGGTGCGCGCAACGTCGTACACCACCTTGGAATGTTCTTCGGTGTTGATCAGCACGCTGAAGATGTCGCGGATTTCGACCTTGATCTCGACGCCGAACGCCTGCGCGATACCGGCGGCGATGGTCTTGATGCGCTCGCGGATCATCATGCGGGTCGGCTGGTCGAAGGTGCGGACGGTGCCGGCGAGCGTGGCTTCGTTCGGGATCACGTTATAGGCGGAGCCAGCGTGGATTTGCGTGATCGAAAGCACCGCGGCGTGCGTCGGCTCGACATTGCGGCTGACGATGCTTTGCAGCGCCTGCCCGAGATTCATCGCGATTACCACAGGGTCGCGTGAACGCTCCGGCATTGCGCCGTGCGCGCCGAAGCCGGTGATGGTGATGTCGAAGAAATCGGCGCTGGCCATGCTGGGGCCGGGCGAGATCACCAACTCACCGTGCTTGAGGTCCGGCGCGTTGTGGATGCCGTAGATTTCGTCGCACGGAAATTTCTCGAACAGGCCGTCCTTGAGCATGGCGCGCGCGCCGCCGAGGCCTTCCTCGGCCGGCTGGAAGATGAAGTGAACGGTGCCGTCGAAATTCTTGGTTTCGGCGAGATAGCGCGCGGTGCCGAGCAGGATGGTGGTGTGGCCGTCGTGGCCGCAGCCGTGGAAGCGGCCGGGAATGGTGGAGCGCCACGGCAGGTTGGTGTTTTCCTCCATTGGCAGCGCGTCCATGTCGGCGCGCAGGCCGATCCGCTTATTGCCCTTGCCGTTGCCCTTGAGCACGCCGACCACGCCGGTGCCGCCGAGCCCGCGATGCACTTCGATGCCCCATTGCGCCAGCTTGTCGGCAACGATGCCGGAGGTGCGCTGTTCCTCGAAGCCGATTTCGGGATGGGCATGAAGATCGCGGCGGATCGCGGTCAGTTCGTCGGCGAAGCCTTCAATACGCTCGATGGTGGGCATGGGTGTTTCCGTTCGTCTGTGATTTTGGCCTGCGGCGGGCGCGGATGCAGCGGGATCGTCGCCGTTGCGCGTCGGTTCCCTCAGATCGTGCGGAATGCATCTTCGGCCGCGTCTTCGCGACGGTCAAGTGAATGGGCGGTCGCACTATTCATGGCTGCTCCACGCTGTGCAGCCTGCTTGCCGGCGCAGGTTGCGGCCGTCGCCGATGAGACGTCGACACCGCGAGGATGGCCGCCTTCCACAACCATGAGGTAGCCTTGCGAATGTTGCTTGTCCGCCTCGGGATGAATGTCCGGCAACGGCAGGTTCAGCACAGCTTCAACCGCTGTCTTTTAGAAGATGGTTGCTCTTTCAATGGAGGCGACCATGTTCTCGATCAAGAATGCTCTGACCAACGGTGCAGCGGCTCTTGCCCTTGCCGCAACTTTCGGCCTTTCGACCGCACCTTCCGCGAACGCCATGACGCTGGCGCCCGCTATCGCCGCGCCGGCGGGCGTCGATCAGGTCCGTTGGGTCTGCAACGACTGGGGCCGATGCTGGTGGCGGCCGAATGCCTATCGCTCCTACGGTTATGGATATGGCTACACCGCGCCGCGTTATGGCTACTACGGCGGCGGCTGGCCGTATCGTCACTATCGTCACAGCTATTACGTCCCCCGCTTTCATGGCGGTTGGCGATAGCGGCAATTTGAGGTGATGGTCGGGGCGGCGCGATCTGGTCGGCGATGACGTGAACCGTTTGACGAACGCTGACGTGCGCGACAATAATCGGCTGCCCGGTCATCCCGTGTCCTGTGTTCACCTGCGATAAGGCAACGCCTTGCCGCGCCCGCATCGGGCCGAACGGCGCGGCGTTAAAGCTCAACGGGTGATTGAGGGACAATGCTGATAATGGTGCGGGCGACCGGAATCGAACCGGTACAGGCCTTGCGGCCCTACGGATTTTAAGTCCGTTGCGTCTACCAATTTCGCCACGCCCGCCTGCTTTTCTTTTCAGGGACTTAGAAAAGAAAAGCAACAGTCTCCGCGCAAAACATCCATGCGCTTAGACGGCACCGGTCGTTAGTCGCCGGAGGGGATGAAGGCAAGCAGGAACGTGACCTGTGCGGCATAGTAGAGCACCCAGACCGCAAATCGCATCGGCGGCTTGCGCGCGGACGCGGCGGGCTCGACGAACTTCTCCCATGCCAGGATCGCGTCCGAAGCCACGAACATCACCGCGCCGGCGATGATCAGTGTTCGTTCGGTCGCAAGCGCCATCAGTCCCATCAGCACGAGCGCCGTGCAATACACCATCACCGGCAGCCGTAGTTCGCCGGAGACGTGTCGCAAGATGATCCGAAGCAAGGCGAGGCTGGCGGCGATCATGATCGCCGCGGCCGGAAGAAGCGGCATGGACAGAAGCATCGCCGGGCTTTGCCCGATGCTGGCGAACAGCACGATGTAGGCGACATGCGCGGCGAGGAAGCTGACCAGTCCGCTGATGAAGGCTTTCTCGCCATCTCGTGACAGAAAGAGATCGCCGAGGACGCTCAGCGCCAGTCCCGCGACAAGCCACGTGGGGCCGCCCATGCGCCAGGCGATGAGCGCCAGCAGGGAGGTCGACAACGTTTTGAGGGCTGAGAGCCGCCATGACGTTCCTTGCCCCAGCATGAGCAAATAAAGAACGGCCGCGACCAGCGACATCAGCAGCGCGATATTGTCGGCATGTCCGATGCCGCCGGAAAAAGGCATCATGGCCGGATGTTATCCTGCTTGTGATGCGAAAATGTTTGGCCGGCTTCGTTCACGCCGCCGACCTCAGTTCGTGCTCTTGTCGGAGTTGCGCTGAGCCTGCTCGAAGAATGCTTTCTCCTCGGCGGTCGCGTCCAGCAGCTGATCGTCCTGGTCGTAGACGTCGTCCCGGAAGTGAACGACGCCATCGCGGGTCATCCATCCGGTGAGATAGATCCATGCCACCGGCACCTTCTTTGTCAGCGGAACGCTCTGGCGCTCGCCGGACGCGATCGCGAAGTCGATCTTGGCGCGATCCCAGCCGGGCGTGTCCTGCAACAGCCACGTCGCGAGATCACGCACCTGATCGACGCGGACGCAGCCGTGAGAGTCGAAGCGATAATCCCGGCTCAGCAGGCTGCGCTGATTGGTATCGTGCATGTAGACGGCGTAGGCATTGGGCATGTTGATCTTCAGTTCGCCCAACGCGTTCCATGGACCGGGATCCTGGCGCACGATGACGCCCGGTGCCTTGTCGGCATTCCAGTTCACCGAGGTGGGATCGACGACGGCGTCATGCTCGTCGTAAAGCTGCATATGCATCCGGCTGAGGTAGGTCGGATCCTTGCGCATGTGGTTGGCGATTTCATTCTTCGTGATCGAGGCCGGCACCGTCCAGCGCGGATTGAGATTGATGTCGGTGATCTCGGTCGAAACCGTCGGCGACGGTTTCTCCGTCTTGCCGACGACGACACGGTAGCGATGGACGACCTTGTCGTTTTCCACCGCCTCGACATAGGCGGCCGGAATGTTGACGGCGACAAATCTCGCTCCAAAACCGAAGCCAATCGCCGAGGTGCGCAGCAACGAGGCTTCGAGTTGCTTGCGGCGCTCCTCGACCGGGACATTGAGCGCGGCCATGGTCTTCGGGCCGACCGTTCCGACCGGCGGCAGACCGTGGCGCGTCTGGAAACGCTTGATGGCAGCGACGACCTCGGCGTCGAGCGCGCCCGACGCACGGTCCGCGGTGAGATCGCCCTCGGCAATCAGGCGCTGGCGCAGCAGGGCGTCGTTCGCGCCGGCTGCGTCCAACGCAAATTTCGCGTCAGCAGGAATCTTCGGCCACCCGCCGCGCGCGGCGATGGCGGCATATTTCTGGATCGCTTCCTTGAGGCGTCCGGCCGTACCCCGATCGAAGGTGGGTTCGACCGAGCCGGGCAGGTTGCTCGTCGCCTTGGTCGCGACCGCCGGGGCGGTAGCCTGCGGCGTGGGCGTCGTCGGCTTTTCCTTGGCGGCGAGCGCCGGTGTGGCCGGCGTCGACGCGGTGGTCTGGCCGTATGACGGCCCGGTCCCGGACAAGATGGCTACTGTCAGCACGAAAAGCGCGCGTCTCATGGTCGATCCCGTTCGCGAAGGTACCAAACGCTAAAGCAGGATCGTCAACCAACGGTTAACCATGCGGCCGGCTCCCAATAGAGCCTGCGCGGTCTCAGGCTTTCGGTTTGAACACTGCGCCGTTCGGCTTGATGCGGATGCCGGGGCGCAGCCGCGTCCATGGCAGCGACGCGGTATCGGCCGGCATCGCGCCCGGCGCGGCGCAGATCAGCAGCGTTTCGGCGATGGGTTCGAAGTCGGCACGGAAATGCACCGAGCTTTTGTTGACGAGGATCGCCTGCTCGGTCGGCTCAATGCCGACATAGCGATACATCGCCTGGTCGGCGAGTTGCGCCTTGTGCGACGACACCACGACACGGACATCGTCGATGCGCAGGCAGGCGGACGGGCCCATGTCCATGTCGCGGCCGCCGTAGTAGGGGCCGGGCGCGACGAATTTCCCATCGGACAGCTTCTCGACGACGAACGTGGCTTCGTACGGCGCATCGCCCGGAATGCCGGACTTGCCGCCGAGCGCCAGTGTCACGCTCGCGCCTTCGCCGGCCGCGTGTGCCGCTTTCGCAGAAGCCGGATCGTAGATCGTGCCGGTCGCGGCGCGCGTCGCCTTGTTGCGCACCAGCGCGCGTAACATGCCGGTGGTGTCGGAATCGCCGCCGGCGCCGGGATTGTCCTGCGTGTCGGCGATCACGATCGGTTTTCGCGCGGTCTTCGCCAGTTGCATGGCGTGCTGCACGCCTTCGTCGGGTGCATAGATTTTGCCGTCGAAGTCATTCTCGTGACCGATGACAAGTTGCGCGACGGCATCGGCGGCCGCGTCGGCATCCGCCTGCGTGCGACCATAGGCGAACACGGTGGGCCCGCAGCCGGGAAAATCAGCGGCGGGGAAGCCCGGCGCGAACGACAGCGTCGGCACGGCGTCATTCTCCAGCGCCGCGAGCTTGTCGTAAATGCCTTTGGTCGGTTGGTCGAAGGTGCATTGCCAACTGATCGGGATCAGGAACGGCAACTGGCGAAATGCTTTCGCGAAGCGCTGCTTGCTTTGCAGCAGCAGTGCGAGGTGCTTCGCGGAGGCGCGGCCGGTATCGGCCATGTCGACATGCGGATAGGTGCGATAGGCGATCAGCGCGTCGGCGTGCTCGACCATTTCCGGTGTGACGTTGGCGTGCAGGTCGAGGCTCACCACCAGCGGCAGGTCGGGGCCGATCACTTTGCGCACGCGCGCGAGCAATTCGCCTTCGCCATCGTCGAGATGCTCGGCGACCATGGCGCCGTGCAGGTCGAGATAGACCGCATCGAGCGCGCCAGCATTGGCGATGCCGTCGACCATTTCCTTGGCGACGCGTTCATAGGCGTCCTTCGTCACATGCGCGCAGGGGCTGGCGCCGCAGGCAATGGTCGGGATCAGGTCCCAGCCGCGTGTTACAGCATCGTCGACGAAGCCGGCGAGGCCGACATTGATGCCGCGCATCACCTTGAGAACGTCGGAGCCGTGGGTCATCGCCGGCCAGCCACCGCCGTGAACGAAATCGGCATAAGTCGCCTTGGTGGGCGCGAAGGTGTTGGTCTCGTGCAGAAAGCCGCCGACGGCGATACGTGTCATGAAGTCATTCCAATGAAGTGTCGTAGAGCGACAACGTTAGTCGCGTCATTGCGAGGGGCGCAAGCGACGAAGCAATCCAGTTCGACATAGCTTGATTTCAATTCTGGATTGCTTCGCACGCAATGAGGGGTGTCGAATCGTCAAATCGGCGCGGTCGTATCATGCGGCGCGGTGGCGACTGGCCGAAAATTGGCGAAGTCCCAATGGCGGCCGGGCGCGGCCTCGAGCAACTGCTTCGTATAAGCCTGTTGCGGATTGGTGAGGATTTCGCCCGCCGGCCCCTGTTCGACGACGCGGCCGTGCTGCATCACCACCACTTCGTCGCAGATCTGCGCGGCGACGCGCAGGTCGTGGGTGATGAACAACAGCGCGATACCGAGCCGCGTTTGAATCTCGTCGAGCAGGTCGAGCACCTGCGCTTGCACCGAGACGTCGAGCGCGGAGACCGCTTCGTCCGCCACCAGCACATCGGGATCAAGCGCCAGCGCGCGGGCAATCGCGATGCGTTGACGCTGCCCGCCGGAGAACTGATGCGGGTAGCGCGTGATGGCATCGGCAGGCAGATCGACCAGTTCGAGCAATTCGCCGGCGCGCTTGATCGCTTCGGCGTGTGGCACGCCGTAGTTGACCGGCCCTTCGGCGATGGTCTCGCCGACGGTGACGCGCGGATTGAGCGAGCGATAGGGGTCCTGGAATACGATCTGGATACGCTTGCGGTGCGGCCGCAGGGCAGGGCGCGACAAGGTCGAGATATCCTGACCGCCGAGGCGGACCTCGCCCGAGGTCGGATCGATCAGCCGCACGATGCAACGCGCCACGGTGGATTTGCCCGAGCCGCTTTCGCCGACGATGCCGAGCGTGCGGCCTTTGCGCAATGTCAGCGTCACGTTCTGCGCGGCCGCGACCTCGCGGGCGTCGCCGAACATCGAGCGCTGGCGATAGACTTTGCCGAGGCCGTCGGTTTCGAGCACGATCGGTTCGCAGGAAGCGGGCCGCGCCGCGCGCGGGATCAGGCTCGGCACCGATGCCAGCAGGTTGCGGGTGTATTCCATGGTCGGCGCGCGCAGCACGGCGTCGAGCGCACCGGTCTCCACGACTTTGCCCTTGCGCATCACTACGACGCGGTCGGCGATCTCCGCCACCACGCCCATGTCGTGGGTGATGAACAGCACGGCGGTGCCGTGGTCGCGTTGCAGGTCGCGGATCAGCGACAGGATTTGCTTCTGCGTGGTGACGTCGAGCGCGGTGGTCGGCTCGTCGGCGATCAGGAGCTTCGGTTCGAGCACCAGCGCCATCGCGATCATGATGCGCTGGCGCTGACCTCCCGAAAGCTGATGCGGATACGACTTGAAGATGCGTGCAACGTCCGGCAGCCGCACCTGCTTCATCATCGCGAGGATGCGTTCGCGCCGCGCCCGGGCATCGAGATTGGTATGGGCGCGCAGCACTTCGTCGATCTGCTTGCCGACCGGCACCACCGGGTTGAGCGCGGTCATCGGCTCCTGAAAGATCATCGCCATGGTGGTGGCGCGGAGTTGCCGCAGCCGCCGGTCGGTGGCCGAGAGAATGTCCTCGCCGGCCAGCGTGATCTTGCCGCGCGTCGGCACCAGCACTTTCTTCGGGAGCAGGCCCATCACCGTCAGCGACGTCACCGATTTGCCGGAGCCGCTTTCGCCGACGACGCAGAGCGTTTCGCCTTGCCGCACCTGAAGCGAGACGCCGTCGATGATGCGATGCGCATCGGGCTTCGTGCCGATCGAGGTGACGAGATCATTGACGTCGAGGATGACGGGAGCGGAGGAGGAAGCAGTAGTGGTGTTAGCAGTCATGGGCGGGCCTCGCGCTGTTTCATGCGCGGGTCGAGAGCGTCACGCGCGGCGTCGCCGATCAGATTGACGGAGAGGATGGCGATCGACAGCAACAGGCCGGGCCAGAAGATCAGCGACGGCTTGATCTGGAAGAAAGCGCGCCCCTCAGCCATGATATTGCCCCAGGTCGGGATTTCCGGACTGATGCCGCAGCCAAGGAAGGACAGGATCGCCTCGACGAGAATGGCGGAGGCGCAGACGTAGGTGCCTTGCACGATCAGTGGGGCGATGGTGTTGGGCACCAGATGGCGCCACATGATTTTCGGCAGGCTGGAGCCGACCGAAATTGCAGCTTCAACGTACGGCTCCTCGCGCGCCGACAGCACCACCGAGCGCACCAGTCGCGCCACGCGCGGCACTTCCGGAATGTGATGGCGATCAGCACCGTCGTCAGACTGGCGCCGGACAGCGACACCACGGCGATCGCCAGCAAAATTCCCGGGATCGCCATCAGGCCATCCATGATGCGCATCATGATGGCGTCGACCCATTTGAAGAAACCGGAGACAAGCCCGATCAGGAGGCCGATCGCGACGCTGAACACTGCGGAGCCAAGCCCGATCAGCAGCGAGATGCGTCCGCCGTAGATGATACGCGAGAGCACGTCGCGGCCGAACGCGTCGGTACCGAGCGGATACTCCGCGCTCGCCGGCTTCAGTCGCTGCGCCGGCGCCAGCAATTGCGGATCGTGCGGCGAAAGCAGCGGTGCGAAAATCGCCATCAACACGATCGCGGCGAGACAAATCACCGCGATAGCGATGATCGGATTCGAGCGCAGCAGGTTGCGGCCGAGACGGCGCGGCGTGATCCGGAGCGAGGGGTCTGGCAGGGCGTCGACAGCCATCAGTAACGAATCCTCGGATCGAGCAAGGTGTAGGAGAGATCGATCAGCAGATTGACCCCGACATAGATGCCGCTGGTCAACAGGATCATCGCCTGAATGACGGGATAGTCGCGCGCCAGCACCGCATCGACGGTGAGGCGACCGATACCGGGCAGGTTGAACACCGTCTCGGTGACGACAACACCGGAGATCAACAGCGCGAAGCCGGTACCGATCACGGTGATCACCGGCACCGCCGCGTTGCGCAGTGCGTGACGCAGCAACACGCCATGTTCGGCGATGCCTTTGGCGCGCGCGGTGCGGATGTAGTCCTCATCGAGCACGTCGAGCATCGCGGCGCGGGTCATGCGTGCGATCAGCGCGATGTAGATGAACGATAGCGCCAGTGTCGGCAGCGCGATGCGCTCGAAGAACGGGCCGAAGCCGCGCGCGAAGCTGCGATAGCCCTGCACCGGCAGCCAGCGCAGGTCGATGGCGAACACCTGAATGAGCACGTAGCCGATCACGAACACCGGCACCGAGAAGCCGATCACCGACAATGCCATCACGAAGCGGTCTATCCAGGTGCCGTGCTTCCACGCGGCGACGACGCCGAGCGGCACGGCGACGATCACGGTGAGGATGATGGTCGAGAGCGCGATGCTGATGGTCGGCTCGATGCGGTTGCCGATCATGGTGATGACCGGCACGTTGGAAATCAGCGAGACGCCGAAGTCGCCGTGCAGCAGCTTGCCGATCCAGGTGATGAATTGCGTGTAGAGCGGTTCGTTCAATCCGAGCGAAGTGCGGATACGGTCGAGTTGTTCTGGTGTCGCATTGTCGCCGGCGAGAATGGCGGCAGGATCTCCGGGCGTCAGCCGCAGCAGCAGGAATACGAACAGCGCCACCACGCCCATCACCGGGATGGCGGCGAGGATTCGGCGGATCAGGTAGCCAAGCATGTGTCCCTACCTCGTCACGCGTTGCCGATGATGCAAATTCCGCCGGGTGGGAGAGCGTCGTTGTCCCTCCCGCCCGGATCGTGAGTTCGGCAAATCCCGTGTCATTCGTCCCCTTAAGTGATTGATTGCGGCTCTTGGCGGCCGGTGCGTTCGGTTCGGTCTAGCTCAGTGTCGCCAGCAAGCCTGCCATCAGCCGGCCGCGTTCCGCAAGACTGTCGACTTCAATATGTTCGTTCAAGGTGTGGGCGTCGGCACCGCGCACGCCGAGGCCGTCGAGCGAGGGAACGCCCATGGCGCCGGTGAAGTTGGCGTCGGAACCGCCGCCGGCGCTGCCATGCGGCAGGTCGACGTCCATTTGTTGAGCAACGCCGCGCGCCTTTTCATAAAGCGCCAAGGTTCCGGCGTCGGGCTCCCATACCGGGCGGGTGACGCCGCGCGTCACAGTGAAGGTGACGCCGTCATGGGTTCCGGACAGCGCCAGCATCCTTTCCACGCCACGGTCGAGGTCGTCCTGCCGCTTGGCCATGCTGAGCGCTTCGCCGGTCGCGGTGGTGGCGACGCAGTTCACCCATTGGCCGCCATGCACGATGCCGACGCTGAAGGTGCAGTCGGGGCCGGTCATCGCATCGATGGCGATGATCTGCCGCGCCATCTCGCGGATCGCCGAACGACCCGAGGAAAGCGTCGCGCCGGCGTGGCTCGGCTTGCCGGTGGCTTCGAGGTTGAAGCGGGCAATGGCATAGCGGCCGGTGACCACGCCGTTGTTCTCGCGGCCGGGCTCCGGCACCAGCACGTATTTATTGCGCGCGGCTTCCGCCTCGACGACGTCGCGCACGCTCGGCGTACCGACCTCTTCGTCGGGCGTCAGCAGGAAAGTGATCGGCAGCGGCGTGGTGAAGGCGGCGCGCTGCAACTGGCGGATCGCTTCGAGCGACAGATAGTTGCCGCCCTTCATGTCGAAGATGCCGGGGCCGTAGCACTTGTTGCCCTCGCGCCGCCACGGCAGTTTTGCCAGCGTCCCGACCGGATGCACGGTGTCGAGATGGCCGGCAATCAAAATGCCAGGCTCGCCTTGCTTCGGATGCGGGAAGCGGGCGCGGATGCAATCGCCAAAACCCATCCGTCCTGGAATGCGCTCAATGGTCGCGCCCGCCAGCGCCATCTCGCGCGCGGCGAGATCGAGCATCCGGTTGACGGCGGCGCGATCCCAGGTCGGGCTTTCGCACTCGACCCACTGACGCAGGCCCTGCAACATGGTTTCGGTATCGAATGGGAGATTGGCGGGATTCATGGCGTTCCTGACGCCTTCTTTTTGGTGGTCCGGCTTCGCCGCGCATCACTTTAGGAGACTTATGAAGAATGCTGAAGCGAGAGGATCACAAACAATGGAGGTTTCCAGCGAGGTTCGGAA
>ERZ778018.1479-NODE-1479-length-18909-cov-9.891694_pt1 | contig 18909 bp, 20 predicted proteins | sample MGYA00375748_ERZ778018 | MGnify/ENA primary metagenome ERZ778018 (study PRJEB29350, sample SAMN05509839) | bioreactor metagenome | biome: bioreactor; material: wastewater | place: South Africa: University of Cape Town | collected 2014-04-22 ... | reverse complement strand
ACACGCTGGTCGGCGCCGGCAAGGCGGATGGCGCCATGGACGCCTCCAACCTGCTCAAGCCGGCGCTGGCGCGCGGCGAGTTGCACTGTATCGGCGCCACCACGCTCGACGAATACCGCAAGCATGTCGAGAAGGATGCGGCGCTTGCCCGGCGCTTCCAGCCGGTGTTCGTCGCCGAGCCGACGGTCGAGGACACGATCTCGATCCTGCGCGGCCTGAAGGAAAAATACGAGCTGCATCACGGCGTGCGCATTACCGACGCGGCGATCGTCGCGGCGGCGACGCTGTCGAACCGCTACATCGCCGACCGCTTCCTGCCCGACAAGGCGATCGATCTGGTGGATGAGGCCGGCGCGCGCCTGCGCATGCAGGTCGATTCCAAGCCCGAGGAACTCGACAATATCGACCGCGAGGTGATCCGGCTGAAGATCGAGCAGGAGGCGCTGAAGAAGGAGAGCGATGCCGGTTCGCGCGACCGCCTGCAGCGTCTCGAGAAGGAATTGGCCGATCTCGAGCAGCGCTCGGCCGAAATCACCACGCGCTGGCGGGCCGAGAAGGACAAGCTCGGCGACGCGCAGAAGATCAAGAGCGAGCTCGAGCAGGCCCGCCTCGCGCTCGATCAGGCGCAGCGCAAGGGCGAGTACCAGCGCGCCGGCGAGCTGGCCTATGGCCGCATTCCGGAGCTGGAAAAGAAGCTCGCAGCGATCGAGGAGAACGAAAACAGGGGCGCCCTCGTCGAGGAGGCGGTGACGCCCGATCACATCGCGCAGGTCGTGTCGCGCTGGACCGGCGTGCCGGTCGACAAGATGCTCGAGGGCGAGAAGGACAAGCTGCTCAGGATGGAGCAGGTCATCGGCGAGCGCGTCGTCGGCCAGGAGGAGGCGGTCGCCGCCGTCTCGACCGCGATCCGCCGGGCGCGCGCCGGCCTGCAGGACCCGAACCGGCCGATCGGCTCGTTCATGTTCCTCGGGCCGACCGGTGTCGGCAAGACCGAGCTGACCAAGGCGCTTGCCGGCTTCCTGTTCGACGACGAGCAGGCGCTGGTGCGCATCGACATGTCGGAATACATGGAGAAGCATTCGGTTAGCCGGCTGATCGGTGCGCCGCCCGGCTATGTCGGCTACGAGGAAGGCGGTGCGCTGACCGAGGCCGTGCGCCGCCGGCCGTATCAGGTCGTGTTGTTCGACGAGATCGAGAAGGCGCATCCGGACGTGTTCAACGTCCTGCTGCAAGTGCTCGACGAAGGCCGGCTAACCGACGGGCAGGGCCGCACGGTCGATTTCCGCAACGTGCTGATCATCATGACCTCGAACCTTGGCGCCGAGTATCTGGTCAGCCAGGCCGAGGGCGAGGATTCGGACGCGGTCCGCGGCGAGGTGATGGATGTGGTCCGGGCGCATTTCCGGCCCGAATTCCTCAACCGTGTCGACGAGATCATCCTGTTCCACCGCTTGAAGCGGGCGCATATGGCGGCGATCGTCGATATCCAGCTCGCGCGGCTCGAGCGGCTGCTGGCCGATCGCAAGATCACCATCACGCTCGACGAGGCGGCGCGCGCCTGGCTCGCCGAGAAGGGCTATGATCCGGCCTATGGCGCAAGGCCGCTGAAGCGGGCGATCCAGAAGAACCTGCAGGATCCGCTCGCCGAGCAGATCCTCGCCGGCAGGGTCAAGGATGGCGAGACCGTCGCCGTCTCGGCCGCTGCCGACGGGCTGCTGGTCGGCGACACCGTCGTCGGCGCGGCCCGGCCGGAAAAGGTCACGCTGAACTGACGGATGCGGGCGGCGCGGTGGCGTCGCCCGCTTTCGCTGCCCTCATGTCGCAAGGGGCGCGCTGCTTCGTCGCGGCCGGGGCGCCCATCCCGATCGGAAGGGCTTTCCCTCATCCGCCGTAACGAGGATTTCTCTGAATCCCTAGCCGGCGTGAGCTGCCTTGAGCGCGGCGTCGAGATCGGCATAGAGATCGTCTGGGTCCTCGATGCCGGTCGAAAGGCGCAGCAGGTCGGGCGGGCACGGCGTGCCGGCGCCCTCGATCGAGGCGCGGTGCTCGATCAGGCTCTCGACGCCGCCGAGCGAGGTCGCGCGCTTCCAGAGCGCGACATGCGCGGCGGTGGCGACGGCGCGCGCTTCCCCGCCCTTGACGCGCACCGACAGCATGCCGCCGAAGCCGCCTGCCATCTGGCGCGCGGCGACCGCGTGGCCGGGATGATCCTGCAAACCGGGATAGAGCACCTGCGCGACGAGCGGATGCTGGCGCAGGTTCATGGCGAGGTGCATCGCGTTGGCGGAAGCCGCGCGCACGCGCAGATCGAGCGTGCGCATGCCGCGAATCAGCAAGAACGCCTCGAATGGCCCGAGGATGGTGCCGACCTGCTTGCGCACGCGCAGGATACGGTCCCAGAATTCATCCGGCCTGGCTGTGGCAAGCGCGCCGGCGATGACGTCCGAATGGCCGTTGAGATATTTGGTCGCGGCATGCATGACGATATCGGCGCCATGTTCGAGCGGCCGGGTGAGGATCGGCGAGGCGCAGGTCGAATCGACGCCGAGCCTTGCGCCCGCTTCATGCGCGATTTTGGCGACGCCGGCGATATCGACGATGGCCCAGGTCGGGTTGGCCGGCGTCTCGGCCCAGATCAGCTTGGTGCGGCCGGGTTCGACCGCCGCCTTGACGGCCGCGAGGTCGCTCATGTCGACGAAGCTCACCTTCAGGCCCCAATGGGCGGCATCGTCGAGCAGCCAGGCGCGCAGGCCCCAATACATTACTTTCGGCGCGACGATATGGTCGCCGGGCGAGAGCGCCATGAAGGTCGCGATCGCCGCCGACATGCCGGAGCCGAGCAGCATCGCCACCGGCGCGCCCTCCAGCATGGCGATGACCTCTTCGGCCTCGCGCACGGTCTGGTTGTCGGGGCGGCCATAGATGAAGCCGTTGCTATAGGCGTTGTCGGCATCGCGCAGATAGGTGGTGGCGACGTGGATCGGCGGCACGACCGCGCCGGTCGCGGCATCGGTGCGGCCGAGCGCCTGCGCCGCCAGGGTGCGCTTCGTCCAGCGTGAGGGCTGCTTGGAACTTGCCATTATCTTGCCTCTTCATTTCGGGAGGCGCGGGCGGAGGGCTGGCGGCCGGGCGCGGGCGCTACGGGGGAAAGGAGGAGGACTTACAGGAGCCTCAAGGGCCGCTGTCAACTGTCTTGCAGGGTAGTGGGCGGCTGTGCCTTCAAGCTCTGGCGGCGACGTTGCGGCGTTGCAGCACTTTCGACACGGCGGCGCGGATTTCGGCGACGCTGAACGGCTTGGTGACGACATCCTCGATCAGCGCGAGCAGGTCATGGGCGCGCTCGCGCTGGTCGGCATAGCCGGTCATCAGCACGATCGGCAGCAGCGGGAAATCGCGCGCGGCGGCGAGCGACAGCGCGATGCCGTCCATCAGCGGCATGCGGATGTCGCTGAGCAGTAGGTCGAAGCGGCCGCCGCTCGCTGAAAGCCGCTCGAGGGCGGCGGCGCCGTCGGCCTCGGCGACGATGGTGTGCCCGTCGAGTTCGAGCGCCCGGCGCACGATGGCGCGCACCGGTTCGTCGTCCTCGGCAATCAGGATGTGGGCCATGGTCTTGCCTCTCAGGTCTCGAGCGTGCCGACGAAGGGCAGTTCGCGGAAGGAATGGGCGACATCCATGCCGTAGCCGACGACGAACTGGTCCGGACATTGGAAGCCGACGAAATCGGGCGTGATCTGCACGGCGCGCTTGCCGGGCTTTTCCAGCAGCACGCAGACCTGCACGCTGGCCGCGCCGCGCGCGCTGAGCAGATCCTTGGCGAAGGCGAGGGTGCGGCCGGATTCCAGGATATCGTCGATCAGCAGCACGTCGCGGCCGGCGGGATCGCTCTCGATATCCTTCAGGATGGTGACATGGCCGGCGGAGACCGTGCCTTCCAGATAGCTCGACAGATGCAGGAACTCGACCTGCGGCGTGAGCCCGGCGCCATGGAGGGCGCGCAACAGGTCGGCCGCGAACATGAAACTGCCCTTGAGCACGGCGACGACGAGCAGCTTTTGCGGCTGGCGCGCGGCGATCTCGGCGGCGAGCGCGGCGTTGCGGCGGGCGATGGTGTCGGCGTCGAAGAGCGGGCGGATATGCGGCACGTTATTCATGACTGCGGCCTGGCGCCGCCCTCCCGTGCCATCAGCGCCTCGGCCTGCTCGCGCTCGTCGAGGAAGCGCACCTCGACATTGCGGCCCTCGGCAGGGGGCGCGGCGAGGCGCTTGCGGAACGACAGCGTTTCGCCGGCGGCGAGTTCGGCCTTGTCGGGCTTGGCGCTCCAGACGTAAAGCTCGGCGCCCTTGGCGTCGCGCACGGCGAAGCGCAGCGCCGGCACCGGGCGCGGCTGGCGCGTGACATTGGTGATCGCGCCCTCGACCACCAGCAGCCTTGCGCCATTCTCGGTATAGAGGTGGCTGGTGAAGGCGCTAAGATCGAGGCCGCGCAGGTTGACGGGCATCGAAAGCGCGGCATAGAGCCGCGCGGTCTGGGGCGCCGCGCGCACGATCGGCGCCCTGAGCGCGATGAGAAGCGTGATCGCCACCAGCACCGCGGTGGCGACGAGCCCGGCGCGCATCACGCGCGGCCGGGTGCTGGTCACGGACGCCTTGCGGGCGTTACCGGTGTTGCGCGTGCGCCGGCGTGGCGCGCGCGGGGGGGAAACATCCTGCGGGGCGTTTTCCGTTGCATCTTGCGCTGGCGGCGCGGCCGGCGCTTCGGGCGGCAACACCTCGCCCTGCGCCGTTTCGGCGGCATCGCCCGGCAAAGGCGTTGCGTCCGGCTCGGATTCGGGCACAGTCACGCTCGCCAGCCAGATCTCGCGGCAGCCGCGACAGCGGACCTTGCGGCCGGCCGGAGCCATGAAGTCCGCCGGCACCTCGTGGTCGGTGCCGCAATGGGGGCAAGTGATCAGCATGGCGTCATGATCGGTTTGGGCTCGTGATCGGCATGGTTCGGCCGGTTGCCCTGACATTGTCACAGGCGTCGTTCAGCGTGACTTTCGAAGGCTATTGCTGCTCCAGTATGCTTAATAGCCGGTTAATGCCGAATCACGCAAAACCGCCCGCGTGGCGAGACCGGCCGGGCGGCCGGGGATGGAGATCGACAGGGTGCTGCGTTTCGAGAATGTGGGTTTGCGCTACGGCATGGGGCCGGAGATTCTCCGCGACCTCAGTTTCGTGATCCAGCCGCATTCCTTCCAGTTCCTGACCGGCCCCTCCGGCGCCGGCAAGACGACGCTGCTGCGTCTGATCCTGATGACCCTGAAGCCGACGCGTGGGCTGATCAACCTGTTCGGCCAGGAAGTGGCCCGGCTCGACAAGGACGAGATGACCGGGCTCAGGCGGCGCATCGGCGTGGTGTTCCAGGATTTCCGCCTGCTCGACCACCTGACGACCTATGAGAATGTCGCGCTGCCGTTGCGCGTGCAGGGCAAGGACGAGGCGAGCTATCGCTCGGAGGTAATCGAGCTGTTGCGCTGGGTCGGGCTCGGCGAGCGCATGCATGTGCCGCCGACCGTGCTGTCGGGCGGCGAGAAGCAGCGCGCGGCAATCGCCCGCGCCGTGATGGTGCAGCCCGACCTGCTGCTCGCCGACGAGCCGACCGGCAATGTCGACCCGCCGCTGGCGCGCCGCCTGCTGCGCCTGTTCACCGAACTGCACCGGCAGGGCACCTCGATCGTGCTGGCGACGCATGATTTCGACCTGATGGACCAGTTCGACGCGCGCCGCTTCGTGCTGGCCGACGGCTATCTGGAAATCTTCAGTTGAAAATGCCCAGGATCGACAAGGCCGCCATATCGCGCTCGGCGTCGCGCTCGGCCGCGATCGCCGCCCGCGCGACCGGCGATCTCACGGTGCGGGCCATAGGGCTCGCGGTCGCGGCCAACCGGGGCCTGCGGCTCAGCCGGCGGCGCGATACGGCGTTGCTGCCGGCATCGAGCATTTCGGGCCGGGCGCTGGTGCTCATCATCGCCATCATGGCGTTTCTCGCCTCGCTGACCGCCGGCACGGTGCAACTCGTCTCGAGCGCCTCGACGAACTGGCGCTCGGCGATCGCCCGCGAGGTGACGATCCAGGTCCGGCCCCAGGTCGGGCGCGACACCGATGCCGACGTGAAGCAGGCGGCCGCGATCACGCGCGCGAGCGCCGGCGTCGATGCGGTGGACGTCTACAGCAAGGCGCAATCGACGCAGTTGCTCGAACCCTGGCTCGGGCAGGATTTCGAGCTGACCGAGATCCCGATCCCGCGCATCATTGCGGTCAAGGTCTCCGGCCATCCCGATTTCGGCACGCTGCGCAAGACGCTCGATCAGATTCCCGGCGTCTCGCTCGACGATCACCGCATCTGGACGGCACGGCTCTCGACGATGGCGAATGCCATGATCCTGGTCGGGCTGGTGATCCTCGGCTTGGTGCTGACGGCGAGCGGGCTCGCGGTCGCCTTCGCGACGCGCGGCGCCATGGCCGGCACGCGCGAGATCATCGACGTGTTGCATCTGGTCGGCGGCACCGACAGATTCATCGCCAACCAGTTCCAGCGCCACTTCCTGCGCCTCGGCCTCAAGGGCGGCGGCATTGGCGGGCTGGCAGCGATCGCGGTGTTCGTGGCGGCGGGCCTCGCTTCGCGGCAATGGGTGGCGACGCCGGGCGGCGACCAGGTCGATGCCCTGTTCGGCACTTTCTCGCTCGGGCTTGGCGGCTATGGCGCGGTGGTGGTGATTGCCGGGGTGGTGGCGCTGATCACCACCGTCGTCTCGCGCCTGACCGTGTTCCGCAACCTGCGCGGGCTGGAGTGAAAGCCCTGCCCGGCCCGGGCGGCCTGGCGGCGCGCGCCATAATCCGGCGCGAAACTGCGTTTAAGCGAGCACGCCATGACTGAAGGCTCGGGCGAGGATATGCCGATGCCGCGCCGGGCGGATGCGCCCGTCAGGGCCGGCGCGGCACATGGCGCCTGGCGCATGGTGCGGCGCGCCGGGCTGGTCGCGCTCGCCGCGATGGTGCTGTTTGCCGGCGGGCTGTGGCTGTTCGCCCGCGCCATCGATGGCAGCGCCGCCGTGCTGCCCGAGCGCGCCGACGGCATCGTCGTGCTGACCGGCGGCCCCGACCGGATCGGCGACGGCGTCGAATTGCTGGCGAGCGGCCGCGCCCGGCGCATGCTGATCACCGGCGTCAGGAAGGGCGTCTCGCTCGAAACGCTCGGCAAGCCGATGCCGCAGTTCAGGCAGGTGATGGCGTGCTGCGCCGATCTTGAATATACGGCGCAGAACACCGTCGGCAACGCCATTGCCGCCCGCATGTGGATGCGGCGCAACGGCTACCATTCGTTGATCGTGGTGACCTCGAATTTTCACATGCCACGCGCGCTGATCGAGTTCCGCCGGGCGATGCCCGGGGTGACGCTCTACAGCCACCCGGTCAACAGCGACCGCGTCAGCGTCGAGAACTGGTGGCGCGACGGGCCGGTGGCGCGGCTGGTTATTCTGGAGTACGGAAAGTTCGTCGTGGCCTGGTGCCGGATGCAGCTGATGAGCCTGCTGCCGGTCTAGTGCCCGGAGCCGCCTCTTTTCCGACCCTTTCCGCCGGACCACACATGATTTTCCTGCGTTCCCTGGTTTTCGCGCTGTTCTTCTACGGCAATACCACGATGTGGGTGATCATCGGCATCCCGACGCTGCTGCTGCCGTTTCCGCTGTTCATGCGGCTGACGGTCAAGCCGTGGGCGCGCACCGGGCTGTGGCTGCATCGGGTGATCTGCGGCGTGAGCCTCGAGGTGCGCGGGCGCGAGCATCTTCCGGCCGGGCCGATCCTGATCGCCGCGAAGCACCAGTCGGTGTTCGAGACGCTGTTCTTCGTCGCGGAACTGCCGATCCCGACCTATATCACCAAGCGCGAGCTGTTCTGGATTCCGCTTTTCGGCTGGTATCTGTGGAAATCGCGGCAGATCAGCATCGATCGCGGCAAGCGCGCGGCGGTGGTGGCCCAGCTCAACCGCCAGGCGCAGGCGGCAATCGCGCGCGGCGGCCAGCTCGTGATCTTCCCGGAGGGCACGCGGCGGCCGGTCGGCGCCAAGCCGGCCTACAAGTCCGGCGTCTATCACCTGCATTCCGAGATCGGCGTCGCCTGCGTGCCGGTGGCGCTCAATGCCGGCGTGGTGTGGCCGCGCCGCACCTTCCTGAAATTTCCCGGCCGGCTCATCGTCGAGTACCTGCCGCCGATCGCGCCGGGGCTGGCGCGCGAGGCGTTCATGACCAGGTTGCAGCACGAGATCGAGCCGACAACGGACCGGCTCGTCGCCGAGGCGCGCCGACAGGAATCCACCTAGAGATTGGCGACGATCCAGGCGAGGCTCGCATCCTCGATGCCGGACGCCCTGAGATGGGCAAGGGTGTTGCGCACGTAATCGGCGCAGCTGCCGGAAATGCCATGGCCCTGGCGCACGAAGACCAGTTGCTGCGCCGGCGTCAGCCCTTGGGCATATTGGGCATGGCCGCAATCCATCACATAGGTCAGGCCGGTGACGGTGCGGCCATCGCCGAGCCGTAGCGGGCGATAGCTCTCGCGATAGACGTAGTTCTGCTGCTCGCGCTCGGTCAGATAGGCCATGGTGGCGGCACGGTCGGCGGCGGGCACGCGAAAGGCGACGCCCCGGCACGAGCCGCCGCGATCGAGCCCGAGCACGAGGCCGGGCGCGGCTGCCGTGCCGCGATGATGCCAGGAATAGACGCACAGGCTGCGATGGGCGCCGCGCAGCAAGGCGGGCTGGCGTTCGCTGAACGCGAAGCCCGGCCGCCACATCAGCGACCCGTAGCCGAATACCCACAAATCATCGTGATCGACGTTGTCGAGGCTCATGAGGGAGGGGCTCATGGAGGGTAGTTGCGCAATCCGAGGGGCAAGGCCATGGTCTGGCCGCATCAACAGGGTCTATGTGACAGCGATGAGTGATTCCGATCAAGCCGGTTCGGCACCCGCCCGGCGTTTTTCCCGTACCGGCCTCTATCTGCCCTTCGCGATCCTGTTGGGCATCATCGTCGCATGGAGCGGCTTCTGGTTCTATGCCCGCCACCGCGCCGAGCAGGCGCTCGATGCGTGGCTGGCGCTCGAGAAGCTCGCCGGGCGCACATGGAGCTGCCCGGAGCGTACCATCGACGGCTACCCGTTCCGCATGCAGATCACTTGCGCGGCGCCGAGTTTCGTCGGGCCGCTCAAGGGCGAGAACGGTCGGCCGGTGCAGGTGACGGGCCGGCTCGGCGGCTTCGTGGCCGAAGCGCTCGTCTACCAGCCCAATCGCCTGATCGCGACCTTAACCGGGCCGCTCCAGATCGAGAGCGCCGACGGGCGCGGCGCGACCGTCACTTGGCGCAGCCTGCGCGCCAGCGTCGAGGGCAAGCCCGACCATCTCGGCCCGTTCTCGTTGGTCGCCGACGATGCGGCCGTGCAACTGACGGGTGCTGCCGAACCGGCGGGACGCGCCAAAAGCCTCGAGATCCATATTCGGCCCCATCCGGGCGGCGAGACGGGCGCTTACGATTTCGCCAGCACGATCGAAGGCGCTCAGGTGCCGCTGCTCGATGCGCTGGCCGGCTCCAGCGATCCGGCGCGGCTGGTGCTGCAGGCGAGCGCCAGCAAGCTCGCGGGCCTCGACGGCCGCAATCCGCCGGCGGCGCTCGAGGCCTGGCGTCTGGCGGGCGGCAGCCTGCAGGTCGCCAGGCTGCGCTTCGAGAAGGGTGCGATCAGCATTGACGGTATCGGCAATATCAGCGTCGATGCCGGGCATTTCCCCAACGGCCAGATCGAGACCAGGGTGAGCGGCGCCGAGCAGTTGCTGGCCCGCTTCGGCCTTGGCGGCGGCGCCGGCCAGCTTGGCGGCCTGCTCGGCTCGATCCTCGGCGGCGAGAAACAGGGCCGCGCCGCGCCCGGCCTCAAGCTGACGCTGCGCCTCAACGGCGGAAGAGCGCATTTCGGCCCGTTCGCCTGGCCGCTGAAGCCGCTGTATTGAGGGCGACGCCGGGCCCCGGCTCAAGGCCGGGGAAAGACCCGTTGCGATGCTGAGCCGTTTCGTCCCGGCCCTGAGCCGGGATCCAGGAACGGTTACGGCTTTGTTCTTCCGTGTCATTCCCGACGCGCGTGAGCGCGGTCTGGAATCCAGGGGTCGTGCGCGCATGCGGCTCTGGATTCCCGCCTTCGCGGGAATGACAGATGACGTTAGCGAGCGCCTTAGCTGTCCTTCGGCGCGTTGCCGGGCTGGCGGCCGAAATCGGGTGCGTCGGTTTCCTGGCCGCTGGCGATGATGCCGCGGCGGATGGCGCGGGTGCGCGTGAACAGGGCGTGCAGGCCATCGCCGTCGCCCCAGCGGATCATGCGTTGCAGCGCCGACAAATCCTCGTTGAAGCGGCCGAGCATCTCGAGCACGGCGTCCTTGTTGTTGAGGAACACGTCGCGCCACATGGTCGGGTCGGAGGCGGCGATGCGGGTGAAATCGCGAAAACCGCCGGCCGAGAACTTGATGACTTCCGATTGCGTCACCGCCTCGAGATCGGCCGCCGTGCCGACGATATTATAGGCGATCAGATGCGGCACATGGCTGGTGATGGCGAGCACGAGGTCATGATGGTCGGCGCCCATGAACTCGACATTGGCGCCCATGGCGCGCCAGAAATCGGCGAGCCGGTCGAGCGCTGCCTGTTCCGTGCCCTCCGGCGGCGTCAGGATGCACCAGCGGTTGCGGAACAGCCGGGCCAGGCCGGCATCGGGGCCGGAATATTCCGTGCCGGCGACCGGGTGGGCCGGGATGAAATGCACGCCCGCCGGCACGTGAGGGCCTCCCTCGCGCAGCACGACGCCCTTGACCGAGCCGACATCCGACAGGATGGCGCCCGGCTTCAGGGCCGGGCCGAGTTGCGCCGCGACGCTGCCGATGGCGCCGACCGGCACGCACATGATGACGCAATCGGCACCCGCCGCGCCCGCCGCCGCATCGGCGGTGATCTCGTCAGCGAGGCCGAGCTCACCGACGCGGCGGCACACGCCTTCATCGGCATCGACCGCGACGATGGTGTTGACGAGGCCGGCCTCGCGCGCGGCCAGGGCGATCGACGCGCCGATCAGCCCGAGGCCGACGAGACAGAGGCGGTCAAAGAGAACGGGCATGGTCGAGGCGCGCTTTCGGGGTGTTTATTTCAGGAAATCGCGGAGCGCCTGCACCACGAGCCGGTTGGCCTCCTCGGAGCCGACCGTCATGCGCAGCGCGTCGGGCAGGCCATAGCCCGCGACGGCACGCAGGATCAGCCCGCGTGCCGACAGGAAGGCATCGGCCTCTCGCGCCGTGCGGCCGGCCTCCTTCGGGAAATGGATCAGGATGAAGTTGCCGACGCTCGGCGTGACGCTCAGGCCGAGCTTGCCGATCTCGGCGCTGAGCCAGTCGCGCCAATGCTCGTTATGGGCAACTGCTGCATCCATATGCGCCTGGTCGGCGATGGCCGCGGCACCGGCCGCGATCGCCGGCCCGTTCATGTTGAAGGGCCCGCGGATGCGGTTGAGCGCATCGGCGACATTGGCCGGCATATAGGCCCAGCCGACGCGCAGGTTGGCGAGGCCGTGGATCTTCGAGAAGGTGCGCGTCATCACGACGTTGTCGCTGGTCGCGACCAGCTCGATGCCGGCGGAATAATCGTTGCGCCGGACATATTCGGCATAGGCTGCGTCGAGCACGAGCAGCACATGCGGCGGCAGGCCGGCATGCAGGCGCTTGACCTCCTCGAACGGGATGTAGGTGCCGGTCGGGTTGTTCGGGTTGGCGAGGAACACCAGCTTGGTGCGCGCGCTCACCTTGGCGAGCAGGGCATCGACATCGGTGGTGTAGTTCTTCTCCTTCGCCACCACGGGCGTACCGCCGGCGGCGAGGATAGCGATCTTGTAGACGAGGAAACCGTGCTCGCTATAGAGGCCCTCGTCGCTTGGGCCCAGATAGGCGTGGGTGATCAGGTTGAGCAACTCGTCGGAGCCGGCGCCGCATACGATGCGGGCGGCATCGAGCCCGTAGCGCCTGGCGATCGCCTCGCGCAGCGCGCTCGCGGTGCCGTCGGGATAGAATTCGAGGCTGTTGGCTGCGGCCTGAAAGGCGGCGATCGCCCGTGGGCTGGCGCCAAGCGGCGTCTCGTTGGAGGACAGCTTATGCAGCTTGACGCCGGCCGGTGCCGCGCTCTTGCCGGGCACATAGGCTTCGATCGCCAGCACGCCGGCGCGCGGCGCGGGGCGGGTGAGATCCTTCACCGAATCCATCGCTTTACAAACTCCATCAAACCTTATGCGGTGCGCAACCGTTATCGCGCGAAGGCGAAGCGCCGGGCGTGGCTGCCGATCTCCTCGTAGCGCGCGGGCGTGCCGCCGGCGGAGAGAGCCTGCAAAAACGCGTTCGTGTCAACCTCGTCGCCATGGCTGACCAGCAGCGCCAGCCCCTGCGGAATGCCGCATGAGGTTTCGACGGCGACGCCGTGCTGGGCAAGGGCCGCCGTCAGGGCCGGGCTCCAGCGCTCGACCTGCAGGCTGGCGACGATCTCCTCGCGCACGGCGGCATCGGCGAGCGGCTTCGCCAGCAGGAACACCGGCGTCGAGGCCGGGTGGTCGGGGCGCTCGACGAAGGGCAGGCGCGCGATGATCTTCGGCGCCGCCTCGCCTTGTAAATCCTGCCACCACGGGCCGCCGCCGCTGCCCTGGTCGAGCCGCACCATGCCGAGATCGCCCTTGGCGGCGGCGATGGCCGCGATCACAGGCCCTGCACCGAGATGGGCGATGAAGGGCACGGTAAAGCCGAAATGGAAGCGCACGCTGTCGCGCATCGCCGCATCGCCGCCGGCGGTATCGACATGCACGCTGAACGGCGCCTGCACATAGGTGAAGGTCGCGATGATGACGCGCCAGATGCCCTCGACCGTATCGAGCGGCAGGATGCCGCGATGGCGCTCGACGATCTCGCGCATCATCGAGGCTTCGCGGCCCGGCCGGAAGGCGGAGCCCGATTCGGCGGTCTTCTTGATCTCGATCAGCGTGTCGATGATGCGGCCGCGCTCCATCAGCAGCTCGTGCATGGCGCTGTCGATGCGGTCGATCTCCTGGCGGAGTTGCGGAAGGGTCGGCAGGCTGGGCGCGGTCATGGGCGACACTTATCCTCGTCGAGAGGTGTGATATAGGCCTCGGCCGCCGAAGGCAAAGATTCATGCGGCGCGTTCGATAGAACGAACATGCTGGACGATCCAAGAAATTCGTGTTTTTTATCGATCACCACCGTGGAGCAGAGAAATTTTGGGTTTCGAGTCTCAGATCGCGCAGGATCAGGCGGACCAGCCGCACAGCCTCGTGCTGCGCTTTCCGGCCGGGCAGCCGCTGGTGCTCGATTCGGGCGCGGTGCTGGCGCCGCTGACCATCGCTTATCAAGCCTATGGCCTGCTGAACGCCGAGCGCTCCAACGCGGTGCTGATCTGCCATGCCCTGACCGGCGACCAGCATGTCGCCAACGCCCACCCGATCACCGGCAAGCCCGGCTGGTGGGAGACGATGGTCGGGCCGGGCAAGCCGATCGACACCAACCGTTTCTACGTGCTGTGCGCCAATGTCCTTGGCGGCTGCATGGGCACGACCGGGCCGGCTTCGCTCGATCCGGCGACCGGGCGCCCCTACGCCACCGACCTGCCGCTGGTGACGATCCGCGACATGGTGCGGGCGCAGGCGATGCTGGTCGACGCGCTCGGCATCGAGACGCTGTTCTGCGTCGCCGGCGGCTCGATGGGCGGCATGCAGGTGCTCGAATGGGCGTCAAGCTTCCCGCATCGCGTGTTCGCGGCGATGCCGCTCGCCACCGCCACCAAGCATTCGGCGCAGAACATCGCCTTCAACGAGGTCGGCCGCCAGGCGGTGATGGCCGATCCCGGCTGGCATGGCGGGCGCTACCGTGAGGCCGGAACCCGGCCCGACAAGGGGCTCGGCGTCGCGCGCATGGCGGCGCATATCACCTATCTCTCCGAGCCGGCGCTGCAGCGCAAGTTCGGCCGCAAGTTGCAGGATCGCGCCGCGCCGACCTTCTCCTTCGACGCCGATTTCCAGATCGAGAGCTATCTGCGCCATCAGGGTTCGAGTTTCGTCGAGCGTTTCGATGCCAACAGCTATCTCTATCTCACCCGCGCCATGGATTATTTCGACCTCGCCGCCGACCATGGCGGCGTGCTGGCGCGCGCCTTCCTCGGCACGAAAACGCGGTTCTGCGTGATGTCCTTCACCTCCGACTGGCTGTTCCCGACCGCCGACAGCCGCCAGATCGTGCATGCGCTCAACGCGGCCGCCGCCTCGGTCTCCTTCGTCGAGATCGAATCCGACAAGGGCCACGACGCCTTCCTGCTGCATGAGCCGGAAATGCTGGCGACGGCGCGGGGGTTTCTCGAATCGGCGGCGCGCGCGCGGGGCATCGCGTGAGCGCGGCGGATGCGCGGGCACGCTCGGCCGATGTCAGGGTCGATTTCCGGCTGATCGCCGAAATGGTCGCGCCGGGCTCGCGCGTGCTCGATGTCGGTTGCAGCGATGGCGCGCTGCTGGCGCTGCTCACTGATGCGCGCAATGTCGATGCGCGCGGCATCGAACTGTCGCGCGAGGGCGTGGCGCAGGCGGTGGCGCGCGGGCTCGCGGTGATCCAGGGCGATGCCGATACCGATCTCGACGATTATCCAGATGATGCCTTCGACTACGTCATCCTGTCGCAGACGCTGCAGGCGACGCGCAATCCGCGCCGCGTGCTCGAGCAGATGCTGCGCATCGGCCAGCGCGCCATCGTGTCATTCCCGAATTTCGGCCACTGGCGCATGCGTATGCAGGTGTTCTTCGGCGGCCGCATGCCGGTGACGGAAAACCTGCCGTTCAACTGGTGGGACACGCCGAACATTCATTTCTGCACGATCCGCGATTTCCTGGCGCTGGTCGACCTGATCGGCGCGCGCATGGAACGCGCCGAGGCGCTCGATGACGCCGGCAAGCCGATCACGCTCAACCTGCCATGGTGGGCGTGGAACATCATCGGCCAGCAGGGGCTGTTCCTGCTCAGCCGGCGCGACTGAAGCCGTTACTTGGCGTGTCTGGCGAGCCAGGCCTTCATGCTGGCGATCTCGGCTTCCTGCGCCTTGATGATCTCTTCGGCGAGTTTGCGGGTCTCGGCATCCTTGCCGTATTGCAGTTCGACCTTCGCCATGTCGATCGCCGCCTGATGATGCGGGATCATGCCGCGCATGAAATCGACATCGGCGTTGCCGCTGTATTTGATATCCATGTCCTTGTGCATCCTGGCGGCCGCGGCCTGGAACGCCTTGGTCGAGGGCGCGGCCTTGGCGCTGCCCTGGCTCGTTTTGCCGTGATCCATCTTGCCGTGATCCATCTGGGCCAGGGCGGGGAAAGCGGCCGCCGACAGGAACGCGGCAAGCAGGGCGGTTTTCAGCATCGGCATCGTGGCTCCGTGCGGGGGCAGCGTTTCGGGGACGCCTACACCTGCGCAGGATTGCGTCAGTTTCCGGGCAGCAGCGCCGGCGCGAGCGCGAAGCGGCGCGCCGGCTTGCGGCTCGCCACCGGGCGATAGACCTGCTTGGTCGCCTCGATGACATGTACGCCGGCAAAGGGCAGGCCGAGCGTGGCGCCGACGCGCTCCCAGGCCGGCGCGGCGCGCAGCACGGTGCGGCGCTGCACCGGCGGGAAATACAGCGCTTCCGTCCAGTGGATCGGCGTGAACAGCGCCTCGCGCATCAGGCCGGTCAACTGGGCGCGCGAGAACGGCTGGCCCTGGCCGAACGGCGTCGCATCGAGCCTGGCCCACAGGCCGCGCCGGCTCGGCACCACCGCGATCAGCCGCCCGCCCGGCGCCAGCACGCGCCAGATTTCGCTGAGCAGGGCGAGCGGGCTCTCGGCAACCTCGAGCGCATGCACCAGCAGCAGCCGGTCGATGGCCGCGTCGCGCAGCGGCATGTCGCCGGCCTGGACCAGCGCCGATGCCGACAGTCCGGCCTCCGGCCAATGCATCACGCCCTGTTCGGCCGGCATGAAGGCGAGCGTGCGCTCGGCGCCGCGCCGCAGCGCCTCGAGATAGGGCGTGGCGAAGCCGAGCCCGAGGATCGCCAGCCCGTGCGGCTCGCGCCAGCGTGCCTGGATGGCGCGCGTCAGCGTCTGTTGCGCCACCAGCCCGAGCGGGCTGGTGTAGAAGCCTTTCAGGTCGACGACATCGAGCGTCATGCCAGGCTCTCTTGCTGTTTCGGGTTGGCCTTCGCGCAGGATCGGCTAAGTTCCGAGGCAACTTCCCCGAAGCCTCCGTCCAAGGAATAATCATGCCCGCGCTCGTTCACCAGTTCTTCTGCCGCTCCGACAATTACGGGGTCCTGATCCACGATCCCGCCTCCGGCGCCACCGCCGCGATCGACGCCCCCGAGGCCGCCGCAGTCGAGAAGGCGCTCACTGAAACCGGCTGGACGCTGACCGACATTTTCGTGACGCATCGCCATATCGATCATATCGAAGGCATTCCGGCGCTGGTAGCGGCGCATCACCCGCGCATCACCGCGCCCGAGAAGGCGCGGGCCGAGGTGCCGGGCGCTGCGGCCTATGTCGGCGAGGGCGATACCGTGCGGCTCGGCACGCTGAGCGCCAGGGTCTGGGATACGCCGGGTCATTGCCGCGATCATATCGCCTATTATTTCTCGGAAGACAAAATCCTGTTCGCCGGCGACACGCTGTTCGCGCTCGGCTGCGGCCGCGTCTCCGAATCGACCTATGACGAGATGTGGGCCTCGTTGTCGCGCATGGCGGCGCTGCCTGGCGATACGATCGTGTATTGCGGCCACGAATATACCGTCTCGAATGCCAAGTTCGCGCTGCATGTCGATCCCGACAACGCGGCCTTGCAGAAGCGGGCGCGCGAGGTCGAGGCGCTGCGCGCCAAGGGCGCCGCCACGCTGCCGACGACGATCGCGCTGGAGCTTGCCACCAACCCGTTCCTGCGCGCCGGCGGGGGCAAGCGCTTTGCCGAACTGCGGGAAGCCAAGAATCGGTTCTGACCGGCTCATGGTCGATCTCGATCTCGTCCAGGCGTGCGAGGAGCGCATCGTCAACGCCTGGCCGGCCGTCGACACGCTGCTGGTCGGCGACTTCGTGCTGCGTTTCGCCGGCGGCTATTCGAGCCGGGCCAATTCGGCGTCGGCGATCAGGGCCGGCGCGCGGCTGTCGGAAGAAAATCTCGACCTGATCGAGCATCTCTATCGCAAGGCCGGCCTGCCGCCCTGCCTGCGCCTGACGCCGCTTTGCGACCAAAGCGTCGGCGCCGTGATGGCGCGGCGTGGTTTCCGGCTGCGCGATCGCGCGATCGGCATGGTGGCCGCTCTCGATCGCTTCGTGCCGACGAGCGCCGGGCGCCTCGCTTTGTCGCCCGTGCCCGATCAGGCCTGGATCCGCGCCGTCTCGGCGCGGCAGACCGGCGCGAAGAAGGATGCGGATGCGGCGCTGGCGGCGATTGTCGGCCGGGTGCGGCTGCCGGCCGCCTTCGCGACGCTCGAGGCGGAAGGGCGCGCCATTGGCTTCGGCATGAGCGTCGCCGAGCGCGGCATGGCCGAGATCGGCGCCATCGTCATCGACGAGACGCTGCGCGGGCGCGGCTTCGGGCGCGCGCTGGTCGGCGGGCTGATGGCATGGGCGCGCGAGCAGGGGGCAAATCAGGCCTTCCTGCAGGTTGAGGAGAGCAACGCGCCGGCGATCAGGACCTATGACGCGCTCGGTTTTCGCGAGGCCTATCGCTACGATACGATGGCAAAGGCCGGTTAACGCCTGGCGGCGATCACGGCGCCGGTGACGATCAGGGCGCAGGCAAGGCCGAGCGCCGCGCTGGCGGAGGCCGCGCCCGCCAGCACCAGCACCAGCGTCGAGAGCACGGGCACGGCATAGGAGGCGACGCCGAGCAGGCGGATGTCGCCGCGCTTCATGCCGATATCCCACAGGAAGAAGGCAGCACCCGTCGGGCCGATGCCGAGCCCCGCCAGCGCCAGCAACTGCGTGGCGCTCAGCGGCCAAACCGTCGTCTCGAACAGCAGATGGCAGATCAGCGCCAGCAGCGCCGCCAGCAGGCAGAAGCCGGCGACGGCATCGGTCGGCACATGCGAGAAGCGCCGCGACAGCACCGAATAGCCGGCCCAGACGAAGGCGGCCAGCGCCGCCAGCCCATAACCTGCGGCGGCAGCCGGCGCGAAGCCGAGGCCGCCCTTGCCGAAAGCCAGCACCGCGACGCCGGCAAAGCCGATCAGCGCGCCGACGATATGGCGGGCCGCGAGCCGTTCGCCGGGCAGGAAGGCGGCGAACAGCACGATGAGCAGCGGCCACAGGTAGTTGACGAGGTTGGCTTCCGCCGCCGGCGCGAGTTTCAGCGCGGCGAAATACAGCGCGTGATAGCCGAACAGCCCGCCGACGCCGAGCAGATAGGCGCCGGGCGGCTGGCGCAGCAGCCTGAGCCGGCCGCGCAGCGCCACGATCAGCATGGCGAGCACGCCGCCGACCAGGAAGGCGCTCGCCGTGACCTGGAATGGCGGCACGCCCGCCGTCGCGGTGGTGAACAGGGCGAGCAGGCCCCAGAGCATGACGGCGCCGAGGCCGATCAGGGTGGCGGTCGTCGCGGGCAAAGGGGCTCCTGAAGCAAACGCGCCTGTTGCGATTTGGCTTACATGATTCTGTGGTGGTGGGTCCCGGCACAAGACCGGGATGAGACATTTCCTGTTGTCATTCTCGCGCAGGCGAGAATCCAGGAACGCAGAGCGCGGACGGCTCCTGGATTCCCGGCCGCGCTCACGCGCGCCGGGAATGACAC
>ERZ778018.1478-NODE-1478-length-18951-cov-5.657547_pt1 | contig 18951 bp, 17 predicted proteins | sample MGYA00375748_ERZ778018 | MGnify/ENA primary metagenome ERZ778018 (study PRJEB29350, sample SAMN05509839) | bioreactor metagenome | biome: bioreactor; material: wastewater | place: South Africa: University of Cape Town | collected 2014-04-22 ... | reverse complement strand
GATCTCTGGTCTAAGGGCACCATGCTGGCGATTGACGCACTGACCGGCGATTGTTCACATCGGGGGAACGGGCACGCCTGAACGGCGTGCCCGGTTTGATCAATCGACCACCTACGAAGACCGCTCGATATCCCCGGCGATCGCCTCGGCGAACGACTTTTGCATACGCTCCAGGACGGGCCGGGCCAGCGATTCCATCATACCGGCCATCGGCCCGCTCGAATCGATGCGCAGGCGTAGCTTGACCGATGTCTCGTTCGGGCTCGTCTCGGTCGCATGAAAGCCGCCGCTACCGTTGACCGGGTCGGTTTCGCTGTGCAGCGTGAACGCGACATGCTCTGGTTCATCCCATTCGGTCAGATGCACGAGCATACGCACCGTCCGCTTGAACGGACCGAGCTTCAGTTGCAACGTCCAGCGCGAATCGGTGTCGCTCAACTGCTCGAACGACTGGTAGCCGGGCATATTGGCCGCCCAGTTGCGCATGTCGCTGGTGTAGTTCCAAACCTTTTCGCGCGGTGCCCGCACGACAAACGATTCCTCGGATTCGAGCGTCAATGCTACTCCTTCATATCGCCATTTCTACCAGTACGCCATCGCATCCAGGAACAATTGGCGTAGGTCGCGCTCATCCGCCGGACGCGGCGAGAGCTTCGTTACCCGATGCTGTGGCAAGGTCCCGGCCACCAATTGCGGGACATCCTCTTCGTCGAGTCCGATGGCGCGCAGGCCGTTCGGCATACCCGTCTTGTGCATGATATCGATCAGGGCATTGGACAGAATCGTGCCGGCATCCTTCGCTTCCGCACCGCTGATGTCGACACCGAGCAGGCTGGCGGCGTAGAGATGTCGCTCCGGGTTCGCTTCGGCCGTGAAGCGGAAGACCGCCGGGGCGTTCAGAATGACCGACATACCGTGCGGCACGATCGGATGATCGTGCGGGTAGTCCGGCGGGAAATAATCGCTCACCAGACCGGAGACCGGATACGACATGCCGTGCGGCAGGTGCACCCCGGCATTGCCAAAACCGATCCCGGCGAAGGCGGCCGCCAGCAGCATCTGGCCGCGCGCCTCATCGTCCTTCGGATCGGAAATCGCGCGAATCAGATTCCGCGAGACCATTTCGATTGCCCGCGCCGACCAGATGTCGCTGATCGGGTTGGCACCTTGATAGGCCGGCCGCACCCGCGGGCTTTCCGGCGCCGGGCGCTCGTGGTATGGCAACGCCGTCAGCGATTCGATCGCATGGCTCAAGACGTCGAGTCCTGAACAAGCGGCGACCATTCGCGGCAGATCGCGCGTATTGAGCGGATCGATGATGCCGAGCAACGGTCGCAGGGCACGGTGAGCGATACCGGTTTTCACGTGCATATCGCTCAGATCGAAGATCGCCACACCGGTCGTCTCGCTGCCGGTACCGGCCGTCGTCGGAATGGCTATGAGCGGTTTGAGTTGGCCCGGTACCGGTTGCCCCTGGCCGATCGGCGCGTTGACGTACGTGAGGAACTCGGCTGGGTAGGTGCTGTAGAGATTGGCCGCCTTGGCTGTATCCATGCTCGATCCGCCGCCGACCGGGACAAAGCCATCGAACCTGCCATCGACGGCGAAATCGATCGCCTCCTGAAACGAGCGGTCAGTTGGCTCGACGCGCACTCGGTCAAACAACGCCGCGTCGATCCCGGCATCCTCGAGCGATTTCATGACGACTGAGATCGTTTCGGTCTTCGCGACCTGCGGATCGGTGACGACCATCACGCGCGTCGCGCCATGCTGGCTCATATCGAAGCCGATTTCGCGCGTGGCGCCGACACCATACTTGATGCTCGACGTATCCATCGTGAAGGTCGTCTCGAAATCCATCGCGTTCTCCTTCAACTAGAGCGGCAACATCGCGTTACGGGACACAATCCGACCGGAACCAGGCTGGCCGATGACCTCATCGTTATTGAAGACGACCTCGCCCCGTCGCAGCGTCATGACGGGCCAGCCGGTGACCTGCAACCCTTTGTAGACCGAATGATCGGCATTTGATTTGAGCATCGCCGCCTCGATCGTGCGCGTCCGGTTGGGATCAAAGATGACGATGTCCGCGTCGCTCCCAACGGCGACCGTCCCCTTGCGTGGATAGAGGCCGAACAACTTCGCCTCATTCGTTGAGAGAACCTCGACCATGCGACTCAGCGAGATACGACCGGTGAGCACACCTTCTGAGTGGAGCATCGGCAACATCACCTGCAGATTCTCGGCACCTGGTCGCAAATTGGCGATCGTATGATCGGCATCCATCTTGGCCGCCAGCGACCAGGGCGCATGATCGGTACACACCGTATTGACCGTGCCTTGTCGCAGCCCGTTCCAGATCGCGTCGACATCATGCTGCTCACGCAACGGCGGTTGGCCAACATATTTCGGCCCATCGTCCCGTTCGAAGCGTTCACGCGTCAGATGCAGATAAAACGGTCGTGTCTCGACATAGACGGGCACGCCGCGCGACTGCGCCTCGGCACAGACCTCGAGCGCACGCTCCGATGAAAGATGCACGACATAGACCGGCGCGCCGGTCGTTTCGGCGAAGGCAACCGCCCGCTGCGTCGCGACGACTTCGGAGATCACCGGACGTGATTCCGGGTAATGCCTGAGCGACAGATGGCCCGCGTTGACCAGCCGTTGGGTCGCCTCAGTAAGGATCGGGAAATCCTCGCAGTGGATCATCGTGAGGAGCTGGTTCTCGCCGGCGAGCCTCGTTGCTTCAAGATAGCCCTCAACCTGCGGATCGAAGCGCGGGTTCGACATGAAATACTTGATTGTGTTGCAACCATGTTCGAGCAATTGCGGGATCTCGGCCAGTACCTCAGGCGTCGTCTCTCCAAAAACGGGATGCAGAAAAACGTCGCCGATCGCCTGCGCGCTCGCCAGTGCCCCCTCGCGTTCCAGCGCCGCCAGCGGCAACTCGCCCGGCCGGAGGAACGTCATGTTCCCGACCGTTGTCACACCGCCGGCCACGGCCGCTGCTGTACCGCTGGTGAAATCATCGACCCAGCGATACTTGGCCTCCGGACGATCGCTCGACTGCGTCAGATGCACATGCGCGTCGATGACGCCCGGCAAGATGAGCATGCCGGTTGCATCGATCTCGCGCCTCGCTTCGAAGTCACCACCGATCTGCACGATCGACTCGCCCAGGATGCCGACGTCGGCCAGCATCTCACTGTCACCGGTGACGACCCGCCCACCCCGGAACACGATATCCAGTTGCGGCATCCGCCTGCCCTCTCCCTTACCGCCACCAACAGCATCATTAGCAATGAGTCAAGGTCCTTGCGGTCACTCTATGTCGTGAGGAGTATCGGCGTCAACCGCGCTCGACGCTTACCTCATAACGTGAGATCGAATGCCTCAATCCAGATCGTTAGTTGCTATCCATCTTGATCAATCTATTCTCTGGCAATCACGTGATATCTCTCACAAATATACTAGTACTTCTGTCCTGTGAGCTATTACGGCGCGATTGCACTTCAATGATGTGTAGCACGATCTCTTGTTAACGTACTTGCCAGATAGTGCGAGCGACATTACACTGAGTCTGTCCAGTACTATCGCGAACAGGTGTGGTCCCTACGAAAACGACGTCAGCGACCACGTGAGTGCTAGGAGGAGATCTGATGGCGGTATTCAAGCCTGAAGTGCTCGAGGAACTCTTGTGGCAATTTCAGCGTGGCCACATTAACCGGCGTCAGTTCATGCGCGCGCTCGGAAGCGGTGCGGTTGTACTCGCGGGCTCAAGCGCCCTCGCCGCCTGCGGAGAAGATGCGCCGCGGTTAACTCCGGCACCCGGCTCGACCGCGGCAGCGGCGGTCTCCAGTGCGGAGAGTGGAGCAACAACCGGGACATCAACGAGTGGTACTCCGGCGAACGCCGGAGCGGCTACAACCGCTCCGGTTTCGGGCGACAGTTCGGCCGGCGGGGACACGATCACGCTCGCACTCCAGAGCGACATCACGAGCCTCGACCCGCACGCCAATGTGCTTCGCGACGGCATCAAAGTCTTCTATCACCTCTTCGATAATCTCGGTGTCCGGGACTACACCTCACACCAGGTCGGCCCCTGGCTTGCCACCGAATGGGAGGCGACCAGCGATACCGAGTGGACGATGACGGTGCGTGACGACGTCAAGTTCCACAACGGAGATCAGTTCACCGCCAACACGGTGAAGTTCAATGTCGACCGTGTCCTGAACCCGGATACCAAGAGCCCGCAGCGGGGTAACTGGGAGGCGATCGACCATATTGAAGTCCACGACGATACTCATTTGACCTGGGTTACCAAGGAGCCGTATCCGGTCTTCGCCGAGCGGCTGCAAAACCTCCAGTTCCTGTCCGAAAAGGTCGTTCAGGACAAGGGAGACGACTGGATCGCGGAAAACGCGATTGGGACCGGTCCGTACAAGCTTGTCAGCTACAAACGCGGCCAGGAAATCGCGATGGTCCGAAATGACGATTACTGGTCGACGAAACCGGCCTTCAAGAATGCTGTGTTCCGCGTGATCCCGGATATTTCGACGCAGATCGCTGAGTTGCTCGCCGGCCGCGTCGATATCGTACCGGCCTTCCCACTCGATCAGGTAAAGGCACTCGAAGATTCCGGGGCCGGCCAGGCGTTGGTGCAACCGATTCTTCGTACCGCCTTCCGCGGCATGGATGCACGCGGGCGAACCGGCGAAAACCCGTTCCAGGACAAGGCGGTCCGACTGGCGGTCAATTACGCGTGCAACATCAAGGGATATACCGAGCAACTGGAAAGCGGCGGCGATCTAACACCTGGGAATGTCAATCCGCTCGCCTTCGGGTACGACAAGACGGTCGAACCTTATCCCTACGATCCAGACAAGGCGAAGCAGATCTTAACCGACGCCGGGTACAAGCCGGACTCCGACGGAGTGATGGCGAAGGATGGGAAGCGTCTCGAGTTCGATTTCTACACCGGCCCATCGACGGTACCCAATAACCTGCAACTGAATCAGGCCATCAGCCAGGATCTCTCCGGAGTCGGGATCAAAGCGAAGATCCAGAACATCGGCGACAGCACCCGATTCACAACCCTCGTCAGTACGGACAAGACCCCATTCTTCCAGTGGGACTGGGGCTACTTCTCGGTCTTTGATGCTGACGGCATCCTCTGGGATATGCACCACAGTTCATCGCCCTATGCCTATTTCTCTACCCCCGAACTCGACGGATATTTGGAATCGGGCCGCGGAACGCTCGACAAAGATAAGCGCCTCGAGGCGTACAGCAAAGCGCAGCATCTGCTGCATGACGAAGCCGCAGTGCTCTTCATGTTCGGGGTCCATGGGATTTGGGGCGTAAGCAAGCGAATCGATTGGAAGCCGCACGCCGACGAGATCGATCGGCTCTTCGAGGCGAAACCAAAAACAACCTAATCCGGGTAGGGGGAACAGCGATGCGCGCGTACATCATCAGTCGCCTGATTCAGGCGGTAGTCGTGGTGATCGGTATTTCGATGATCGCGTTCGCCATTACCTATGTCCTCGGTGATCCACTCGCGGTACTGCTGCCACTCGACGCACCACCGGAGACTCGCGCCATCTACCGGCATGAAATGGGGCTCGATCAATCGTTACCGGTCCAGTACTACCACTTTGTCACGCAAGTCGCGACCGGCCACTTCGGCTATTCCTACCTCGTCCATGAACCGGCTTATAACCTGATCATGGACCGTATGCCGGCCACCATACTCCTCACTGTGTCGGGCATGGTGGTCGCGCTAATCATCGCGGTGCCGCTCGGCATCCTCTCGGCGTACAAGAAAGGACTCTGGATCGACAGTCTCTCGTCGATGATCGCCGTGGCCGGATCGGCGCTCCCGATCTATTGGCTCGGTCTCATGTTGATCATCCTCTTCGGAGTGCGTCTGAAGTGGTTACCGCCATCCGGTTACGGGAGCTGGAAAAACCTGATCTTACCCGCCTTCACACTCGGCGTATTTCTGGCTCCCATCACGATGCGCCTAATTCGATCGGAGATGATCGACGTCCTCTCGATGGACTATATGCGAGTCGCACGTGCCAAGGGGCTCGTCGAGCGCAAGGTCATGTGGCGCCACGCAATGAAGAATGTCGTCATCCCGGTACTTTCGGTGCTCGGAATCCAATTCGGTCAACTGCTTGGTGGGGCGGTCGTCACCGAAACGACGTTCGCCTGGCCCGGTGTCGCGACGCAGGCGGTCCAGGCGATCCAGAACCAGGATCGACCAGTTGTTCAGGCGGCGGTGATCATCCTGGCGGTCATCATCTGTCTGGTCAACCTGGTGGTCGATATCGCCGTGGTCTTAATCGACCCACGGACGAGGACGTAGGTGATGACGAATTCTTCTCTGAACGTACCAGCGATTAAGCCCGAAACACTGGCGCTCTTCGGCACCGTGCGCGCGAGCGAGCGGAGGAAGTTCTTCCGCAGGCTCTGGCATCTTAAAGGAGGACTGGCCGGGACGATCGTTACTCTCCTCATTATCCTGATCGGGGTGCTGGCACCCTGGCTGACCCCGCACGACCCGCTCACCGGATATATGCTCGACCGGCTCAAGCCGCCCCTCTTTCTTGGCGGAACGACGCAATATCTGCTTGGCACCGACCAGTTAGGGCGTGATGTCCTCAGCCGGCTCATCCTTGGTACTCGTGTCTCGCTGGAGGCGGGCATGAGCAGCACGATCATCGCGGCAATCGTCGGCGTCGCACTCGGGCTGCTGGCCGGTTATTTCAGCGGCGCGATCGACTGGCTCATCTCGAGTCTGGTCAATGTGATGCTGGCTTTCCCCTTCGTGCTTCTGGCTCTGGCCGTCATCGCCGCGCTAGGGCCGAACTTTCGCAACCTCGTGATCGTGATGGCGCTCACGGCCTGGCCGATCTATACCCGTGTCATCCGCTCACAGATTCGGACGATCCGCGAGCAAGAGTTCGTGACCGCGGCACGTGTGATCGGTGCGAACCATTTCCGGATCATGCTGCGCCACGGGCTGCCGAACGTCGTCAACGGCATCATCGTAATCGCCAGCCTGCAGGTCGCGCAGCTGATCATTCTCGAGTCGTTCCTCAGCTTCCTCGGCGTCGGCGTGCAGCCACCGACTCCCTCCTGGGGCAACATGCTCGGGAACTCGCGCACCTATATGTTCGATCGCTGGTGGCTCGCGGCTTTCCCAGGCATTGCCATCTTCGTCACCACACTCGCCATCAACCTTATGGGTGACGGCCTGCGCGATCTGATCGATCCACACAGCCGCAACACGATCTAAGAGCACGCACTGGAACACCGTCAATCGCCGCCGGAAAAGCTTGCCGGCGGCGATTGGTGTGCTACCATCGCTCTTCACAAGCGTGGACATCGAACCAGAAAGGACACGACTCGTTGGCCACCTATTCGCTGGAGCCGGTTGAGGGCACGCTGCATGGCAGCTTTTCGGCGGAGTTTCCGCCCGTGTTGGCGATTGAGTCGGGCGACCATGTCGTCTTTCGCACGCTCGATGTGGGTTGGAATATGGTGCCGTTGACGGCTGATCCGGCCACCCATCGCCGGTTCGAGCCGCGTGTGCCGGGCCGGGATAACGGCCATGCGCTCTGCGGGCCGGTCGCGATTCGCGGCGCCGAGCCGGGGATGACGCTGGAAGTTGAGATCATCGAAATCGTACCGGGCGACTGGGGCTGGAATCGCGCCGGCGGCTTCCCGAGTCCGCTGAACAAGCGCCTGGGCGTCGACGAAGCGGGCGGGCGACTTATCTGGACGATCGATCGCGGGCGCGGCGTTGCCTGTAATCAACTCGGCGTCGAGGTGCCGATCGCGCCGTTCATGGGCGTCATGGGGATGCCACCAGCTGAGCCGGGAATTCACCCGACGCCACCGCCACGCGTCACCGGTGGCAATATCGATTGCAAGGAACTCCTCCCCGGCAGCCGCCTCTTCCTTCCGATCGCCGTACCGGGCGGGCTCTTCTCAACCGGCGATGGTCACGCCGCCCAGGGTGACGGCGAGGTGTCCGGCACTGGGATCGAGTGCCCGATCGAGCGCGTCGAGCTAGCCTTTACGCTGCATCCGGAAATGCGGATCGAGACGCCGCGCGCCGACACTGCCGCCGGCTGGATCACCTTTGGCTTCGATCGCGATCTCGATGAAGCGATGGCGAGTGCGCTGAGTGCCATGCTCGATCTCATGGGCGAGCAGTTCGGGCTAAGCCGCTCCGATGCGCTCGGCGTCGCGAGCGCCTGCGTCGATCTGCACGTGACGCAGGTCGTCAACGGCGTCAGCGGTGTCCACGCCATCTTGCCGCATGGCGCGGTGCGCCTGGCGAACCGGTAAGCGATTCAGAAGGAGAGTACGCCCATGCTCTTTCGCACAGTCGCTGGCGAGACGCTCGCGATCACGCAGACGACCCATGCCTGGGTCTCCGGCCAGTTGGCGCGCGCCTGGGGCAACGACTTGACCGGAGCGGTCGAGCCGCGTGAGGCGGTCTGTCTCGCCGCCGAGCAGCACGACATCGGCTGGCTCAACCGCGAGCCGGAGCCATCCCTTAATATCGAAGCGGGACGCCCGCGCAGCTTTCTGGAACTGCCCCCCGAAACGCACCTCGGCGAGATCTGGTCGCAGGCCGGTCACATGGCCTTGCTGACAAACCGTTATGCTGCCCTTCTCGTCTCAATGCACGGCACGAACCTCTACGGTCGCTTCCGTGGCGATCCAACTGCTGCCAACGGTCTGGCGCAGCCCTTCCTCGAATCGCAGGACGCCTTTCAGGCCAAGTTGATCGCCAGCCTGCGCGACGACCCGAACTACGCATCCTATGTGGCCGAGGATGTCCTCCGGCGCAATCAACGCCTCGTCGCGCTCTGGGATCGGCTCTCGCTCGACATCTGTCGCGGCCTGAGTCAGCCCGACCAAATCGAAAAGGTACCCTTTGCCGCCGCGGACCAGCCACTCACGATCGCTCCGGTCAATAACGATCCGGACCGCTTCACCATTGATCCATGGCCGTTTAGCCAGGACCACGTCAACCTGATCTTCGAGGGCCGCGTGCTCAGCGAACGATTCACGGATGAAGCAACGCTGAACGCTGGCCTGGCGAACGCACCGTGGCGCTCGATCGGCGTGCGACTCAATCCAGCCGAATGACCGCGAGAATCGACCGACGTGGGCAACCAGCGCCATGTCGCACCCCGCAGCAGCAGTGCATTCTCAAGATGGAGCCGGTCGCCATCAAGTCACGCGTCTGAACTGGGCGGTATGATTCGCTCGCGTCATTGAATACCGGCAAATGGGAGACGGGAAGGAACGCAGAGGATGCGAGTCGGGGTTTATATTCCAAATGGAGCGGGCGGCGATTTTCCCGGCTGGAATATGCGCGCTGCCTGGGAACGAACGCTCGACCTGGCACGGCTGAGCGAGAAACTCGGCTACGAATCGCTCTGGGTGCCCGATCATCTGCAGAACGTCCGCGTCCATAACGATCTGCCGACCTTCGAGATCTTCCCGCATATGACCGCCTTCGCGATGGTGACCGAACGCGTGACGATCGGCTCGGCCGTGCTCTGTGCCGGCTGGCGCAACCCGGCGCTGCTCTACAAGATGATGTCGACCCTCGATGTCGCCAGCAACGGTCGCGCCGAGATCGCTATCGGTGCCGGTTGGAACGAGTGGGAGTGGCGCGGCTACGGCTACGGCTTCCCGTCGGGTCGAGAGCGACTGAAACTGCTCGAAGAGGCGCTCGAAATCATCTCGCGCATGCAGCAGCCGGGCCGCCAGAGCTGGCAGGGTGAGCAGTTCCATATCGATGACGTCGTCTGCGAGCCGAAAAGCATCCGGCAGCCGCGCATGCCGCTGATCGTCGGCGGCAATGGGCAGAAGGTGACCTGGCGTCTGGCTGCGCGCTTCGCCGACGAACTGAACCTCGACGGCCCTTCGATCGAACAGATCGCCGAATGGATGCCGATTATTCGACAGCGCTGCGAGGAGATCGGCCGCGATCCCGCAACGATGCCTGTCTCGACGCTCCTGCGCTGGCGCGGCGTCACCGGTCAGCAGCGCGTCGAGGGCTTGCAGTTCCTCGCCGAACTCGGCCTCAATCGCATCCTGACCGACAACGTCGCCCTCATGGACAGCGACGAACCGCTCTATGAGTACGTCGAAGACTGCAACGCGGCCGGAGTTGAGCTGCTGGCGTGAGTACATTTCACAGACGAGGCGCCTATCCGAGACCTTGGTCCCGGATAGGCGCCTTCGCCGCGCAGCAGGTGCGGTGACGCCCTCCTCGACCTACCAGGGTGGTGGCATTTGAGTACCCGTTCGCGTGGTTGTGCCTGTGGCTGTTTCGCGCTTCTCCTGTTGTTTGCGCTGCTCGTCGTCGCCGGTTCGGCCATCGCCGCTCCGCTGCGTACCCCGCTCCTCGGCAACCTGCGCTATCGCTGCACGCTCGGCTTCGAGCGCACCAACGCCTCGGTCACCGTGCGTGGGCCGCTGGCCGGCCACGAGTGCCGCAAGCTGCTCGATCAAACAAGCGCCTTTCCGGTGCGAATCTTCACCACATCGGATATCGCCGATGCCCCGGTTGTCTGCTCGTTCACCGAGAGCCACGTCAAGGTGACCGTGCGCGACGATGGCGTCCTGCAACTACTCGGCGATAATCTCTGCACCGTCGTGAGAAATCTCGTCGCGGAGGGCACGACCACACAACCATATAGACTGTTCTAATGATCCGCGAGGAAGAAATTCACCGGAGTCGAGACGTATGCCGATCCACTCGCGCATGTACGTATCCGAGGTAGACTACGAACGAATGCGACAACTCGTTATCGACATCTATGCCCTCTGCGGACCACTTGTCTACGCCACACCCGGCGATCTCGACTGGTGGCGCTTCCCGCACGACGATCAGGGGGAGATCACCGGCGCGCGCCTCTGGTTTGATGACCGAGAACGACTCGTCGCGTTCGCCTGGCCAAGTCGAGGCCAGGTCGACATCGTCGTCCATCCCGATGACGCAGACTTATACGAAGCAACGCTCTCATGGGCAGAAGACAAGCGGTCGCGCGCAGGTGGAGCGGACGGAGATACGCCAACCTTGACCGCCTGGGCGTTCGAGAACGACGACGCGCGCCGGACAATCCTGCTTGCACGCGGCTACGAACCGACCGACGAAATCCTATGCCACCGCGCACGGCGGCTAGATACGCCGATTCCTATCCCATTCCCGCGCCTGCCCGCCGGCTACAGACTCGATCATATACACGACAACCTCATCGAATCGCGTGCCGCCGCCCAGCGGAACGCGTTTCAATCGACCAAGATGACAGCCGCAAAGTACCGCCAGTTGAAAAATGCGCCGACCTACCGGCCGGACCTCGATCTCGTCATCCTCGATCCGGCGGGCGAGGTGGCCGCCTTCGCGCTCGTCTGGTTTGACGAGTCGAATCGTGCCGGGACCTTCGAGCCGGTCGGTACACGCTTCGATCATCAGCGTCGAGGACTCGCCCAGGCGTTGCTCGAAGCGGGAATGAAGCGGTTGCAGGAGTTCGGCGCCGAGACGGCGGTGGTTCTGAGTCGCGAAGGGAGCGAAGCGGCCAACCGGCTCTATGATTCGGTCCGGATGCATGTCGTCGGACGCAATATCGCCTGGACAAAGCGAGTATCTGGCGGGATGTTCTGACGATTTGATTCCGTTGCCCGACCGGACGCGTTGCGCTCGCCGTCCGCAGGAAGATGGGCTATTCGGACGCCGAGCGCAATTCGTTCTGGAGAGGCGCCAGATCGGAGCTACGGTGCGATCGAGATCACGATCGCAACGCCGGGTACTGGATGGAACGAGTAATGGCCCTGCGTCACGGGGAACGCAAATGACTCACCGATCGCGGCAAGGTCGACCACGTAGTATTGATTGCCGGGGTCGGTGGCAAAGCTAGCCGCGCCGGCCGGCACGCCGGTCGAGTATTCCCAGGTGATGTCACCACGAATCGATTGAGCTCCCCCGCCACCGGGACCACCGGCGCCGCCGATCGTATGACCACAGACAGCTCCGGATAGGTCCCCGGTCCCGTTGGCGTCAATTTCGACCCAGAACCAGAGTCCACCGGTTCCCACACCAGCGGGCGGGGGCGCGCAGAGTGGGAAGGAGGGGTTGTTGCAGTTGCCTGAGAACTCGATTTGCGCCAATGGCTGGTCGGCTCTCCCGTATGCCAGCACCTGCCCAACGGGAATCGCAAGCAGAAATCCAACGGTCAATAACACGACAAAAATTCTTCGCGGATGCATGCAACCTCCCTGCGCAGATCCAAAGCGCACACAACTGTGACGAGCCTGAGACAGGATTGCCTTGGATAGGTGCATTACGCACATTCCGCTGCTCTGCGGGCGATGCATCCTACAGCGGTTTGCACATTGAATGACCAACCTTCGTAGGGGCAACCACGGGGGGTTGCCCCTACCGGGGGCCAGTGGGTCAACGTATCTGCAAATTGCTGTAGATGCACCACCCAGCCCTAGATATCCGACATGCGCATCGCTCCCTCGCAATTTCGAATAAAATACGTCTGCCGCAATGGTCACAGCACTACATAACAACTCGATAACGACGAGCGGCGAACCATCTGTCAATATAAGAAGCAGACTGTGGCATCCGGTGCGCCGGGTGGCGTATCGGCACAACCATCGGCGACAGGTGCCGGGATGATTGCTGTGCGGCAACACGTACCGACAACGGCAGGACCCACTGGTGAACAGATCGCGACCGTTCAGAATGCATCGCCGCTGACGCGATTTCGCCTCCGGTATGCCGATCGTCACCAGGTCAACCAGGACTTGTGTGCGCTCATCCTCATCGTCGCCGTCACGCTCTACGTCATCGCTTATTCGTCGCTTTCGATCGCCGCCTATCGCACCGGCCATACGCTGTTTGATCTCGCGCTCTTCGAACAGAGCTTCTGGAGCGCGGCGCGCGGCTCACTCTTTTCGGTAAGTCTCGAAGTGACACGCCCCGATCTGGTGGCGCAGATGAGCCACTTCGGCCGCCACTTCTCCCCAATCTTCTTCCTGCTCCTGCCGTTCTACCTGCTGTACCAGCAACCAAGCACACTGCTCGTCTTGCAAAGCCTCGCGCTCGGCGGCGCCGCCATCCCGCTCTACCTCTTCGCACGTCGTCGGCTCGGGTCGTCACCCGTGGCGCTCGTATTCGCGTTGCTCTATCTGGCAAGTCCGGCTACCCACGACGTCAACACCGTCAACGAATTCCACGAGCTTGCATTCGTCGTCCCGCTCATCTTCTTGGCCTTCTACGCGATCGAAACGGATCGCTGGCCGCTCTACGCGATCGCAGTACTCGGCATGTTGATGGTGAAAGAGGATGTGGCGCTGGAGGTGATCGCGCTCGGACTCTTTGTCGCCCTCATCGCCCGGCAGCGACGAATCGGTCTGCTGACGATGCTGGCCGGGGCCATCTGGTTCATCTTCGCCGTCCTCGTCATCATCCCCGCCTTTCGCGGACCGAACGGGCCGATCCCTTTCCTCGGCTACGACTATCTCGGCCACGGCATCGGTGGCATCGTCGGAGGTATCCTGACGAAGCCGAGCGCGCTCTGGCACGTCGTGACCGCCGCGCCGAAACTGCGCTACGTCTTCTGGCTCCTCATCCCGGTCGCTTTCCTCGCGCTGCTGGCGCCCGAAGTACTCGCCGTCGCGGCACCACCGCTCTTAATCGTGCTCGCCTCCACCTTCCCGCTCACCTACGCCATCTACGCCCAGTACGTCGCCCCGATCGTGCCGATCGTCTTCATCGCCGCCGTCATCGGTTTTGCTCGCACCCAACGCCTCATCACCCGCCTCGATCTCGCCCGCACAGCGCGCCTCGCCACCACCGGCACGCTCCTCCTCGCTCTTATCACCGGCACGCTCTTCGCACAGCTCCAACTCCACAAATTCCCCGCTCACCTGATCTACCCGACCACGCCCGACCCACAAGTCGCGGCCGCCCTCAGCATCATCGACGCACTCCCACCCGACGCCTCCGTTGTTAGCGAAGACCACCGCTGGCTCGCCCACCTCGCCAACCGCCCCCACCTCTACGTCCTCTCCGCCCACTCCCCCCAAGCCGACTACATCCTGACGGACGGCACAGCGATGAAACCGATCACCAACTACACGGAGAAAGACCGGGCAGCGGCGATTGAGCGGGTTGAGAAGAGCGGAGAGTATGTGAGGCTTGAGTGTGATGGCGGGTTTGTGGTGTATGCGAAGAAGGGGGCAGTGGAGAGGGAAAATCCTCGGTTGAAATGTACGCGGGCACAAGGTTGAATCGCATCGCTCGGGCGAGATGTAGATCACAGATGGGTGGTTCTACGCGTGATACTCGATGAATCCCAACGGACAGCGGGCATGCGATTCATAAGATGGCAACCTGAACTCGCCAAACACGTCGCTTCGTTTTTGACGCTGCGAGCTGCGACATGACCGCATCCTTCGTCTCAGTGATGCTGGTGAAAGGGCTTTCGCGTAGCCGGCCACTTAGCCAACAGTGGACAAGATCGCCGCAGCGCTACAGCCCAGCACAACGAATGCTACGTCGGTGATGAAACCAACGAGCCGATTGTTCATGCCCATCTGGCTTCAAGGAGTAACGTGGAAGCCGGTCATTCCAGCTTCCGCTCCGCAGCAATCTCGTATTTAGAGAACTAGTAGCGCCGAAGCGTCGTTACGGCTGGAGTTCGGTCGTACATCCACATTGCAAACGGAAGTCCAACGAGCGTCAACGAGCAGAACCAGGCGAGGTAAAGCCATACTAGCGAAACTTCCCATCCAACCAACACGAAGTAGACCGCGCGTAGCCAGAACGGCCGTTGGGCGATGTGGACCTCTTGCAAACGCGTCACAAGGCCATCAGTCGTAGCTTGATATTCCCTTGAGGCGTCCTTTAACGTCGCGATCTTGGGCACCTTGTTGATCATCGCAAGACCAATTGGCAGCGTGACGATGAGGACATTGAAAAACCAAGCGACACCGATCCAAACTGCTGAGAGCCACCAGCCGATGAAGAAGAAATAGACCAGCCGGGTGAACCACCCTGTCTGCTGGTTCAATGGCTGAACGATCACGGTCGGCTGGACAATCACAGTTGTGTGAGGCTGGACACTCCCGGAGTCTGTAAGGGCCGCAGGACCCAATCCTGACTGCACCTCTTCCGCAGGGGGTGAGGTCGTCGGCTCCGACGGTGCCACTGGACGCGGCAGCGGAGCCAGTTTCAGCCGTGAGGTGAGCGGTTGGCTCTCACTATCGGGCTGCCGTTGCAGGGTCATACGTTCTCCTTGAATCAATTAATTAACTAACTTCCTTGTTGATCTACGAATACAGTAAGAAAATCTACCCTACGATCCCACATAAGCGCGATCTGTCTCGGTATGATCGTCCTTCTCGACTGGGACCGACGTCAGCGCGCTGCTTCAGCGGTGCAAGGATCGGGCGAGGGGGAACGGGCAGAGTTCAAGAGCGCCGTTCGCGCGTGCACAACTGGCCGCATGATCGTCCACATCTGCGATACCACCTTCGAATAACGCATAACCGGTCCGAGCTCCTCCGTGGCCGCCACCATCACATTCCCGCGGCACCGTTGATAGACAGCTACCCCCCCACCTTGGCATCCAACGCAACCACCTCCACTACCAGTACTGCCACTATCTATAGTCGTGAGCAAAGACTAGACAATGGAGAGAGAGCGAATCCAGGCGAGCGGGGAGTACGAGAGGTTTGTGTGCGAGAGGGGGTTTGTGGTCTATGCGAGGAAGGAAGCGATTCAGCGGAATCGGCTGATGTTGATGTGCGCGCTTCAAAACGTGGACGCCAGGGCGGGCATCTCGGCCGGGCGAACGCGGAGCCTGGGACACCGCGGTTCGTCAGCGGCCATCACAGTCACAAACGACGTCTCACCCCTCATGCGGCGACGCATGTGCTGCCAGATGCTCCCGCGCGCCGGATTAACGAATTGTGGCAGGAAGGCGATGAAGAAAAAGGGGGTCTTCGGATTGGAGATGCCCACGAAGAACCCCTGCTTGAAGGTGCGGCGCAACGAGGTGCGTTTGACGGTCTGCGGCGCGCCGTCGTCGTCGCGCGAGAGGAGCCGCCGCACGCCCAGGAAGATAAGGAAGGCGGCATCGAGGTATTTCACCACGTTGAATGCGACCTCTGACGAGAGAAGGATGGCAGAGAGTCCCGCCGCCGTCGCCACCGCCTGGATCAGGTCGCCGAGCGACACGCCCAATACCGAAAGGATGGCCGCCCAACGCCCCTGATCGACCGACGCACGGTGATGTAGAGGACGGCTGGCCTCGGAATCAGCAGCAGGATCAGCGACGCGATCAAGAACTCGCCCAGTCTCTCGGGCATCTCGATCTCCTTCAGCATTCCAGCGACTGTCGCCCTCAGCTACTCCAGGCACTTCAGCTTGTCGACTGTCAGGCGCTCGGCGCGAATGGCGATCCTGGCTCAATCCTCCTCGGCCGGCTCGACCGACTTGCGGATCGCCCCATCGTTGATGATGTTGCGGTGGTGAACATCGCTTCGGTGTAGACGGCGGCGGTAACGCCCCGGTTGATGGCGCGGTCCAGCGATAGGGCCGGACTGGCTCCATCAATCAGCCCCAATCGGGCGAAGAAGCAGTGTACACGACCCCGGAGAGGTTCAAGGATAACTCGCCGTCGGACTCCCGCGACCGCGCTGCTTTTCCGCTGGACAGGGACGCCGCGACATTGGCCCTCCGCGCGAATCATAGATCGACACCGATGAACAGCGTCATCGTCGCGTCGAACCGCATGAGAGATCGGTTCGAGTTCGTCGACGATCATGAAGTGAGCCTTCCCATCATTTGGGCGCGGGAGTTTAGACCTCCTCATGCGACGATCTGGCCTATCCCCATAAGATGGAGAACCGGCCGACCGTGTTGGATAGGACCTTCTGGCTGTTGTCGGCCATAATCATACAAGACACGATGACAATCATCTCCGCAGTTGCCTGTCCGGGACTGATGGCTGAGATGGCGTATAAAATGATCTCTTCAGGCAAGCAATGGCTCCAAATCGAGCGGTGAAGAGGAACTGGCAATGTTTCGTGCCGCAGCAGTCACCTGTATCGCACTTTTGTGTCTCGCCGGGTGTGGTGGAGCGGAACCGGTGAGGACCGTGACATCTTCGTCCACCTTGGCGCCTTCGGCGATCTCAACGATGGTGGAAGCCGCTTCTCCCACGGAACCCCCGCTTCCAACCTCGACACCGACACCGACCGCCACGCCGTTCCCGACCGCGACTCCGCTTCCCAGTCCAACGCCGACTCCCATACCCACGGCAACTCCGACTTCCGCTCCAGCTTCGATGCCCACGCCGACTTCCACAGCAGCCGCTCCTCCGTCGAGCCTAACCATCGTTAACGGCAGCCTTACGCGAGTGTCGAAATACAAGGTTGAAGCTGTGTTGGCTACGGGCGTCGCGAATGGCTATCAACCGGTCGACCCGAAAACCGTCTTCACGGCCGCCGATAAATGGGTCTATCTCGTGTACCAGGTCGCCGACGTTCCGGCGGACTCGTCCTTTCAGATTACGTGGATCGCCGTTGACGTACGAGGGCTCGGACACAATTACGAAGTTAGCCACGACCACTGTGACTGTAACTACAAAACCAGCGCCGACCGCGTCGGATATTTCGCGCTCGGGAGCCCTCCCGGCGGCTTCCTTGCTGGCTCATACAGCGCCGATCTCTACCTTGACGGGGCGTTGATTGGAAGCTATCCATTCGACGTGCAATGACCAGTGTTAAGCACGATCGAGTCGTTGATCGGTTCTTATCCAATCTGTTTGTATCGTCGTTGATCGCATCACCTCCGCTCTTGGCGGGGGATGGCCGCACCGCGCGCCTCATAACCCTTACCCTTTTGACGGGTTATGACGCGCCCTCCATTTCTTGTGGCCACTTGGCGCGGGTACTCAGAGCGGCCACGACGAGCGGTCAGACTGTGTCAGCCTTGACGCGATCGCCGGTCCTGACGCTCCCTCGATTCGGTGGGCTCATGGCGTTGGCTTGCGGTCAGTCGGGTTGCGATCGGCTTGCCGTGACGCTCCGTCGTCAGATGCAGCTTGCTCCCGAAGCCGCCGAGGCTTAGTCCAAGGCATTCTCCCGCAACACCCCCTTTTTCGAGCCCCGGCCGCATGTTGCTGTGCGCGAATGCTGCTGTGGTCAATCATCGTGATGGATTCATCAACCTGGTCTGTCTCGGACTCCTCCCGCTGCAGTTCGGCCAGGATCCGCTCCCAGTTGCCCGCTTGCTGCCACCGGCGAAACCGATGGTAAACCGTCCTCCAGCAACCGTAGCGCTCCGGTAGATCCTGCTAGGGTGCGCCAGTCCGTAGGATCTAGACAACCCCGTTGAGGATGGTGCGATAGTGGTGATTAGGGCGTCCCGTTGCGGGTTTGGCCGGAGGCATCAGCGGAACGAGACGCGCCCATTGGCCGTCAGTAAGTTCATGGCATCTCATCCCCAACCCCACCCTCCACTTTGCAGACACGCCCTAGAGTCAGGGCAATTCTTCCCAAAGTGCCTCCAGTCCCTCTTTCGCGTACTTAGGGATGAGGTTCACTCGCTCAGGTCCGAGGTGTTGCTGGAGAACCCTGACATAATCGGCGGGGGATTCGGCAAAAGACGGGCCGTTGATGATCCGTATGCTGCGCATTCTGTTTGAATTCAGCCATTGAGTAAGGTATTCGTTGACGTGGCTATCGCGAAAGGAGTAGCCAATTACTGTTAGAACCTTCGTCATCTCAAGGGCGCTTCGAAACGCGTGGAGCAAATCAAGGTATGGACCTTGGGCAGTAAGCTTGTTGCCCTGGCCGAACACAATTGCTGGATGATAGTCCAAATGAAAT